>Ga0210407_10004624_pt1 | contig 10785 bp, 7 predicted proteins | sample IncBWC27MmetaG_FD_150860 | JGI IMG/M metagenome (GOLD analysis project Ga0210407, IMG submission 150860) | Forest soil microbial communities from Barre Woods Harvard Forest LTER site, Petersham, Massachusetts, United States - Inc-BW-C-27-M | ecosystem: Environmental > Terrestrial > Soil >... | reverse complement strand
GTCCTGATCCTCGGTGGCGGCTTCGCCGGCGTTTACATCGCGCGGTACCTGGAGAAGCTCCTACGCGCTGAGGAGGCTTCCATCACTCTGATCAATCGCGAGAACTATTGGGTATACCAGCCGATGCTGCCGGAAGTCATTTCAGGATCGATCGGTCTGACCAATGTAGTTTCGCCCATTCGGCGCCTTTGCCCGCGCACAAACCTGATCATGCGGGAGGTTGAGGATATCGATCTGCAGAAGCAGATTGTAACCGTGAGCCCCGGGTTCCGGCCACGCCGGCTCCAGCTCAAATACGATCATTTGGTCATCGCGCTCGGCAGCATCACCAACTTTCACGGCATGCCCGGCATGATAGAAAACGCCATGCCGTTTCGGACGCTTGCGGATGCAATGGTGCTGCGCAATCACCTGATTCACGTTCTCGAAGAAGCGGATGTCGAGGAGAACCCGGAACTGCGCCGCCAGCTCCTGACGTTCGTCGTCGGAGGAGGTGGCTTCTCGGGCGTTGAAGTGATGGCCGAGTTGAATGATTTCGTGCGCTCGGTCAAGAGGAATTACCTTCGCCTGCGCACCCAACCGCATTGCTGTGTGATCGTTCAGGCCGGCGATCGTATTCTGCCGGAAATGTCGGAGACACTGGCCAATTTTGCCCAGCGAATCTTGCGGAAGCGCGGCGTCGAAATTATTCTCAATGACAGGCTGAAGGCGGCCACGTCGGAAAGAGCGATCTTGCAATCCGGCATCGAGATCCCGTGCAAGACGCTCATTTCCACTGTGCCATCGGCACTTCCGCCGGTAATCCAGAAGCTCGATTGCCAGAAGGAACACGGCAAGCTGCTCGTCAATACCGGTCTGGAGCTGAAGGATTACGAAGGCAACGTCTGGGCGCTGGGTGACTGTGCCTCCATCAAAACCGTCGCCGGCACAAAGGTTCCGCCCACGGCCCAGCATGCCATTCGCGAGGCCACAACCGCCGCCATCAACATTGCTGCCGCCGTGCACGGCGGCAAGCGGGCGGAATTCGGATTCGAGGGTCTCGGAACACTTGGCTCGCTTGGACATGGCGCCGCCGTCGCCCAGATTTTCGGCGTCAGGGTCTCTGGATTACTCGCATGGTTCTTGTGGCGTTGCGTTTACCTGATGAAGATGCCGGGTCTCAATCGCAAGGTCCGGATCGTCACCGACTGGCTCCTCCATCTGCTGTTCCCGCCCGAACTCGCGCAGACCAAGATTGCCTTTGAATCCGGCGTCCGGAATCAACATTTCGAGCCCGGCGATATCATTTTCCGGCAGGGTGACCTGGGTGACCGCGTGTATGTCATCGAGGAAGGTGAGTGCGAAGTCCTCCGCGAGCAGAAAGGCGACCAGGCACTCCTAGCGACCCTAGGTCGTGGAGAGTACTTCGGGGAAATGGCGTTGCTTTCCGATAGGAGCCGAAACGCCACGATTCGCGCCCGCAATGCGATGGATATCTTGATTGTTCCCAAGGCAGATTTCAACAAGTTGCGCCAGAGCTTGCCGGCTTTTGGAGACGTTTTCACTGAGCTGGCCACACGACGCGCCGTGGCAGGGTCACCGCATTCGTCTGCGGAGCCGAGCATGCTCGGCGGCTGCGGCGGCCGCCCAATCCCCACCCCGGAGAGCGAGCTCGGGCCTTTGCCCGGCAGCCCACCGGCGACTCGGGCGAAGCGGTGATCTTCCGGCGCTAGTGGCGCTTCCGACGTTTGGCGATATCGCCGCGCCGAGGTATCCGGACCAAGCCAGCCGAGGATGAAATCTGGGCAATAAATAGCCTAAGCCGCGTGGGTAGGCCGGGCTTTGGCTTCGCTCCAGACCTGGGCCGTTCTAGCCCGCCAGTTACCCGATCAATAGCAGTAGTAACAATATGGCGCGCCGCATACCGTCTGACACGGATCAGGGCATAGATCCTACTCGCTGCGTTTGGCTCCCTTCGACGTTAGGTGGCCCATCGGAGCGGAATTGTTGCGCGATTGATGCCATCCTGTTCTGCGTACCAATGGGCCCGGCCGGCGCCGTTGAGCGCCTGACGGGCCCATTGATCCTCCGTATCAGTCACCCTTTACTTGACGGGGACCCAATGCCCCTCCCACTCATGTCCGTAGTGGTATTCCCATTTATAATGACGGCCATCAGGCGTTGTCATGGTGGCATTCACGCCGTTCTGGCCCAATGCATCGCTGTCATCGGTCAACCGCGTGTCGAAGGGGCCAAACCGGTTCGCCATAGCAGGCGAGAGGCCCAGGGTACACACCACCGCGAGAGCTGTTGCGGTAAGCAATAAGGTTTTCATTTTCGACCTCACTAGGGTTGATGCAACGATAAGTTCCAGCCAATCGACCCGGCTGGGGCGATCCGGCGAACGGCGCCTACCGCCGATGACGGTCGGCATTGGCCGCCGCCACGCCGACAAAGACCCCCGCGCCAGTTATTTTATTCCCATTCTGCTCACAGATGTAGCTCGCCCCTGGAGGGCCCTGACCGAGATAGACCGGGATCCGCAATAGAGCCTGCCGGCAGTCTCGCCGCGTCGAACCCCCAGCTGCGCCGACGAAGGCGGGAGAATTCCCGCCCTCGCCGCCTCTGTTGCTGACCCACGTCGAGGAATTCAGTCGTCCCGGTCGCGCGATGTCAGGAAGTTGTCGACGACAAAATCAGCCACATCATCGCCGAGCCGCTGACCGGTCGTAAGGTCGAAGACGAAATGCACTCCGGCAAAGATCCGGCTCAGCGTTGCCTCCTCCGCCGCAGCCGGGAAGCTCGTGAACGAGCGTGTCACTCCCGGCAAAACCTCGGAAGTCACGTCGAACGCGAAATGACGCTTGCGGAAAAAGGAGGTCAGCACCTCTGACCCGGCCGCGCTGATGACCGCATGAGCGCCCGGATAGGAGGGGTCAGGAGTCGTGTTGGTGACCTCGGGAAGCCAATTGAGATCGTCCTCGGTTTCCGGGTTGCCATCCGTTGCGGCCGCACGGATCGCGGTCACCGGTCGCCAGAAATTGTAGGTGTACTTGGCATCGTAGAATGCGATCACGCTGTCGGCGAAACTCAGATTGAGCAGCGCAAACAGGCGGGCATTCTCCGCGGTCGTCAGGTTGTGCGCCAGCGATGCGGTCTGAGCGATCTCGTTCCAATAGTTCTGAATGGCCCCGTTCCAAAAACGGCCGGTCAGCGCCTCGTCCGCGGTAGCGGTCGTGCTGTTGGCGATCCCAAGTGATTTGACCTGGTCGAAAGCATCGGCGTACCTGTCGCTGGTCAATTTTGGCGGACCGCCGGGACGAAACTGGTTCGCGCTCTCCAGGGCAAATGGAGTAACGCGGGACCAATGCGTGAACTGCGGTTGCTTGGGGAAATTCGGCGGTGTCGATTGGTAATCCCCCGGCGCAGTGCCGAAAACATAGGGGATCGGCGGGGCATTCGAGCCGTCATTGGCTCGCAAAGCCAGGATTCGATCAGCGACGGTGTTCCCTATTTGGCTGCCGTCAGCCCTTCCTGCATTGGCAAGCTGCGCCAGCGCGCGCTGAAGTTGGTCATCGAGGGTCGCCTGGAAGTTTGGATACAGCTTTACCAGCACTTCGTGCGCCGCCGCTGCCGCCGCCGCCTCTTGGGAAGCGAAGTGGGATGCGCTGAGGCGAACCAGGTAGGGCTTGTGTGTGCCGTCGATGGCGTTGACCGCGTCGTATATCGCGGCGTGCACGATGGCAAAGCTGCGGGTGGGGTGGATGGTCGCCGGCTGCGCGCCAGGGGTGCGGACGATTGACAGAAGGGTTTTGTTCCATTGCACCACCTGGCTCACCGGTTTCGTCGCCTGGGCCGTTGCGGGCGCAAGGTTTGCGGCGGCCAGCAAGGCGACAGTCGTGCCGGCGATCAATAGCGTTTTCATTTCGGTACTCCGTGACGTTTACGTAAGCGTAAGTTCGAGCCGGTCGATCCGGCTGCGACGCTCTACGCTGACAAAGACCGTCACTGCGTCTTCTTTATTCGAATTTCAGCGAGCCCGAGTTCAATATCGGCCCAATGGCATCGAGAGTCGCCAGTGACCGTGCGGTCAATCTTCTCGCGTGCTCCTCGCGGCGAGGCGCCGCGTCGCATCTCTGGTCAAGATTGCGAGCTGCCGTTGGTTTGCCGATCATAATCGGCCTCGAAGCGGCGCAATGCGGCGGGATTGACGTCCGACACGGCCCAGAAGCTCATCCCGGAGCACGTCCAGTGCAACAGGTTGAAGCCTTCGCGGGTCGTCGATGTGGGACCGCTGTCCTTCAAATCCGCAACCGGCCAGACGAACAGGTTGATGACATGCTGGTCGTGCTTGAAAACCAAAGCGCCGACGACGCGATTGTGAATGTAATCGAGCCGACCGCCGATCAGCGGAAAGCCTTGCGGCGTCAGATTGACCACGGGCGGCGAGGCATCGAGCTTGCCGTTGAACCACGGCTTGACCGTGTGCTCGTCCGAAGTTGTCACATCCGTGAGGTGGCTCGCCAACAACGATCGGACGTGTCCTGAGATCAGTTCTTGCTGAATTGCCTGCTCGCCAGGCATCGCGATGACAAACAATAGACTTGCTGCCAAGGCCAATGACACGCCCATGCCCATCCAACCGGTGACCGCTCCCTGCCACCACGGAGCCCGGCACGACATATCTGTTTGCAACCGGATCGCGGTGATGACCCGCGCGTGAAGGTATTGCGGGGCGCGGTATCTCGGCTCTGATCGGCGAATTGCCGCCCTAAGCGCCCCCTGCCTCCGGTACTCGGCCGTACAGTCGCGGCAGGCCTGCATGTGCGTTTTGACGCGGACGGCATCGGCTAAATCAAGCTCATGGTCCAGCATGCTATGGAGCAAGACCCTCATTTCAGCGCAACTCATCGGTTGCGCTTCTCCCTTGGGATTTTATCCACGCCGCCTCTGACGGCCACCCTGCCAGCATGAGCCGCGACGCCAGCCGCCCAATCGGGATCGCCGCAAGCTCCACCATCTGTGGATAGAAAAGGACCGGCGCCTCTCCGAGCGCCAAGGCTTATCTGAAATGCAAAGGCAGTCCACTTACCGCCGCCTCGACGGCAGCCAGCGGCCGAGGCAGAGGTCCCTTGCCGGCTGGGAAGATGGTGGCGGCTGAACATCACATCCTCGAAAAACATCACCTCTCTCACACGGAGACCAGTGGCTGGGCCGATTTATTCGGACGCACCGTCGCGGTGCACGCGGGTGACTTGGTTATGTCAGGCTCACGGCCGAGCATTGCCATGGAGCAAGACCCCCATTTCAGCGCAGCCCATCGGTTGCGGCCCTCTCTTCGGATCTACCGAGAGGTCGACGATGACTGCTATCGAGGACACCTATCGGTCCGAGTTTGTTTGGATCGATGGCGACAGGCTACCGTTTGACGCCTGGCGTGGACGGCCGGTGCTCGTCGGCAATACGGCTGCAGGCAGCTCTGCGGCACTCACGAGTGTCCTGACCGCCAGCATCTCGCGTTTGCCGCGGATCTCGATCTCGCGCCGCGGAAACGCGGAAAGATCGAGCTCGGCGCGCGACACGGTCTCCTCGGACACAACGAGCTCGCAGGCAAAGTTCTTGGTCAGGCTTTCGAGACGGCTCGCGGTATTGACGGCGTCGCCGATCGCAGTAATCGCGGCGGCGTTGCCATAGCCCATCTCTCCGAGGATGGTCGGCCCGCAATGAACGCCGATACCGATACGCAGCGGCCGATCGAGCTCGGCCCGCAGCGAAGCGTTGAGCGCAGGGAGCCGCACGGACATCAGCCGGGCGGCGGTGAGCGCCTCCCGACAGCCGGCCTGGGCGCCGCGTTCGATCCCGAACAGCGCCATGACACCATCGCCGATGAATTTGTCGACGTGTCCTCCCGCCGCTTCGACCGCAAGTCCCATCGCCGCGAAATAGCGGTTCAGCATGAACACCACGTCGTAGGGGAGCCGACCCTCGGAGAGCGCGGTGAAGCCGCGGATGTCGACGAACATGATCGCAATCTCGCGCTCGCTCCCCTGCGCCAAGTCGACCCGGCGCCGCCCGTCCGCGGCGTGCGCAAACGGCGGCAACAGCGGCGTCACCTCGACCGCGCCGCGGGGCCGCAACTGGCAGGCGAGGCGGACATTAGACGTTGCACCGATGCGGCGGAGTACGCGCAGCTCGTCCTCGGCAGGGGGATCGATGCTGAGGATTTCGCCGCGCACCCGGACGCGGCAGGTCGAGCAGCGGCCGCGGCCACCGCATACCGAGGCGTGCGGGATTCCGGCAAGGCGGCTCGCCTCGAGCACGCTGGTGCCGGGCGTGACCTCGACGACGCGGCCATCCGGATAGCCGATGCGGACGAGGCCGCGGCGGCGATGCCAAGCGCGGCGGGCGAGCCGCGCCAGCAACACCGCCGCAACCACGCCGGCGAAAAACCAACTGAGGATCTCGGTTATCGTTTCGAGGGCGCGCTGGGTCTCCGATGACGGCAGGGTAAAGGCCTCGCGGGTCCAGCCGGGATCGGCCGCAAGAGCGATGACCTGCCGGCCGGCTTCGATCGCGCCGAGCAGCGACAGGACTGGGACGAGCACCGCGACGACGAGGGCCGCCGGTTGCAGGCGCGCGTACCAGGGCCGCACCCTCAGCCAGAAATGCAGGCCGATCATCGCGTGACCCCAGGCGACGACCAAGACCAGCATCTGCACGAAACCATGATCGGGAGAGCGGACGAAATAGACCCACAGCAGATAGGCGTAATAGCCGACATCGGTGTGGAAAAAACTGTCCGAGATTCGTGTGACGACAACGTGGCGGACGAGCAGGAGCGGGATGGCGAAGCCGAGCACGATCTGGCTCAGCTCGGACAGGCGCAGCCGCAATGTCCGCCGCTGCCACAGCGCGTAGAGCGCCAACGCGTAATGGACGAGGAAGCTGCTATAGAGCAGCAGCTGCGCCGGTCGGTTCGTCCAGATCCGGAAGATGTACCAAAGCACGTCTTCCATTGCCTTAAGCGAGATCAGGCCGACAGCGTGGTTGGCGAGATGCATCGTCACATATGCGAGCATCACCAGGCCGGAAATGAGCCGCAGGCGCCGGATCATCGAAGAACCCGCCGAAGGCGGTGACGGGTCGCGAAACCTCTTGTCACCAGCGCCCTGTCTCTTTTATCTCGGCCCACCTCGAACGCCTCACCGTCTACCCGCGCCGGCTCCAGCGGTTGCCGTGCCAGCGCGAGCAGTAACATCACCGTTCCGGTCGGGATCGCCTTAGCCTCCGCGATCGGTGGGTAGCAAAGCTCATCCATCTCCCTGAGCATCAAGGTCTTTCTCGGAATGGCGAGAGCGGCCTGAACGCCGCCTCGATCACAGCCGGCGGCCGGGCAGAGATCCCTTGGGCCGGCCAGAAAGCGGTGGGGGCTAAGCCTGACATCTCCCGAAACCGTCATGCCTCTCAGGTGGAGACCGGTTGCTCGGACGATTTATTCGGACCGCACCACCGCGGTGCACGCCGGTGACTTTGGTTAGTCGAGCTCGGGCCGTGCATCTGAAATGCTGAGAACCTGTAGAGGGACAGCGACAATGGGTTTGTCTCGTTAGGTTCCAGACCGGCAAAAGCGGCGCCGTATTTCAGCAGGCCAGGCATCTCTTTTTGGCAAGACCGGCCAGCCGAGTGCCTGCATACCTATCAGGCATTCGATGACGAAGTCGGATGCGGAACGTGAAAAGGAGGGTCACATGACCCGCTAGTACCTGATGACTGTTGCGATCGTTGCTATCGCGCTCGCCCCCTCGATTGGCGTTGGTCCTGCCCAGGCCCACGGCTTTGGCGGCGGGTTCCACGGCAGCGGGTTCGGGGGCCACGGTTTTTATGGCGGCTATGGCCACGGTTTTTACGGCGGATACGGGCGTGGTTTCGGCGGCGGTATGGCCGCAGCATTTACGGCGGGTATGGCGGCTTCTATCCGGGCTACTATGGGTATGGCTATTCCCCGTACTGTTACTACTGCTACTGATCGGGTACAGCTGGCGGCGGGAACGACGCAGCTCTGCACGAAGCCAAAGCTCCGCCGGCTGGGCGGAGCTTTGGATTTTCAATGCCCTACATTTTCATCCTCCTGCTGGAGTGGAATATCTCAGCGCGTCAATGCCGGCCTATCCTGAATCCGCCTCATTAGAGCTGCCTTTCAAACTCGCTAAGAACAAAGCGGAATATCACGGGCGGAGGCGGTCTTCTCCGGGCAAAGGCGACGCTCAGTCGACTGACGTTGAACGGCGGTGACCCCTGTTCGCTGCGCTGACGCTAGGCAACCGAGGGCGCGATGAATTTCGATCAACTCTTTGAGCCGCGTCTCGAGGGAGGATTGCCAGTCATGCCGTCGGGAAGCCACATCGTCCTGGTGGGCAATCCGCAGCGCTGCGAGGCGGCATCCGAAGAGCTGCTCCTGCGCTTTGGCATCTATGTCCAGCCGATCAACTACCGACGGTCCCGCGCGGGACCGAGCGCCTGCGCCTCACCCCGACTCCGCTACAGTCCGATGAGCACATCTATCGGCTGGTTACGGCGCTGACGGAAATCTGGAACATGGCGCGCAAAAAGGTCGCTGAGCGTCGGATCGAGCATAACCTTCGCTGAGGCTCTATTCCGAGGAGCGTTGGCAGAACCGGCCCTCATGTCCCGGCAAAGTGCTGTCCCGATATCGGGTAGAGTGCCGGTATGGTTTGGACTCGGCAGAGCGGGAATTTATTCGAAATCGTGCGGGCGGACCCAACCGATCGGCTTACTGCCGCCACGATCGGACGCGCGATCTGACGAGGAGCAGACCTTACCTCAGAAAAGACTGTCAAATCGAACCGAATAGCCCAAGCCAAAGAAATAGCTTGGCGATCTGTTGGTTAGTCCAAAACCTGCATGAAAATCGATTTGCTGAGTAGCGGTAAACCGATAGGCACCGCCGGTGTTGATAACTTGGCTCGGTCCGCCGTGATTCGGATGATCACCAACGTATTCGACAAAGAGGTCAGCGTGGGCCCAACTTCTCGCTGTACAACAAACGTCGCTTCGGAGATCGCATTGCTCTTCGGCTGACGCGGGAACCAAAATTGTGTGAACATACCACTGAGACCCCAACCGCCTCCGATCTCCCGCGACCAAGGAAACTGGACATAAGGATTATAACCGTGACCCGAGATCCGGCTTGCCCCGGTGGGGAAGCCCAGACCGGCTGTCGCGGACAACACAACACCGCCGGGAAACGGTCCAAGCTGCGCTTTGACGGCTGGGACCACGTCCGAAAAGCCAGTCGGGGCCCCACCGTGAACGGAGCGGAAATAGTCGGGTAGATCGGCGAGGAGCTCGATGCAACGGGCTACGCCCAGCCGAACTCTGGTGTTCGTTCCATCGATGGTTCTTGAGGCTCGGCGCGCTGTCAGATTGATACCATTCTCCGCCTGCAAGCGGCCGTTTGGAACGACAAAGCTCGAGTTGGTCACATCCGGACGATCCGTCTGGATCTCGCTTTGGGTATCCGGGCAATACTCAGCGGCCGAGGCCTCGACAATTCCTTGCCCTAGCGCAGCGAGCAGAAGCGCGACCACCAACGCGGACCGGATGGCATTGATGGCAGGCAGCTTACGGTACTCCGCTGGGTGCAAAACCGGGCGTCTCGCCAGGGAGCGCACCGACGGGGTCGCCCGTCGTCGGAGGCGCCTTAGCGCTGGAAGATCATTGCTTCGCCGGAGTCGCTGCCCGAACCGCCGGTGGGCTGCCGGGCATTGGCCCGAGCTCGCTCTCCGGGGTGGGGATCGGGATTGGCTGGCCACAGCAGCCGCCGAGCGTGCTGGGCTCCGCGGACGAATGCGGTGACCCTGGCACGGCGCGTCGCGTGGCCAACTCGGTGAAAACCTCTCCGAATACCGGCAATCTCTGTCGCAGCTTGTTGAAATCTGCCTTCGGAATGATCAAGATATCCATGGCGATGCGGGCGCGAATCGTGGCGTTTCGGCTCCTATCGGAAAGTAACGCCATTTCCCCGAAGTACTCTCCGGGACCTAAGGTCGCTAGGAGTTCCTGTTCGCCTTTCTGCTCACGGAAAACTTCGCACTCACCTTCCTCGATGACATACACGCTGTCACCCAGGTCACCCTGCTGGAAGATGAAATCGCCGGGCTCGAAATGCTGATTCCGGATGCCGGATTCAAAGGCAATCTTGGTCTGCGCCAACTCGGGCGGGAACAGCAGATGGAGGAGCCAGTCGGTGACGATCCGGACCTTGCGATTGAGACCCGGCATCTTCATCAGGTAAATGCAACGCCACAAACACCATGCGAGTAATCCAGAGATCTTGACGCCGAAAATCTGCGCAACGGCGGCGCCATGTCCAAGCGAGCCGAGCGTTCCGAGACCCTCGAACCCGAATTCCGCCCGCTTGCCGCCGCGCACGGCCGCAGCAATGTTGATGGCGGCGGTCGTGGCCTCGCGAATGGCATGCTGGGCCGTGGGCGGAACCCTTGTGCCGGCGACGGTTTTGATGGAGGCACAGTCACCTAGCGCCCAGACGTTGCCTTCGTAATCCTTCAGCTCCAGGCCGGTATTGACGAGCAGCTTGCCGTGTTCCTTGTGGCAATCGAGCTTCTGGATTACCGGCGGAAGTGCAGATGGCACAGTGGAGATGAGCGTCTTGCAAGGGATCTCGGTGCCGGATTGCAAGATCGCTCTTTCCGACGTGGCCGCCTTCAGCCTGTCATTGAGAATAATTTCGACGCCGCGCTTCCGCAAAATCCTCTGGGCAAAAAT
>Ga0210407_10004622_pt1 | contig 10790 bp, 9 predicted proteins | sample IncBWC27MmetaG_FD_150860 | JGI IMG/M metagenome (GOLD analysis project Ga0210407, IMG submission 150860) | Forest soil microbial communities from Barre Woods Harvard Forest LTER site, Petersham, Massachusetts, United States - Inc-BW-C-27-M | ecosystem: Environmental > Terrestrial > Soil >... | reverse complement strand
TGTAGAGCCGTCCCTGCCAGAATCAATTTATGAGACAGCTGCTAGATTTCGGGGTGACGCCGAGATTGTAGAAGAGGAAAGAGTACACGTCGGCGGTGAGTTCGATGGCTTTGGTGGTGCTGCTGGCGCCGTGACCGGATTTGATGTCGATGCGGATGAGAACGGGATTATCGTGGCTCGCGAGTGCCTGCAGTGCGGCGGCGTATTTGAAGGAGTGCGCGGGAACGACGCGATCGTCGTGATCGGCGGTGGTGATGAGAGTGGCGGGATATTTCGCGCCCGGGCGAATGTTGTGAATCGGTGAATAGGCGTAGAGCGCTTTGAATTCCTCGGGATTGTCGCTGGAGCCGTAGTCGGCGATCCAGTTCCAGCCAATGGTGAATTTCTGGAAGCGCAGCATGTCCATGACGCCGACTTGGGGAACTGCGACGTGGAAAAGTTCAGGGCGCTGGTTCATGACCGCGCCGACGAGGAGGCCGCCGTTGGATCCGCCGTTGATGGCGAGGTGGTCGGAAGAAGTGTACTTGTTGGCGATGAGCCATTCGGCGGCGGCGATGAAGTCGTCAAAGACATTCTGCTTGTGCAATTTGATGCCGGCTTCGTGCCACTTTTCGCCGTACTCGCCGCCGCCGCGAATGTTTGCGGACGCAAAGACGAAGCCTTGTTCTAGAAGCGCGAGGACGAGTGGGCGATAAACGGGAGAAGTAGTGATGTTGAAACCACCGTAGCCGAAGACCAGGGTGGGATTCTTTCCGTTGAGTTGGAGTCCTTTTTTGTAGGAAAGGAACATGGGGACCCGCGTGCCGTCCTTGCTTTGGTAGAAGACAGGCTTCGTTTCGTAGTTGTCGGGATTGAAGCCCGGAATCTGTGGCGCGCGATAGACCTTGGCAGCGTTCGAGGCGATGTCATAACGGAAGATAGTGGGCGGGTAGTTGGGAGAGGTGAAAGAATAAAAGACGAAAGCGTCTTTAGAATTGCCCTGGAAATCGGAAGTGGTTCCGGCGCCCGGGAGATAAATAGCGTTTTCCTGCTTGCCATCGAGGCTCAAAACGTACGCCTGGCTGGCTACATCTTTCAGATAGGTGACGAAGATTTTGCCGCCTGCCACTCTGGCTTGCTCCAGGACTTCAGGTTTTTCCGGGACGAGTTCCGTCCATGTGGCGCCGGCAGGATCAAACAGGAGCAGGTGGTTGTTGGGAGCCTGGTGATCGGTCTGAATCAGAAGCTTGCTGCCGATATTTTCGACGACATTGTAAGAATCATCGGTGATTTCGGAAACGATGGGACGGAACGTTTTCTCGAATTTAGAGAGGTCGCGATAGTAGATAGCGTTGCCGCGCTTGCCTTTTCCGCGGTCCGAGATGCTGAGGATTGCGAATCGTTCGTCTTCGGTGGTGCCCACGAAATGAAAGCGCTCGGGATTAGCCTTGTCCTCGTAAACGAGCTCGTCCTCGGCTTGCGAAGTGCCCACACGGTGGAAATACACGGTGTGAAAAATGTTTTTGGAAGAGAGTTCGTGGGCCGAGTCGGGCGCGGGGTAGCGGCTATAGAAGAAGCCATTGCCGGACCAGCCGACGTCGGAAGCTTTGATCCACTTCAGAGTGTCGGGGAGAACCTTGCGGGAAGCGATTTCCATAACGTGGATTTCCTGCCAATCGGACCCTCCGGTAGAAATGCCATAGGCGATGTAACGGCCGTCCTTGGAAATGTCGAAAATACCGAGGCGTGAGGTGCCGTCTTCGGAAAACTTGTTAGGGTCGAGAAGCATTTCTGGCGCGGCGTCGAAACTATTCTGGATGTAGAGGACGTTCTGGTTTTGCAGGCCATCGTTTTTGAAAAAGAAGTAGGCCTCGCCGCGGCGGAAGGGTGCAGTATATTTCGCATAGTTGAAAAGCTCTTCGAGGCGATGTTTTACCTGAGCGCGGTAGGGAATCTTGTTGAGATAGTCAAACGTAACTTCATTCTCGGCTTTGACCCAGGCCAAAGTCTCCGCGGCGTTGTCATCCTCGAGCCAGCGGTAAGGATCGGCGACCTTGGTACCGTGGTAGTCGTCCACCTGGTCGGACTTACGAGTGACTGGATAGTTGAGGGACTGCCCGCTGGCAGGGATCGCGGAGACGCCGAAGTTTGCCGAGACGATCAAGACCGTGAAAATGCGCGAGCGGAATGATTGCACCGAAACCTCACGTTACGGGTCGCCCCTTTTTAGCGGCGTGCCATGTCCCCGGATCGATTTGAGCGATAAACGATGGTAGGCGGGGACGCGAAGTGAGTCAATGAGGCAGTTGAGTGAAAGCGGACGACGGGTTGACGACCGATTAGGCCGGCCATACCATGGGGCTCTTATGAAACGAAGAGAGTTTGTAACCGGCGGCGCAGCGGCAATGATGCTGACTGGGATTCCCGTGAGGTCGGCGGAGTTGAGCCAATTCAAGCTGGGCGTGATTACCGACGAAGTGTCGCAGGATTTTGAAAAGGCGCTGGTGTGGGCGAGGGCTTACGGGCTGGGATGGGTGGAACTGCGATTTTTGTGGAACAAATATGTGACGGATTTGAAACCAGACGAGGTGAAGCGCGCGCAAGAACTTCTGGCCAAGCACGGTATGCGCGTGTCGGTGGTGGACTCGCCGTACTTGAAAACCTTGCTGCCAGGCACAACGTCGAAGTTCAACGAAGGGAAAAAGGATCCGCTGCAGAGCGACTTTGACCGACAAGGCGAGATCCTGGAGAAGTCCATTGCGCGCGCGACGGATTTTGGAACGGACAAGGTTCGCATTTTTGCTTTCCTGCGAGTGGCGGACCCCAAGACGGTTTTCGATCGCGTGGCACTGGAGTTGAGCAAGGCGGCGGCAATTGCGCAGCGCGAGGAAATTCGCCTGGTGCTGGAGAATGAGTTTTCGTGCAACGTAGCGACGGGCTTGGAGGGCGCAGCGATGCTGAAGGCGGTGAAGGCGCCGTCGCTGGGATTGAATTGGGATCCGGGGAACGCGTATGCGGCGGGAGAACTAAAGCCTTACCCGGACGGATATGAACCGCTGGACAAAAAACGCATGTGGCACATGCACCTGAAAGATGCCGCGCCCAACCCGAAGGGCGGCGAGGCGGTGTGGATGCCGATCGGCGCGGGGAAGATTGACTATGTGGAGCAATTTCGAGCATTACTGAAAAACGGCTACGACGGGACGATGTCGCTGGAGACGCACTACCTGAATGCGGCGAAGGATAAAGAGGTGTCGAGCAGCGAGTCGATGGATGGATTGCTGAAAGTGATTCGGAACGCTTGACGACGAGTTGGGGAACTTATTGGCGAATCGAATCGTCCTACACTTCGACGCCTTGCTCTCTAAGAAGACGGCCAGGCGGCTTACGGGCATCGCGGTGACAAAGTTGTAGCTGCCTGAGACGGAGTCGGCGAAGCGCAGGACGCTGTCGCCCTCCAAAGCTCCTGCGTAGCGCAAGACCGGATATCTGCGGACGTAGTCGTGGAGTCCACAGTCTTCCAGCTGACGAAATTTGATGTGCGAAGTTTCGACTGCGGAGAGCATTCATATCCAGCGGTCGCTTGCGCGACTGCGATCCGGATGCGAGAACGACTTTCATGGGATTCCCCCTCACATTAGAAAAAAATTGAGGGTACTATGCGAGAAGGAAGATGAGAACGAAAAAGTGGAGTTGCGGTGGTGGAGTCAAGTAGAGTGGGGTTACGGAGATCGAAAAGGCAAATTCCTCAGGCCTGAAGGCTTGAGCTACAGATTCGGACGGAGGTTGCGAATGAGGCTTACGCGAAAGGAATTTCTTGCCATGGGTGGGGCGAGCTTTGCGCTGGCGATGAGCAGGCTGGTGTGGGCGGCGGAGCAGCGATTGCCGTTGGCATTTTCCACGCTGGGCTGCCCCACTTGGGAGTGGCAGAAAATATTGTCCTTTGCTGAGACAAACGGATTCGCGGCGGTTGAGATCCGCGGCGTGATGGGCAGCATGGATACTCCATCGCGGCCGGAATTCGCGCCTGACCGCATTGCCCAGACGAAGAAGGACGTCGCGGCGCACGGCTTGAAGATTGCCTGCGTGAGCAGTTCGTCGGCGATGCATGAGAAGGATCCCGCAAAGCGTGCACGATCGCTTGATGATGCGAAGCGGTTTATCGACATGGCCGCGGGACTCGGCGCTCCGTATGTGCGCGTGTTCGGAAACAATATTGATGGGCCAAGAGAAGAGATCATCGCGCAAGTGGCGGCGGGAATGCATGAACTCGCTGAGTACTCCGGACCGCGCGGAGTCACGGTGATTGTTGAGTCGCACGGCGACTTCACCGATTCGCCAACGTTGAAGCAGGTGCTGACGCTGGCGAATTCGCCGCATGCCGCGATGCTTTGGGATGCGCACCACACGTATGCGTCGTCGCACGAGGAGCCGGAATTCACGGTAAAGGAATTGGGCGCGTGGATCCGACACACGCATTTGAAAGATTCCGTGCCCGACGGCAAAGATCGGAAGTACGTGCTGACGGGCAAGGGCGACGTGCCGGTGAAACGCCAAGTGGATGCGCTGCGCGGGATCGACTACAAGGGTTACTACTGCTTCGAATGGGAAAAGGTGTGGCACCCGGACTTGCTAGACGCTGACGTGGCGTTTCCTGATTACGTGCGCGTGGTCAGCGGGTATTTGCAGGAGCCGCTGAAGAAATCGGCGGCATAAGTGCGTTGAAGTGACCCCATGCCACTCAGGTCACAAATCGACGAATTCGCAGCTCGGTTCAACAGGGTTTTGAGTCCAATTCCCGCGCCACGAACGAAGCTTCAGCACACTCGTAGGGAGCGAGGAGACGGGCCATCCTGTCATAAGGCAAATGCAGCCCAGCAGGCCTTTCATCAATCAGGATGGTGAGCGGCGCGTAGAAACCTGCGTCCGGCAGGTGCTTCGCCATCTTCTTCATGATGAGCCGATTCCCTCGAACGAGCGTCTTCCAGTTCAGCGTATGTCCGCGCTGCGGTAACGTCTCCGAAACAAGTTCATGTCCGGATGCCCGATGGCGGCGTCGATCGCCGCCGCGATATCGCCAAAAGATTTCGAGGACGTCACGCTAAACCTCTGAACAGCGATTTGCTTTATAGCCATCTTGAATTCCTCCTTGAAGGCGGATGGAAGAACAAGGGAACCCTTTCGCGAAGACCGCGCAGCTCAGCGTGGCTCTCATTCGAAGAGAATCTTGGCCATCATGCCTTTGTCTTCGTGATTGAGAAGGTGGCAGTGGAAGACGGACATTCCTTTGATGACGGGGTCGGTGAAATCCATGATGACGTCGACCGAACCGCCGTAGGGAACATTTACGGTGTCGAGCCAGACAGGGTCGGAAATCGGTTGGTCGTTTTCGGCGTACGCCAGGAAATGTACCTGGTGGATGTGCATGGGATGCAGTTCACGGGAGGCGTTAACAATTCTCCAGTGCTGGAACGAGCCGACTCTTGCGCGCACCATTGGAGCGGCGTCGGGAGCGAATTTTTCTGTGTTGATGTAGAAGCCGTTTTTGTCTTCTGTGAAAGTCACGGTGAATCGCGGAGGCGCTTTTTCTTCCGCGGCGAGGTCCAGCTCTTTGACGTCAAGGGGCAATGAACTCTTCGAGAGCCTGGGTATTGAGCCTGCAGCCGACCGGGGAGCGATGTCGGCGAGGACCATGGATGGATTTGGATCGCCATCTGGTCCGGTGTCGACACAGCGGGAGATCAAATGCCGAGGCGCGCCGGGGGCGGGGCCGGTAACAATGGCTTCGAACCTGCCAGCTGGCGGCAACAAAACATGGTCAGCCATCCGCGTTGCATGATGGGGATCGTGCTGGGCGATCGGCATGCCATCCATGGCCACGATTTCAAACTGCTGACTTTCCAGTTGCAGATCCAGATAGCGGTCCGCCGAAGCGTTCACCACCCGCCAGAACTGGCGCTCGCCCGGAGCAATTTCGATTTGCGGCCGCACAGATCCGTTCACCGTAAATATTTCTTCCGGAGCCTCCGGCTCGCCCCCACAAGAATAAGAGCTGAGCGCGACACGCCGTTGCAAATCGGCGGACTGCGGATCCTTGTTCATGGAACGGCCGCGGACAATCAGGATGCGTTCCGGCAAACCGGCCACGGATGGATAGTAGGACTCAATTCCTTCGATGACCAGGGCGCCGGACATGCCATCAAGGACTTGACGATGGCTCTCGCCGTGAGGATGCGTGTGATACCAATACAAACCTGGCGCATGATCTTTGGGAATTTGCACGGTGTAGTGGAGCGACTGACCCGGCGTGGCCATCATGCTTAAGACGTCGTCCTGGGGCGCATCGGGGGAGACCGTCAGACCGTGAAAGTGCAAATTGGTCATGTCCATGCAGGGAGGAATGGCGCAACTCTCGTGGGGCTGGGATGGGAGTTCGTTGACGTAGGTGATTTTCAGTTGATCGCCGGGCGGGAGTCGCAACGTTGGGGCGTTTGGCTGGCCGTTGAAGTAGAAGGAATCTTTTCCGTCGCTACGGGTAGCGGCGTGTAAGGTTAAGGAGAGTGTGTGGTTGTTTGCGCGGAGTTCGGGAGGATTCGAGCGCAGGCCAGAGGGCTTCGCTGTGAGCGCCAAGAGGGAGAAGATCGCCGACGCCACGATCAGCGCGAAGGCAATGGTGTTTCGTGAAGGAAGTACAGTGCGCCACATAGGTATGCCGATAGTTCTCGCTCTTGTCCTGTCGGTTGTAGTCAGTACTTAGATTGTCCTAGCGCACCGGAGGTTGCGGAAATTCGTGTGTGATAACGCCGAGGCGAGCCCTCAGCGGCTAAAGGGCGTGTCGTAGGACAAGCACATACGCCGCGGCTCAGGGTTGTCCTCCCGCACGACATTCATTAAGCGGCACTGCAAAAACCCAAGAGCAGAGAGATTCCTCACTCCGAAGACTCCGTTCGGAATGACAGAATGAGAATCTATTCCGCGCGGAGGGTTTCTACTGGATCTAGGGAAGCGGCGCGGCGGGCGGGGACGTAGCTGGCGAGGAGCGCTGAGACGGCGAGCACTACGGCGACCGCGGCGAGTGTTGGCACGTCCCAGGAGCGCACGCTAAAGAGCAGGCCTCGCATCAGAGTGGCGGCGGCGATGGAGGAAAGCAGCCCTATGGCGAGGCCAATGGCAATCAGCCGCGCGGCTTCTTTCAAAATGAGCTGATAGACGGAGCGAGTCTGCGCGCCGAGCGCCATGCGAATGCCGATTTCGCGTGTTCGCTGGCTCACGGAATAGGCGACTACGCCGTAGAGTCCAACGATGCCAAGTAGCAACGCCAGGAACGCAAAGCCGCCGACAAGCCAAGCGGAGGAGCGATGCATATAGGCAGATTGCGAATCATTGATGACCTCCATCATGGTTGCGCCAGTGGGTGTAACAATGTCCGGATCGATCTGCTGGATCGCGGCACGCATGGCTGGAAGCAGCGACTGCTCCGCCTGCGACGTTCGGACCACAACGATAAAGTAATTGTTCGGGCTTTGTTCGAATGGAATGTAGATCGCGGAGCGGTTCACGGTGTCCAGCTGGCCTTCCTTGATGTCTTCCACGATGCCGACAATTTCCATGGAAACAGGTTTGTCTCCGAGGGTGCTGAGCTGCTTGCCAAGTGGATCTTCTCCAGGGAAGTATTGTTTGGCGAAGGCCTGGTTGATGATGGCGACGTGGGGCTTCGACGCGTCGTCTGCTTCGACAAAATAACGACCGCGGAAAAGTTTGGCGCCCAGCGTCGTGAAATAGTCGGGGTTCACGTCGCGTTCCGGGACATCGTAGTGCTCGCCATGCCAGGGCCGACCCAATATGCGCACCCAGGTTGTGTCGCCCCAATGGCTGACGGGAATATCGGTGGTGATGCCGACGGATTTGACTCCCGGCAGAGCTGCGATCTGGCCGATGACGCGGCGCTCCAGTGCAATGGCTTGCGGAGCTTTTCCATAGTTAGACGTCGGAGCGTCGAGCGACAACGTGGCCAAGTGATCCGCGCGCATGCCAATGTCGACGTGAAGCAGGAGGTAGAGACTCTTGCCGAGCAGGCCCGCGCCGACTAACAGAACAACGGCGGTGGCCAACTCCAGCACGACAAGTTTAGAGCCGACGCGACGCCATGCGTTTCCCGCGTGGGCACGACTGCCGTCGGCGAGGTTGGCGCGAATCTGCGACAAGGAAAAGTGCAGTGTAGGAGTGAGAGAGAATAGCGTCGCCGCGAGAAGAGCGATCATGCCCGCGAACGCCCAGACACGTGCGGTCAATCCGAGTCCTTGCAGGAATGTCATTCGCGCCAGCATGTCCTCGGGGATGAGCCTGGTGAGAAGCTGCATGGTCCAGTATGCCGCCACCAGGCCGAGCGCGCTGCCTGCCGCGACCAGAACCAGGCCTTCGGTTACAAATTGGCGCGTGAGCCGAACGCGCGATGCGCCCAAGGCGGTGCGGACGGCAACTTCGCGCTTGCGGCCCTCCGAACGCACCAACAACAGGCTTGCCACGTTGACGCTGGCGATCAGCAGCAGCAGGCTAGCTCCACACAAAAGCACAAAAAGAATTGGACGAATGTCTCCGACAATGGACTCAGTCAGGGTCACAACGGCCGCGCTCTGGCCCATGTTGTCGCCGGGATATATTTTCTCTAACTGTGCTGCTATCGCGGTGACGTTGGCGAGGGCAGTCGAGAGAGAGACACCATCCTTGAGTCGAGCGACTCCGTACATACTGTGGCAGCTTCGTCTGAGGTCACAATCGCCGGACGGGTGAATGGTGGTCCAGAATTCCGCAGGTTCGGCGGGCGCAAAATGAAAGTCCGGCGGTAAAACACCGATGATGACGTTGGCATCGCCGTTCAGGAGGACTGTCTGCCCGAGCACATCTTCCTTTCCGCCGTAGCGCTGTTGCCAGGTGGCGTAGCTGAGCAGCACGGTTCGTGGCGCGGATAGCAAATCTTCGCCCGGCGCAAAATCGCGTCCAAGGACAGGCGTAACGCCCAGGGTGCGGAAAAAGCCGTCGCTGACGCGAGCGCCGCGAGTTGGCTGTGCGCCCGAGGAGGTGGTCAGGATCATGCCCGTATGGTCGAAGGCATCGAGGGAACTGAAAACGGTGTTTTGTTTTTTCCAATCGAGGTAATCGAGATAGGAAATGTTACTGCGGGGAAACGTAGAGGTTTTCTCGAAGACGGCAACAAGCCCGGAGGGATCGCGATAGGGAAGCGGCTTCAGGAGGGCGGCGTCCACGAAGGCGAAGATGGCCACACTGGCGCACATGCCGAGAGCGAGCATGAGCGTGGCGGTGGCGGTGAATCCCGGATTTTTGTGCAATTGCCGGATCGCAAAGCGGAAATCCTGTAGCACGCTTTCAAAACGGAAGCCGACGATGTCGTGGCTTGCTTCCTTCACACGCAGGGCGCTGCCGAATTGCCGCCCTGCGGCGTGCTGCGCGGCTTGCGGAGGCAGTCCTTGGACCTGCAACTGTTTTTCCGCGTGCTCGCGGTGGAAAGCCATTTCCTCTTCCAGTTCGCTATTGAATTTTTCGCGGCGCACGAAAATCCAGAGCTTTCTGAAGAAACGAATCGGCGATTCCATGACAGCCTCCTATGCGTCTTGCAGCACACGGCCGATGGCCGCGATCATTTGTTCAAATTGTGAGAGTTCCACGCCGAGTTGCTTGCGCCCGGCTGGCGTCAACGTGTAATAGCGAGCGCGGCGGTTGGTTTCTGTCTTCTTCCATTCGGCCTTGACCCAGCCCTGAAGCAGCAAGCGCTGCAAGGCTGGGTAGAGGGAACCTTCCTCGACGGTGAGGAAGTCTTGCGAAGACTGTTTGATGGAAAGAGCGATGCCATAACCGTGCTGAGGGGCGCGGGTAAGCGTCTTGAGGATGAGCAGGTCGAGGGTGCCGGGCAAAAGATCGGGTTTTTGGGCCATAGGTTCGAATATATAGACTACCTATGGATAGAACGTCAATGGGCGAGGAAAAGTTCCGTGAAATTGAAATTTTGGCGATCCGGAAGTTTTGACGGCCGACCGCTAGATTCCGAATGGCCCGCGATTAGGATGCTATTTGAACATTAGATGAGAGTAGGGGGTACCGGCGGGTTTCTGCGGTTAACGAGTGAAGTATACCGCGCGAAATGCGCTACTAGAAGTCTGGGTGGCCGGGAAGCGCCGGCTTGATGTCGATGACGGGCGTACCGTCGATGGCTTCGATGGGGCCGATGCGCAGGCGATTTTTGACCGACCTTGCGGACGGTGACGTGGTGAAGGCCTACTGGATTTGGACGGTCGGGAGAGCGCGTCGCGAATACGCCAGTAAGCTGACGGCGCGGGTCCGAGCGTGGATGAACCCTCAGAACGTCGCGGCGGGCGCGATGAAACCAAGTTAGAACAATGATGTGGTCGCCGGCGCGGAGTCCGTCGAGAGCCTGCGCGGCGAATGAGCGCACTTCCAACCAGGCGTCGGGGGCGCCCTCGGCACCTTGTTTGGGGGCTTTGCCGCGGGATTTGAGGGCAGAGCGGATTACACCAATGGGGCGAAACTGCGTACTCTTGCCAGCGTTCGTGTGTGTCGCCATTTGTACAACCCATCCTTTTAATAGTCGTCAAGGAACCGGCATAACTTCTTGGCAGCACCATTATTCCTTGATGACCGCCAGATCGAGGTCGCGCAGCCTTGCGGGATCGGCGATTATCTCGACTTGGACGATCTTCCCGCGCGTGATCGTGAAGCGAAGCACTCTCGACAACCGGCCACCTGGGGCCCATACGAGGCCCACCGCGCCGTCGACC
>Ga0210407_10004621_pt1 | contig 10791 bp, 7 predicted proteins | sample IncBWC27MmetaG_FD_150860 | JGI IMG/M metagenome (GOLD analysis project Ga0210407, IMG submission 150860) | Forest soil microbial communities from Barre Woods Harvard Forest LTER site, Petersham, Massachusetts, United States - Inc-BW-C-27-M | ecosystem: Environmental > Terrestrial > Soil >... | reverse complement strand
CACGCCTGCGCCTTCCGAAATCCATTTCGGTTATGCAGCGATCACCTGGGGCGGCAACGATCGCCAAGCCGTCGACGACATTGCCGCTGTCGGTTTTCGCGGCATACAGTTGCGCGCCAACAGCATCGCGGAGTTTGGCGGTCCCGCTGCGGTGCGCGATTTGCTTGGCCAGCACGAGTTAAAGTTCGTGGCGCTTTCCAGCGGCGATTTGCTCAGCGAGCCCGCGGCCGCAAAAAAGAGCATTGCCGAGCACGCGGCGCATGCTAAATTCTTGCACGACGCGGGCGGGCTCTATCTCCAGATTCTCGACAATCGCCCCAAGGGCCGCCCTGCGACCCCGGTGGACTTCAAACAGTTGGCCAAAGCTCTCACCGAGCTTGGCAAGCGCACCGCTGACCTCGGAATTCCGCTGGGATATCACAATCATATGGGTTCGCTTGGTGAACGCCCCGAAGAACTCGATCAGATCATGAGTCTGTCGGATCCGCGGTACGTTAAATTAGAATTGGATATCGCGCACTATTTCCAAGGCGGCGGCGATCCCGTGAAAGCCATCGAGACGTTCAGCGATCGCTTGCTCTTTCTGCATATCAAAGACGTCGAGCGCCTTCCTGAAGGTAAAGATCCCCAGCATTCCTATCGTTGGGTCGAGCTCGGGCATGGACTCGTGGACGTCCCCGCCGTCTTCGAAGCTCTGCGCAAAGTAAATTTCCGCGGCTGGGCGATCGTCGAACTCGACGGAGTACCCGATAACGCCCATAGTCCTAAAGAAGCCGCCGCGGCGAACAAACAGTATCTCCAGGAAAAACTGGGGCTGACCGTATGAGCTCTCCATTTCGCATTGCCGTCATCAACGATGAGCTCGGCCAGGATTTCGGCCGCGCCTGCGAAGTCGCTTCCCGCGAATTTGGCATGCAGTGGATGGAGCTCCGTGGGATGTGGAACAAGAATATTCTCAAACTCGACGCCGCCGAAGTCGCCGAAGCTCGCCGCATCCTGGAAAAATACAAGCTGCGCGTGACCGACATCGCCAGCCCACTCTTCAAGGTGGACTGGCCCGGTGCGCCCAAATCGAGGTTCAGCCCCAAGGGAGCGCAATTCAACGCCGACTTCACCTACGACCAACAAGGCGAAGTCCTCGAACGCAGTATCGCCCTGGCAAAAGCCTTTCAGACGGAGCGAGTGCGTTGCTTCGATTTCTGGCGCCTGGAAGATCCCGCGCCCTACCGCGCGGCAATCAATTCGAAATTGCTCGAGGCGGCCAACGTGGCAGGCAAGCGGGGAATTATCCTGATCCTCGAAAACGAATTTGCCTGCAACACGGCGACTGGCGCCGAAGCGGCGCAGCTTCTCGCCGACGTCGCCTCACCTTCCTTCATGCTCAATTGGGATCCGGGCAACGCCGCGGCGCGCGGCGAAACGCCATACCCTGACGGCTACAATCTCCTGCCGAAAAACCGCATCGGGCATTGCCATTGTAAAGACATCAAAGCAATCGCCAAACCCACAGATGCCAAGGAGCCTGGCTGGGCCGCTATGGGTGCGGGTGTAATCGATTGGGTCGGGCAGTTCGCCGCGCTCAAGCGCGACGGCTACCACTACGCCGTCAGCCTCGAGACCCACTGGCGCGGCGCGTCCACAGCCGAGGAATCCTCGCGTCAGAGTTGGGCGGGAATGAAGGGGCAGTTGCGCAAAGCCGGTGCCCTCGCCTAAAAATCCTAAGCCGTCGACAACTCTTTCATTAGCGTCTTGCCCTTGCGGAACCACGGCCGCTCCACTCTTTGCATGTAGCGCGGTAATGTCCGCTTCTTGGCGAGAAGCTTTTGAGTCCACTCGCGTGCTTCGTCGCGGCGATTCTCCAAGCGCAGAAAGTTCGCATAATTGTAGAGCGTTTCGGGAGTCGTCGAAAACTGCGTCGCTTCGGCAAAATACGGCGCGGCGCGTTCGAGCTGCCCGGTGCGCGTGTACGCATCCGCCAGCAAGCCGGCGGCGCGGTAGTAGTCGAACTTGGCGTCAGTTCTCACTACATGCTCTAGATCGGGAATAGCGCGGGTAAGATCGCCAAGCCCCAGACTGCATTTCGCGCGGTCATAAAACGCGTGGGGCGAATCGGCGCGCGCCGCGATCGCCTTGTCAAATGCATCGCGCGCCTTGGCGTACTGCTTCTGTTCCAGGCAGAGCTCACCTAACTCTTCGTAATTTCCGGCGGAAGGATTATCGATGATTTGCGTTTCGAGCGCCTGGATGCGGGATCTGCGCCCGAATCCCTGGAACACACCGCGAAGGAGCCCTGCGTCGGGCAGCACCTCCATAACGATATAGACGCTGGCCCCTAGAAAACCTCCAAAAAAAATGATGTATAGCCAATAGTTGTCCGGACGGCGGCGAACAAAATGGACTACCGCCACGATCTGCACCAAGAAGCCCCAGGGATAAAAAAGATGCCAAAGTCCGAACATAGTCACCACGCAGTTAATAGAATCTATTGTTGGCGAGCTGGAATCAAACAGAACGTTGCGGCTATATTCATAGAAGGTTACGCCCTGCCGGGATTCTCAGGCGCTGGTAACATGTAGATTGTGAATCCGTTGCAAACTCTCGGTCTCGCGCTTGGCGCCGGATTTTCTTCCGGCCTGAATCTCTACGCGACCATCGCGACCCTCGGCGTACTTCAGCGCTACGGCGTCATCCATTTGCCGGCCTCGCTGCAGGTGCTCGCGCATCCGTGGATTCTCGGAATCGCACTCGCGCTTTATGCGGTTGAATTCCTCGCCGACAAAATTCCCTACGTCGATACCATCTGGGATGCCGTCCACACCTTGATCCGCCCGCCCGCCGCCGCGCTTCTCGCGTATAGCGCCACCGTCGCCGCTCCCCCGGAGTGGCGCTGGGGCGCCGCGTTGCTTGCTGGCGGCGTCGCGTTGACCTCGCACGGCACAAAGGCGAGCGCCCGCGCCGCCGTCAACACCAGCCCGGAGCCTTTCAGCAATTGGCTGCTCAGTTTCGGAGAGGATGCGCTTGCCGTCTGGCTCACTTGGATGGCCACCGTTCATCCTGTGGCGACCATCGCCGTCGTGACGCTCCTAATCGTGCTCGCCGGATTTCTTCTTTTCCACCTTTTCCGATTCTTGCGCCGTTCGTTGTAGCGCCTGCTCGCTTGATGTAGCGGCCGGCTACTTCATCCACTGACCCAGCCAATCAAAAAACGTCTTGTACCAAAACTGTGCGTTCTGCGGTTGCAGAATCCAATGCCCCTCATCCGGAAAAATCATCAGCTTTGAGGGCACACCCTGACGCTGCAGCGCATTGAAAAATTCCAGCGATTGCGTGTACGGGACGCGATAATCGCGCTCTCCGCAAATCACCAACGTCGGCGTCTTGAATTTGCCCAGGTCGACCGCGTACGTCAGCGGCGCCCACTTTCGATAACTTTCTGGATTTGTCCACGGCGTACCCTGCATGTCGTGTTCTTCAAACCACAACTCCTCGGTTCCGTACATCGAAAACTTGTCCCAAATGCCCGCATGACTGATGATCGCCTTGAAGCGCCCACTATGCGTCGCGATCCAATCCGCCATGTATCCGCCGTACGAGCCACCCGCTGCCGCCATCCGCGTTCCGTCGACGAACTTGTATTTCGCCAGCACCGCATCCACGCCCTTCATCACGTCCACATACGCCTTCCCGCCCCAGTCATTCGTAATCTCGTCCGTGAATTTCTGCCCGTATCCGGTCGAGCCGCGTCGATTGATCATCAGCGTCACGTAGCCGCCGGCGGAGAACACTTGTGCGTTCCAGCGATATCCCCACGCATTCGACCACATGGTCTGCGGCCCGCCGTGTAGCAGCACCAGCAAAGGGTATTTCTTCGTCGCATCGAAGTGCGGGGGACGAATCATCATGGCCTGTACGCGCGCGCCATCCGCGCTGTCGAACCAAAACGTTTCCGGCGCATTCATGTCCAATTTCGCCAGGATCGGCTCATTCTGGTGCGTGATTTGACGTGTCGCGGAGCCGTCGCTGCCCGCAACAAATACTTCCCCCGGAGCGGTCCAGCTGCTGCGCTTGAACGCCAGCGTCTTGCCGTCTGCGCTGATGGTCAATCCCGAATTGAAACCCTCCGCGATAATCTTCTTCGGCTCCGCACCCGCATGCGCTGCCATCGCATAGACCGGCTGCAGCGTCTCGTTCTCCGCCGTGAAGAAAATCGTCTTGCTATCCGCCGACCAATTCAGCTCGTTCGCGCTGCGGTCAAATCCTTCGGAAAGGTTCTCGTTTTTGCCGCCCCGCCGGTCGTACAACATCACCCGCCAGCGGTCCGATTCGTATCCCGGCGTAAGCTGCGCGTGATAGGCGATGAATCGCCCATCCGGTGAGTACACCGGATTGCCATCGAACCCAGGATTCGTGGTAACCCTTTTCGCTTCGCCTCCCGCCACCGGAACAATAAACAAATCTCCATTCGTGCTGATGGCTTCCACCTTGTCGGCCACCGCCGTGAAACAAATCTCCTTGGAATCCGGCGAAAAGTTGATGTCGCTCGAACCCCCCCTCTGGTCAGGCGGCACGTCATAATTTGCTCCGACATTTAGATCCCGCGCTTCGCCGCTACCGTCCGCAGGTTCTACGAACAAGTGGCTGCGCTTGCCTTCAAACCAGTGGTCCCAATGACGGTACAAGAGCTGCTCGTACACGCGGGCTTTTACCTTGTTTTTCTCCTTCTCTTCGTCGCGCTTTTTGTTACACGCATCGTCTTTGCAATCCGGGTAGACCGACGATGTGAACGCAATCGTCTTCCCGTCGGGCGACCACTTCACCATATCCGCACCGGTTGACACGTGCGTCACCGCATGCGCCTCGCCTCCGTCCATAGACAGCACGTACGCCTGCGAACTTCCATCGCGCGACGACAAGAACGCCAGCGTCTTTCCGTCCGGCGACCACGCGGGCGAAGTATCATGCCCGCTCTGCGTAAGCTGCGCCGCTTCCCCGCCTCCAGTGGAAACAATCCAGATGGTGCTCGCGTTGCGATTCGCGCTCATGTCTGGCGTCGACACGGCAAACGCAACCCATTTGCCGTCCGGAGATATCGCCGGGTCGCCCACCCGATGCATCTGGATCATGTCGTCAAACGAAATCGCGTGCTTCGCCGCCTCTTGCGCAAAGCAGCTTGTCGCACAACACAAAACCAGCCCAGCGGCGATGGAGCCGTTCTGCAAAACATTGCGCATCATGATTTTTCCCTTCGCTGTCGCAGGTAGATCACTGTCGAAGACACCGTGGATATTGTCACGATTCCCCGCCGTTTCCAAGGCCACCAAGATTTCTCCCGCAGCGGCAATCACTGCGCCCCAGCGAGTGGCGCCGGGCGTCCCCGCGCCCAAAACCAATTCGCCGCCGCAAACGCAAACGTGGCGAGGACCACAACGCCCTCTCTCCACCGCACCGTCGTAAGCAGTAGACCGGTGAAGACCAGCGCCACCACCGCAAACGCCGTCCCGCCCGGCAACCGAAACGCTGCGCCCCCGGGCTTTTTCCGCCGCAATGCCGGCAACGCCGCAGCCACTGCGCCATACATAAACAGTCGTGCAACTGCCGAAAGCGTCGCGTTCCACCGGAAATCGCCGGAGACCGAAAACACCAGCAGCAGCAGCGTAAACGCCAGGATGGAGACATGCGGCGTTCGAAACCGCGGATGAATCGCCGCGAAAAGAGCAGGGAAATCCCCGCGCTCGCCCATCGCAAACGTCACGCGCGGTGTATGCAGCATATTTGCGCTCAGGTAGCCATACACCGAGACCAAAGTGCCCGCCGCCACCAGCGACACGCCCACCGGTCCCAGGAACTGTCGCGCCGCGTCCACCGCCGGCTTGGTGGTTGCCGCAGGATTCGCCAGCGTGTAAATCACCACGTATTGCACCGCAACGTACAGCAACGTCGCCGTCACCAGCGCGATCGCCAGCGCTATGGGCGCATCCTTCCGCGGATTGCTCGCCTCCCCGGACGCAAACAGCGCCGCCTCAAATCCTCCGTACGCGTAGACCATCAACAACACCGCCGCGAACCAGTCCTTGGCACTGGCAGGCACTTCCGCCGGAGTCACGCGAATTTCTGGGCGCAGCGCCAGCGCCGTAAGTCCCGCTAAAATGAAAAGCGTCAGCAGCAATACTTTTGTAATCGTAAAAAAATTGCTCAGCCATTTTCCGTCGGCAACCCCGCGATAGTTCACCCCCGCCAATACTCCAATCAACACCGTCAAGATCCCGGCGCGAACCAGCGGTGCTCTCGCCGCCGGTACAAACGCGGTCAGATACGTAATGAAAAGGTTCGCCACACCCGAGCAAGCGGAAATGCGCGACAACCAGGTGAGCCATCCGATCTGGATCCCCACAAATCGGCCGAATGCCTCGCGCGCGTAAAGATACGGCCCGCCAGCCTCCTGAAAATACGACGCCACTTCCGCCAGGCACGCCGCGATCACCGCCACTCCTGCAAACGCGACGAAGTAAGCGATAGGGCTCAGCCGCCCCAGCCGAGCCGCAATTAGCGAAGGCAAACCAAAAATGCTCGCGCCAATCATCGTGTTGAGCATCAGAGCCGCCAGGCTCCATCGCCCAATCGTCCGCACCAATCCGCGATTCTGTTCCACCACAAGTTCACCAAGGTTGTGAAGAACTAGCAGCCGTTGTAGGGGCGCGCTTCAGCGCGTCCCAGCGGCGTCAGCCGCCTACAACCACGAATCTTGCCCCGGAAAACGTGCGCCAGCCTACCACGCCTCGTTCTTTGCAGGGGTGCGGCTTTACTGCAGATTCTTGGCATCGGCCCGAATCTTTTTCGTCTGCTACAATTCCTCCACCGTCATGTCGTCCAACTCCGCCCTCTTCCCGCGCAATTTTCGCAAAGAATATCCCATCGCCGTGCGCGGGGAAGGTTGCTGGATCATCGACCAAAGTGGCCGCCGTTTCCTCGACGCCAGCGGCCAGGCCGCCGTCGTCAACATTGGCCACGGCGTCCCGGAAATCGGCCGTGCCATGGCTGAGCAGTCCTCGCAACTTGCTTTCGCGCACACGACGCAATTCCACTCTGCTCCCGCGGAAAAATTAGCGCGGCGCCTCCTCGCATTGGCCCCGCCGAATTTTCGCTCCGGCGGCCGCGTCTATTTCACTTCGGGCGGATCGGAAGCCACGGAAACCGCCATCAAGCTCGCCAGGCAGTTTCATCTCGAAAACGGTCAGCCATCGCGCTTTCGCGTAGTCTCGCGCCGCCAGAGTTATCACGGCAGCACCCTCGGCGCGATGACCGTCAGCGGCAACGTCGCCCGCCGCGCGCCCTATCAGCCGCTCCTCGCCGAATGGGGACACATCGCACCCTGCTTCTGCTACCACTGCCCGTTCGACAAGAATTTTCCAGACTGCGGTGTAGCCTGCGCAGACGATCTCGATCATTTTCTAGAACAAAATGAAGCCGCAAGCGTCGCCGCCTTCATCTTCGAACCGGTCGTCGGCGCCACGCTCGGAGCTGCGGTGCCGCCCGATGGCTATGCCCAGCGCATTGGGGAAATCTGCCGCAAGCGCGGCATCCTACTCATCGCCGACGAAATCATGAGTGGGATGGGCCGCACCGGGAAACCATTCGCCATTCAGCACTGGAGCGTCGAGCCGGACATCATCCTGGTCGGGAAGGGAATCGCCAGCGGTTACGCGCCGCTCGGCGCCGTCCTCATGGCGCCGCGCACCGCTGACGCATTCGAACGCGGCTCCGGTGCTTTCGAGCACGGCTTCACCTATCAAGCACATCCCGTCGCTACGGCCGCGGGCAACGCCGTCCTCGATTACATCGGGTCGCACGATCTTTTCGACCGCGTGCAGCCCGCGGCAGAAATTCTTCGCGCAGAATTATCGGCCCTGCATTTTCATCCGCATATAGACGAAATCCGCGGCCTTGGCCTGCTCCTCGGCCTTGAATTCGTAAAGAACAAAGCCACCCGCCAACCTTTTCCGAAAGAAGACAGCATCGCCGAGCGCATCCGCCAAGCCGCCCTCGCCGAAAACGTCCTCACTTACCCGACGCAAGGCTGCGTCGATGGCGTAAACGGCGACCACATTCTCCTCGCCCCGCCCTTCACCATCTCGCCGTCAGAATGCCGATTGATTGCAGGAGCATTACGCTCTGCGCTACAAAAAGTTCTTCCGAGTTGACTTGGCTCGTGGATTCTTTGACTCTTGGATGTTCTTTTACGCTCGGCGCAGCGTACGGTGAGATTCTGCGGTTTTTTCTTCAGGAGAGAAAAACCATGGGCAATCTTGTGTCCCGAGTTTTATTTTTCATCTATCTTGTTTTCGGCTTGACGCTCGCGCCGTACGCTCAGGAGAAACCCACAGCCAAGCCCCGCGCCCGCGATCTCGGGGTTCCCTTCGACGGTACTCCCGGCCCCCTCAACGCCATCACTGATGTCTCCGGCGTCACCGTTGGCCACACCACGCTCATCTCCGGTGAAGGGAAATTGCAAATCGGCAAAGGCCCCGTCCGCACTGGCGTCACCGCCATCCTGCCGCGCGGCAAAGACTCCATGAGCAATCCCGTCTTCGCCGGTTGGTGGTCGCTCAACGGCAACGGTGAAATGACCGGCACGACCTGGGTCGAAGAGTCCGGTTTCCTCGAGGGCCCGGTAATGATCACCAACACGCACAGCGTCGGCGTGGTCCGCGACGCAGTCATCCAGTGGCGCGTTGCGCACGGCCAGCCCGATCCCACCCGCTACTGGTGGTCCCTTCCCGTCGTTGCCGAAACATGGGACGGCTGGCTTAACGACATCAACGGCTTCCACGTAAAGCCCGAACACGCCTTCCACGCCATCGACTCCGCAAAATCCGGTCCCGTCGAGGAAGGCAACGTGGGCGGCGGCACGGGAATGGTCTGTAACGAATTCAAGGGCGGGATCGGCACGTCCTCGCGCAAAATCGACTCAAAGGCCGGCTCGTTCACGGTAGGTGTGCTGGTGCAGTGCAATTATGGCTCGCGGCCCAATCTCCGCATCGCTGGAGTTCCCGTGGGCAAGGAAATTCCCGAGGATCCCGCGTACACCTCTACGTCCTTCGCAGAAGCCGACCGCGGCTCCATCATTGTCGTGGTAGCCACCGACGCGCCTCTCGTCGCTCACCAACTCAAGCGCCTGGCCCGTCGCGTCTCTCTCGGCCTCGGCCGCGACGGCAGCATCTCCGGCAACGGCTCCGGCGACATCTTCATCGCCTTCTCCGCCGCCAACTTCGGCGCAGCCGCCGCGGATCACGTCGTCGACCTAAAAATGTTGCCCAACGATTTGATCGAGCCCGTTTTCGCCGCCACCGTGCAAGCCACCGAAGAAGCCGTAATCAACGCCATGGTCGCCGCCGAAACCATGACCGGCATCGAAAATCACAAAGTAATCGCACTTCCGCACGACCGCCTCCGCGCCGTCCTGAAAAAATACAACCGCCTTAATCAATAAAGTGGCACAGCCAATCTTGGCTGTGCTTGCCGATCCGCATCTCTACCCTCAGTCTCGTCGAGCAGGCTCGCACACAAAAGTAAGGGCGCAGCACCGCTGCGCCCTGTCTCGCCAAGATTGTTAGCCGGACTCGCAGTCCTTACACCACCGGCACCGCCGTCTTCCTCGGCGGATTAAAAAACGGCATCGCCACCACTTTCGCCGAGACCGTTCGCCGCACCGCCTCCACTGTCATCTCCATCGCCAAAGTCGCTCCCAACGCCGCCTGCTCGCGCCTCACGCAAGCGAGCGCAATCATTTTCTTCAGCGTCGGCGACCACGTCGTCGAAGTCGCCTTCCCCACTTGTTTCCCCGCGCGGTACACCGGCACGGCCACGCGCGACGCCATGCTCGGCACCTGCGGCGCCATCTCCAGCTCTTCGTACAGCGCCTCCACCTCGTTCCAGTCAATCTCCAGCCCCACCAACGCCCGCGCCGCGCCCTTCTTCGCCTCCTCCACCAACGCCTCGCGCCCCACAAAACTGTCTTTCTTCAAATCCACCAGCTTCCCCAGCCCGATCTCCGCTGGCGAATATTTCTGCGACTCGATCAGCGCCTTCTTGCTCGACGTGTAATCCACTTCAATTAAAATCAATCCCGCCTCGATGCGCGCCACGTCCAACGCGACCATGCCCGCCGGATGAATATCGAAAACTTCCCCTTCGCTCATCAGTTTGTCCCAAACGCGCAGGGCATCCTTCCACGGCATCCAAATCTCAAATCCCAAATCGCCCGTGTAACCCGTCCGCGAAATATCCACCGGCACGCCGGCAATCTTGCCACGCGTCACGCGAAAATATTTCAAGTTCGCGATGTTTGCGTCCGTAACCGCGCGCAACACCTTCCCCGAAGTCGGCCCCTGTATTGCCAGCGCCGCTACCTGCTCCGAAATATCCTCAATATTCACGTCCAACCCCAGCGCGTTCTGCTGAAACCACCGCAAACTTGGGTCCGCCGCCGTCCAGCGATATTCATTCTCGCCCAGCCGCGTGATCGTTCCGTCATCGATCACTTTTCCCTCGGGATCGCACCAGCAGCAATAAATCACCTGATCCACCGCGACTTTGTTGATGTCCCGCGCGATCACGCGATTCACCAGCTTCGTCGCATCCCGACCGGTCACCCGATACTTAAACAGCGGCGAAATATCAATCAGCGCTGCCGAATTCCGTATCGCGTTGTATTCGTGCTCGTGGTGCGTCTCGTACACGCTCACCGTGTAGTAGCCCGACCACTCGCGATAACTCAAACTCTCGCAAAGCGCC
>Ga0210407_10004620_pt1 | contig 10794 bp, 8 predicted proteins | sample IncBWC27MmetaG_FD_150860 | JGI IMG/M metagenome (GOLD analysis project Ga0210407, IMG submission 150860) | Forest soil microbial communities from Barre Woods Harvard Forest LTER site, Petersham, Massachusetts, United States - Inc-BW-C-27-M | ecosystem: Environmental > Terrestrial > Soil >... | reverse complement strand
GTTCGGCTGGAAGCCGGGAGGCTTCACCAGAAAAGACTGCACGCGCGCGTTCTCCGCGCCATCCACCCAGAACTCTTCCAGGAGAGAGAGTTGTTGAGAACTCAAAATGGCGTCGTTCAAGTGGGTGAGCGCGATTTCGGCGCCGCCGCCCGAGGCCGCGCGGAAGATTTCGGCCGGATTCGACCCGCTTTGACGCGTGTAAATCATGGTCTTGCCATCGGGCGCCACTTGCATGTCGTCCAGCGTGCTTTCACCACTGAGTGCGATGGGCGCGGCGCCGCCGTTCACCGAGATGAACTGAATGTACTGGCGTCCGCGATCCTGCACGGTGAAGAAAATGCGCGAGGAATCAGGCCACCACGCAAAGCTGCTCACCCAGCGGTCGAGCGTGTCGGTGAGACTGGTGAGCTTCCCCGTGGCTCGCTCGAGCAGCATCAGGCGCCAGCGGTCACTCTCGTAGCCGGCCCGTACCTGCGCGCGATAGGCGAGGTATTTGCCGTCCGGCGAGTACTGCGGCGAATTGTCGGCCGCTGGATTGACCGTGATTTTCTTCGGAGACCCTCCGACGATGGGCACGACGTAAAGGTCGGAATTTGTGCTGATCGCGGGCACAGCGTCCGAGATCATGACATAGCAGACTTCGGTTCCGTCGGGCGAGATGGCGTAATCGTCCGGACCTCCCAGCGAGAACGGCGGCACGTCGCGATCACCCGGCGTCAGGTCTTTTACGGCTCCTCCCGAAACCGGAACAGTCAGCAAATGGCTGCGCCGAGCTCCCTGCCAAGTGGTCCAATGCCGATACAGCAGACCCACAGCGATCCGCGCTTTGACTTTATTGTTTTTCTCCGCCTCTAACTTCTGGCGGTTGCAGTTGTCGTCAGCGCCACACTCGGGAAACACATCGCTGGTAAACACCAAATTCTTGCCATCACGAGAGTAGAGGACTCCGCCGGTGCCGGTCGACAGGCTCGTTACCGGCTTCGGATTGGCACCGTCGGCGTCCATTAGCCAGATCTGCGAGACCTCGCCGCGATTGGAGACGAACGCGATCTTGGTTGAATCCGGCGACCAGCGCGGCCGCTCCGCCTCATCGGCGATCTTGCGCGCATCTCCGCCAGCGAGAGGAACGATGTAAATCTGCTTAGGTTTTGTATTCTTTTCAATATCAATCGTCTGCACGGTAAAAACGATCGAGCGGCCGTCCGGTGAGAGCTGCGGATCGCTGATCCGCGCGAGTTGCATCAGCGTGTGAACGTCAAAGGGCTGTTTCTGGGCGACCAGAACGGAGGCCAGCAAGAGCAAGGCTAGCGGCAGAACTGCCCGCGCCAACCGGATGTGCATATAAACCGATTGTATCGTGGCACATCGCGCGATCCACGCCCCACCGGACGCAATCGATGCCGAACGCGGCTGGATTATCCCTCAAATTCTGGTGGCCCCGGATCGTACCAGTACTCACGGTCCGCCGCTATAGACCGACAGCCCGTTGACGCAATCAAAGGCCGTCCGGAAAATGAGCTTAATAACACAATTTGCGAGGGCCGGCGACCGGCAATCAACGGATGAAACGGCACGATCAAGGTTACAAAAGGAGCAACCCCTGGCGGGTTGTTGCTTTACCGATCGTAGCGCTCCTGTCCTGTGTTGTGTCTGTTTTGCACGTCGTCCCAAACCGTTATACAAAAAATGCTGCCGAGTTCAAGCGCGGGGCAGAACGTTTCAGTCCCCAGATACCGCCCGGAATGCGCCCGGTTTATCCGTTTTCAGTGATCCCAGGAGGTGCGTACAGCGCCGCAGAGCTGAGGAACAAGCTAAGCGCCGATGCCGTGGCCGCACGCCACTACCAGAAGTTTCAGTTGGCGCAAGTAAGTAGCATTGAAACACAAGCGGCTTCACTGGTTTATGTCTCCTACCGTAAGGGCGGTTTGATCTATTGGACACGGAAACCAATCCGGCTTGCCAGGGGAGAAAAACTTATCACCGACGGAGTCTTGTACGCGCGGGCACGGTGCGGAAACCGTATCTCTACAACGCCGGAGCATCCGGTGGCGCTCTTGGAACCGCCGGATTACATATTCGATAGGCCAGAGACCTGGCAGCCGGATGTTGGCCCGCTGCTTCCACCTCCAGATCAGCCTGTCGAGTCAAGGTCGCGTACGCCAGAAACAATAAGCTCGTTGCCGTCGAACCCAGTTCGCGAAAACGTGGCTAAGAAGCGGCCTCCATTCCTGCCATTGTTTCCTTTCCCTCTACCGCTTGGCTCGGGTGGTGGCAGCGGCTCCCACGGCAACGGGAGTACGGTCGTCACTAAGCCCGGAGGCAGCTCGGGCGGCAAGGGTGGCACTGGCGGCGGAACGGGCGGCGGCAGGGGTGGTGCCGGTGGCGGAACTGGCGTCGTAACAGGTGGCGGCACTGTCGGAGGCGTCACCGGCAGCGGCCCGAGTGTCGGCGGCGTAACTGGTGGCGGTACAGGTGGCGGTGGCGGCAGCACGAGTGGCAATCCAGGCAATCCTGTTGGCGGCGGTAATCCAGGCGGCCCGAGTGGCGGCGGAAATACTCCTTCACCACCGGAGGTAGCTGTAGTGCCAGAACCCAACTCAGTGCTTCTGTTATTGGCTGCGGCCGTAGCGATCGGTGGTACTCACTATTGGAAATCGAAGCATCCTTGAAGCCACGGCCCTGCCGTACCGGGCTGTTTCCCCCATAAACGCGTAAGTTCCGTCTTTTCAGTGAGGGGATTTGGAAGTTGCTGGCGGTAATGCTAGCATGGATTTCAATTCCCCAGTTGCACAATTTAAGGATGAAACTTGATTCGCGCAGTCAAAGGAACCAGGGATTTATTGCCTCCGAACACGGCGGTTTGGAACGCCGTAGAAGGTATCGCACGCCAGGTATTTCGCACCTATAACTACCACGAGATTCGTACGCCAATTCTCGAAGAAACGCAATTATTCGCGCGCGGCGTAGGGGAAGAAACCGACATGGTCAGCAAGGAAATGTACACCTTTGAAGACCGTGACGGCAGTTCTTTAACGCTGCGTCCGGAAGCGACCGCATCGGTCATGCGCGCTTATATCGAGCACCGGCTGGACCAGCGGCCCGGAGTGCAGAAGCTATATTACATGGGTCCCATGTTCCGGCGAGAGCGCCCGCAGAAGGGACGATACCGGCAGTTTTTCCAGATCGGCGCGGAGGCAATCGGTTCGGAGTCTCCGGCGGTGGATGCGGAAGTGATCGAAATGGTGGTTGATCTGCTGAAGGGCGTGAACTTGGAAGGGTTTACGCTACTGCTCAATTCAGTGGGAGACGCAAAATGCCGCCCGGCCTATATCGAGCGGTTGCGCCAGGAACTGGCGAAGGTCGCACCGCGCATGTGCGAGGATTGCCAGAGGCGCGCGGTCACAAACCCGTTGCGGGTGCTCGATTGCAAGGTGCCTGAGGACCAGCCCATCATCGACAAACTGCCGTCGATTCTAGATCACCTGTGCGAAGCATGCGGCCCGCATTTTGGCACAGTTCAGCGGTTGCTGCGGGATCGGGGAATTCCATTCGAAGTCAGGCCGCGCCTGGTACGGGGCCTGGATTACTACATGCGCACGACGTTCGAGGTGGTCCACGGCGCACTAGGCGCACAAAACTCGGTGCTGGGCGGCGGACGCTACGATGGTTTGGCGGAGGCTATTGGGTCGAAGGTGGCGGCGCCCGGTGTCGGCTTTTCCATCGGAGAAGACCGGTTGGTGATGACGGTGGAAGACGCGATAAAAGGCGAGGCGCTCGATTTATTCATCGCGGCGTTGGGGGAGCGAGCGACGGAGCAAGCCGGCACGATTGCACGCGAGATCCGGCAATTTGGACATTCCGTCGAGGTGGCGCCGGATGGAAAACTGAAGCGCGCGATGGAACTGGCCAACAAACTGGGCGCACGCTACACATTGATCATCGGTGAGAACGAAATCATCTCCGGCCGTTATGCCTTGAAGAATATGGCATCGGGCGACCAGGAGCAGATCGCGCGTAACGAAATCGCCGGGCGGCTCCGCGCCAACAATTGACTATGCAGACTGTACCGTTGGATTTTCTGGGCGAATTGCGCCGCACTCATACGTGCGGCGAGTTGCGCGCCAAAGATGCGGGCTCTCGCGCGCTGCTGATGGGCTGGGTGCATCGCCGACGCGATCTGGGCGGCGTCATCTTCATTCACCTGCGCGACCGCGATGGCGTCACGCAGATCGTGTTTCACAACGACGTGGACCAGGAGGTTCATGCCAGGGCCGAGATGGCGCGTTCGGAATACGTGATCGCGGTCGAAGGCAAGGTCGCGCCGCGGACCGCGGACACGGTGAATGCCAATCTATCGACCGGCGAAGTCGAAGTAGTCGCTGAGAAGATTTGGATTCTGAATGAATCGCGCACTCCGCCTTTCCCGATGGAGGATCATGTCGACGTCTCCGAGGATGCGCGGCTGAAATTCCGGTACGTGGACCTGCGGCGCCCGCGCATGCAGCGCAATATCATCCTGCGCTCGCAGATTTCGTTCGCCGTGCGCGAGTATCTCTCGTCCCGGGGTTTCCTCGAGATCGAGACCCCCTTCATGACCCGCTCGACGCCCGAGGGCGCCCGCGATTACCTGGTGCCCAGCCGCGTACAACCTGGCACCTTTTACGCCTTGCCGCAATCGCCCCAAATCTTCAAACAGCTTCTGATGGTGAGCGGCTTCGAGAAGTACTTTCAGATCGTACGATGCTTCCGCGACGAAGACCTGCGCGCCGACCGCCAGCCGGAGTTCACACAAATCGATCTGGAGATGTCGTTCCCTCAAGAAGAGCAGATCTTCGAAGTGATCGAGCCGCTGGTGCAGAAGATCTGCGCCGTGGCCGGCCACGAAGTCAAGACGCCTTTCCCGCGGCTGACATATGCCGAAGCCATGCGCAGCTATGGCAGCGACAAGCCGGACCGGCGCGTGCCGCCTATGTATCCCGTGGAGGATCTGTTCCCCGCGAATGCTCTGAGCGCCCATGGGCTTCCGCTGATGGCGATTCACATCCCGAAAACAGGCGCCGTGAGCCGCAAGGAACGCGATGAGTTGAAGGCATTCGGCACGGAGCGGGGCTTGCGCGTCTATGACGACGCCAAACGGCTGGAGCGCGATCATCCGGAGGCGATGGCCCAGGTGCGCGAGCGCACCGCAGCTGCCGAGGACGATCTTCTGATCCTGGCGTCGTGGGCCGGTGAGCCGGCTGGGCACATTCCCGAGAACAGCGTGTATCAGGCGTGCGGGCAATTGCGGCTGTTCGCGTCGCAGAAATACAACGAGCGGCACAAGCTGCTCGACCCGAAACGCTTCGAGTTTCTTTGGGTGCTGGATTTCCCAATGTTCGAATGGAATCCGGATGAAAAACGTTGGGCGGCCGCGCATCATCCGTTTACGTCGGTACACGATCAGGACCTCGACAAACTGACGTCCGACCCGGCGCATTGCCGCGCCAAGTCTTACGATATCGTTTTGAACGGTGTGGAGCTGGGTTCGGGCTCCATCCGTATTCACCGGCGCGACGTACAGTCAAAGGTTTTTGCTGCGCTTGGCTTCAGCGACGAAGAAGCCCGGCGTAGGTTCGGCTTCCTGCTGGATGCGCTCGAATACGGTGCGCCGCCACATGGGGGCATCGCGCTGGGACTTGACCGTCTGGTGATGATTCTGGCGGGCGAAACCTCGATTCGTGACGTGATTCCGTTCCCCAAGACCGCGCGCGGCACCGACCTGATGTGTGACGCCCCAGCCGAAGTGCCCGAGCGGCAGTTGCGCGAACTGGGCATTGCCATTCGAAAACCGCAATGCCGTTTGGCCCGCGAATGAACGCGAATGAAGTATATCTTATTCGCGTGAATTGGCGTTCATTCGCGGCCTAAACTAAGTCGCACCAGAATCTGCCGGAATGCCTATTCCGCCGCCAATCTGCTATCCTCATTGGTTGGAATCGATACAATTTATCTCCCGGTCATAGGATCGGGGCCTTCCTGAGGTATCCATATGTCAGGCCACTCAAAGTGGGCGACCATCAAGCACAAGAAGGCCGCTCTAGACGCTAAGCGCGGAAAATCGTTCACGCGCATTATTAAAGAAATTACGATCGCAGCTCGCAACGGCGGCGATCCGGACGCGAATCCGCGTCTGCGCACGGCGATCCTGGCGGCTAAGGGCGTCAGCATGCCGGCCGATAACATCAAGAAGGCCATCATGCGGGGCACCGGCGAGCTGGAGGGCGGCCAGATCGACGAAGTTTTGTTCGAGGGTTACGGTCCCGGCGGCGCCGCTGTGCTGGTGAAAGTCGCTACCGACAATCGCAATCGCACCGTTAGCGAGATTCGCCACGTTTTCTCGAAAAACGGCGGCAATCTGGGCGAGCAAGGCAGTGTCGCCTGGATGTTCGAACGCAAGAGCCAGATCCTGGTGCCCCAGGAAAAGGCAGGCGAGGATCAGTTGATGGCGATTGTCCTGGACGCCGGAGCCGATGATCTGCGCGCCGATGGTCCCAGCTGGGAAGTTCTCTCGCCTCCGGAGAGTCATGAAGCTGTGCTGGCCGCGTTAGCCAAAGCGGGCATCGAAACAACTCAAGCCGAGGTGGCCCTGGTTCCCAAGAACCTGGTCAAGCTCGAAGGAAAAATCGCCGATGCCATGCTGCGCTTAAGCGAAGCGCTGGAAGACCACGACGATGTGCAGAGCGTTTATTCCAATTTCGACGTCGACGAGCAAACCCTGGAGGCGCTGGCTCACTAGATGCGTGTCCTAGGCATCGATTGCGGAACCGAGCGAACCGGCTACGGCGTAATCGAGAGCGACGGCCACATACATCATTTGATTTCATCGGGTGTGATTCGCACCGACACCAAGGCTCCGTTGGGAGCGCGCTTGCACGAAATCTCGCGCCAGTTGCGCAGCGTGATTGCCAGAGACGAACCTCAAGCGGCCGCGGTGGAAGAAGTGTTTTATTCCACCAACGTAAAGACAGCCTTAAAGCTGGCGCACGTACGCGGAGTGGCGTTGTTGCTCATTTCGGAAGCGGGTATCGAACTGGGCGAGTACTCGCCGCTAGAAATCAAGATCAGCGTAGTGGGCTATGGCCGCGCCGAAAAGCATCAGGTGCAGATGATGGTGACGTCGCTGCTGCGCCTCGAAGCGCCCATTGCATCGGAGGACGCTTGCGACGCGCTGGCAGTGGCCATGTGCCACGTCAACAACCGGGCCCTGCGGCACAAACTGGAAGGCGTGCGCGCATGAGATGGGCGCTGGCGCTTGCCGTTCTGCCTTTGCTCGCCGCCGATGGGCCGCGCCTCATCTACTCGAAGTCATTTCCGCACAGTTCTCCGGAATACATGGAGATTCTGATCGAGCACAATGGGGAAGTTTCGTACAAAGAGGCGCCGGACGACAATCAACCGCTGAAGTTCCGGCTAGCCGAGAGCGACACCAAGGAGATGTTTGACCTGGCGGAAAAATTGGGAAACTTCGGCCGCCCCTTGGAAGCGCCCCTTAAAGTCGCATTCATGGGGATGAAAACCTTCCGGTTTGAGAATGGCTCCGAAAAGAAAGAAGTAAAGTTCAACTATTCTGAAGATCCGGACGCGCATCTCCTGCTGGACTGTTTCGAGCGCATCGCAGAAACCGAGCAGTATCTCATCAATCTCGAGCGCGCGGCCAAGTACGACAAACTTGGCGTGATCGAGCGCTGCTGTTGATTCAGTCGGCGTTCGATCATAAGCGGCTGGTAGCGCCGCAGCAATTGCTGCCCATGCTCGACCGCATCGCCAAGAACGAAACCTATATGCACATGGACCGTGAGCGCGCCGCCGGGTTAGGGGACGCAATCCGCGCGTCGAAATGAGGTTCCGGGTCCCGTTTCTTTTCCTTTTAGCCACGCTGGCTCTCGCGCAGGCGCCCGCGGCCGACACGGAAGCCAAGGCGCTTAGTGACGCGCTGGCCGAAGCCGGCAATAGCCAGATCGATTTTGTGCGCGCACTCGAAAATCACCTGGCCAAGTATCCCGATTCGGCAAAAAAGCCGGAAATCGAACGTGCCCTGGTAAAGGCCGCCATCGAACTGAAAGACGACAGGCGGATCGTGCTCTACGGCGAGCGCGTGCTGGATCGCGAGCCCGGCGATCCACAGATTCTGGATCACGTGCTGCGTGCCCTGCTCACTGGGGATAATCGGGAGAACTCCGAACGGGCACTCAAGTACGCGAAACGCTACGAAGAGCAAGTGATCAGCCTGCGGCAGTCGGCGACGCCAGGCCATTTCGGCAAAGCCGACTGGATGACCGAGGTGAACCGTGGAGTAGCGCGCGCCATCGTTCTGGAAGCGCGGGCTACAGGTAATACAGGCAAACATGAAGAGGCGCTGGCGTTGGCGCAACGGAGCTATCAGGAGTTTCCAACCGCGGAGGGGGCCAGAGAAATCGCAAAGTGGCTGATCAAATTGGGGCGCGACCAAGAAGCTATCCCGCATCTGGCCGATGCGTTCACCATAGTGGACACCCACAATACAGAGCCGGCGCGCTCGCAGGACCGCGTTCGCATGGGTGACATCTACAAGAAGCTGCACGGATCGGAGCAGGGGCTGGGTGATTTGATTCTGGAATCTTACGATCGCACCACGGCGCTTCTGGGCGAAGTGAAGCTGCGGGCGCGAGCGAGCGATCCCAATGCGCAGGTAGCCTCCCTTATGGATTTCACCCTCGCGGGGGTTAGTGGCGGCGAACTGCGCCTGGCCTCTCTGAAGGGGAAAACGATCATTTTCGACTTCTGGGCAACCTGGTGCGGTCCGTGCCGGGCACAACATCCACTTTACGAGCAGGTGAAGCAACGTTTCGAAGGCAACCCGAGCGTGGCGTTCGTCTCCGTCAGCGCAGATGAGGATCCGGAGGTGGTACCGCCATTCTTGAAGGAAAACAATTGGAACAACGCCGTGTATCTCGAAAATGGCCTGTCGCGGATGCTGCGAATTACATCTCTTCCTACGACCATCATCGTGGACAAGCATGGTGAAATTGCCAGCAGGATGAACGGTTATAACCCGGACCGGTTTGTCGACCTGCTTACGGAGCGCATCCAGCAAACGCTCAAGGATTAGCGCCGGCGCGACTTCTCCCGAAATGAAAAAGCTCCTCGCTCTAAACCGCAGTGAAATCGCAATCCGTATCATGCGCGCGGCTACCGAGCTTGGCCTGCGCACCGTAGCCATCTTTTCAAAGGAAGACCGGCTGAGCTTGCACCGGTTCAAGGCCGATGAAGCCTACGAGATCGGCGAGGGCAAAGGCCCCGTGGAAGCCTATCTGGATGCAGACGGCATCGTAGCGCTGGCGAAGGAAAAGCACATTGATGCGATTCATCCGGGCTACGGATTTCTTTCGGAGAATCCTGCCTTACCGCGCGCGTGCGAACGCGCCGGCATCACCTTCGTTGGCCCGGATGCGCGCCTGCTGGAATTGCTTGGCGACAAGCGCGCCGCGCGGGAACTCGCGCAAAGCGCCGGTGTCCCGGTGGTGCCCGGCACTGAACGGCCGGTGACCAATCCGGATGCGGCGCGCAAGATGGCGGGCGAAATCGGCTTCCCGCTCATCATCAAAGCGGCGTTCGGCGGCGGCGGGCGCGGCATGCGTGTCGTCGAGAAAGCCAGTGATTTTGCCGAGCGGCTGGAGGAAGCGCGCCGCGAGGCAGGCGCGGCGTTCGGCAACGATGCCATTTTCCTCGAGCGATATATTCGTCGGGCCAGGCACGTGGAAGTTCAGATCCTCGGCGACCGGCATGGCAATGTCCTCCATCTTTTTGAACGCGATTGCTCGGTGCAGCGGCGGCATCAAAAGGTTGTGGAGGTGGCGCCCGCGCAAGGCCTGGCGGACGAGATCCGGCATTCGCTGGCCGAAGCCGCGGTGCGGATAGCCAAGGCGGCAGGGTACTACAACGCGGGCACCGTAGAATTCCTGGTGGACGCCGACACCGGACGGTGGTATTTCATCGAGGTCAATCCGCGCATTCAGGTGGAGCACACGGTGACCGAGATGGTCACCGGCATCGACATCGTGCGCTGCCAGATCCTGATTGCAGAAGGCCACCGGCTGCACGACCCGCCGCTCTCGCTTCCGCCGCAGGACAAGATGCCCCTGTACGGGCACGCGCTTCAGTGCCGCATCACCACGGAGGACCCGGCCAACAACTTCGTGCCCGATTACGGCAAGATCCATACCTACCGTTCTCCGGCCGGGTTTGGGATCCGCCTCGACGGCGGGTCGGCTTACAGCGGCGCGATCATCACGCCGTTCTATGATTCGCTGCTCGTGAAGGTAACGGCCTGGGGCCGCGAGTTCGATCAGGCCTGCAAACGCATGGATCGCGCGCTGCGCGAGTTTCGCGTGCGCGGCGTCAAGACGAATATCCCGTTCCTCGAAAACGTGGTTAACAACCAGCATTTTCAGGCGGGCGATGTCACTACTTCGTTTCTGGACGATCACCCGGAGCTGTTCCGGTTCACGTTGCGGCGCGACCGCGCTACCAAACTGCTCAGCTACCTGGGCGAGGTGATTGTGAACGGCAATCCGGAAGTTGCCGGCAAGCCGAGGCCGGAGCGGTTCCCCATTCCCGATATTCCCGCGCACGACTCCTCACCACCGCCGCCAGGCTCGCGGCAGTTGCTGGACGAACTCGGCCCCAAAAAGTTCGCCGAATGGACTCGGCGGCAAAAGCGCCTGCTGCTCACCGACACGACGTTTCGCGACGCGCACCAGTCACTGCTGGCAACGC
>Ga0210407_10004617_pt1 | contig 10797 bp, 7 predicted proteins | sample IncBWC27MmetaG_FD_150860 | JGI IMG/M metagenome (GOLD analysis project Ga0210407, IMG submission 150860) | Forest soil microbial communities from Barre Woods Harvard Forest LTER site, Petersham, Massachusetts, United States - Inc-BW-C-27-M | ecosystem: Environmental > Terrestrial > Soil >... | reverse complement strand
AAGGAACACATCGGCGGTCTTTATATATTGGAATGCGCTGACCTGGAGGAGGCGGTGGCATGGGCGCGCAAAGGCGTCACCGCCACTCGGGCGCAGGTCGAGCTGCGAGAGATCTTCTTCGTGCCGTCAGCCGACTAGCAGCTGAGCGGCGCACACGGTTGTGCTGCTGGCCTGAAGACGTTTGTAGGAGAACTCATGCCGCAATATTTGGTTGCGATTCATCACCCCGACGGCTATGACGGGTCGCTCGAGGGCGAAGAGATGATGCAGGATATTGACGTGCTCAACGAGGAGATGCAGGCCACCGGCGCCAGACTTTTCGCCGGCGGATTGCGCCCCGTAAGGGACGCGAGGTCCTTGCGGAAGCAGCCCGACGGGAAGGTGCTCGTCACCGACGGGCCGTACCTGGAGACCAAGGAGCACGTAGGCGGTTTTTGGATACTGGAAGCCGCTAACCTGGAAGAGGCTGTGGAGTGGGGACGCAAGGCCGTGGTCGCGTGCCGTGCACCGGTCGAGGTACGCCCGTTTTTTGAAATGGGACCCGACGACGGAGGCAAGTGAACGGAACGGAAGTAGCGCGCTGATGCGCCGTTCGCCGCAAGCTAGCGCAAGGCCGAAGTAAGGAGACGCAATGAGAAAGCTCAGAATTTTCGAACACATCTCGCTGGACGGCGTGATCCAGCAATCTGCCGATGACGACGATTTCCCCTACAGCAATTGGAGCGCGCCCTATCGGACTCCCGCTGGCAGGGATATCCTCCTCGCGATGTATGGCGAGAGCTTCGGTCTGCTGCTTGGCCGTCGCACCTACGATGGCTGGTCGGGCTTCTGGCCGAAGGCCCCGAGCAGTCCTATGGCTGACCGCCTCAACGCCGCGAAGAAATACGTCGTGACCCACCGGCCGGAAAGCCTTGCATGGGGCCCGTTCGAAGGCGTTGGGCCGAACCTCGTCGAGGGCATTCGCCGCATCAAGTCGCAGGACGGCCCGGACCTGATCCTCTCGGGCAGCTCAACGTTGACATCGACGCTGCTCGAACACGGCCTTGCGGATGAGGTAGTGCTGCTCGTCAATCCAGTCCTGCTAGGCAAAGGGAAACGCATCTTTGCAGAGGGAACTCCGGCACGCGCATTAGAGCTCAATAGCACGAAAGCTTTGCCCTCCGGCATCATCATCAACACCTACAAGGCCGCCGGGCCTTTGCGGACGGGCACCACGGGCGCGTAGGGTGAGCCGACGTCAAAGATCATTGGGAAAAAGGACAGGACAATCAAATGAGGAAGCTAATCTTCGCAATCAACACTACCTTGGATGGCTGCGTCGACCACACCAAACAATTTGTCGATGACGAAAAACTCGAATATTTTACTCACCTCACGCGAGAGGCTGACCTGCAGGTCTTTGGGCGTAAAACCTATCAATTGATGGTTCCCTATTGGCCTGAAGTCCTCAAAAACCAGTCTGAGACAAAAGCAGATACCGAATTTGCTCAAGCGTTTGTCTCCACCAACAAGATGGTTTTTTCGCGGTCATTGGACAGCGCTGAAGATAAAGATACGAGAATTGTTCGCACGAACCTTCGCGACGAAATACTCAAATTGAAACAAGAACAAGGCAAAAGTATTTTAGTCGGTGGCGTCGATGTTTCTTCCCAACTTATGCAGCTTGGCCTGATCGATGAATATATTTTTGTCGTTGGGCCAACCCTTGCCGGAGAAGGCAGACGGCTGTTGGAAGGTGTCAGCCTGCCGGAGAGATTGCAACTAAAACTTGTTAATTCGAAATTTTTTAAATCAGGATGCGTCGCGCTTCGTTACTCGAAACAGTGACAGAAAAATCTGCGATAGCTGTGCTGCCGGCCCCCCACTAGGAGAAGAACCATGAAATACATCTGTTTGGGCTACTACGACAAAAGCAAACACGACGCCATGACCCAGGCCGAGAAAGACGCGATGTTCGACGCCTGCTTTACCTACGACGATCATCTTCGCGCCAACGGCCACTGGGCCATCGGCGAAGCCCTCCAGCCCGCCGAAACCGCACTGACCGTCTATTGGAAAAACGGCAAAGTCGCCACCACGGACGGTCCCTACATCGAAACCAAGGAACAGCTTGGCGGCATCGGCATCCTCGAAGCACGCGACATGAATCACGCCCACCAGATCGTGTCCCAGCATCCCTCCCTCAAGTACGGCGCCATTTTCGAGATTCGCCCAGTCGGCGACCTAAGCGAAATTAAAAAAGCCAGTGAGCAGCGCAGCCGACAGAAAGCGGCATCGCGCCTCTGATTCAATTCTTGGTCTTCGTAAACCCAGCCTTGTGGACGCGCATTCCGATAGCGGCAAGATACGACCGCATCGGAATGCATCTTGAACTCGTGGACATTGCGACCGGGACATCCACCCCGTTCGGCAATTTCACCCGGGACGACATTGGCCGTCTAACGTGGCGTTCCAATCCAGACGCCATCGTCTTTGGGGGAAGCGAAACTCTGGAGAGTTACGCAATCAACTCTATAATAGGAGGCCGTTTATCCTAGCGGGCAACCACAGCAGATCACAAATGACCTGAACCTGTACGGCCGCCCTGGGATGACGGCCGATGGCAGCAAACTCGTCGCCCCGCAGGACCTTTTCCGCAGCAGCTTGTGGCTGGCGACGGCCACCAACCTCGACGCCGCCCGCCAAATTACGCCGCGCACCAGTCGGCGGGATGGTTTGGGGATAGCCTGGACGGGGAACTGACAGATGGTTTACGGCTACATCGGAGCAGGCAGGTTCAGGCTGGCGAGGCTTGAGTTGCCAGCCGCCCAGCTTGTGGATCTGCATTTGCCGGGCGAAGGCCAGTGGTACGCGGCGTCAGAGTCACCCCAACTGCGAGCAGTTCGGGGAGGCTGCGAATATCGCGTCCAGATAGTCGCGAGGACTGGGTGTAAAATCCGAACCGGCCGCGATCATGGCTTTCGCTTCGGAATTATCTGCGGACGTTTTGAGTTTTGGCGAGAGACAGCACATCATCGTGGATAATTACGCCACGCACAAGCATCTGCGAGTTAAACGCTGGTTCGCCATACGGACACGATTCCATGTGCACTTCACTCCGACCTATGCCTCCTGGCTCGATCAGGTGGAAATCTGGTTCAATCGCATTACGTATGAGAACGGTCACACCTTTTCGGGCGTCATGCTGGAGGTTTGAAAGACGGTTTGGACAACGGCGAAGAGTTCTTTCGCGTTGATCGGTTTGGTGACATAACCATCCATGCCGGCGGACAAACAGCGCTCGCGGTCACCTTGCATGGCATGGGCGGTCATGGCCACGATGGGAATGTGAACTCCCGTCGTTTGTTCTCGCTTTCGAATCGCCGCAGTAGCCTCCAACCCGTCGAGCTCGGGCATCTGCACATCCATGAGCACCAGATCAAAGGTCTCCCGTTCGCTCTTCTCGATCGCTTCACGACCATTGACGGCGATGGAGACGCTGTGGCCGCGTTTCTCGAGAAGCTGGACAGCGAGCCTCTGGTTCACGCGATTATCTTCAGCAAGAAGGATGCGCAGGCGCTTCTCCTCGCGCAAGGAATGGCGGGTGACGAGCTCCGGCTTCACATCGAGGCCCTTCAAACTGGTCACGCGCAGGATGGCATCGAGTAATTCATCCTGGCCGATCGGTTTGGTGAGATAGCCGGCAAGTTCCAATTCCCGGCAACGTGCTGCGTCGCCGCGCTGCCCGGCGGAAGTCAGCATAAGGATGGCAGCTCCCCTGATGGCAGGATTCTTACGAAGCTCCACGGCAAGTTCGAAGCCGTCCATGCCCGGTAAGTGGGCATCCATAAGAACCAGGGGAAAAGACTCTTGAAATTCATGGGCGCGGACCAGGATTTGCTGAGCCTTCACATCATCTTCCGCCAGAGTCGGTTTCATGCCCCAGCTTAAGAGCAGGCTCTCCAAACTGCGGCGACTGGTGTGATTGTCATCCACGACCAAAACGGACATGCCATTTAGGCCGTTCTTCTGCAGCGGTTCCGAAGAAGCCCCGGACTGCGAAATGCCGAAGGCGGCGGTGAAATGGAAGGTGCTGCCCTGGCCGGGAGTGCTCTCGACCCAAATTTTGCCGCTCATCATCTGCACAAGCTGACGGCAGATGCTCAGTCCTAAACCCGTACCGCCAAAGCGCCGTGCAGTTGATCCATCCGCTTGGGTAAACGCTTCGAAAATGGCTGCCTGCTTTTGGACCGGGATGCCAATACCGGTGTCCTGCACGCTGAAGTGAAGGACTGCGGAGTTTTCGTCCAAGGACTCCCTCTGGACCCTGAGGTTCACCTCACCTCTATCCGTAAACTTCAGGGAGTTGCCCATCAGGTTGATCAGCACCTGACGAAGGCGGCCTGGATCACCGAGAAGCGCTTCGGGAACATCGGGCTCGATGAGGCAGTTCAGCTCCAGACATTTCTCCCGAGCGCGCAAGGCCAGGGTTTTCATTGTGAGGCCAATGCTGCCGCGCAGCTTGAAATCACACGATTCCAGTTCCAGCTTGCCGGCTTCGATTTTGGAGAAATCCAGGATGTCATTGAGTACGCTAAGAAGAGAGTCACCAGAGGCCTTGACCAGCCCCAAATACTCACGTTGCTCGGAGGTTAGCTCGGTTTCGAGAGCGAGTTCGGTCATGCCGAGAATGCCGTTCATAGGAGTGCGGATCTCGTGACTCATGTTAGCCAGGAATTCGCTCTTGGCACGGTTGGCGGCTTCGGCGCGCTCTCTCTCGTGGGTTAACTCAAGAGTGCGCACCGAGACCGCATCCTCAAGCGCGTGGCGAAGGCGCTCCTGTTGTCTCCGGTAGCGGCGCGAGGCCGCTGCCACGGTCACCAACGAAGTTAATCCCAGCAAGCCCAAAAACCACCACGTGCGCCACCAGGGCGGTCGAATTTCAAAGGAGAAGACGGCCGGCTCAATGCTCCACGTGCTAACGCTATCGCGTGCTTGCACTTCCAGCCGGTAGCTGTTGGGAGGCAGACCCGGAAACTGCAATTCTCGCTGCGCTGTCTCCCGCCAGTCGCTAAACACAGGGCTAAGGCGATAACGGAAAAGAACGGAACTTTCATGGCCGAATACGAGCGCCGAGTAGGTCGCCACCAGTGCGTTTGATACGTAGCCCACGGAAGTGAAATGGTTCTTTTCGACAGTGGTTTTGCCCAAGGTCAATCGGGCAAATACCACAGCCGGCGATAATACTGGGCGCTTGAGGAGGTTTGGCGTGAAATGAGCGAGGCCGCCACTGGTGCCGATCCACACGGTTCCGTCAGCTTCTGAAGCAAAAGCTCCCAGATCGCAATCATCCCAGATCAGCCCATCGTCGTGCTGGTATTGCGTCCAGTGTTTTCCATCCCAAGCTCTCACTCCCTGGTCAGTTCCGTCCCAAAGCTGACCAAGAGCATCGAACCCCAGGAAATAGCTCATCTCCCCGCGCCCGCCAAGATCTCTGCCGAAATGGGTCATGGAAAAACGGGCGCCGTCCGTTTGAATGCGGGTCACGCTGCCTGAAAACCAATAGCCCACCCAGATTTCACCTGACCTGGCGGCTACGGACAGCACCACATCGTGAAGCAGTCCGTCGGCAGTCGAGATGCGGCGCCATTTTTCTCCCGACAAAAGGTAAAGCCCTGTGTTCGTACCGACCAAAATGGAGCCGTCGGGCGCTTCCTTTACCACCCAGCAGGGTACTGCCGGGACTCCATCCACGCGTTGGAATTGTTTGTCAGAAATCCGGGCCACGAACAAACCACTCTCGGTTGCAGCCCAGAGCCTCTCGGAACGGTCCAGGACAATAGAGTAAGGGGAGGCCCCCTTCAGGCCGTGCTCCTGGCGAAACCACTCGATATTTCCGGTGCGCGAGTCGATGCGGGCAGCGCCATTGCGCTCGGTGCCCAACCAAAGGCTTCCGTCGCGCTCCAAGAGCAAGGAGTGGACGGGCATTCTTCCCACTTTGTCGTGCCTTCGCCAGACCCATTGATTCCCGGTTTTCCGCCCAACAAACAATCCGTCCTCGGTGCCAACCAATACCGTGCCATTTCCCAGAAGCTGGATTGCGTAAATCAACTCGCTATCCAGGCCGCCGTCTGGTGTAAAGGCTTCCCACTCCCGATAGCCTCTCCACCTTGCCAGGCCCCGCCCGGCTAGCCCTAGCCAAATCGAACCCTCCCGATCCTCCAGGACGGAGTAGACGGGAGCGCGCAAGTTTTCACTTTTTCCGATCCGTCGGAAATGCTGGTTTTCAGAGATGACCAGACCTTCGATCGTCGGGACCATGATTCTGCCGCCGCCGTCTACTTCCATCTGTGCCCCACCTGCTGTTTGGGGAAAGCCAGGATCCGAGGCATCGAAGCGGACACTACCCGGCCGCAGCACGGCAAATTTTTTCAGGTCATGCAACCACAGATTGCCGCTTCCATCCCGGCGGATGCTCATCCACTTTCCCTCGGGGAGACCGTCGGCCTCACCGAAGACAGTCACCCTCTCTCCGGCCATACGGCACAGACTGGTGCCGCAGCCGAACCATATGGCACCCGCTTCCAGGAAAACTCCATGCGCGGCCGTTTCGCCTGCGGCTGCTGGAGTGTCAATCAAACGAAGAGCAAGAGCACTCCCTTGGACGGACATGGTTGCCACGATGAGGCCCGCATTGCTTGCCAGATAGGTGCGTTTGCTGCCGTCGAAACGGATAGCACCATAGCTGTCCAGACCGGTGGCGCGTGGCAATTGCACCTGGTCGAAATGATCTCCCGCCTGCCGATAGAGGCCACTTCGATACCCTGCCAGCACAGTTCCGTCGGGTGCCTCCCCAAAACTCAAGACCACCTCACGGGGAAGACCTTCATCAGCGCCATAACGCTGAAACCGCTGACCGTCGAAGCGAAACACGCCGCTCTCTGTTCCGGCCCACAGGTAGCCGACCCTATCTTGAAAGAGTACTTTCACTGCCAGATTGGTGAGACCGTCCTCCGCTCCGTAATAGCGAAAGTTGTATTGCTGCGCTTTCAGGTATGGAACAAGGGCCACAAAAGCCAGCATGACGATGAGCCGCGTCAGCATGCGAGACCGAGGGCAGGCTAACTTGGTACGTGGCGCGATGCGGTGTGCAAATGAAGCCATGACCTTTTCCTTGCGGCAATGATGGGTAAAGCAGAAGGGGCTCTAAATGAGGGGATCTACACTGTCACAGAGCGCTGCGCGCAGGTCAAGAGGTATGTCCGTTGAGAGGATGAGAAGGAGTTAACGGGGCCTAATCGATCGTTAAGTGATCTCCCGAAATAGACTTTGTAATCGTGTGGAGCAGCCGCGGTTTTCCGGCCGCCGAAGATTCGACCTTCGATCTTCTTCCCGGCTGACGTATTCGCGCAGGCGTGCGCGTGCTGAACCGTGACATGTCTCTGGCGAATTGATATGGTGGCAAGTTTTGCGCGCAATGTAACATTGCTACATTCTGGTTTCGTTAGTACCGGCTCGCGATTTCATCTTCTTGGATGCCGCTGATTTCAAAGGCGTTCGCCCCGGATAGCATTCTCGGTATGGTTGGCCGCGGCACGAGTCCGAAAGTTGCCGGACTGAAGTTGGACAGACGCGAATGAAATTGGTCCCAATGTGCCTCAGCCCGAAGTCGGACGCAGATGGACCCCGCCGTCCATTGGACGTTGCTGGTCATCGATCATCTGAATCCGTCTTTTTTCGCCTTCGACCGGGAAGATCAGGTAAAGCAACATCCGTCATTCCGGTGCCGCAGGCACAGCACTCTCAACCGAATTGGTGATCGTCGTTTCTAGGCGATCCTGCCGCGAAATTTCTTTGTGGAAAGCTGGGAAAAGGCACAAAGAAAGAAAAGAGGGGCAAAAAAAGAAGGCCGGTGGGCACCGTGGGCGGCTATCTGTTGGGAGTCCCAACACGGCTAATGCTTTGCTTACTTCCTCGAATGCCAGTGACGGGCACTTCTCCCAGTACCCCACAAATCAGGACTTAGCCCCGCTATCGGGCCGGTTGCGTGTTTCACCATGTTTCCCAACACCGATTCGGCTTAAACATCGCATCACACGAAGTTAAGGAAAATCAGGCCACACTCATACCACTTCGGTAAACACATACTCATGCTGCCCATCTCGAATCGTAAGCGTTCTCTTACCCGCTCTCTCTCCCACCACAAACTCAAACCCGTTGTTCGTCGGATCGATCGTAATAAACGAAATAGTCCCGTCGTCATTCTTCCGCGATGCTACAGCGCTTTTCCATTCCCCAAAATCAAACACCGTCGCGCCGTTCTCGCTCACCACATCAATCTCACCCAACTCCTTGCACATATACTTCTTTGCCAGCTTCGCCACCTGATCTGGCGACGCTGGCACCACCAGCCGTTCGCGTTCCTTGGCCAGTTGCGCCTTGTATCTCGCCGCTTGCGCCGCGACGTCTCCTTCCGCTTCCGGCTTCCCATCGAAAACCACCTCCAGCAATCGCCGCGAGAACGGCCCCAGAAGCATTCCTCCCGTATCCGAATTCGTCAGAATCGCCGCGCCAATCTGCGAATCCGGCAGCAAGTACCAGTTGCTCTTGAATCCCGCCATGCTTCCGCCGTGACTCACTACCGGCACCCCATATTTCCGGCTCACTTCCAGCCCCATCCCGTACGTCGCGTCTTCGCCCAACGGCACTTGTGGCGCTCGCCGCATCAGCAAATTCTCCATCGACACCAGTTGCTTCCCATCCGGCAACCTTCCTTTATCCATCTCCAACTGCACGTACTTGATCAAATCTCCCGATGACGTCCACACTCCTCCCGCCGGCCGTGCCGGATAGATCGAGTAATTGAACGCCATGCTCGCCACGCTCGGCTTCCCGTCCACGTCGTCCCCGTGCGGCGCCGCATGATTGCTCGCCAGCGCCCGCGCATAATCAAACGTCGTCACGTTCATCTTCAGCGGATTGAATACCATCGTCTGCATCGCCTTGTCGTACGCCGCTCCCAGTTCCAGGCTCGGATACACGATGTGACCGCCAATGTATCCCGCCGCCGTCGCCATCAGGTTGCTGTACTGAAATACTTCCCCGAACTTGCTCGTGGGCTGCATCGTCCCCAACAGCGCCAGTTCCGATTCCGGCGTAGCATTCTTAAACTCGAACAGCCACTCCAGATCCTGCCGCGGCAATCCCGTGCACGCGCAAATGAGATTTTTCACCAGCACTTTCTTCGTTGTGTCCGCATCGCCCAGCTTGAATGGCGGATACGCCCCTACCACCGGTCCATCCCAACGCAATTTCCCCTGGTCCACCAATTCCGCCAGCAGTAGCGTCGTCATTCCCTTTGTATTCGAGGCCGCCATAAACAGCGTGTTCTCGTCCACCCTCTCCGGCTTTCCTAGTTTCCGTTCGCCGAATCCGCCTTGGAATACCACCTTGTCGTGATCGATCAGCGCCAGCCCCACTCCCGGAATACCCAACAGCTTCATCGAGTTCTGCACGAAATCCGTCAACTGCGCGATCCGCGCCGCATCTAGCGGATGCGCCTGCCGTCCCGCGAACGATTCGCGTTGATACCCCTTCGGCCGCAAGCTTCCATAAATCAGCTGGAGCGGCGAGCTTCGCTTCTCCACGGTCGGATCCGTTCCGTCAATCAGGAACACCGTCCACGTCGTCCCCGCTCGCAATGCAATCGCCTGAATCACCGCTCGCTCATTCGGTGAAGTCTCGTAATCAAATACCTGCCGCTCGTCCCAACCCTCTCGCGCCGGTCGCGGCGTGACGATCTTCACCGGATGCGTCTGGCCGCCTTTGTACGCCGCCCACGCTGCCTTCACTGCGGCCCCCGCGTCTGGCGCCTGCGCATCAAAAATCGCCACGTGCGTGTCGGTCTCCGGCGGCGTCAACAGGACCACATCTTTGCCAGTCTCCAGCGACCAACCCGCCGGCACTGTGAACGTCGCCCCTCCCGGTGACACCTTCGCCGTGTCCGCCGATTCCACCTCCACCTTCGAAAGCGCTTCCTGCCCCCGCGCCTCTCCTGCGCCCATCCATCCCAACGCCGCCAGAACCCACACCATCACCACCAGGAATCTTCCATTCCCGCGTCCTCTTCCGCGCATTTTCATGGAATCTACCTCACAGTGAGACCTGCTTCGAGCCACCCACTGTACACGCCGGTCGCCGCGAAGTAAATCTGGGGTGCCCCATGCACAGCGACTATTTTCGACAATCACAAATCCCAATCCAAGATGCCTAGAACCCCGTCTAATGGCGAGTGACGGCCATTTGATTGGCCCTCCTATTGACACTCTATATGTCGATCAATATATTCCTGTAGAATCCCAATAGGAGATATCGTTGGGCTGTGAACCGTTGCCAGGGAACGAAGTTCATATCCGAGTGCTAGACGCTCAGCCAGGTGTCGAACGTGCGGGATTGATTCGTCCTACTTGCTGGGCAGTGCTTTGACGAAAATCGCCTTTGGAATCGAGACTTGCGCGCCACGCCGGAACAGTTGTGCGACGCGCTCGGCGCCTGTAAGGAGTTGAACGCCGTCTACCGGCGGTTGCTGAAGATGGCGTTGGAGGACTTGCGATTGATCGACGAGCAGATCGGCGAACTGGACAAGGAGATGGCCAGTCTGCTCAGCCAGCACCAGGACGCAGGTTTCCGAGCGCAGAGAGAAACCACGCATTTCCACCGCGGCGGTGGTGAAATCGTCGCTGGTGCTGTTCTGGGCCAGGTTGGGCAGCATCAACGCCTGGGAACAGGTCGGGCGGGCCCGCTTTTGGAAGCGTTGGC
>Ga0210407_10004615_pt1 | contig 10798 bp, 8 predicted proteins | sample IncBWC27MmetaG_FD_150860 | JGI IMG/M metagenome (GOLD analysis project Ga0210407, IMG submission 150860) | Forest soil microbial communities from Barre Woods Harvard Forest LTER site, Petersham, Massachusetts, United States - Inc-BW-C-27-M | ecosystem: Environmental > Terrestrial > Soil >... | reverse complement strand
CTGGAGGGCGCGCATGGTGGGGGCGTGGACGCCGATGTTGAGAGTTTCGAGGCGGTAGAGATTGCGGGCGGGGTTTAGCAGGCGGTCGATGGCTTCGACGTCGCTGACTTGCGATTCAGTTTGGCCGATTACGGCGCGATAGGCTTCGGCCATTACGCGTGGGGCGTTGGGGGAAAAGTCGACCAGCTTAGAGGTTTTTCCTTCCAGCTTGTTGTCGAATTCTTTGGCGAAAAATTCGCCGGCAGGGATGCCGACGTTGCCGTTTTGTTGTGTGGACGACCGATCCGCCCATTCGGGCATTTCTTCCAGCGGTTCGGTGCCGAAACGATCGAAAAATTGCGGGTCGATGGTGCGGACTTGCGCGACCATTTCACCAATGATGGCGCGGGCCTCGCTGGGCGTGTCGGAAGCGGCGCTCATGCGCCAGAGACGATGGAGCACGATACCGGAAACGGTGTGCACCATGGTGGTGAAAGCGGCGAGGGGGAGAACGTAGCGGGCGATTTCGATGGCGCGCTTTTCTGAGGAGCGCTCGATTTTCTGGATGCGCTTGGGGTGGGACATGGGGCTGATGTGCCAGATGTCGCTGAGAATTTCGCGGGCGTCGGTGACGAGGAGGGCGGAAAGTTCGCGGTAATGCTGCCAGGCGCGGGCGATGGCGTGTTCGTAGATGGAGCGGCTGGCGGCGTCGAAGAAGAGCGAAGCGGGAGGGATGTAGGCTTGCGCGCGGTCGAGGCGGACGTAGCGCTGGCTTTGCTGCTCGGAATTGTAGAAGGGATGGGCGTGGAGGAAGGACCAGACGAATTGGCGGGAGATGTATTCAAGGCCGAACTCGAAATGAGCGTGCTGGTAGACGGTGTGATGACCGGAGTAGAAGGTGGCGGCGCCGATGTTGAGGCGCTGCTTGTCGGTGATTTCTTCTGGGCCGATCAGACGCGGGGCGTAGCAAGTGCGGGCGGCGGCGATGGCGGAGTCATAGGGATGGGCCCAGGCGTTGCGGAGGGTGACGCGGGGAGGAGTGGTTTCGACGAGTTCGCCCGGGAGGGGATTTTCGAACATGCGGGATTGGGCGGCCACTGTGGAAGTTTACTTTACGCAAGCGCAGATAAGAACAAAAGATAACGCAGAGACGCAGAGCGCGCCGAGTCCCGCCGAGCAGAGGAGAACAGGCACAAATGCCTGTCCCACATCGTTATTTCTTGGCGGCGGTGGATTTGGCGGCGGCGTCGGCATATTTCTTTTGGAAGCGCTCGACGCGACCGGCGGTGTCCACGAGTTTTTGCTTGCCGGTGAAGAAAGGATGGCAGCTGGAGCAGATTTCGACGCGCAGGACATCGCCCTTGATAGTCGAGCGAGTCTGGAAAGTGTGGCCGCAAGCGCAGTGCACGGTAACGGCGTGATAGTCGGGGTGAATGCCGGGTTTCATGAGGCTCCATTCTGTCGCGTCCGGTCTGCACGGCAGGTCCGACAGGGTCGGGCCACTACAGCCGCGTCGCTAGGTCGCGAAGCAATCTTTAATGATACGCGAACATTAGATGAAAGCAAAACGAGGGAAGCGTCAGGAATTTTGGCGGATGGAGGATTTTAGCGCTTGCGGGCGTGCCATTCTTCGGCGGTGATTTCCCAGATTTCGGAGAGAAAGCGGCCGGAGACGTAGTCGCGGTATTCAGTGGCCACGAGGCGCATGCCTTGCCTTTCGGAGATGCGGCGGGAGGCGACGTTGGCGACGGCTTTGGGAGCGCGGAGAACGGGAAATTTGAGCGTCTTAAACCAGAAGTCGGTGACGGCTTCGCAGGCTTCGGTCATCAGGCCCTGGCCCTGCCAGGGGAGTGCGAGCCAGAAGCCGCGATTTTCGTTTTCTTTGGTGCGCAGGTCGATGCTGCCAATGATTTGGTCGGGGGTGGATTTCAGGCGGAGAGTCCATTGCCAAGTCTCGCCGCGTTCGACGGAGGGAAGCGCCATGTCGCGGATGTAGCGGTAGGCGCCATCGGGGGGATAGGGCCAGGGGACCTGGGTGGCGAGATAGCGAACGATTTCCCAATGCGGGAAGAGGAGCTGCAACTGCGGTGCGTCGGCAAGTTCCAAGGGGCGCAGGAACAGGCCAGGCGTTTCGAGCGTAGGGGTCGGGGTCATACGTCTGATTTCGCTCACGTTTGAGTCTAGCAAGTGTCACCAAACTTTCTGAACGAGCACGCACACTAAGGTGGCAAAGGTGTATGCTGCGGGCGGCCGCGGGCAAGAAAAGAGGGCAGATTGCCGGGGGAATGTGAGGGAGATGAATCCGAAAGCGGAATCGATGACATCCGTTATGGAACGGGAGGCCTCGAGGCGAGGCGATGCGCGGGTGGGATCTCATTTGTTCCCAGCGGGACATCTCGTTCCATTTATTCTGGTTACCGTGCTGTTTTTTCTGTGGGGCATTCCCAACAATCTCAACGACGTCTTGATCCGGCATTTCATGAAGTCCTTCGCGATTACGCGCTTCCAGGCGGGACTAGTGCAATCCGCTTTTTACATGGGATATTTTCTGCTGGCCATGCCGGCGGCTTTCCTCATGCGGCGCGTGGGATACAAGTCGGGTTTCGTTACTGGATTGGTTCTGTTTGGTGCGGGGGCTTTTTTGTTCTGGCCCGCTGCGTTGGCAGGAAGTTATGGCTTCTTTCTGTTTGCGCTGTTTGTGATCGCCAGCGGCCTATCGTTCCTGGAGACAGCATCCAATCCATTCATCGCGCAGCTGGGCGACGCCGATAGCTCGGAACGGCGGTTGAACTTCGCGCAGGCCTTTAATCCGTTGGGCGCGATTAGCGGAGCATTGATTGGCACGGTTTTTATTTTTTCCGGCGTCGAGCTAACGCCGCAGGAAATTGCGATACAGCAAGCACGCCATACCTACGAGACGTACCTACGTTCCGAAACGCTGCGCGTGGTGAAACCCTATCTCGTGATCGGCGTCATCGCCCTGGTCTGGGCGGTACTTGTTCTGCGCACGAAATTTCCGGCTATTCACAGCGAGCACGAAAATGAGGCCGGCGACCGCGGACATCTCCGCGACCTGTTCCGGTACCCTCATTTCCTTTTCGCGGTGGTCGCACAGTTTTTCTATGTTGGCGCACAGGTGGGCACCTGGAGCTACTTCATTTCCTATGTTCAGGAGTACGCGCATCAATCCGAAAAGGTGGCCGGATATTTTCTGACCGGAACACTGGCGGCGTTCGGCGTGGGGCGTTTTGCCTCTGCGTGGCTGATGCGCTTCATCAATCCGGGCAAACTGATGGGCAGCTATGCAATCGCCAACATTCTTCTTGTTGGGGTTGCGGTGCTGATGCCCGGCTGGGTCGGACTTTGGTGCATGTTTCTTACCAGTTTTTTCATGTCGCTCATGTTTCCGACGATTTTTGCCCTCGGACTGAAGGAACTGGGACCGAATACGAAACTGGGCGGTTCGCTGCTGGTCATGGCAATCGTCGGCGGAGCTGTTCTGACTCCCGTGATGGGCTTCATCTCGGGAAAAACGGGCAGCCTTGCGTTGGCGTATTCCGTTCCGCTGCTCGCCTACCTGGTTATTGCGCTCTACTCGTTTTGGGGCTCGCGACCAAGCGGCGCAACCTCGTAACCCGTGAGTCTCAGGCAGCCGTGGTGGGGGCGCTAGTCATTTGCAAGAATTACCTGAAGGTTAAAGGTTGGGCGCATAGTAGCCAGTCTTTGCATAGACACTGAGCGGCGGCAGTCCCTTGGGTACGCGCATCTTGACCTTGATCTTTCGCCAGCGCGCGTTGTGTGCTTTGTTAGTGGGCCGGTATCCCAAGACGTATTGGTTGCGCAACTCAGTACCGATCTTTGTTGCGATGTCCGGCAAATCGTTTGGATTCTCGGCGGTGAAGGCTCGCCCGCCTGTGAGCTCCGTGATTTCAGAGAGCAAAGAAGGGCCGTTGAGCTCCTCGGGTGTTCTGGCACGATACTCCAGGGGGTCGAAAATGCCGATCGAGTAGAGCTGGGTGTCTGCTTCCCGAACCAAGCGCTTGATATCGCGTTCGGAGTACCGGCTATGATTGTCGCCCCCGTCGGAGATGATGAGTAAAGCGCGTTTAGAGCGGCGCGCATTTCTCATCTGAGTGAGTCCCAGGTAGATGGCGTCGAGCAATGCGGTAGAGCCCTTTGCGGAGACGGTGAGCATGCGGGTTTGCAGCTCTTCGACGTTGTCGGTGAATGGGCTGAGAAGTCCGGCGCGATCGTTGAAACCGATCAAGAAAAACTCGTCCTGTGGATTGGCAGTCTTGAAAAATTGAAGTGCGGCCTCCTTGGCTCTGCCGACCTTGTTGGCCATGCTGCCACTGAGGTCCAGAATGACGCCAACGGAGGCGGGAACATCCTCTGAAGAGAAGTTCACAACTTCCTGTTCGACATTGTCTTCAAAGACGCGAAAGTTATCGGGCTCAAGACCTGTCACCAGGCGATTATAGGGGTCGGTCACCGTAACATTGACGAGCGCCAGATCGACGGTCATATGGATCGACTGGCTTGGGCCGCTCCGGCTGGCGGAGTCACGATTCGCCCCGTCAGCACCTGGGGACTGAGCGAAAGAGGGCGAAGAGGGTTGGAGAAAAATGGAGCAAACGAAGGCTAGAATCAGGAAATGACCAAGTAACCGGCAAGAAGTGTGGGCATTATGTTTCATGACTGCTCCAACGTCTCCAGAAACTAGTACAGCCGCGCTGGCAAACAGACTCAGTCAGCGATTGAAAGCGCCATGTGCCAGCCCGAGGTCTTGACGATGTCGTGACTTCGCCAAGTTCAGCGGAGTTAATAACTGGCGGCCAGGACCAACGATTCGCCGGTAGCGATATGCTTCTGTGGCGGGCGGTGCGGTGCTTCGCCAAGGAGTTTGCGCAAGCGCTTGCGAGCCCGATGTAACTGCGATTTCGAGTTTCCGACCGAGCACCCAAGAATCCCGGCGATTTCCTTGTGCTCGTAGCCTTCTACGTCGTGAAGAATGAAGGTAGTTTTGCAGCCAGCCGGCAAGAGGTCGATAGCGGCCTGGAGGTTGATGCGGTCGAACAGACCGGAGAGGTTTAGATCGGGCGCGCCGATCTCGTTTCTGGGCTCGCTGTTCTCGGTATTGGCGCTGATCTCGTCAAGGGATGTCGATGGAGGCATCTTTTTGCGGAAGCGCATAAGAACGAGATTGGTGGTTAGCTTATGCAACCAGGAGGAAAAGGCCGATTCGCCACGAAAGGTGTGAATTTTGCGAAGCAGCAGAACGAATGTCTCTTGAGTCAGATCCTCCGCTTCGAAAGGGTCGCGCAGCATGCGCAGGCAAATGCTGTAGACCAGACGCGAGTGGAGTCGGTAGATAACTTCGAAAGCGGCTGAGTCACCCCGGTTTGCCAAACGGATAGCTTCGCCGAGGGGCAAGCTGTCTGATGTAATTCGCTTTGGCTCACGCAAGACGGCTCTCCGATCCGGGCCGCGTACCGCTGCTTTCTCAAGGGCTGGCCCTAAGCCCGTGAGAAGCGCGATGCTATTGGTCCTTTTCAAGCGACTCCGGTGAAGGTATAGGCCTTTGCCACAAGAGATCGGAATCGGGAGCGTTGTTGGGATAAAAGCGCAGTGATTCCCGGTTTGTCGGGAGCAGCACGACGTCGACCCTACGGTTGTACGCAAGCCAGCTTGAACGGAAGTTCTTGATGCGTGTTTCGGGGGGCTGATTTGGGTTCTGGGTCTGTAGTTCGATTACCGTGCTCTTGTCCAGAGGCTTCTCGTCGCCGAAGGCGGAGGTCTCGATCTTGCTTTCAGCAATCCCCTGAGAAACCAGGAACTCCTTAACCCGTTGTACACGGAGCTCGGACAAGTTTTGGTTATATTTGTTTGGACCGCGCTCATCCGCGTACGCGGCGAGTGAAAGCTTAGCGTCCGGATCATATTCCAGATACTTTGTGAAACTGGTGGCGAGGGCCGTCAGTGCTTCTTGCTGGCTGCGGACCAGCCCGACAGTCGGATTCTGCTTGGTCGGATAAGCAGTCGGGAAGAAGACGCTGTGCAGTAACACGTCGGGGATTGGTTCGATGGAACCGGTGATATGGACGGCAACCGTTTTCGTCTCTGAACCGCCGCAGGTGTTTGTAGCGGCCAGGGTGTACTTGACGGATTCGTCGACCGGTCCATTGGTAGTCTGGGTTGGCTTCATGGTGACAGACTTGTTTCCGCTGGTTGGGACGGAACCGAAGGGGTCGAGAGAAGTGGACTCGGCGTTGGAGGTCGACCAAGTCACCGTGGCGTCGTTCACCTCGAGCGTCTTATCGCCAATTTGGCGATATCGGACCTCCACAGGTGATGCCGCGAGAGACGCTTGGACGGCGGTGTTGACCTCGACCGTCGAGCTGGACTTGGTGACTCCGCCAGGGCCGGTAGCGGTGAAATCGTAAGAAGTAGTTTGCTTCGGAGATACAGTGCGATCGCCGTTCACCGGAACTGGGCTCATGCCGCTAATGTCGGCGTCGATGGTTTCCGCGGAAGTCCATTTTAGTTGGCTGGGCTGGCCGCAGTCGATCTTTGACGGATTCGACGTGATCTCGCTGCTGACCGGAGCGATTACAATCGTGGCGCTCGCTGCCCCTGCCTTAAAGCGGTGCAGTGCTCCGAGTTGAGCGCCCGCCGGCCAATCTTTGATTTTCTGTTTTCCGTTGGAGATAGTGACGATCACCCGCTGGTTCGCGGCGACGGCGATCGTCCCAGACCAGATTTCGTTGCCCCTTCGCGTAACGGTAACTTGGTGGTTTCCTGGCGGAACGACCAGTTCCTGACGCCAACCGATATCGTTATTCATTTCGTCGATATGCCCGACGAAGTAATTAGCGGTTTTTCCGTTCAGGAGTACCGCATCATCGCCCGCGTCACCTAAACTAAGGATGCCAAGCTCGAGCTGAATGCGCCCGCGAGGCCCCGACACTTCATCCCCCGAGGGATCCAGCGTCACCTTCAAAGTGGTGGGCTTGCCTGAGTCTACGGTGACGTCTTTCTGGAAAAACTTGAAGCCGTAGTTGGCTACGATGACGTTGTGCGAGCCAAGAGTGAGTTTGATCGTGCGATTTCCCGGGCCGATCGCCTTTCCGTCCACGAATGTGTAGGCTTCGTCAGGATAAACAGACACCTTCAATTTTGCAGTTTCCTGCGCGTAGGCAGCCGTTCCGAGCAAAATCGCCGCGGCTGGGAGCGTGCAAAACATCCTGCAGGCAAGGTTCTTCATAAGACACTCCTTGATATGTGACCATCTGAAGCGAGCCACTGACCTCGGACGATATGCGCGGGCCAAGTTGAAGAAAACTGGCAAAAGTTACAGGCGAGCGAGCTAAGTCGAGGGATGGGAAATGACGATGTGACCTATCGATATTGGTGGACACCTCCCTTGCGGCGGCTCAATTCTCGACGCTATGTTGGCAGCATCGCCAGCAGGCTCGCCGTCTCTCCAAGTAATCATTGAAGGTGTGAATGGAAGCTGCCGATGCATATTTTCGCGGCGACATCCGTTGCGCGCCGTGTTTCAAGACGCGCGCGTTGAGGTCGGGGGGATCCGGACGAGACGGGGGGAATCAGTGAGGCGTGCTACGCCTCTCCTCGGAGCGGAGAACTCATCCGGATCCACCGGTTGGGTCATGGTGAAGCAAAGTTACGACTTTGGGAGCGCAGGAGTGTACTGTCAAAACTACTAGAGGAGGGGGGCGGCTCGGATCTCAAGGCAGGGGGATCAGCGCGAGAAAAGTAACTGGGTTCCGTTCGGAGTTTGTTTCGCCGCGGAATTAAGGACCCGAGTGGAGGCTTTTCGAGAGGCGCTTTCTTCTTTCCTGCGTTCCTCAGTGCAGCGTGCCTCCGCCCGGGTCCTCCCCTTTTTTCCCAGCAGACAGCACCATAGGCATTCATCGATTAGCTCGAAACTGTCAGAAGTACCAGTGAGACCAAGTCACGGACCATGACAGCGAAGAGCTTAGAGGCCCTGAAGTTCCACGGTTCTCACTTGTCAATAGGCTAGGCTGGTGGGTTATCAGGCATGAGCCAGATCAATGACGGCGATCCGAAGCGATGACAATCGCGCGCGTGAGCGCTAGGGCGCATAATGAAGCGATTGCGGCCGTCAAGAAAAAGACGATCATGACCCCTCCTAGCCCGAGTTATCTATCGCTCGACTAATTCGCCGCTGTCCGCCGGTTTCGCGCTAAGCAGCGTCTGCAACCTAGATTCCTTTGCGAAAGAAAATACGGTCAGTGCGGAGTTCGATGAACTGTCAAAACTGCCAGACGCCAGAAGAACCAAAGGTAGAGCTACTTCGCTCGGGCAAGCCGATTAGTGGGAGACTGCGCTTGAAACAGACGGAGAAATGAAGATGCGGTCCGCGAGTGCCTCATGGATCGCGTGCACGAGATCAGTCGCAAGGCGGGGCTTAACGACATATCCGAAAGCGCCGGTGGCCAGCGACGCACGCACGAAATCCGGGTCGTCATGAACAGTGAGGAATACGATTCGGGCCGTGTTTCCAAGCTCCTTCAACTTTTGTGCGACCTCGATACCTGTGAGAACGGGCATGGAAATATCTATGACTAAAACATCCGGTTGCAGGCAGCCGGCAGCATTCAGCAGGGACTCCCCGTCCCCCACAGCTCCCACGACATCAAACATAGGGTTGAGAAGGTCTGCGACGATTAGCAGCAGGTCTGGGTGATCATCTGCCAAGAGTATTCGCACGCGAGACAATCGCCTCACCTCAATGGCGAGCCGAACAGTGTGGCCAGCCAACTACTAGAGTTGGCAGCTAGGCTGGAGGCTTGGCCGACGCGCGACTACTGCCAAAATTGACAGCCCCACGAGCCATCGCGAGTCTAGTCACACCACAATATGATTCTTCATTGCAAACTGGATGAGATCGGCGGTGGTCTTCAGCTTCAGATCTTCCATGATTCGGTATTTGTGAAAGGCTATGGTGCGAGTGGCCACCTTCAACACATCAGCAGCTTCCTTCATGGACTTGCCCTCAGCCAGGAGTTGCACGACCTGTCGTTGACGCGGCGTCAGTGTTTGACTGTGCTTGTTACCTTCGGGATCCCGAATGAACGAGGTCTCCATCCCGCGGGCAATCTGCGGGGTGACATACGATTTTCCCCGGAGAGCTGTCTGTATCGCTTTGAACAATTCCGAAGCAGCTGATTTCTTCAGCAGATACCCAGAGGCCCCCATGCGGATTGCTTCGACCGCCAAGTCAGGATCTTCATTCATCGTCAAAAAGATTAGTTTGACTCCCGGAACGAGTTCCTTTACTTGCCGACCTGCGTCAAGACCGTTCAGGAGCGGCATTGCAATATCAAGAACTATGACGTCGGGTTTGAAGCGAAGTGCGACCTCAAGCAGGGCATGTCCATCGGCGACGGTAGCCACAACTTCACAGGCGGGCTCGAGAAGCTTGCGGAAGGCTTCGACCAGTATGGTGTGGTCATCGGCCAGGATAACGCGGGGAAGTTTCGCAGCAACCATTTGTCACCTCTCGATCCTTATGCACTTACTGCGCGGGCATCGGAATTGGTTTTCGCGCCGCCAATGGCCTCTTTGGATAGCGGGACGCGAGCGCAGATTTGGGTGCCGCGAGACGGCTCAGATTCGACCGAAAGGTGTCCACCCACGGCCCTCAGCCGTTCTCTCATACTGATTAACCCGAGCCCAGTTTTCTCCTTCGCAATCTCGGGATCAAAGCCGGTGCCCGCATCAGAAATGCAGAGATCAATTTCCTCCGGGTAACCCGAGAGTTCAAGATTACCCTCACGGGCCGAACTATGCTTGACTATATTCCACAGAGCCTCCTGCGAGATGCGATAAAGGCAGAGGCTCACGTCACTTGGGATCATCCTGGGAATATTGTGGTAAGTAAAGTGAACTTTCAGGTTGTACTGCTCCGAGAGCTCCTTGCACAAACCGTGTAGCGTGGCGACCAGGCCCAGGTTGTTCAGCTTAGATGGGTGAAGTCTATGAGATAAATGATGAATGTATGATGAAACCTCGACGGCAATTTGGTTGATGTCCTCTAGTTGCTTTTTCAGTGATGGTGATGATGACGAGAGCTTCTGTTTCAACTGGTCGAGTCCGATTTCGAGCATCGCCATGCGTTGACTTAGATCGTCGTGTAATTCCCTGGCGATGCGAGTGCGCTCTTCCTCTTGAGCGGCAATTAAACGCCCGCTCACTTCCAAGAGCGCCTCTTCGGCTTCCCGCCGCTCATTTATGTCACTGCAACAGCCAATGTATCCGAGAAAGTGCTTCTCTGCGTCATAGCGCGGCATGCCCGAATCAAGGATCCAGCGATACTGTCCATCAGAACGGCGAAGCCGATACTCAATTTTGAATTCGCGTCGCGCAGCAAACTCATCAGAGTGGTTCTTGATAAAGTTCGCCAAATCCAGGGGATGAATTCCCTCTGACCATCCATTCCCGAGCTCGCGCTCGAGCGGACGGCCCGTGAAGTCCAACCACTTCTTGCTGAAATATGTGTAGAGCTTGTCTGGACCGGACATCCATATCATAACGGGGACAGCATCAGCCACGTGTCGAAAGCGCGCCTCACTCTCGGAAATTAACAGATCGACTTGTTTCGGGTCGGCCACACGCAGGGCGGGGATTCCGCGCGCTGTCTTTCTGACAAACTGAAAAATGGTAATGAGTGCTGTCAAAACAAACAAGAGGGCCAACGTACCGACGATATACCAATCGTGCGGATTCCAAGAGGGTGTTGGCAGGAGAGCAGGATGCAATCCTTTACCAATTC
>Ga0210407_10004613_pt1 | contig 10800 bp, 8 predicted proteins | sample IncBWC27MmetaG_FD_150860 | JGI IMG/M metagenome (GOLD analysis project Ga0210407, IMG submission 150860) | Forest soil microbial communities from Barre Woods Harvard Forest LTER site, Petersham, Massachusetts, United States - Inc-BW-C-27-M | ecosystem: Environmental > Terrestrial > Soil >... | reverse complement strand
AATTTTATAGCCTTGGATCCGCCTACGGCCGGTCCGTCCGGGAACTGGTGGGCTATTACAACGTGCGCATCGGGGAACTCGGACGGGAGCACGCCGAATTCTCCGCCCCGAGGACGCACCTCCTCGGGAGTGCGCATCTAACGGATTCCGAGACAGTGACCCTTCCGCTTCGTTTTCGCAATGACGGTGCACTCGACAACACCAATCTGCTCTCGAAGCTGGTTGCCATTTGGGGTGACATCCCGGTGGGTCTGGTCGAGCGGCTGAGTCCAGAGCGCGCGCTCTACGGCTACGTCGGTCTTAAAGATTTCACTCTCTACCCGCTGATCCGGCCGGGAACGTTCGTGCAGATCGACGTGAACCAGAGAAAGGTCCTCGCTGGTCCCCACCACACGATGGAGGACCGCCCGGTCTATTTTGTAGAATTGCGCCAGGGGTATGCCTGCAGCTGGTGCGAGAAGAAGGAAAACCTGCTGGTGCTCGTGCCCCATCCTCTCTCTCCTGTGAAGACGCGGCAGTTAATTCACCCACGGGAGGGAGAAATCGTGGGCCGCGTCACCGGCGTGGCCATGCGCCTGGCCGAGATGGCCCGGGTGCACGCCACTTCGATGAATCCTTGAATGACAGGGAAGAAGGCTGGTCAGTCCCGGGAGCGTCCTTCCCTCAGAACCGATGCCTTGGAGTACGCCGCATGAATGAGGATGAGTAAAGAGAACAGGGCCGTCCGGTGAAGGACGGCCCCGGTTGGTTTCGAGATTGTGCTACTTGCGAACTATTTTCGCTTTCGGCGCGGTTTTCTCCTTCCTGCTTGCCGCCTTGTTCTTTTTCGCCGCGTTCTCGTTCTCGGTCTTGGCAATGGCAATGCGCAACGCCTTCGTATCCACTTTGTAAAGGCTGGCTGCGTCCGCCAGCGGGTCGTCGTCTTTGTTTGCGGACGCGTTTCCGGCAGGGCTGAGGAGCATGGCTTCGAAGATGAGAACGGCAAGCGCCGCCGCGTCTGCCTTTTTGTAGAGCGTCCGAGCTTTCTCGGCCATTTGCCAATCGTGAGCGTCTTTCGGATTTTGCAAGTCGTGGCGCTTGGCAAGGCGGCACGCCAGATCGTGTGACAGCGACCGCAAGACAAACTGCGCCACCATCCGTAGCTCCTCCGTTCCGAATTGCGGCTTTACCCGCTTGAGCACGTCGGCCAGAAGGCGGTGCCGGAAGGCGAGCGTTTCTTTTGCCTTCCGGTTGGCAGTGGTCTTTTCCGCCTTCCATTGCAACCGCTGTTTTTCTTCCTGCTGGCGGTCTCCAAAATGAATCTTGCAGGCCGGGTCCGCGCAGACTTTCACGAGACGGCCCTTGTTTATACCGTCCGCGTGAATGGCCGGGGTCAAATGGCCACAGAGCTTTTCTTCGGGTCTTGCTTCCTTGCCCTTCTTGCTTTTCCGAGTCACGACTTCAACATAGTTGCGTCGCGGGAGGATGGGTGTTTCGCCCGTCGTGTTGTAGTTCTCCGAAATCTGAACCAGATTCGGTGTTTTCGAAATGCGTTGTGCTATGTGCGCGTCGAGCTTGCGATTGAAACACGCTGCGTCGGCGCAGGAATCGGAATCCTCTCGGACTTCGGAAAAAAGCAACCTGTTATATCCGGTGCGCTTCGGGCAGTTGGCACAGCTCCCCGCTTCCGGCACGAGGTTTTCATCGTCCTTTGAAAACGAAACGGATTTGAGGCTGAGGTAGATGTTCTGCGCTATCCACGCCTGCAAGCGACTGAATGGCACGACACTGCGCTCGCTGTCGTTCGCGGCGTAGTAGCCGTCAAAGCAGTGTGCGAACGCCTTCTCCTGCGCGCCCGCTCCGAGCTTGGCGATAAGCAGGGCGTGTTCGATGCCGATGTGTCCGGCGGTGAACGCCTCGGCCGCAGCTGGAATGAGGTCCAAGAGCCTGATCCGTTTGGCGATGTACGCCGCGCTCTTACCCGTTTTCGCCGATATCTTCTCTATGGTGTACCCGCCCCCTTCCCGGTCGAGCAAAGCGCGAAACCCCTGCGCTTCCTCGAACGGATGCACGTCGGCCCTAAGAACGTTCTCGACGATCTGCGTTTCGAGCGCCTCTTCGTCGCTCAGGTCGGCGATGCGGGCGGGCACTTCCGACAAACCCGCTCGCTGCGCGGCGCGATAGCGCCGTGCCCCCGAAACGATTTCGAAATGTCCGTTCACTCTCCGCGTGAGGAGCGGTGAAAGGACCCCTTTGCTGCGGATGCTTTCGGCCAGTTCCTCCAGTTTTTCCTCATCGAACGTCTTGCGCGGGTTGGTCGAAGATTCGACCAACTGCGCGAGGGGAACGTTCACGTACTCTTGCAATGGATTCACTGCTTCGTTCGTGCTCATATCCTTTTCTCCCTTTCTGTTTTACAAACTCTTTTTGAATTTCTTCCAACTGGTACGACGAGCTTGAGACAAGCGTGGAGCGGGCAGCTTAAAGGCTGCCCGCTGCGGGGATTCCCGCTTTCAAAATCGAAGTAGCGGCGGCAAAGATGCGAGCCGCGCTGTGGTTGGGGATTTCCTTTTCGGTTTTCAGCCAGTGCTGGATGTAGCCCCGGCAGAACTCGGCTCCTTCGAGGCCCAGCGTTTCGCAACAGATCAGCGCGACGGATTCCGCTTCCACCTCGCAGAGATGGCGGGGCGCGAGTTCGCCGTCCACATGTGTTTCGGTAGCGGTGTGGCCAAGAACGACGTGGGCGACTTCGTGAAATGTGGTCTTGTGAGGGAGCGCGGCAAGTGGATTTACAGCAATTTCCCGTTGCCTCGCAAACCCCTGAATATTGCCGTTTATTTCGTCAAACGGTATTCGCGTTATATGCAAAGTACCGAGCGCCGTTTCCATGTCGAAACCGGGAATCGGCGCAATGTAGGTTTCTTCCCCTTCGGTTTGCGCGAGGACAAACCAATAGGCGCGGAAACGGAAGGCTTGTCGTGTCTGTGGTTCCTCTGGTTCTTCCTCCGCGTTGTCGGTGTGCGTGGTTCGCTTGAATGGCATCGGCATACAGAGGGTGATTCCTGTCTCCCCCTTGCGGACGTGCCGTTTGCGTTCGAGCCAACCGCGATAGGTGTTGAGCGGGCCTGGCTGCAAGTTGCGTCGAACGCACTGTTCGAGTGCAAGCAAGGCATTCCCGAAGCTGTAGTTGTGAAATGCGGTGTAGGCTTCGAGCATTCGGCCCGGCTTTTCGACCGCATCGCGCAAGAGTTCCCCCCACGTGGCCTGTTGTCTTTCTGGCATTTCGCTTTTCCTCTTTTCTTCCTTTTTTCGAGCGTGGTTTTCGCTTGAAAAAAGGAACCAATTGCCCTTCCTGAGAGGTCCCGGCGCCTAGCCGCCCGCGCTGTCAAGGGCGCGCGGGGTTCGCGTTCACGGGAGCGGAGCGGACGCCCTTGACAGAAGAAGCGGGCGGTCTAGGCGCAGTCTTCTCGCAGGAAGGGCAGAGGTGGAGAAAGACAAATTCGTGGGGAAGCCACTGAAGAGATTTGTGGATTTGTGAATTCGGGAAGACTGGTGCGGAAAGAGTGCTACAAAAGAAAGTTTTGCTTCAAGAACGAAGGAGCTCCAGGGGCGCAAAAGGTGGAAACCGTTTCAATTCTGCTTCGGAGAATGGTTCGTTCAAGCATTTGATGTCAACGGCCTTTGGCGCGCATTGTACAAACGGTTCAAACGCTTCGCGTATGTTGCGAGCCAGTGAGAGTTTGACTCGAGGGTGCAGGTGTCGGATTTGGTCCAGTTGTGAATATGTGAACCGGCCGTCTCGGATCGGGGATTTGAGGGCGGCATCCGCAAACTCTGCCCATGAGGGACATCCTGCGAGCAGTGAAGCGCCAGCACCAATGAACGGGATCAGCTTGCCAAGTTGCGCGGCTTCCCAGAGACCGTCCGGCACGCGGGGGATGGAGAGGGGTTCGTCTGCCATGAGGAGCGAAAGCTGTTTGCAGAATAGCGGGAGCAGCCGACGGGATCAACGAAGTAGGTTGCACTGGCAAGTCGTGAAACCTTGCCCGCCCATAGAACAATCGAACTGATGGCGGTCAGAGCGCGCGACTAGTCAGTCTCGCAATTCACGCGGCAATGTGCGACTGAAAGTCGCTGATTCTCCATTGGGGCCGTAGCCATATATGATGAAGCCGCCTTGAAAATTGGCAGGCACTTGACAGGGAAGATCCCGCATTTGGCGCCACTCTCCATTCGATAGCCGGAAGTAAAAGTTCCCTACCGGCTCGGCCCACACAAACGCCTCCCGTTTCATGTGCTCTCTCATGTGGTCAAATCGATGTACCTCACGCACCATGTGATGCGGCCCAAGTCCAGCCTGGGCTAGCTTTCGCAGGGCAGTGCTGAACGTGACCTCCCATATGCCTGCCGCCACAGAAATCGCAAGAAAAATCATCCTGCGATCTTTGCTAGAAGGGCGCTCAGAACCTGGATAGCGGCGGTGTTTGGGTGGTCTTCGAGCAGGGACAGCTTCGGACGATTAGCGTCAGCTTGCCTGTGCTAGAATCCGCCGAGAGACGGAAGGCAAGTATGCGGTATTGCCCGATTTGCAAGGCCGAATATCGCGCAGAGTTCAGACAATGCTCGGATTGCCTTGCCGACCTTGTCGACAGTCTGGAAGTGGCCGAGGCTCTAAAAGCAGTCCTTCTATGGGAAGGGCTACGACTCTCCAAATTCGATGCGATTGTTGCAGCCTTGCGCGATGCAAACATTCCTAATCGTGCAAAGTCTGCCGCCGACCCTGACACGGCTTACAGTTTCAATCCCTTCGCTCGGAAGTTGAAAATGTCTTGGCAAGTTTTCGTGTTGGAATCGGATTATGAGAAAGCGAGGAATGCCGCCCATTCTTATCTCTGAGCCTCAGTACAGCTCGAGTCACAAAGTGGGCCGGGCATCACATCAGTGATTGCGCCACCGGACCTTAGGCTAGTACCCACTTCTCTGGTAAGCGCGTTAACCAGGACCCAGAAGAGGCGTCTAAAAGAGAGTTCGACAACATCAATTCCTATTCCTGTTACAGGAATTGCGGAAGCGTCATAGGCGACGCCTTCCTGGCCTCACCGGATAGAGAGGAGCACAACCTTGGATACAGTGAAAACCGTCACAGCCGCGCCTGACAGTCATTCGGCTCAAGGCGAAGCACACCAGGCAGAATCTTTGCCACCGCTCGCCGTCCCCGTCCTGGTCGCGCTCTGCACCATCAAACTACTGCTGCACCTCTTCACCAGCGTTCGCCATTATGGGTACTTTCGCGACGAGCTTTATTACCTGGACATGGCACGCCACCTCGATTGGGGCTACGTCGACGCCGCCCCGCTGATTGCTGTTTACGCGAAAGTGGCACTACTGATGGGCGGTTCTCTTGCCGCGCTGCGTATCCTTCCCGCGCTGGCCGGGACGGCGCTCATTGCGCTCACCATGGTCATCGCGCGTGAACTCGGCGGTGGCCGGTACGCGCAACTCCTCGCAGGAACCGCTATTTTGCTCTGCCCGGCTGTTCTGGGCGTAGATAGCCTGCTCACCATGAACGCCTTTGAGCCGCTTTTCTGGATGGGCTGCATCTGGATCGTCGCGCGTATCCTGCGCACCGGAGACTCGCGGCTTTGGCTATGGTTCGGAGTTCTCGCCGGCCTCGGACTTGAGAACAAGCACTCCACCCTCTCCTTCGGATTCGCGGTCGTCGTCGCCCTGCTTCTGACCCACCATCGACGGGAGTTCGCACGACAGTGGATATGGATCGCCGGGGCCATCGCTATCGCGCTCTTTCTCCCCAATATTATCTGGCAAATCCGCCATCACTTCCCGACGATCGAAGATCTCGCCAACGTTCGACGCGAAGGAAAGAACGTCGTGCTCGGACCGCTTGCTTTTATTAAAGAGCAGATCATGGACCAGCACCCGATCCTGCTGCCAGTCTGGGTCGCCGGTCTGGTCTGGTTGCTTCGCGACCGGCGCTGGCGCGTGCTCGGCCTGACCTTTGCTGTCTTCTTCGTGTTGATGGAAGTAGCGCACGCCAAGAACTATTACCTGTTCCCGATTTATCCGATGGTCCTCGCCGGTGGCGCGGTGGTAATCGAGCGATGGATGGGAAACCGCGCCGCTTGGACACGCGTGGCCGTTATAGTCGTCATCGTGCTCGCAGCACTGCCCGCTATCCCGCTGGTAACGTGGGTGCTGCCGCCGGAAAGACTTCTCGCCTATCAAACCGCGATTGGGTTCAAACTCGCCAAGGCTGAAGTGCACCAAGAGTCTCTGTTGCCGCAACCGATTGCCGACCAGTTCGGCTGGCCGGAAATGGTGAGCGAGGTTGCCGGCATTTACAATTCGTTGCCGCCCGAGGAGCGTGCCAAAACCGGCATCTGGGCCGGGAACTACGGCGAAGCCGGCGCGATCAACGAGTTCGGTCCTTCCTACGGGCTGCCGCGCGCCTGGTCCCGCCACCAGAATCATTGGTACTGGGGACCGCCTCCGCAGGTCTACAAGAACCTCATCGTGATCGAGTGGGGCATCGAAGATGTGCGCGACAACTGCACTTCCTTCCAGGCTTTCGAGCACTACCAGCGCTTCGGCATGGGCGAGGAAAACACGCCGATGTACCTCTGCCGCGACGTCCAGTTCGACATCCAGAAAATCTGGTGGAACTCCCATCACTGGAACTAAGCAAGGTTTGCTGCGCTGCGACACTCAGTGTGCTTGGGACGGGCTATTTGTGGCCTTTAGCCTGGTAAACATCCGCAACTCCTGATCGCCAAATCGGAAAGATAGCTCATAGTACGCCCCTTGCCGCTGGCGCGATTCATAGCCATCCAAATTATGCCTTGCCCTTCGGCGGGATTCGCGTACAACGTTTGAAAGTCGTGCTATCGTTGCGCCTGGTCGACACGGAGCGGTCTTTGGGCCCGTGAATTAGTGGCTCACGTCATGAAGAGGTGCAGTGTGAAGCGTAAATCGACCATTTGCGCCATGCAAAGTTTGCTGGATTGCGTGATGACAAGGATGCGCGAACGGTTGTCAAAGAACGCGCAGGGGAGGCGTGAGCCTGGATACGTCTGGCGTCCTATGAAACAATCCGCTTCAAGCCAGGAGGCGTCCTAATGCGAAATATTGTCTTTCTTGGTATGACGCTACTCGCGGCGTCAGTGGGCATCGGCCAAAATCACCCTTCACTGCCATCTAGCTTCCGCGCAACTACGATTCACAGCCCAGAAGGCGCGGACATCTTCGTGCGTTCGGGTGGGCGCGGGCCGGTCGTTGTTCTGCTGCATGGATATGCCGAGAATAGCGATTCCTGGGCGCCGCTAGCGGCGGATTTGATGAAAGACCACAGTGTGGTCGTTCCTGACCTTCGGGGCATCGGTCGTTCGTCGAAGCCAGAGAGTGGGTATGACAAGAAAACCCAGGCCAAGGACATCCGGGCGGTTGTCACGGGGCTGGGGTATGACCGCACGTTCGTAGTTGCCCACGATATCGGGAACATGGTGGCTTATGCGTACGCCGCGATGTATCCCGACAAAGTGGAACGCTTAGTCGTCATGGATGCTCCCATTCCCGGAATCGAACCGTGGAACGAGATTGAAGCGGAGTGCCGTACTTACATGTGTGCCAAGCTGAAGTTACTTCTCAATCCCGGTTTTGATTTTTTTAACTTTCATGGATATGGACCTCACGCGGAAAGGTTGGTCGCGGGCCGTGAGCGAATCTATTTTGACCACATATGGGATGACTTCACAGGAGATCCCAGCAAGCCCGACGAAGCCACCCGGAATTTTTTCACAGCTACGTACGCGTTGCCCGGAGGAATGAGGGCGGGGTTTGCGCAGTTTGCCGCGTTCTCGCAAGATGCGAAGGACAACAAAGTCTTTGAGCAAGTAAAGCTACCGATGCCTGTCCTGGCCGTCGGGGGTGAGAAGTCTTTCGGTTCGCTGCAGGCAGAGATCATGCGGCACGTGGCGACCAACGTTCGGGAGGCCGTGGTTGCCGGTTCGGGCCATTGGTTAATGGAAGAGCGGCCGGCGGAGACTGTAGCGTTGATTCTGAATTTTCTCGATGCCAGTGACAAGAAGTAATAAAAAGAATCCTGTGCTGCTGATCGCGCTCCGAGAAGAGTGTCAGTCGCGTGCAGTGGAGGCGGACTGCTCGTCATGCATAATACGGTCAGGAGATTAGAGCTAGACCCTCTGAATTCTGCCGAAGAAAAAAGATCCCGCCGCCGTCAAGCTTGGACGGAAAGGTGGGAAGAAGATCGCCAAGCGAGGGCCTGAATACCTGGCATTCAGGCTGAATGCTTGTAACATTGTTACGAGCTGGTGGGCTGGCTGTCGAGATAACAATTTGCCAGAGACACGTTGAGAAATGTGCTGGTCCGGGTGGAGACGGCAAGTACGCCAATCGCGAGTAACAACGGGATGTGAGCGGCAGGTGGCGTCGAATTTCAATTAGGCGCGGCCGCTGTCCCATCCAGGTTATCCCTTCACCCTCGAACGCCAGGAATCTCGCCCCGGGGAACCCCGAGCGGTATATCGGCATATTGAATATATTAAAGGATGGGGGACGTCTGGCGATCCCTTCCCGAGCCGCTGCCCATAAACCACCCGCTGATCAAGTAAGGGTTCTGAAATGAGGCAATTCCGGTTAGAAACGTCGGCAAACGAAATTCATATGTTTTTGGGCGGATCTCCGCTATTCCAAATACAAAGCACCCGGAGATCGGAGATAGTTAGGTCCACGGTGATTTCCCAAAACGGGACTTCTGGCCGGCAATAACCTCCGGTTACCCGTCACCCGTTCACAACGCGCCACAGAGCTGAGCCGCATCTTCGAGATGTCGTCGACGCAGCTGGTGAAGCGGCTACAATCAAGTCATGGCACTGAAAATCCCACGCGGGCTCGCGGCTGGCTGCCAAAAGACTCCGCAGCGTGCGGCATGGCTCGAACGCCTGCCCGACGTGCTGCGAGATTTGGAGCTCAGATGGTCGCTGACGCTTGACACCCCGTTCGATGGCGACGAAGTGAGTTGCTCGTACGTGGCACCAGTCGCACGCGCAGACGGAACCCCCGCCGTGTTGAAGATCGGAATGCCGCACATGGAAGGAGAGCACGAAATTCACGGGTTGCGATTCTGGAACGGATACCCGACTGTGCGACTGCTCATAGCCGACGATGAACTGGGCGCCATGCTTTTGGAGCGTTGCGAGCCGGGGACGACACTACGCGCTCTGCCGGAGTGCGAGCAAGACGTGGTGATTTCAGGTTTGCTGCGTCGGCTGTGGCGCGCGCCATCAACACACTATCCCTTTCGACCTTTGTCGGCTTTGACAAAGTATTGGAGTGACGAGACGCTGGCGCAAATCGAGCAGTGGCCCGATCCGGGACTAGTCCGCGAAGGATTGCGCCTCTTTACAGAATTGCCACGCAGCGAACCGATGGAACTCGTGTTGGCTACCGACTTGCACGCAGGCAACGTCCTCCGCGCGGAACGCGAGCCCTGGCTCGTCATCGACCCAAAGCCCTTCGTCGGAGACCCCGCCTACGACGCGACGCAACACCTGTTCAATGGTTTTGCGAGATTGCGATCGGACCCGGACGGAATGATCCGGAGCTTTGCGGACCTGCTCGACGTCGATCACGAACGCGTCCGGCTGTGGACGTTCGCTCGCGCTGCAGCGGAGCCGCGGCGCGACTGGAGCAACGGCGATTTGGTGGCACTCGCCCGAGCAATTTCTCCCTAAGCTACACCCGTCCGCTGGACCCTTGCGCCCGACGCCGCCGCGGGGATTAGGATCTTCGTTATTCGGCAACACCGATGCTATGCAGAAAGGCGTTCTAAGGAAATTCGGACTGGCTCCTTCGGAGGGTTGATAAGCGAACTGAGACTTTGTGCAGTTAGTGGAGCGCTGCGGCTGTGTCAGAGTTCTGCCGAGTAAACCTTAGATCCCAGACCCGGGAGCCGGCCAAGCTGAGGGCGACGATTTTTCCGGTTGTATCTCTTACAAAACGCACACTGCCGAGCGGGCTTTCGAAAGCATCGGCGTAAGTAGGCTCGAGCGTAAAAGAAGCATCCGGGCGGCGGTGAATTGTCAACTTTCCGTTTTCGAGAACGACGCGCAGCACAGTCTCGGCTTCGTCGCTGGCATAGATGCCGGTGAATGCGCTTAAGTTCGCAGGTATGAATTGTTCGACGCGCTCCCAGACGTCTTCACCGTAGACCGGATTGGGAAGGAACATTCTGTCGTTTGCGAATCGCGCAGCGCTCTCGACTGGACGGCCATCGAATGTGAGGGCGCCCTTTGTGTTTTCGACTTTGACGGTTGAGTGGTCGCGAACATTGCGGTAAAGACCGAGGGTGGCATCTTTGGGCGGAACTGGCGGGTCCGGAGCCGGAAGGCCGAGGTACGAGCGGGCTATCTTGTATCCGTAGTCGGTCGGATTTGCTGAACCTGCGTTGCAAAGAACAGCGACGGAAAGGCCTTTGGCTGGGATACGTCCAAGCCATGCGCGATAACCAGCGGTCGCACCCGAGTGGCTGACCTCGGCGAGCGTCTCGAAATTCAGAAGGAAGAGCCCGAAACCATAATTGATCGAATGACCGTTACTCAAAGAGCCTGGCTTCTGCATGAGTTCGAATACGGAAGGATGCAGTTTGCCGGTCGCGAGATTGCTGTTCCATTTAAGCAGGTCACCTACGGTTGTAAGCAGGCCTCCGTTTCCGTAAATGTCCTCAAACGGCATGTCCTGACGCCATTCTGAACCGTGCATGGAATAAGCGATTGCCCGATTGGGTAC
>Ga0210407_10004612_pt1 | contig 10806 bp, 9 predicted proteins | sample IncBWC27MmetaG_FD_150860 | JGI IMG/M metagenome (GOLD analysis project Ga0210407, IMG submission 150860) | Forest soil microbial communities from Barre Woods Harvard Forest LTER site, Petersham, Massachusetts, United States - Inc-BW-C-27-M | ecosystem: Environmental > Terrestrial > Soil >... | reverse complement strand
CGCCCGAAGATTGCGGCCAAGCCGAAACCGACCACCATGGATTCAGTTTTCTCACCAGCCCGAAGTCTGTCCCCGCCACAACAATCGGCCGGTCCTTCTCATCCCGCGCCACGGTGTAGGCAAACGGAACAGCCAGCCCATGTCCAGCGACCGCAGAATCAATCGTCAGCAGTCGCTCAGGAGAAAAACTGCTCCCGCTTTTCGCCTCTACCACAATATTCCCGCCAAAGTTGCGAAACTCTTTCCGCAGTTTCGCCTGGACATCGACAAAAAGGTTCAGCATCGCAGTCGCCGCCGCCGCCGCAACCACAATCGCTATTAGCGCCGCCGCGGCTTGCCCTTTGCGCAAAGCCGCCGCGCGATACAGCATGCGGAAAAACATCACGCCTCACCTCGCAGCGCGCGCACCGGATCATATCTCACCGCGCGCCGAATCGCCGCAGCACTGCCCACAAACGTCACCGCGATTGCAATCCCCAGAATCACCGGAAGCAAAACCGGTTCCACCGTAATCGCCGATCCAAAAATCGTTCGCCCAAGTTCTCGCGCCAGCCATCCCCCGGCCGCGAATCCCACCAATCCTCCCCCGCATGCCAGCAGGACTGCCTCCGTAACAAAAATCGCCGAGAGCACAAATTGCCCCGCGCCCAACGCTTTCATCAGACCTACTTCCGTCCGCCGCTCAAACATCGCCGTAGCCATCGCCGCCGAAACTGCCAAGCCCGACGTGAACAGCGCCGCCAGCGTGATCAGCAACATCAATCCTTTGATGCTCGACAGCACGGTTCCTTCGTTTTGCGCCACCTGCCGAATCTGCTCCGCGTGAGAATGCGGAATCGCCTCGGTCAGCTGAAACGCAATCGACTGTGGATACGGCGAGCAATACCACCGATCACGGTCCGCAGGATTCAGCGAATCCGGATTCCGCCGCGCAAATGCGTCTTCCGGCTTGGTCACCGCGCTGACAAATATCTTGCGCACCGCACCCGGCTTTCCGGCCAGCGCCTGCGCCAGACTCAACGGCGCAATAATCTGATCATCCTCCGCGCCCCCGGTGGAAAGAATGCCCACGACCCTATGCGCGCTGCCGTTGATCTCGATCTGCTGCCCTGGCTCGATTGCCGATTGCCCGATCGCCGAACGCGCCGCCAGCTTTTCCCCAACCAGAACCTGGTCCGAATCATCCGCCGGCCATGCTCCGTTTACCTTCCACCAAGGAAACGCCGTCCGCGCCCCGGTAGTAAATTCCTGCGTTCCATACTTCAGAGTCTTCGAAAAATAAGTACCCACCAAAGTGAGATTTTGGGGCGCGGGCGTCCCCGCCCGCGATTCCCCTGCAAGAACGTTCACCGGCAACTCCGGCGCGAACGCCACAATATTGTTGCGCCAGAAAATCCCTTTGATTTTCGGCAGCGCCGCCTCATCCAGATAAGCTCCGCTCCCTGCCGGCTTCAGGTCCACGCTGCCAATCTGCACATCAAAATCATCTTCTTCAGGAGTGACCACAAGGTTCGCACCGTAAGTCCGCAGCTCGTGACTGATCTTGTCTCCGATTCCAGTAGCGATGCCAATCATCGCAGTCGAAACCGCCCCCCCCAGAGTCACAGCTACGGCCACCAGCAACTTACGCCGTTTCTGCCGCCGAAACGATTCGTAGACTAGTCGAACAAACATAATCTCAACCAAGAAACGCTTGTGGGGGCGGGCGTCCTCGCCCGTCCCTGGGCCGCAGGCCTGGCCTTTGCATGCCCCTCGACACCCTAGCGCTTAAACAGCCGCGCCCCCGCCCCCAAATCCGCTTCCTGAATCACAATGTCACCTCCGCTGATAGCAGCCTTCAGCGGCACCGGGTTGCACCCCCCCGGCGTCCCAACCGATTGCGAGTTAATCGGAGAAGCGCAGTTCTTGCAGACCAATCCATTTTGCGTCTTAAAGAACCCCACCGACCCGCAAATCTCGCACGCATCAAAAACCACAGCCACCTTCCCGTCCGGCTTCTGATAAAGCAAAAAGCGAATCTGTGTCCCGTCCACAATTGCCGCGTAGCGGTGCAGATCACCATCCGCAGCTTGCCTCATCGGAATACTGACCACGCCATTGAGGAAGCTCACCGGAGTCGCCGCCGACAACGTGCTCTCGCCCTTGGCATAAATAAATTCCGCGGTAATAAGCAGAATGAACAGAAATGAGGTCGCGTAAACCGATACCATCCACAGTCGTTCGCGCCGTGCGCTCCACGCTGCTTTGCGTTTCTCGGCCGCCGAATCAGGCACTGCAGCCGGCTGCCTCCGTCGTGCCTCGAACAGCACCATCAGCGCCGCCAGCGCAAGGATGGTCACCAGAAAGAAAAACTCATTCCGTACAATCGGCCCGATGAGCGCCATTTCCCGCTTGGAAGAGGGAAGTACTCCATCCTCGGAAAGCTCGTGTAGTCCGGTAATCAGCAACTGTGCGGCCACAAAAAACAAAATCACGGTGGTTACGCGGAAGAACTTCTGCAGGTTAATCCGCACGCTGCCCTTCACAAACATCACTCCGAAAATCGCCGCCGCCAGCACTCCAAACAGCGTGCCCAAAAAACTAGTCAACGCAGTGGAATTCAGCGAAACCGCGGAAAGCACCAGAACCGTCTCCGCCCCCTCGCGCAATACCATCAGAAAGACAAACAAAAAGATCCCGGCCTGCGACCCACGGCTGACCAACGATCCTATTTTTCCTTCGATCTCTCCTTTAAGCTTTTTCCCCGTGTGCATCATGAAAACAATCATGGTGACAACGAAAAATGCCGCTGCCAGCATGACCCAGCCTTCGAACATATCTTCGTTGAACTGAAACCGGGAGAGAAGAACGGCCACGCCGATGCTCGCCACAACCGCACATCCGAGAGCTGCAAAAACCGCCCGCCGCAGATCGGGCCGCTGAATCTTATTCAGGTAGGCAAGCGTGATGCCGACAATCAGCGCCGCCTCAACCCCTTCTCGCAATGTGATGATGAATGCCTGAAGCAAGGAATCCCCTCAATGCAACGTATTGCAACTCAGTTGCAACTAGCAGCCTGTTTTAAGGATATCACGTGAAGTCCGGATCGAGTGATCTGAAACCGACGTGGGGACAGCCGCCCAAGCCCGCCTGAGCGGAGCCGAAGGGGCTGTCCAGGCGAGCTTCCTCCGTTTTGAGGGCCAGTAATCCCCTACAACAACCTTAAGAACTTCTTCGCTTCATCCAGCCGCGGAAACATTTTTTCCTCCGCCTGAAACTCCGCCGAGTGTACGCAGCGCCGGCTCCCCCGCATCCGCACCGGATGCTTCAAGTGCAGCATCTCGTGATAAACGATGTACTCCACGACGACTCGCGGCACCCGCGGCTGGTCGAATACCCGGCTGACCACAATCGCATTGTGTGCCGGATCGTAATGCCCCAGACGATTCCGAGCGTGCTCGCCGCTCCACGTCATCCGCGGACGCGCGAGCAATCCATGAAAAAACCGCACGTTCAATTCCTCGAAAATGGTGTCCAGATCATAAGCACGACCTTGCGCCGAATGTATCCGCTTGCGCCCCCGCATCTGCCGCACCAGGTGCGCCTTGCGCGATATGTGTTGCGCCGAAACATATCGCCGATATCGCGCCGCGTGTTCGCGATCCACCGGCCGGCGATACATTTTCGCCAGCAGAATATGCGCGATGGCCTTCAGAACCTGGTGCGGCGCGCCCTCCAGCAGGTCGGAAACCCGCACCAGCAGCCTGCCTTCGCGCAACCGGATGGTGTTGTTGATATTGGCGAAGCCGAAGAACTCGACTCGCAATTCGGGGACTTCACACTGCGGCCGCAGCTCGCGGTACGTCTCCTCGAACAATTTTATGATTTCCGCCGGCACCTGAAAAGCAGACTAGCACGACCGGTCACTCCGGAGGCTTGGAATCCTCTCCATGGCCTTGCTTCTTCTTATGCTTGAAGTCTTCTTCCTGCTCCGCCAGCAAATCGCGATGGTCCTTGGCCGCCGCGTCCACGGTATCGAGCGCGCTGCCCAGCAGAAACGTATAGCTCTCTGCTTCCTGCGGAGTGCTTGCCAGGGACGCCCTGAACGCCCGCAGCTTCGATCCAAATTCCGTATCCGCCTCGATCACCGGCTTCAGCGCCTTCCGTAGATCTTCCTTGCGGTCGGCGAAGGTATCCACATTGGTGTTCAACTCATCATAAATATCCAAAAAATCCTGTAGCGCGTCACTCGTCTGCTGCCCGCGGTCATCCGCCTTGGTGCCAGCCGCCTTGGTGTCAGTTGCCTTGGTATCGGCCCGCACCTGTTGCAGTTTGTCCAGGCGCGCGCGCGCGTAGTCCACGTACAATTTCAGCCTTACTTGCGGGAGTTGCGCCGCATCCCGCAGCTGGTCAATCTCCAGATCGCTCAGCGGATCACGATGCTTCTGCTGTGCCGCCGCACTCCCAGCTAGCAGCAATAAAAGCGAGACCGCGAATCGGGTGCTGATCATCATTAATTTATCGGGGTTTATCGGGCTTCGATCCGAACATGGCGTGCAGCAACTCGGTGCGAAAGTCTTCCAGTTGGTCCATCGCCATCTGCACCGGCGGTTGATCGTCAGCGTCGACGTTTAGCTTGATGTCGCGCAGCCGGATTGTGATTTCCCGAATCTTGATCTCGGTATCCTTAACGTGCTTGCCGGAATGCAATGCCGCCGAATGCGCGCGGTCGGAATATTTCACGATCTGCTGCACCGCGGTGCGAAACTCTACCACCTTGTCCGCTTTATAAGCCTCCGGGGCTGACTTTAACGCCTTCTGCGCAACCTCCATGTACAGGTCCGGCTGTTGGTCAGGCCGGGCCGCATCCGCGCGCGCGATCAGCTCGTCAATGGTTTCGTTGGACCCGCCAAACGAACTCCCAGCTGCCGCTACCACAAACAGCACGATTGTCGCGACCAGCTTTTTCATGCCTCAGTCCGTTCATTTCTGCGGTTCAAGCGCAATCAGCCGGTGTTTCGCCTGCCACTCCTGGGTCGGATACTTACCGCCCGCCGCATCCATGAACAAATGATAATACTTGGTCGCGTTTTTTATGTCTTGCAGATGATCGTACGCCGTGGCCCGCATGAAGTAGGCCATCGGTACTTCCGGAAGAAACTTGGCCCGTGCGTCAGTCGCTTTGATGGCCAGCGCATAGTCTTTGTTTTCGTCCGCCGCGATTGCCAATTCCCCATACGCCGTCCCCAGGTCAGGTTTAAGCTGTACCGTCCGCAATAATTCTTGTTCCGCCTGCGCATATTGTTTTTGCTTCAGCAGCATTCTGCCCACTCCGTAATGCAGATCGGCATCATTCGGATTCTTGACCAGCAGTTCGCTATAAAGTTTCTGCGCCTGTTCGTACTTGCTGCAGTCGGCGTACAAATCAGCCAGATCCCGTTCCGCTTTGCTGTCCGCCGGATCAATCTTCAGCCCCGCTTCCATCTCGGCAGCCGCTTCATCGTTCTTGCCCGAAATCGCCAGCATCCGCCCCAGTTGCAGGTGCGCCGCAGCATCGTCCGGATGCAGCACAACCAGCTTCCGCAGCAAACTCTCCGCGTCGGCGAAACGCTTCTGCTTCATATAGAAGTTGGTCAACGCAGTGAGCGCGTCCGCAGACTGCGCATCGTCTTTCGGCGTTAGCTCCAGCGCCTGCTTATATTCCTTTTCCGCTTCAAGCAAGTGATGCTGTTTTTCCAGTAGGGAAGCAGCCAGCAGATGCGGCTCGGGATCTTTTGCATCTAGCAGCTCCGCTTGCTGAAATGCCGCCGCCGCATCGTCGGGCTTGCTGGCCGCGAGAAGATTTCCCAGCGCCATCCAGGCCCGCTTGATGCTTTCCACCGATCCTGATGCCGGTTTGAGTTGCGTCGCCGCGCGCAGAAATTGTTCCGCGTCCGGCTGCCCCGCCGCTGCTAGCGCCAGCCCCAGGTTCAGATTCGACTCAAACAGATCCGGCTTGGCCGCGACCGACTTGCGATAAGCCGCAATCGCGTCCTCCCTCCTGCCCATCGCGTGATACGCATAGCCCAGGTCATACCAAGCCGAATAACTCTCCGGATGGGCTTCGACGTAATCTTTCAGCAGCGGCTCTGCGCTCACGTAATCCTGCTTGTCGATATCGCTCTCAGCCTCGGCCAGTTTGACCGCGTCGGGGTCTGTCTCTTCAACCCGGTGGTGGCGGATCGTTACGTGGTCCTGAGCGCCAGCAGCAATTGAAACCACACCGACAAGCAGCACGACCGCGAGCCCAATTACACCTCCGGGCCGCTCGCACTTCACCGCTTTCGGCAGCGCTTCATTTGTGGCCATTCGAACTCGAGACTCCGCTTGCATCCAGGACCCGAGCGAGAAACTGCCCGGTATAAGAATCCCCCAGCCCCGCAATTCTCTCCGGAGGCCCTTCGCCCACAATAAATCCGCCGCGCTCGCCGCCTTCCGGCCCCAGATCAATCACCCAGTCCGCAGTCTTGATCACTTCCAGATTGTGCTCGATGACCAGAATCGATCCCCCTGCTTCAATCAGACGCCGAAACGCCGACAATAGTTTGCTGATGTCGTCAAAGTGCAGCCCCGTCGTCGGCTCGTCAAACAGATAAAGCACTCGCCGCCGTCGCGATGCCGCCTTCGCCCGCGCCGCCGCCGCCGGCTGCAAGTGCGCCGCAAGTTTCACCCTCTGCGCCTCACCTCCGGAGAGCGTGGTCGCCGATTGCCCCAGCCGCAAATATCCCAACCCAACTTCGTCCAGTACTCGTAGCTTGTCGGCAACTTTCGGCGAATTCGCAAAATGATGCATCGCCTCATGCACCGTCATCTGCAACACTTCGTGAATATTCTTTCCGCGATACCGGACTTCCAGCACCTCCGGCTTAAACCGCTGCCCCTTGCATTCCTCGCAGACCAATTCCACGTCGGCAAGAAATTGCATTTCGACAACCACTGTCCCGTCGCCCTGACAAGTCTCGCAACGCCCGCCCGGCACGTTAAACGAAAAATTTCCCGCCGCAAACCCCCGCTTCTGCGCCTCCGGAGTCGCCGCAAACAGATCGCGAATCCCATCAAACGCCTTGATGTAAGTCACCGGATTCGACCGCGGTGTCCGTCCAATCGGCGATTGATCCACCAGCACAACTTCATCCACCCACTCCGTACCGTCAATCGTGAACGTTTGTGGGTGCCCCATTTCTCGCGCACTTTGCGAGAGGTGGGGCTTTTCGTTGGAATCATTTCGAGCCGCACTCAACCCCTTATACAAAACATCGTGCAGCAAAGTAGATTTCCCCGATCCCGAAACCCCCGTAATCGCCACCAGCATTCCCAGCGGAATGACGACATCAACATTTTTCAGATTGTGCGCCCGCGCCCCCCGAATCGTAAGCTGCGCCCGCCCCGGCTTTCGCCGGTTCGCAGGAATCTGAATGCGAAGTTCATTCGCCAGATACCTCCCCGTCAGCGACCCCGGCGTCCGTAGAATCTCCTCATAACTTCCTTCGGCAATGATCTTCCCGCCATGCTCCCCCGCGCCGGGCCCCAAATCCAAAATCCGATCGCTCGCACGCATCACGTCCGGATCATGCTCCACCACCAGCACCGTATTCCCCAGGTCGCGCAGCCCATGCAGAATCCCAATCAACCGATGCGTGTCGCGACTGTGCAGCCCAATCGAAGGCTCGTCCAACACATAAAGCGTCCCCACCAACTTCGATCCGAGTGAAGTTGCCAACTGGATCCGCTGCGCCTCACCGCCAGAAAGTGTAGAAGTAAGCCGGTCGAGCATCAGATATTCCAGCCCCACATCATTCAAAAACCGCAACCGCGACCGAATCTCCTCCAGCAGCCTGTCCCCAACCTCCGACTCTTTGGCAGTTAGACGCCCGTTACTCTCCGATACCTCAATTCTGGGTGCCCCATTCTTTCGCGTTCTTTGCGAAAGGGTGGGCCGCGATGCGGTTTCAATCTCCTCACTCGATTTCTTCTGAGTCTCCGCCACCGATTCAAAAAACTCCCCCGCATCCTCCACCGTCATCGCGCAAACTTCACAAATGTTCTTCCCCGCAATCTTCACCTGCAGCGCTTCCCGCCGGAGCCGCGCCCCCGCGCACTCCGAACAGAGCGAGTACCCGCGATACCGGCTCAAAAACACCCGCACATGCAGCTTGTATTTCTTCCGCTCCAGATACCGAAAGAACCCCCGTACCCCCAGAAACTTCTTCTCCCCGTCAATCACCGCCCGCTGCTGCTCGGTCTCCAGTTCCGCCCACGGAACATCCAGCGGAATATCTTTCTCCCGCGCAAACCGCTTCAGTTCGGCAAACACTCCGCGAAATCTCGGCTTTGTCCACGGCTCAATCGCGCCTTCATTCAAAGTCTTCGACGGATCAGGAATCACCAGATTGAGATCAAAATCAATCGTGTTCCCAAATCCCTGGCATCGCGGACACGCCCCAAACGGATTATTAAACGAAAACAGCCGCGGCTCTGGCTCCTCATAGCGAATCCCGCAATGCCGGCACTCAAACCGCTGCGAAAACCGAATTTGCCGCGCTGCTTCACCGCCCCGACCCGCTTCACCCTCTCGCGGTGCCGTCTCATAAATTACTTCGCCACTCTCGCGAAAACTAATCTCCGCCGCATCCACAATCCGCGCTCGCGAGTCCGCAGAGACTACAAGCCGGTCCACCAGCACAAACACCGGCAAGTCGAAGTTGATCTCCAACAACGACTCCGGAGTAGAAAACTCAAAAATCCTCCCGCCCTGAAACAGCCGATTAAACCCCCGCTGCCGCAACTCAAACAGCCGCGCTTTAACCCCCTCCAGCGCGACTCCAGCGCCCACGGCCTGCGCCACCTTCGACGTCTTCGCCGACGCCGTCTTCCCAGTCTTCCGCCCCTTCTTATTATTAAGATCTGTCATTCCGAGCGAAGCAAGATCATTCGCTTGCGAATGATCCTGCGCAGTCGAGGAACCTGCTTTCTGCCCGGAACCACCCGCACTCTCGCGCAGCGGAAAAAATGCATTCAGCCTTACCCCCTCGCCAAGCCCAAACACACCCTCCGCCACGTCATCGACGGTATCTTTTCGCACTTCCTCCCCACACTGCGCGCAGTAAGTCCTCCCCACGCGCGCAAACAGCAGCCGCAGATAGTCATAAATCTCGGTCGCCGTCCCCACCGTGGACCGCGGATTCCGCGTCGTATTCTTCTGCCGGATCGCCACCGCCGGCGCAATCCCTTCAATGTGGTCCACGTCCGGCTTCTCAATGCGCTCCAAAAACTGCCGCGCATACGCCGACAGCGACTCCACATACCGCCGCTGCCCCTCCGCATAAATCGTGTCAAACGCCAGCGAAGATTTCCCCGACCCCGACACCCCCGTCACCACGGTCAGCGCATTATGCAAAATCTCAAAATCAATATTCTTAAGATTGTGCACCCGCGCCCCCCGCACCACGATGCTGTCGTGAGAGGTCGGAGTGGAAGCCAATTTGGAAGTCAATGTGGACATCAGAATAGATCGTGTAGCGACAGGTGCCCTCACCTGTCCTGGGCCGCAGGCCCGGTGGTTCGCAGGGGCATCATACAGACGCTCCCGGACACGCTACCGAATCTTTCTATTATAGGGTAGAGAAGACGCCCTACTCATCGAGTGCTACACGGGCGCAGTGGGCAGCTTAGATTGTTACGACTCCCAGCGACGACCTTCCACGCACTTCCCAGATAATCTTGCCCAGAAGATTCATTTCTGACAGTACGTTCCAAGCCTCGATGGCGACCCGTTTGAGTTCCACATCGTGAGGGTACAGTGTCGCTACCTCGCAGGCGCCCTGAATAGTCGGAAGGAAGCTGAAAACGAAGGCCGGATCCACAATCTCCTTCTCGTACTTAGTTTGCCGTTCACCGTCAGTATGTAGTTTTCTGAGCGGGGAGGCCTTCCAAAAAGCAGTTTTAGCGATCCACGACTGAGCCGACCCATGAGCGTAGGCACACAGGCGCTTGTATTCAGGATAGAGGCGTTTCAGCATCCGTTTTCTTTCGGGATCCATCACCTTATCGATCACCGAACCGGGCGTTGGAAAGGACTTGATCCTCGATTCCCTCATGCCAGACGGAAGCGCAATCCCAAGCTCCTCAAGTTCCACCGTCGCTTTTTCTTCCTCGGTCACACCGGAGCTGACTCGAAGCTGCTCAATAAGAGTATTCCAAGAGCCACGAGGTTTCGGATGGTGGCGTGCGTAAACCTCATAGCATCGAACATCCAACTCATATGAGCAGACTGGTCCGATGAATATCCAGGCGCAGGCCTCTTCAGTGCAGTTGTAACCGCGGACACACACTGCTTCACGTGCGCGTCCAGAACCGAGGCTTCAAGGTGGCGATCCAGATCAATGTCTTTGGTATTAGGCCACGCGATGTCCACTACTCTTATTTTTTCCATCAAATCCAGATCCGATCAGATACAGTCGCGGGTTCCCCGAAAATTCCGCGATTGTCGGCCGTCGACCCCTACCTCCCAAACTCCAGCAGCGCAAAAATATAAATCCACAACACTCCCATGAAGTGCCAATACCACGCCGCGATTTCCACCACAATCCGCCGCTGCTCAATCGTCCGACGCAGCATGAAAATCGCGCCCGCATACAGCAGGACCAGAATCCCTCCCGCCAAATGCACCGCATGCGCCGCCGTCAGCAGATAAACAAATGGACTCCCGCCGCCGCTGTCAATGTGAAATCCGTGCTGCCGCAGACTTTCCCACGCCAGCCATTGTCCGCCAAGAAACATCAGGCCCAT
>Ga0210407_10004610_pt1 | contig 10808 bp, 9 predicted proteins | sample IncBWC27MmetaG_FD_150860 | JGI IMG/M metagenome (GOLD analysis project Ga0210407, IMG submission 150860) | Forest soil microbial communities from Barre Woods Harvard Forest LTER site, Petersham, Massachusetts, United States - Inc-BW-C-27-M | ecosystem: Environmental > Terrestrial > Soil >... | reverse complement strand
CAAGTGGATCTGGGACCTGTGGGCGATGGCGCCGGGCGCGCTCGCGGAGGTGGGGCTGGCGAGCCTCTACGAGGACGTCGAGCGGCCGCTGATCGGGGTGCTCGCCGAGATGGAGCGCCACGGCATCCGGGTCGACCAGGCCCGGCTCGGCGAGTTCTCCCGCGAGCTCGAGGTGCACCTCGATCGGACGACCAAGGAGATCTTCGGGCTCGCGGGCGAGGAGTTCAACATCGGCTCGCCCAAGCAGCTTGCCTACATCCTGTTCGAGAAGCTCAAGCTGCCGGTGGTGAAGCGGACCAAGACCGGCTACTCCACCGACGCCGACGTGCTCGAGCAGCTGGCCCTCGGTCACGAGCTGCCCGCGCGCATCATCGAGCACCGCACGCTGGCCAAGCTCAAGTCCACCTACGCCGACTCGCTGCCCACCCTGGTCAATCCGGTCACCGGGCGCATCCACACCTCGTTCAACCAGCTGGTGGCGGCCACCGGACGGCTTTCGTCGAGCAATCCAAACGTCCAGAACATTCCCGTGCGCACCGAGCTCGGCCGGCGCATCCGCGCCGCCTTCGTGCCGGAGGCGGGCTGGCGCTTCGTGGCCGCGGACTACTCGCAGATCGAGCTGCGCATCCTGGCTCACGTCTCGGGAGAGGAGAGCCTGATCGAGGCGTTCCGCCGCGGCGAGGACATCCACGCCCGCACCGCCTCCGAGGTCTTCGGGGTTCCCATCGACGCGGTCACCTCCGAGCAGCGCGACATCGCCAAGACCACCAACTTCTCGGTGATCTACGGGGTCACCGCCTTCGGCCTCTCCCGCGGCCTCGACATCAGCACCAAGCAGGCGCAGGAGTTCCTCGACCGCTTCTTCGCCCGGCACCCCAAGGTGAAGGCGTACCTCTCGCGCACGGTGGCGGAGGGCCGCGAGCGCGGCTTCGTGGCCACCCTGCTCGGCCGCCGCCGCTATCTCCCCGAGCTGCGCAGCGGCAACCCGAACCTGCGCGGCTTCGGCGAGCGCATGGCCACCAACGCGCCGATCCAGGGGACCGCGGCGGACCTGGTCAAGATCGCGATGGTGCGGATGGCCCACGAGCTGCGCGCGCACCGGCTCGAGACCCGGATGCTGCTGCAGGTGCACGACGAGCTGCTCTTCGAGGTGCCCGCCGCGGAGGTGGAGCGGCTGCAGGCGCTCGCCACCCAGGTGATGGAGGCCGCGATCACGCTCGACGTGCCGCTCAAGGTGGACGTCAAGGCGGGCGACGACTGGGCCGCGGTGTGAGGCGGTTCCTGCTCGTCGGCCTCACCGGCGGGATCGCCACCGGCAAGAGCACCGTCACCGCCATGCTCGCGAGCCCGAGCGTGCGGGTGGTGGACGCCGACGCCCTCGCGCGCGAGGTCGTGGAGCCCGGCACCCCGGCCCTCGCCCAGATCGTGGCCGAGTTCGGCCGCGAGGTGCTCCAGGCCGAGGGCCGCCTCGATCGAGCGCGCCTGGGTGAGATCGTCTTTCCCGACCCGGTCAAGCGCAAGCGCCTCGAGGCGATCACCCATCCCGCGATCCGGGCGCGCTTCGAGAAGATCATGGCGGACCTGGAGCGCGCCGGGTGGGACGGCATCCTGATCTGGGACGCGGCGCTGCTGGTGGAGTCGGGCGGCAACAAGAAGATGGACCGCCTCGTGGTGGTGACCACCGACGCGGCGACCCAGCTCCGGCGGCTGATGGGGCGCGACGGCGTGAGCGAGGAGGCGGCGCGGGTCCGCACCGCGAGCCAGATGCCCCTCGCGGTCAAGGCGCGCTACGCCGACTACGTCATCGACAACTCGGGCACGCCCCAGCAGACCGAGGCGCGCGTGCGCGAAGTGTACCGCGCCCTCCTCGACGACCTGCGCCAGCATCAGGCGCGCCGGTGAGCCCTCGCCGCAACGCGCGCGCCGCGGTGCCGCGCGCGCCGGTGCACCGATCCGCGACGCGCGGGCGCACCCGCGCCCTCGGCCAGCACTTCCTGCGGGACCGCGCGGTGGTCGACCAGATCCTCGAGCTGGTGCGGCCGACCGGGCGCGACCTCGTGGTCGAGATCGGGCCCGGCCGGGGCGCCCTCACCGAGGCCCTCGCCGCGCGCGCGGGCCGGCTCCTCGCCCTCGAGATCGACGCGGCGCTGGTCGCCCAACTCCAGGAGCGCTTCGCGGCCGCGCCGACGGTCGAGATCCGCCAGGCCGACGCGCGCCAGTTCGATTATGCGGGGCTGCGGGCCCGGGCGCTCGACCCCGACGGGCGCGTGCTGGTGGTCGGCAACCTGCCCTACAGCGTCGGCAAGCCGATCCTGGCTGCGCTGGTCGAGAGCGGCGGCGCCATCGACGAGATGGCGCTCATGCTCCAGAAGGAGGTGGCCGAGCGGGTGGCTGCCCTACCGGGGAGCAAGATCTACGGCGCGCTCTCGGTGCTGACCCAGGTGTCGGCCGCGGTCCGCCTGGCGTTCTCGGTGCCGCCCGGGGCCTTCAGCCCGCCCCCCCAGGTGGACTCGGCGGTGCTGCACCTGCGCCCGCATCGCGAGCCGCCGGTGCCGATCGGCGATGCGGCGCGCTTCGGCGCGGTGGTGCGCGCCGCGTTCGGCCAGCGCCGCAAGAGCCTCGCCAACGCCCTGGCCGCCGGGCTCGCCATCTCCGCCGAGCGCGCCCGTCGCCAGGCGGAGGCCGCGGGCATCGATCCCGGCCGGCGAGCCGAGACCTTGTCGCTGGCCGAATTCGCGCGCCTGGCCGCGCCCTTCGCGGGGCCCGACCCGGCCTGAGCACGCTCCCCGTTCCTTGGGCCCGGCGGGGGGCCGGTGGTAGGATGAAAAGGCCGTCGTGAACACCACTTACAGACCAGAACCCGTCCCCATCGATGCGCCCGGCGAGCCCGCGGTCCGGCTCATCCCGCTGGGCGGTCTGGGGGAGATCGGGCTCAACATGATGCTGATCGAGTCCGGCCCGGACATCCTCGCGGTCGACTGCGGGCTGCTCTTCCCGGACGACGAGATGCCCGGCGTGGACTTCGCGATCCCCGACTTCTCCTACCTCCGGGAGCATCGCGCCGCGTTCCGGGGCGTGGTGCTCACCCACGGCCATGAGGACCACATCGGCGCGCTCTCCTACCTGCTGCGGGAGTTTCCGGTGCCGGTCTACGGGACGCCGCTGACCCTGGCGATCGCGCGGCACCGGCTCGCCGAGAACGGGCTGCTCGAGCAGGCGGACCTGCGCGCCTACGCCCCGGGGGACCGGCTCGTCATCGGCGGCTTCACGGTCGAGCCGATCCGGGTGACCCACTCGATCGCCGACGGCATCGGCCTGGCTATCGAGACGCCGCTCGGCACCGTGGTGCACACCGGCGATTTCAAGCTCGACCGACAGCCGATCGACCGCCAGCAGCCGGACTACTCGCGCTTCGCGGCGCTCGGTGAGCAGGGCGTGCTCGTGCTCTGCTCCGACTCGACCAACGTGGGGCGCCCCGGCCACACCGGCTCGGAGTCCCTGGTGGGCGAGGCGCTGGCCGGACGCTTCGCAGCGGCGCCGGGCCGCATCATCGTGGCCACCTTCGCCTCGCACATCCACCGCATCCAGCAGGTGCTCGACCTGGCCGCGCGCTGCGATCGCCACGTGGCGCTCCTGGGGCGGAGCATGGTGGCCAACGTGGCGGTGGCCGCCGAGCTCGATTATCTGAAAGTGCCCGAGGGCCTGGTGCTGCCGCTCGAGGATCTGGCCGAGCTGCCGGCCCAGCGGCAGGTGATCCTCTCCACCGGCAGCCAGGGCGAGCCCAACTCGGCCATCTCGCTGATCGCGGCGGGCGATCACAAGTACGTGCACGCGAGCCTGGGCGATCTGGTGATCTTCTCCTCCCGGGTGATCCCGGGCAACGAGCGTGTGCTCGGCCGCGTGATCAACTCGCTGCTGCGCCGCGGGGCGGAGGTGCTGTGGGAGGACGTGGCCTTCGTCCACGTCTCCGGGCACGCGAGCCAGGAGGATCTCAAGGAGATGCTCGCGCTCACCCGCCCGCGCTACTTCGTGCCTGTGCACGGCGAGTTTCGCCACCTGCTCCAGCACGCGCGGCTGGCCGAGGGCGTGGGCATCCCCAAGGACCGCATCTTCCTGATCGAGGACGGGCTCGGGCTCGAGGTGACCGCGGCGGGCACGCGCGTGCTCGGGCCGTACCCGGCGGGCCCGGTGCTGGTGGACGGCAAGGGCGTGGGCGACGTGGGCGGTGTGGTGCTCCGCGACCGTCAGCTCCTGGCCGAGGCCGGGATGCTGGTGGTCGCCCTCACCGTGGACCGCACCACCGGCTCGATCGTGGCGGGACCCGAGATCGCCTCCCGCGGGTTCGTCTACATGAAGGAGGCCGACGCGCTGATGGACGAGGTGAAGGCCGCGGTGCGGGAGGCGCTGGCCTCGCGCCGGGAGGCCGCGGGGTTCGACCGGGAGCAGCTGGGGGCGACCGTGCGCGGCGCGGTGCGCCGCTTCGTCAACCAGCGGTTCCAGCGCAAGCCGGTGGTGCTGCCCGTGATCCTGGAGGTGTGATGGCGGAGAAGGTGACGATCGACAAGATGATCCCGGACCGGACGCCGGGCCCGAACGGCCACGGCGCGCGCGAGCCGCGTGAGGCCCCGCGCGACGGCGCGGCGAAGCGGCGCGTGCCGCGCAAGGGCAAGGGCGAGCCGGGCCGCTGGGTGCGCGAGGCCAAGGGCATCCTGGCCCTGGCCCTGGCCGGCTTCGGCTTCGTGGCGCTCTACGCGTACGATCCCACGCTGCACCCGCTGGATCAGTCGAGCCCGGTGGGGCCGGTCGGCGGCTGGCTCGGCTGGGGGTCGTTCCACGCCTTCGGCTACGCGGGCTATCTCTTCCCGGTGCTGTTCACGCTCTACGGCGTCTCGGCCTTCGTGCGCCCGCGCATGGCGCACGGCTGGCAGGCGGGCGCGGGCCTCGCGATCCTCCTGGTGAGCGCGACCGGCATCCTGGCCCGCGCCTCGGACACGCTGACCGAGTTCCGTGTGCACAAGGGCGGGGTGGTGGGCTGGGCGGTGTCCGAGGCCTTGCGGCTCTCGATCGGTACGGTGGGGACGTGGATCATCCTGCTGGCCTTGATCCCGCTGGGCGTGCTGTTCGTCACGCGCATTCCCTACAGCGTGCTCTCGCGCGGCCTGCGCGCCCGCTTCGGCCGCCTGCGGCGCGCGGAAGGCAAGAAGGGCCGGAGCCAGGCCCCCGCGTCCCCGGCCGCGCCCGTGATCGCCGCGGTGCCGGCGGGCCATCCCACCATCGAGGCCGACGTGCCGCCGCGGCTCGTGGTGAAGGAGCCGCCCAAGGCCAAGTCGAGCCTCTCCGACAAGGGCCTCGCGTGGCAGGAGACGTTCGACTTCGGCAAGGGCGGGGCGGAGTCGTTCAAGCTGCCCGCGGTCGGCCTGCTGACCGCGCCGCCCGCCTCGTCGCTCCAGCGCACCCGCGAGGAGCTCGAGACCAACGCGCAGACGCTCAAGAAGAAGCTCCACGACTTCGGGGTCGACGGCCACATCGTGCAGGCGAGCCCGGGGCCGGTCATCACCTCCTACGAGTTCGAGCCCGCGTCCGGCGTGAAGGTGAGCCAGGTGGTGAACCTGGCCGACGACCTGGCCCTGGCCATGAAGGTGGCGGCGGTCCGCATCATCGGGCCGATCCCGGGCCGCGGCACGGTGGCGGTCGAGGTGCCGAACCCCGAGACCACGACGGTCTACCTCCGCGAGATCCTGGTGAGCCAGGAGTTCGTCGCCAACAAGGCGCGGCTGCCGCTCGCCCTCGGCAAGGACACCACCGGCAACTCGGTGATCGCGGACCTGGCCGCGATGCCGCACCTGCTCATCGCGGGCTCGACCGGCAGCGGCAAGTCGGTCGGGCTCAACACCATGATCTGCTCGCTGCTCTACAGGGCTACTCCCGCCGACGTGCGGTTCCTGCTCATCGATCCGAAGCGGCTCGAGCTCGGAGTCTACGAGAAGATCCCGCACCTGCTCGCCCCGGTCGTGACCGACGCCAAGGAGGCCTCCGCGCGCCTCAAGTGGATCGTGGGCAAGATGGACGCGCGCTACAAGCAGCTGCAGGCCAAGGCGGTGCGCAACATCGAGGGCTACAACAAGGAGGTGCCGCCGGAGGAGCGGCTGCCCTACTGGGTGGTGGTGGTCGACGAGCTGGCCGACCTCATGATGGTCTCGGCCGGCGAGGTGCAGAACTCGCTCATCCGCCTGGCCCAGATCGCCCGCGCGGTCGGTATCCACCTGATCGTGGCGACCCAGCGGCCGTCCGTCGACGTGGTGACCGGCCTCATCAAGGCGAACTTCCCCACCCGCATCGCCTTCCAGGTCGCCTCGAAGGTGGACTCTCGGACGGTCCTCGACGCCAACGGGGCCGAGCAGCTGCTGGGCCGCGGCGACATGATCTTCGTGCCGCCGGGGCAGAGCCGCCAGATGCGCGTGCACGGCTCCTGGGTCTCCGACAAGGAAGTGAAGGCGATCTGCGAGTTCCTGCGCACCCAGGGCTCGGCGGTGTACGAGCACGTGGAGCTGCCCCCCGAGGAGGCGGGGCCGGGAGGCGGAGGCGAAGATCGCGACGACATCTACTGGGACGCGGTCAACCTGGTGATCGCGCAGCGGGCCGCGTCGATCTCGTTCCTGCAGCGGCGGCTCGGTCTGGGCTATCCGAAGGCGGCGCGGTTCATCGACAGGATGGAGCAGGATCACATCATCGGGCCGGGCCAGGGCGCCAAGCCGCGCGAGATCCTCGTCGGGCCCGAGTACCTGCAGAAAAGAGGCAAGTAGTGGCCGCAGTGCGAGCCGAAGCCGAAGGCGAGGCGAGCAAAAAGAACAGAAGAGCGCGTCGGCCCGTCCTCCCAAAGAGCCGTCCGCTATTCTTTATCTTGCTCCTCCTCCTCCTCTGCGCTCCGCTCGCCGCCCACGCCCAGTCGCTCGACGAGGTGGTCAACGGGGTCGAGGCCACCTACGGCAAGATCGTCGACTTGCGCGCCGAGTTCGTGCAGACCGCGCGCAACAAGAGCCTCGGCCAGGACATCAAGGCGGAGGGCATCGTGCTGCTCAAGAAGGGCGGCAAGATGCGCTGGGACTACAAGAGCCCGGCGCCCCAGCAGATCGTGTCCGACGGGACGTCGCTCTGGGTCTACACCCCCGAGCTGAACCAGGTGAACAAGGGCAACGCCCCCAAGGCCCTCGCCGGGCCGGCGGGCAGCTTCCTCTCCGGTCTCGGCAAGCTGCGCGAGGAGTTCACGGTCCGCTTCCTCAACCCGGCGAGCCCGCGCGACGGGACGGGTCGGCCGGTGCTCGACCTCACGCCCAAGCAGCCGACCCCGCTCCTCACCCGCCTGGTGCTCACCGTCGATCCCAAGGACTACGTCGTCCGCCAGGCGGTGCTCTACGATCAGTTCCAGAACACCGTGACCATGACCTTCAACAAGGTGCAGATCAACCCGGGCCTCAACGACACCCTGTTCGTCTTCACGCCGCCGAAGGACGCGGCGGTGGTGCCGCTGGACCCCCGCTAGCGAGAGGCACGCGCCATGGCCGCCGAGAACAGCTTCGACGTCGCCTGCAAGATCGACATGCAAGAGGTCACCAACGCCATCGACCAGGCCCGCCGCGACATCACGACGCGTTACGATCTCAAGGGCGCCAAGAACGAGATCACCCCCGAGAAGATGGACATCATCATCTCCTCGACCGACGACATGAAGCTCAAGGCGGTGCTCGACATCCTCGAGTCCAAGCTCCACCGCCGCGGCATCGATCTCAAGGCGCTGACCATCAACGATCCGGAGCCGGGCGGGGGCGGCATCATCCGCCAGAAGATCACGCTCCAGGACGGGGTCCCGATGGAGAAGGCCAAGGAGATCGTACGGCTCATCAAGGACTCCAAGCTGAAGGTCCAGGCCTCCATCCAGGAGAAGCAGGTGCGGGTCGTGGGCAAGAGCCGCGACGATCTGCAGGCGGTCATCGCCCTGCTCAAGGCCAAGGATCTCGGCATCGCGCTCCAGTTCACGAACTACCGCTCGCAGTAGCCCGTTCGCTTCCGCGCCTAGATCCGATCGCCCGTCGCCGCTCGTAGTCCATACGGGCGACGCCCGACGAGCGGCGTGCCCTCTCGCCTCGCGGCCCCGCATCCGGTCCCGCCAATCCAGCGCCCGTCTCCCGCCGTAGAAGGTGGGCAAGGAGGGCTTGCATGCGCACGCACACGATCGGCAAGACCGGATTGGCCCTGGCGGTGGGAGCGCTGTTGCTGGTTATCGCGCCGGCGGCCCGCGCGCAGCAGGGGGTGACCGTCCAGCTCTTCCAGTTCAAGCCGGGCCAGATCGAGGTGAAGGCGGGCACCCGGCTCACGTGGACCAATCAGGACGACATCACCCACACCGTGACCTCGGGAACGCCCGAGCAGCGCGACGGCCGCTTCGAGGTTCCGCTCGACGGCCGCGGCGCTACCGGGTCGGTCGAGCTCCGCGAGCCGGGGACCTATCCGTACTTCTGCCGCCGCCATCAGTCGATGCGCGGCGAGATCCACGTCAAGTAGACCCACGCGAGATGCGAGAAAAGGAGAACGCCATGCGACACGTCCTGAAGCAGCTGATCGGAGGGCTCGCCCTCCTCGCGGTCGTCGCGACCGGGGTGACCGCGGTCTGGGCCGCCCGTCTCAACGCACCGACCTCCGCCACGCCGGCCGCGGGCCTGCGGGTGGGACTCAACGCGCTCCTGAGCGAGCACGTCTACCTGGCCGCCGCCGCCACCAACGCGGCGCTCGGCGGCCGTCAGGCGGAGTTCGAGGCGGCCGCCGCCGCGCTCGACGCCAACTCGGTGGACGTGGCCCGCGCCATCGGCTCGGTCTACGGGCCGGACGCCGAGCAGGCGTTCCTGCCGCTCTGGCGCAAGCACATCGGCATGGTGGTGGAGTACACGGTGGGCGCGGCCGCCGGCGACCGGGCCCGGCAGGAGAAGGCGGTCAACGACCTGGTCGGCTACACCCAGGACTTCGGCGCGTTCCTCTCGGGGGCCAACCCGAACCTGCCCAAGGCGGTCGTCGCCGACCTCGTGAAGCACCACGTGCTCACGCTCAAGGCGGTGATCGACGCCCAGGCGGCCAAGGACCAGGACCGGGTCTACACCGCGCTGCGCACCGGCGCGGGCCACATGCAGATGATCGCCGACCCGCTCGCGGGCGCCTTCGCCAAGCAGTTCCCGGACAAGATCGCCGGCGCGCCCGACAGCCCCGCGGCCTCACTCCGCACCGCGCTCAACCTGGCCCTGCGCGAGCACGTCTACGTGGCGTCCGCCGCCACAGGCGCGGCGCTCGCTGGACGCGACGCGGAGTTCAAGGCGGCCGCGGGCGCGCTCGACGCCAACTCGGTCGCGATCGCGAAGGCGATCGGCTCGGTCTACGGGCCGGACGCGGAGAAGGCGTTTTTGCCCCTCTGGCGCAAGCACATCGACATGGTCGTCGACTACACCGTCGGCAAGGCCACGAACGATCGGGCCAAGCAGGACCGGGCGGTGAGCGACCTGATCGGCTACACGCAGGACTTCGGCGCGTTCCTCTCCGGGGCCAACCCGAACCTGCCCAAGGCGGTCGTCGCCGACCTGGTCAAGCACCACGTGGTCACCCTCAAGGACGTGATCGACGCCCAGGCCGCGAAGGACCACGCCCGCGCCTTCGTGGCCGAGCGGACCGGCGCCGGCCACATGCAGATGATCGCCGACCTGCTCGCGGAGGCGATCGTCCAGCAGTTTCCCGACCGTTTCTAGGGATCACGGCGGCTGAGGAGGGCGTCCCGGGCGTCGCGGCCCGGGGCGCCTTCCGCGCCCGGCCTCGCCTTGACAAGCTCCGGAGCCACGCGCAGAGTGAGCGCGAATCAGCCATGGATGGCCATCGGGGCGCTCGAACGCTCACCGCGCTGAGCCTGCTCGCGCTCGCGATCCTGGCCGGCTCCGCGCCGGCCCTGGCCCACGGGCCGACCGCTCCCGTCCTGGACCTCCACCACCACCCGATCGCCCATTCTTCGCGCGTCGCGCTTCCGCCCGCGGTGCTGCTCACCGGTCTCCTGCTCGTGATCGGCCTGGCCCTCCTGGCCGGGCTCGTCGCGTGGCGCCGGACCGGCCGGCGTGCTCGCGGGCGCGCGGTGGCGCTCGCCCTCTCGCTGCTGCTGACCGTCTTCGCGGTCGAAGCCGCGGTGCACTCGGTCCACCATCTGGCCGATCGGGCCGCCGCCGCGGACTGCTCGGTGCTCGCCTCGTCCCAGCACCTCGCCTGGGGCGCGGCCGATCCGGTCGACACCGGCCGCCCTCCGCTCGACGTCAGCGCCGCGCTGCTCGTTCGCTCCGACGACGCGCCCCGCGGCTCGCTCCACCGTCCCGTCCAGGGACGGGCCCCTCCCGCCTGATCGTCGCTCCGCGACTCACGCTGGATCTCACCTACTGATCGCGACACGCCCGGATCCGTCCGTGCGCGCGCGGAGGGGACACCGATGAGCATCCGACGATTCACCGTGCTGCTGTGCGCGCTGGGGCTCGTGGCCGGGGCGGCGCCGTCCGTATCGGCCCACGGGCTGATCGGCCAGCGCTTCTTCCCGGCCACCCTCGCGATCGACGACCCGTTCGTGGCCGACGAGCTGTCGCTACCGACCGTCCTACACATCAGGAACCGCGGGGGCGAGGACAGCCCGCCGACGCTCCAGACCGACCTGAGCGGCGAATTGTCCAAGCGACTGAGTCCGGACCTTGGGGTCTCCCTCGGCGGCACCTACACGCTTCTGCATCCCGATGACGCTC
>Ga0210407_10004609_pt1 | contig 10812 bp, 9 predicted proteins | sample IncBWC27MmetaG_FD_150860 | JGI IMG/M metagenome (GOLD analysis project Ga0210407, IMG submission 150860) | Forest soil microbial communities from Barre Woods Harvard Forest LTER site, Petersham, Massachusetts, United States - Inc-BW-C-27-M | ecosystem: Environmental > Terrestrial > Soil >... | reverse complement strand
GACCGCCATGGCTACTGTGTAGCCTTGCTGGCGCCGTAGATCTCCGTGGTTGCCCGCAGCCTTCGAAATCGGGGCCTTCGTTCCTGCGTCCAGACGCAACCGCGCAATCACGTCAGCGAGCAGCTGGGGCAGATGGCCCGTACGATCGTCAAAGTTCAGATGGACAACCTTCAGGTCCGGCTCCTTGTCGACTCGGGACAGCCATTCCTTAATCACGTCCTCGACTTCACGCTCGAGAATGTCCGCCACAGTCTCTGTCTTGGCATCACCGTCATGCCCGTTAGTCACGCGCGCGGTTTTTTTCGCCTTCTCCATTTTCACCCTTTCCCCTGCTCGTCGCCGTGGTCTGCCATTCCTGTTGACCGGTCTGCTGATTTGGTCAGCGTGGCGCAATCCATTTCTCTCTGATCTACTCTGGTCATTGTGTGCTTAAGCCGTGTGCAAGACTGTGCTATACAGACCAATTCCGCTATCTTTGGGCCTTTTAATGAACACCAAAGGTCATAAGGCAGGGTGCAGTTTGGTCAAAGGCGAGCGAGCAGGCGCAGGTTTGTATCAGGGCACCGGCTTAAGTTGTGCAGAAAAGAGGATAGATAGGATGCCTTGATACAAACCAATCGGGAGATTGCGCGGTTTTCGTTACCTCGCCTGGTTTTATTTCACCTTCGCCCGCTCATACTGCTCCGGCCACTTGATATCGTGACCGAGCGTCCGTGCGGCGATCAGCGGCCAGTAGGGGTCACGCAGAAACTGGCGGGCGAGGAAAACGACGTCGGCCTGGCCGTTACGGATGATCTGGTCGGCCTGCGCTGGTTCGGTGATCATGCCTACGGCGCCGGTGAGTACGCCGGCCTGGCGGCGAATCTGTTCGGCGAACGCCGCCTGGTAGCCGGGACCAACGGGGATCCGCGCGTGGTGAATGTTGCCGCCGGAAGAGCAGTCGACCAGGTCAACGCCCAGCGGCTTGAGAAGCTTCGCCAACGCAACCGACTCTTCGATATTCCAGCCGCCTTCCGCCCAATCAGTGGAGGAGATCCGGATGAAGAGAGGATATTCCTCCGGCCAGACTTTTCTCACCGCCGTGACGATTTCGCAAACAATGCGCGTGCGGTTGGCGAAGCTGCCGCCGTAAGAGTCTGTCCGCTGATTGCTGAGCGGAGAGACAAACGAATGCAGCAGATAGCCGTGTGCAGCGTGGATTTCCAGCAGCTTCGCTCCGGCATTCTTCGCGCGCGCCGCGGCCGCGGCAAATGCCTGGACGATCTTCGCAATGTCCGGCGCGGTGAGCGCGTGCGGGACCTGGTAGCCGTCGGCGAAGGGAATGGCACTGGGAGCAAAGATGGGCGACCATCCTCCATCCTGCACCGAAAGGGGTTTGCCGCCTTTCCATGGCGCCGCGGTGCTGGCTTTGCGTCCCGCATGCGCCAGTTGAATTCCCGGGACCGAGCCCTGTTTGGCGATAAACGAAAAAATCGGCCGCAACGCTTCGGCGTGGGCGTCACTCCACAGGCCCATGTCTTCCGGACTGATGCGGCCGTCGGGCGTCACGCCGGTAGCCTCCACAATGACCGCGGCGGCGCGTCCCACGGCCCGCGTACCCAGGTGGACTAGGTGCCACTCGTTGGCCAGACCGTCATGGCAAGAATACTGGCACATGGGAGAGACCAGGACGCGGTGGGGAAACTCGACGCTGCGAATGCGAAGCGGTTCGAATAAGTGAGGCATGATGAGAGAGACATTGTAAATGGAGGGGTGGAGATCGGGTGATCGCTGTCATCGTACGTGATCGCCGTGATCGGGACCGGGTATCAACAATTGGCTGCAATTGGCTAGCACTACACTTAGCGCATCGGCTGGGGCTGGCCACGGGAGAATCCTGCTGGGAATAAAGGGTCGGATTGCGTGGTAACGTATCCCATGACGGCAGTGCCCTGGACGACTACGTCTCCGGCTTGCACTACTACTTCAGTTTTCGTTTCGCCCAGTCCGAGCTTGAATTTGAGCTCGAAGAGCCTTCCCTCCCGAACGGACACGGCGGTGCTGGACGTCTGGAAACCCGGAGAGCTTGCAGTGATGACATATTCACCGGTGGGGACTCCGTTCAAGATCAATTGGCCTGCAGCGTTTGTTTTGCCGCTGCGCTTTTTCTTGCCGGCTTTGTCGGACAACGTAACTTCTGCGTGTTGGATGACGGCTCCCTGCGGGTCGATGACCACCAGTTCGACTCCAGGCTCCCGGCATTGGTTGTGTTCCGTTTGCTGCGCCTTGGGCTTGGTTCCGGCGACGGCGAAACTCACGCTCATCACAGCCGTCAGCAGCGCCGCCGCGGTGCGCGAGACGCGCCGCGCCACGGCACGGAGTCCGCGCGGACAATCCTGCGTGAGGATGGTCCCGTCGGCGCGGCGGTAGAAGCGTCCGCAGATCCGGCCCTGGCTGTTGGCAATCAACCGCTGGACTTCCTGCTCCGTCATAGCGGACAGGTTATGGACACTCAAGCTGCACTCCGAGCAGTGGCGGACACGGTCATCCCCCGCCATCGTGTTCCAGTCCGCCGGACACGGCGAAGCGACACGGATGTTTTGAATGTTTACCAGCGGCGCCTGCATTGCCGCCTGGCGGTTGAAGAAAGAAATGACCTTCATGCGTCCCCCTTTGCTCTACTGGGAGAACGACAGGTCGGAAGGAACTTGCGGAGTTTTATTCGTCTGCAATGAAGAAGCGGTATCCGGTGTTCTTAAGTGGCTCGTTGCTCCATGAGCTGCCTCGCCACTTTGCGGTACAAGTCCACGGCTTCGAACAGCTGTTTCTTGGAAATGTACTCGCGCTCGGTATGGGCCACGTGGATAGACCCGGGGCCCAGCAGCACAGGTTCGCCCCACCGGCTGAGAGCGGGGATGTCCGTCGTGAAGGCCGCGACCATGGTTTCAATTCCAGGGACGGTGCGGAGTTTTGTGAAGGGAATCTCCAGAACGAACTCGGCTTCGGCCAGTCCGGCGACGGTTGCCGTGATTTCGCTGCGCAGGCCCTCCGCCGGACCGACCAGGCGATAGAGCAGTTGGGCCCGAGCGTGGTCCGGAACCACGTTGGGAGCGCGGCCACCTTCGACCACGCCGATATTCATGGTGCAGGGGCCGACATGCGGGTGTTGCGGCAGTTTCATTCTGCGCAGGCGATCAAGCGCTTCCAGCAGTTTCTCGATCGCGGACTCTCCTAACTCGGGATAAGCGGAATGCGCCATTCGTCCGCGCGCGGTGATCTGCACGCGCAACGCGCCCTTGGAAGCCACGGCAATCCTGTTTTCGGTGGGCTCGCCGTTGATCAGAAAACGGCTGCCGAGGGCATTCTCATTCGCGACTTTCGCGCCCAGGCTGTCCCGTTCCTCGCCGACCACGAACAGCATGCCCACGGCCGCGCCGTCTTTGTGCAGATGCTGGCACGCCGCGATCTGCGCGGCGATGATGCCTTTGGCGTCACAGGAGCCGCGTCCGTAAATGTTGTCGTGGTCTTCGGAGGACGGAATGAACGGCGGGACCGTGTCCATGTGCGTGGAAAAAACAACCTCGGGCGGGCGGTCATCTATGGTTGCGAGCACATTGAAGCGCTCGTGGGCCACAGGCATCTTGTGGACGGCGTATCCCAGCTTCGACAGAGCATCGTAGAGCGCCGCGCCAACAGCGCCTTCATTGCCGGTGGTGGATTCAATGTCCACCAGTTGGCGAGTTAAGCGGATCGGGTCCATGAGTGAATTGGGTAATTTGGAAATCTGGCAATTGGGTAATTTGCAGCCACGTGAATCAATTACCCGATTACTAACTTACCAAATTACCCAATTTCATGGCTGCCTCTGGTAAAAGAATACTGTGACCGACAGCATCAAGACCTTTTTCATCAACGGCCCCGCGGGCCGTCTGGAAGCACTGCTGAACCAGGGCCAGCCGGACGCCACTTATGCCGCGCTAGTTTGCCATCCGCATCCGCTCTTCGGCGGCACGGTCCATAACAAGGTTGTCTACCATGCCATGAAGACGTTGCACGGTTTCGGGTTTCCGGTGCTGCGGTTCAATTTTCGCGGCGCGGGTCTCAGCGAAGGCCAGCACGATCACGGACGCGGTGAAGTGGAAGACGTGCGGACGGCCCTCAACTGGCTGAACGCGGAATTTCACCTGCCGATGATCTTCTGTGGATTCTCTTTCGGAGCAGCCACGGGGTTGCGGGCCGCCTGTCCGGACGACCGCGTGGCCGGTTTGATCGCGCTGGGGCTGCCGGTGGCCGTGGAAGGCCGCGCGTACACCTATCCGTTCCTTGATACCTGCGCCAAGCCCAAGCTGCTGATCAGCGGTTCCCGCGACCAGTTCAGCACCCAGGAGAGTCTCCGCCAGGCCTACGAACTTGCGGCCGGCCCGAAGCAACTGGTCTTTGTAGAAGGTGGCGACCATTTTTTCGAAGGGCATCTTTCCGAGATGCAGTCCGCAATCCACTCCTGGGTCAAGAAGGTGTTCCAGACGGGCACACAGGCTGAGGCCATCTGATGTCCGGTGACAACGCCATGCGCGCCACGGCGCGGGAGATATTTCTGCACGCCCTGGCGGAGGCGAGCATTGAAAAGGCCTTTGCGCGGCACGTCCACTACGATCGTGGTGTGTTGCGGGTGGGCGATGATCTCTACGACTTGCAGGCGTACTCGCGCGTCCTGGCCGTATCGTTCGGCAAGGCGGGACATCGCATGGCGGAAGCCCTGGCGCAGCAGGCTGGCACGACGATCGGCGGGATTATCGCCGATCCAAATCCTCCAACGCACCAACTGGCGGGATACCGTTATTTTGGCGGCGGCCACCCGCATCCCAACGCGGAATCAGTGCGTGCCGCGGAAGCCATCCTTAAATCCCTGGCCGCTCTGGACGCCAACTCGCTGGCGCTGTTCATGATCAGCGGGGGCGGATCGGCGGTCGTCGAGAAAGCGGCGGACGCGAACCTGTCCCTCGACGATCTGATTGCCACGCACCGCACGCTGGTCCAGTCCGGCGCACCGATCGCCAAAATGAACGCCGTCCGCAAACATCTCTCGGCGGTAAAAGGCGGGCGCCTGGCCAGCGCCGCGCAGGGAGCGCAGCAGGTTTCCATTCTTGTGTCCGATGTTCCGGAGAACGCGCTTGATGCCCTGGCTTCGGGGCCAACCATGCCTGACTCGAGCACGGTGGAAGACTGTTACCGCATTGCAGCGGAGCACTCCATGCTTCCTGGGTTTCCGCCAGCGGTGCGAGAACTGTTTGCGCAGCGCGCGCTGGAAGAAACACCTAAGTTGGGGGACCCGGCATTTGCGCGGGCGCGCTGGTGGAAAGTGTTGTCCAATGAGACGGCGGAAAGAGCGGCCGCCGAAATCGCCAGCCAGCGCGGTTTCACCGTGGAGATCGACCATAGCTGCGACGACTGGGACTTTGCCAAAGCCGCGGACTATTTGCTGGCGCGCCTGCGAACGTTGCAACAGGAAGTCACCAAAGCATGTCTCGTATCCGGCGGCGAAGTTACAGTCAAGGTGGCGGGGACGTCCGGCGTCGGCGGACGAAATCAGCATTTCGCGCTCTATTGCGCAGAAAAGATTGCCGGAGAAAATATCGCGGTACTGAGCGCCGGGACCGATGGCGTTGACGGCAACAGTCTCGCCGCCGGCGCCGTAGTGGACGGGACAACGGCGGAACGCGCCCGCACCGCGGGCCTGGACTTAAGCAAGCATCTCCGCGAGTTCAACGCCTTCCCCGTTTTCGAAAAACTTGGCGACAGTATTCAAACAGGGCCAACCGGAACGAATGTGCGGGACTTGAGGATCTTGCTGGGGTACTGAGCCTTTTTAAAAATCCCGAGCGTAGCGAGGGATCCCTATGATCACGAAGAACCCCAGCCGCGAAACTTGCTCTAATGTACGCGAATAAATTCACAGAACAGAATCCGTGTTCATTCGCGTAAATCCGCGGCCCGGTTTCTTCTTGATGATAGGGATCCCTCGCTACGCCCGGGATTTCAGAAGAAGGCTAAGTTTTGCGCGTAACTACTTTCAGCGCATCCGCCGCCAGTATTTTCTTGATCTGGTTTCTGGCGTGCATGGCCCAGGGGCCGACGCTGTCGAGCCGCGTGTAGGCCTGCCAATGGTTGAGCGCCTTGCGGGGCTGGCGGGCTTTTTCGAAGGCCAGCGCCAGATTGTAGTGCGCGTCCGCGTACGTGGGAGCCAGGGTGATGGCCGACTGATACGAACGGATCGCTTCCTGTAAACGGCCGGTCTCGTCCAGAACGTTGCCCAGATCGAAATAGGCCAGCGCATAGCGATGGTCGGCTTCAACGGCCCGGCGGTAGAAGCGTTCGGCGTTGGTGTAATCCTGGCGGTTGTAGTAGAGCGTGCCGAGGTTGATGTAAGCGGCGGCGTGGCCGGGATCGAGTTCCACGCATTGCTTGTAGGACGCTATGGCCTCGGTCTGGGTCGCGCTGTCTTCTTCCAGAACAATTCCGCGCGCAAAAAACTCAGCCGCCGTTTCCGCAGTGCGCATGGGACGGACTTTGTAAGATTCAACAACGCGGCGGTCGGTAAAATCCATGACGAACTGGCCGGCCAGCGGTTCCACGACCGAGCCCCGGTGGCGGAACGCCACGCGGGAATTCGCGGCAAAAGCGCCGGCTTCCAGCAAGGGATTTTCCATGCCGGCAACCTGTTGCTGCATGGCGCGGAGCGAGTCGCGGATTACGGCGGAGCGCACGCGTTTCGCGCGTAAGTCGCGAAGCTTTTTGATTTGCAGGAGATCGAAAAAAGAATAGGCCTCCGCGACAGGAAACAGGCCTGATTTTTCCCAGCCCGCCAGCTGCCGCGCCGTGATGCGAAGAATCCTCAGTACATCCGCTCGATTGTATCGTTCCACCGTTGCCTTTGGGGATACGCGGTTAATTACTCAGTACAGAGCATTATGCGAACGGCTGGGCCAAATAGCAAGCGCAAAGTTAAATGAAATCGCAAGAAAGATGTGGAAAACTCGGCAGCAGCGAAACCTCCTTCCCGTTTCGCAAACTTCATGGTTGCTGAGTCTCACGTTCCTGGGTTCAATCTGTTTGCCATGCAAGTGCGAACCTGCTTTAGGATAACCTGCAGTATCCGGCCATGAGCATCGCATCGAGAGAAAAAGCTCCGGCGATCAGCAGAGCGTATTGGTTGTGCCAGCTTGCGGGCTGGTCGGCGCTTGTGACATTTCAGCTGATCATCCTTGCTGTATTAGCGCCCACTGCCGGTACCCCAACCCCACGCTTGTATATAGCTGTCGTGGTGCTGGGCGCCTCTGGATTCATCCTCAGCCATCTTATCTACTTGCAGATACGCCGCCGGCGCTGGCTGCACATTCCACTGAAGACGGCGTGGCCACGGCTGGCTGCGGCCATCGCACTGGCGGCGGTTGTCCAGAACGCGATCAATCTGCTCATCAGCATTTTTCTAGTCCACTTAACTCCCTTGCGCGAGAACTTGCGGCCCGCCGTCCGGTTTATCTCCTGGCTCATCTATGTGGCTTTATTCGCAATTTGGTTGATGGTATATCTGGCCGTACATGAGTTTCGCTACCGCCGAGTGGCGGAAGTACATGCGCTGCGGCTGGAACTCGTGGCCCAGGAGGCACAACTCCGCGGCCTGCGCGCCCAATTGAATCCGCATTTTTTGTTCAATTGTCTCAACAGCCTGCGCGAGCTGATTGTAGAAGATCCGCCACGCGCCCAGACCATGGTTACGCAGCTCTCCGGATTGCTGCGCTACTCTCTGCAGTCCGACCACCTGGAGCAGGTCCTGTTGGAAGATGAAGTCGAAGCCGTGAAAGATTATCTGGCACTGGAAGCGATTCGCTTTGAGGAACGCTTGCGCGTCCGCTGGAGCATCGCCCCTGATGCGGGCCAGGTCCCGGTGCCGCCCATGGTTCTCCAGACCCTGGTGGAAAACGCGCTCAAGCATGGCATATCCCGGCGGCCCGAGGGCGGAGAGATTTCCATCAAGGCCGCGATCCGCAATTCCCGGCTAGAGTTGGAGGTCGTGAACAGTGGGGAGCTTTCCGGGCACCCGTCAGGGGAAGGCATCGGCTTACGGAATGCCCGCGCCCGTCTGCAACTCTTGTACGGCGATAAGGCGAAGATCGTGCTGGAAAACGTCAACGGGGCCCATGGGCAGGTCCGCGCCGCAGGAATAATTCCTGTGAAGCGGGGAGAGTCGGTCCCATGAAGGCGCTTCTGGTGGACGATGAACGACTGGCGCGTTCCGGCCTGCGCCGTCTGCTCAACTCCCACGATGACGTGACCGTGGTGGGCGAAGCGGCCAATGCCGACGAAGCCCTGGCCCAGATCCGTCGGCTCGACCCGGACGTAGTCTTTCTGGACGTGGAAATGCCGGGCCGCAGTGGCCTGGAGCTGCTGGAAGATCTGGAGGAGGTGCCCGCAGTCATCTTTACTACCGCATTTCAGGAATACGCCGTGCGTGCATTTGAGGTCAGCGCTTTGGACTATCTGCTGAAACCGATTGCGGCCGATCGTCTCGACGAGGCGCTGGACAAAGCGCGCAAGATTGTCGGTCCTAAGGGAGCGGGACCTGGACGCAAGCAGAGGGTATTCCTGCGCGAGGGAGAGCGCTGCTGGATCGTCGCCGTCGAGGAGATCCGCGTTCTGGAGTCCGAGGGCAATTACACACGCGTGTACTTTGCCGGCAACCGCCCTCTGATCTACAAGTCGCTCAACGCGCTTGAAGCCACGCTCGATCCCACCACATTTTTTCGGGCCAGCCGCTCCCACATCGTCAACCTGCGCGATATACAGTCCCTCGAACCGCAGGCCGAAGGCGGTCTGGTTGCCAGCCTTACCGGGGGGCTAAAGATCGGGATTTCCCGCCGGCAAGCCCGCAAACTGCGCGAAGTCATGAGCCTGTAACGCCTGGTTTGTGGCCAGGCAGCGTTGCGCCGCCGTATTTCCCGCCATCCGACCGCCTGTCCTAATTCGGTATGCTTCCGTAACCATGATTGGTTAGCTTGATCACGCTGGAAAATCGCAAGGAGACTGCATGGAACTGCGAATCGAGAAACTTTCAAAACGTTATCCTAATGGCACTCAGGCATTGCAGGACGTTTCCCTTACCATACCGCTGGGCATGTTCGGGCTGCTGGGGCCAAACGGGGCAGGCAAATCCACGCTGATGCGCACGCTGGCTACTTTGCAGGAAGCCGATTCCGGCAGCGCGATGATGGGCGAGACCGATGTCTTGCGGCAAAAAGATGACGTCCGCCGCATGCTTGGTTACCTGCCACAGGAGTTTGGGTTGTATCCCAAGGTTTCGGCGGAAACCCTCCTCACGCACTTTGCTGCGTTGAAGGGCATCGGCGCCAGGCAGCGCACCGCATTGGTCCGCGCCCTCCTCCAGCAGACCAATCTGTACGAACACCGCTCCAAGCCGCTGGGAAGCTACTCCGGAGGCATGAAGCAGCGCTTTGGCATTGCACAGGCCCTGTTGGGCAGCCCCAAGCTGATCATTGTGGATGAACCGACCGCGGGACTGGACCCGGAAGAGCGCGTGCGCTTCCACAACCTGCTGAGCGCGATCGGGGAAAACGTGATCGTGATTCTTTCCACGCACATTGTTTCCGATGTCAGCGATCTCTGCAGCAACATGGCGGTGATCCACGAAGGCCGCGTGATGGCCACAGGCTCGCCCGCCGCCCTGGTAGGGGACCTGGAGGGCCGGATCTGGAGGAAGTCGGTTCCGCAGGCGGAGGTGGCGTCCTACGGCGAAAAATTCAAAGTGATTTCCATGCGCCGCTTCTCCGGACAGACCCTGATCCATGTTTACAGCAATCAGGAACCGGAACCGGGTTTTGAACTGGTGACGCCGGACCTGGAAGATGTCTACTTTGCCACGATCAAGGGCTTCATGAATCCGGCCGCGCCAGCGGCGAAGGTGAACTGACATGATCTGGAACATCATGCTCTTCGAAGTCCGGCAGCGGCTCGGCCGTATCTCGACGTGGATGTACTCTCTTACCCTGTTCCTTCTGGGTTTCCTGTTTGCGCTTATTGCCGGCGGAGCGTTCCCCAATATGGGCGCCGCAGGGTTGGGAGACAAAGTATACGTCAACTCTCCTTTTTCCCTGACTGCACTTATTACTGAACTCAGTCTGCTCGGCTTGATCATCCCCGCGGCACTGGCCGGGCAAGCCACCTACCAGGACATTGACAACAATTGCGATTCGTTCTTCTACACCGCGCCCATCCGGAAGATCGACTACCTTGCCGGACGTTTCCTTGGGTCGTTGGTCACCCAACTGGTGATTTTTGCGGGCCTGGGCCTGGGTCTGTGGATCGGACTGCACATGCCCTTCCTGGATTCAGCCAAAATAGGTCCGGAAAGATTGATGGCTTATCTGCAGCCATACCTCACGGTGGTCCTGCCGAACCTCGTGTTTCTTACCGGAATATTCTTTTGCCTGGCCGCCCTTGGCAGAAAGATGTTGCCGGTTTACGCCGGAAGCGTGCTTCTGCTCATCGGGTACCTCGCCGTCGGGATAGTCCTCTCCGACCCGACCAAAAGCGCCATCTATGCTCTTGCCGACCCCTTTGGAGACCGCGCCGTTGCTCACATCACGCAATATTGGACGTCATTCGAGAAGAACGCGCAGCTCGTGCCGTTTTCCGGAGTGCTGTTGTTCAACCGTATCCTCTGGTTGAGCGTGGGTATCGCGCTGTTCGCGTTCACGTATTTCAAGTTCTCCCGGTCACAGGTGGCAAGCCGCAGTCGCACGAAGAGCGTGGATACGG
>Ga0210407_10004608_pt1 | contig 10813 bp, 6 predicted proteins | sample IncBWC27MmetaG_FD_150860 | JGI IMG/M metagenome (GOLD analysis project Ga0210407, IMG submission 150860) | Forest soil microbial communities from Barre Woods Harvard Forest LTER site, Petersham, Massachusetts, United States - Inc-BW-C-27-M | ecosystem: Environmental > Terrestrial > Soil >... | reverse complement strand
AAGCCCTTCGCGGGATCTCCTGGCACGGTGAAGGTGCGCCAGACGAGCTTGCCGGTTTCGGCTTCGTAGGCAGAGAGATAGCCGCGGACGCCGAATTCGGAGCCGGCGTTGCCGATGAGGACCAAGTTCTTGGCGATGCGCGGAGCGCCGGTGATGGCGTAGGGCTTGGATTGGTCGGTGGTGGTGACGTCCCAGACGGGAGTACCGGACTTGGCGTCAAGAGCGATGAGGCGGCCGTCGAGAGTGCCGAGGTAGACCTTGCCATTGTGAAGAGCTACGCCGCGGTTTACAACGTCGCAGCAGATGGTACGGGCGCGGGCCTTGGATACTTTGGGATCGAAGATCCAAAGGATTTCGCCAGACTTGGCGTTGATCGCGTAGGCCATGCTCCATTCGCCGGATGCGTAGATGACGCCGTTAACGACGAGCGGAGTGGCTTCGAGGCCGCGGGTGGTGCCGAGTTCGCGGCTCCAGAGCAGGCCGAGATTGGAAATGGTTTGCTCGTTGATTTGCGTCAAGGGGCTGAAGCGCTGCTCGTCGGAGGTCCTGCCATGCAAGAGCCAGTCTGCCGCGTCACCGGTGCGCTTCCCCGGGCTGGAGGAGTTGCAGGCCCCAAGGGTGAGGAGCAACGAGGCGAACAGAAACGAGAGGCCACGGCGCAGAATCATCAGATACTCCAAGGATTCCGAGGTCGAGTTTTTTCCAGGCACAGATTGCATTGATGGCCGAAGGTAGGCCACAGAAATTCGGATGATTAGACTCCGGGACGGAACGGCGTGTCAACTTGAACAGCGGGAGGATGGGAACCGGGGAGAATTCCAGTACGAACTCGTTGCTGAATCGCGAAACCGAAAGAAACGCGCCAGGGAAGACCGGAAACAGGCCGACCCTTGGCGCGCGCTATGCTCGACGGTGCCCCAGACGGGACCGCCAAGACGTTGGTGAGTTGTTTAGTCGCGGTCTGGATGGCTGTGGCGCCAGTTCCAGTAATTGCGCTGCTGTCTGCCGCTTTGCCTGTTGTACTCGCGATAGTTTCTATGCTGATCCGTGAGATAGCCTCTATAGGCGCGATCCTCGCGGTCGTCCCAATTGTGATAGTCCTTGTGATTCCGATCATAGACTCGGACCTGGACGCTGGCCTCTTGAGGCGTAGGGCCGGCCATCATAACCACTGGCGCGGCAAGGGCAGAAGCCAAGACAAGTGAACTGATGTAACGATTCAGATTGCGCACGATGTATTCCTCCAAAAGTCCGAGAGATCCGAAATCGGAATCCCGGCAGAAACGACTATGCGCTTCTGAGCTGACGATGTATGTCCCTTAAAGTACGTATTTGAAAACTATAATCTTTGCTGAGCGGGAGGAGTGAAGCACGGCGCATGTCGAAGGAATATCAGGCTCCGAGGCGTTGGTGTTTCAGATTGGGAGATTGAGGAGCAGGCGGGCCCAAGTACCAAGTCAGTACCATCTGTTCAATTGTGAACAGATGTAAAAAAGAGGGGCCGATATTCTGCCAGCGAGTTAACTCCGACTAAACCCGAGGTGCAGTTGGGCGCGGAAGGGAACTGCACCCCGGGATTATGTCCGAGCACGAAATGTCTTCACAACCTCAGCTGCGTCTCGATTCAGTGGCACGAGCTTCTGCGGACGGCGTACCCGGGCGCAGACAGAATCTTGTGCGAATTCTGTTCGTTCATCGATACCTGGCGGACGTGGAACGCTGCCTGCATGAATTGAAAAGGATGCGCTATACCGTCAGCTCCGATATCGTATTGACTCCCGAGCAGTTCGCGGAACGGCTCCATTCCGAAGTGTACGACACGATCGTTGCGGAGTATCCCAGTCCAAACTGGCAGGAAACACAGGCGTTGGACATCCTGCGTGAAATGCATAAGGACATCCCGGTCGTCTTTCTGGCGCACGGACTGAAACGCGAAACTGCGGCCGAGCTGATCTTGAAAGGCGCGGCGGATTGCATAGAGGTGGAGAGCATCGGGCACCTGCCGGTGGCGGTGCATCGAGCACTGGATGAAAAGGTGCTGCGCGATCAGCGGGACCGGGCAGAGAAGGATTTGCGGCGGTCGGAGGCGCGCTATCGCGCGCTGGTGGGAAATCGAAGCTACGGAATCTGCCGCTGCAGCCGGGACGGAAGATTTCTGGAAGTGAACGACGCGATGATGCGAATGCTGGGGTATGGGACCAGAGAGGAGCTTCTGGGGGAAGACCTTGCGCGAGACATGATACAAGATCCCTTCCGACGAGCAAAATTGCTGGGTCAATCGAGCATGGATACTCCTGCCGAACCGATGGAAATCGAATGGAAGCGGAAAGACCATACGCTACTGAAAGTGCGACTGAGCGGCCGGGAGGTCCTGGACGAACACGGGGAGTGGGAAGCCTATGAGGTGATCGCGGAAGATGTGACGCGGCAGCGGGAGCTGGAGGATCACTTGAGGCGGCAGGCGGCCAGCGATCCGCTTACAGGGCTGGCGAATTATCGCTGTCTGGTGGACGTGCTGGATTCAGAGATCAAGCGGAGCAAGCGGACCAGCCGGGAGTTTGCCCTGCTACTGTTTGACATGGATGGACTGAAAGCAATCAACGATCGACACGGACACATGGTGGGCAGCCAGGCGATTTGCCGGTTGGCCGACGTGCTGTTGTCGTGTTGCCGGGACATCGATACCTCGGCGCGGTTCGGCGGCGATGAATTTGCGGTGGTGTTACCAGAGACGAACGCAATGGCGGCCAACCGCGTGGCCCAGCGGATCTGCGAAAGCCTGGCGAATGACGGCAAAGGGCCAAAGGTTTCCGTGAGTGTCGGGGTGGCGGTATACCCGGAAAACGGCGAGACGATTGAGGGCCTGCTGTGCGAGGCCGATTCAGGGCTTTATGCAAGGAAGCTGCAAAGGGCGATGCCTTCGGAATCCGGGCAAGGCGCCACGGGACGATAGCCCGTACTGATGGGAGTGTGTCAAATTGAACATATCGGCCTAGGTCAGCATGACATTATGGAGTAATGAGATCGAAAAACGCGGACAGGGCACAAGAGAAAACAATAAGGTCCGGCGTGCGAAAAGAAATGGCGGAGCCGCGCGTAGCGAAGTCCGCACGAAAAAAATACGCAAAACTTGCGTTGCAAACACAGAAAGCTTCCTCGGGGCACAGGTGAACGGAACAGGACTACGGTCTAGGGTACAAGGGGAGAACGGCATTTCAAGGGCAGGATGCAAAAAAGAGGAAGATTCGGCGGAGAGCTTCGGTAAGGCGAGACCTATAATCCGAGGACAAGATATGCATTTAATAACCGGAATTGCCGGGGCTCGCAGAACTCTGCTATTATTCGAGTTAAGCGTGAGCGAAGCGGTGGAATTGTGAAAGCAATCGCGAGTTCGAACGTTTCCAAACCCAAAGAAAAACTGAAACGGAAGCATGTTTTCGACGCCCAGGCTTTTCTCGATTCAGCGGGGGTAGCGAGAAAAGTTGTGCAGTATGAAAAGGGCGAGAAGATTTACGCGCAAGGCGATGTGGCCGCGAGCGTGATGTACATCCAAAAGGGCGGGATCAAGCTCACGGTCGTCAATCAAGTGGGCAAAGAAGCCGTGGTGGCGATGCTGGAATCGGGCGACTTCTTCGGCGAAGGTTGCCTTGCGGGGCAGCATTTACGCATGGGAACGGCCACGGCGATCATCCACACGGCCGTGCTGGTGATCGAGAAAAACGAAATGGTGCGTGTGCTGCACGCGGAACACGCGCTCTCCGACCGCTTCATGGCGTACATGCTTTCCCGAAATATCCGGATCGAAGAGGATTTGATCGACCAGCTTTTTAATTCCAGCGAGAAGCGGCTGGCGCGAGCCCTGTTGCTGCTGGCCCGGTACGGCAAGGATTCGCAACCAGAAAAGATGCTTCCCAAAGTGTCTCAGGAAATGCTGGCGGAAATGATTGGGACGACGCGATCGCGGGTAAATTTCTTTATGAATCGATTTAAGAAAATGGGTTTCATCCGGCACAACGGCGGACTTCATGTGCACAGTTCCCTCCTGAGCGTGGTCCTGCACGATTAATTCCTAGACTTCAAGCGGTATCGAGACAAGGTCTGACGCTTCGCAAACTTCGGTGGAAAATGTTGCCAGCTGCGGCGCAGCAGGCTCGGGCCGCGCGATCCCTCGTGCGTTGACATTGTTTCAGCGGGACAACTAACATGGCGGCGGGAAATTCCGTACAGCAGGTTCAAGGAAATAGGATTCCGCGCACGTGAAAGTGACGCGGATGGCTGGACTTTGGACGATTTCGGAGAGAGGCGGCCGGAAATGAATACATGGCAAGCAGTCGGGATGACGGTGGCGGGACTTGCCGTGGGGACAGCGATTGCGCTTCATGGTTCGGCGGATGATCCGGCGAAACCGGGTGATGTGACAGAGGCGCGAGTGGGTGCAGATGCAGCCGGTGGAAACAATTGGCTGCTGAACGGGCGGACGTTTGACGGTGCGCACTTCAGCCCGCTGCAACAGATTACGGCCAAGAATATCGGCGCCCTGGGGCTGGCTTGGTCTTTGGATATTGAAAGCGGCATGGGAGTGGTGTCGGAGCCGATTGTGGTCGATGGAGTAATTTACGTGAGCGCGCCGCTGTCGATCGTTTATGCAGTGGATGCGGGTTCGGGAAAAGTTTTGTGGAGGTTCGATCCCAAAGTACGGCTGAATCAGGCGATCAATGGATCGTATTCGGCGCGGGTGAATGCGGGCGTGGCGGTGTGGAACGGAAAAGTTTATGTAGGGACCGGCGATTGCCGGCTGGTGGCCATCGACGCGGCGACGGCCAAGCAGGTATGGGAGGCGGAGGTTTGCGAGCCGACACAAACGGGAATTACCGGCGCACCGCACGTGGCCAAGGGGAAAATTTTGATGGGCTTCAACGGATCGGACGACGGGGTTCGGGGCGCGCTGGTTGCCTATGACGCTGAGACCGGGAAAGAAGCGTGGCGGTTTTGGACCGTGCCGGGGGATCCCTCGAAGCCATTCGAAACGAAGGCGCTGGAGATGGCGGCGAAGAGCTGGGGAGGAAAGGAATGGTGGAAGGTCGGCGGCGGTGATGTGTGGAATGCGATTACCTATGACGACACGACAGGGCTGGTGATTTTCGGAACGGCAGGTGTGGGGGTGGACTACGGTGAGTTCCGGAATATCAAGGCGACCGGTGACCGGCTGTTCGGCGAATGCATTGTTGCGGTGAGGGCGGACACCGGAGAATACGTCTGGCATTACCAGACGGGGACGGAAGGAATCCACTCCGAAAACAACCACATTCTGATGGCTGACTTAATGATTGATGGAGAGAAGCGGCACGTGGCGTTGACCGCGCCGAAGAATGGTTTCTTTTTTGTGCTGGATGCCAAGACAGGGAAACTCCTCTCGGCTAAGCCGCTCGTCAACGTGGTTTGGGCTAAGTCGATTGATTTGCAGACGGGGCGCGCGGTGCTGGTGCCAAGGTCGGAAGGAGGCGGGAGACAGTGGACGGTTCACAACTGGTGGCCGATGAGCTACAGCTCGTTGACCGGTTTAGTGTACGTGCCGACGACGGACCGGCATCCAGGCACGAAGGCCGCGGTCGAAGCAGGTGAAGGAGGCGAAGGTCTCTTTGGCAAGCTGATCGCGTGGGATCCCGTGAGTCAGTCGGCGCGCTGGACGGTGGATGAGGAGATCGCGGTCAACGGGGGCGTTCTTTCAACGGCAGGCAATCTAGTTTTTCAGGGACAGGGGACAGGGGAATTCGCGGCGTATGCGGCCGACAGCGGGAAAAAAGTCTGGTCGATCAAGACGGGATCGGCGATTGAATCCATTCCTGTAACTTTTTCTGCGAAGGGTGAACAGTACGTGATTACACCGGTTGGATGGGGATCGGGGTCGCGGCTCTTTGCGCCGGCGCGGACGATGGCCACACCGGAATCGAAGCGCGGGCCGTCGCGGCTGCTGGCGTTCAAGCTGGGCGCGAACACACCGTTTCCGTATCCCAAGAATGTGATCCCACCAGTGCCTAAGCCTCCGGAGCAAAAGGCGAGTGAAGAAGTAATTCGCAAAGGCGAAAAGCTGTTCGGAACTTTTGTGTGCGACGGTTGCCACTCACCGGAGCTGGACGGCAGCGGGGCGTGGGTGCTGAATGGCGCGATTCCGGATCTTCGCTATATGCCTGCCGATGCGCACAAAGACTGGTATCAGATCGTGCTGGGCGGCTCGCATTGGGACAAGGGCATGCCGGGTTTTGCCGATCCGCCGAAGTTTGCGTTTCCGCATGACAAGATGACGGTGGCCGACGCGGACGCGATTCATGCGTACGTGATTGACGGTGCGTGGAAGGCTTACAAGGCCGAGCACGAAAAGACGGCACACTAAGAGAAGCCGTCAACTCTATGCAAGTGAATCGGCGGGGCCAGCCGTGCTGGCCCTCAGTTCTGATTCACCGCAGTGGCCTGCAGGGACTTGATGCGCTGTTCTATCTTTGCGGCCTCATCGTTGCGGCCGATCTTGCGAAGGGCTTGAGCTTCACTGGTTAGGGTGGGAACCAGGATGGGGTTGTCCGGACCATACTGTTTTTCCAATATTTCGAGCATATGAGCCTGGCAGGGTGCTACTTTGTCCGGCTGGCTTGCGCGGTCGTAGATTGCGCAAAGCATGTTGAGGTTGATCACGGCCATCTGGCCATCGTGGCCGTAGAGCGTTTCGTCAATCTTGACGGCGCGCCGCAGAATAGGTTCCGCCCTGGCAAAATCGCTTTGTGAGAAGTACAGGCCCGCCACCATCCTGAGGCTGTTGGATACGCCAGCGCTGTTCTCCCCGTAGGCGTTCAGATTCAGTTCGAGCGCACGGCTCAAGAATTTTTCCGCAGAGGCGATATCGTGCTGCGCGACTGCCTGCATGCCGAGATTCTGGAGCGGTTCAGAGAGCATGGGCGACTGCGCGCCGTAGACTTCCGCCGTCACTTTCATTTGCCGCTGAAAAAATGCGTCCGATTCGGTGAATTGTTGGAGGCCCATGGTAATTCTGCCGAGTTCGCCAAGTGCGATGGCCAGGCGTCCATCGTGCGGCTGCATTTTTTCGCCTACTTCCACCGCTTGCTTGTAATTTCGGATGGCGTCTTCCCAATTCCTTTGCATGAGGGAATTGGAGCCGGCCTGCATGGCGGCGTCCAATTTCTCGGAAGATCCCGCATCCGACTTGGAAGCCGCGACGCCAGATTCCAGCTTTGCGGCCTCGCCGGTTTTTCCCGCGGCCTTTAGGCCGGCAACATGCGCGCTAAAGCGCAGTTCCGCCTGCTTGAGTTGGTCCTCCGGGCTGGGAGTAATCACTCTGAAAATGTTGTTTCCGAGCGGGACATTGGGTCCGGCGAGCGCGGCGCGGCGGTATTCCACCAAGGCTGCGACCCAATCCCCCTTCTTCTCAAGAGCAGCCGCCAATCGGAGGCGGACTTCGGGCTGTTTCGAATCGAGGGAGAGGGATTGCTTGAATTCAGAAATGGCGGAATCGCGGCTTCCGGAAGCCAGCAGAGCTTGCGCGTAGAGGTCATGCGTGAATGCATCGCCGGGCGACAGATTTTCCGCGCGCTTGAGTTCCGATACGGCGTTCGCAAAGTCCTTCTGATCGAAGAGAATCTTGCCCGCGCCCCGATGCGCTTCAAACGATTCTTCATCCACGCTTTCGGCACGCCGGTACGCTTCCAGGGCGGCATCGGGCTTTTTCTGGCTATCGAGCACGTCGCCGAGGTAGACGACGGGAATCGGATCGGATGGATCCAGCTCGGCGGCTCTGCGGAATTCCTTCTCGGCGCCGGAAAGGTCCGCGGTCCGGTGGAGCGCAACGCCAAGACACAGGTGGCACAATTCGAAATTAGGCGCCATTGCTGCCAGTTCGCGGAACTCGATAATCGCTTCGGCATTGAAATTTGCATGGATGAGGGCCGAGCCGAGATTTTGCCGCACGTCGGGTTCGAAGGGATTGAGGCGCTTGGCTTCGCGAAACTCGCGAATGGCCGAAGCGTTGTCGCCCTTTTGTCTGAAGGTCAGACCCAGATTGGAATGGGCATCCACGTCATTCGGATTTAGCGCCAGGGCTTTTTTGTATTCCACGACGGCGCCGTCGAGGTCGCCTTTGTTATACAGGAGAATTCCGAGGTCGTAGTGAACCGGCTCGTAGTCCGGCTTGAGGCGCAGCGCTTCCTTGAACTCCACGGTCGCGGCGTCGAATTTCCGCATGCTTTCGAGGGCCAGGCCTGCGTTCTTGCGGGCTTCGGCGTTTTCCGGAGTTCGCGCGAGCGCGGCTCTGGCTTCGCGCAAGGATTCTTCTCCATTGCCCAAGCGGTAGAGCAGGTAACTCAACTTGGTGTGCGCTTCGGGAAAATCAGGATTTCGCTCCAAGACTTCCCGGTAGACGGAAGCCGCCATCGGCCACTGCTCTTGCAAGCGAAGGAGTTCGCCCATCACGAAGCCCGCTTCCGGTCCGCCGCTGGATTGCAAAGCGTTGGTCAGTTCCTCAGCAGCTGCCGGAAACTGCTTTGCGCGCATCGATTTGCTCGCATTGGCGAGATGCTGGAGAAGTTCCGGAGACTCCTTGGCTGCAGGAAAATTTCCGGCGACAGCTTTGTCCAGCGCGGCGAGAAGCCGTGCGTCGGCTCCCGCAGCGGCGATTTGAGAGCGATACGCAGGCGTGGGACGGAATGCCAAGCCACGCGATTCGATTTCATGAGCGATGTTTTCGCTGAGCGCATTGCCGGCGGCCAGGGCCAGCAATTCACTGTCGGCGAGAGGTTTGCTTTTTTCTTGAGCGGCTCCGAGGGTTGCAAAACCGCACAAAGCGAGAACGATCGCAAAAGTTCGGCGAATGGAGGGCGTCATGAATTCTCCTAGGTCGTTGCAGCTCAAGTTTAGGGAATAGCCAAGTTCGCGAATACCAACGAATCGGTGATGGCTACGGAATGAATAACTGGCCCGAAGGCCAGGGCGCAGGGCTTGTGAAGAACAGAGGCAGAACCCTGATCTAGAAAATGCGGCCGGGGGCGAGGATGTTTTGAGGGTCGAAGGCATTTTTGAGGCGGCGCATCAGAGCGAGATCACGCGGAGAGGGGCCCCAGAGGTCAAGAGTTTGTCCCTCGCCGCCATCTGGGATGCGCAGAGAGCGTTTCCATGTAGGAGGTGCGAAGAGCAGAGTGGCGTGGCCACGATGGGTGTGGGCGGGGTCGACGGCGGGGGAAATGGAGTGGAAGAGTACATCCGCGAAGTTCGAGATGCGTGGCGTTGTTTCGTTGCTGATGGAAGAGGGGAGCAGTGCGAAGTAAATCGTTCCGCTGGCGCGAGCGACGAGGGCGTGGGGCAGTTGGGCGCGATCGGCGATTTGGCGCAGGTCGGAGAAGAGCGCGGCGTGATGGCTGGGGAGGGCGCTGATCTTGTAGATGACGGCTGCGGGAGAAACTTCCAGAACCATGGAGAGGGTTTCGCGGAGACGTCCCCAGAAAGCGGGGCGCGTGGCGTCGTCGAGGAGCGTGGTGGAGGTGGCGCGGGATCGCTCGGCGAGAAGGGTGAGTTCGCGCGCGTAGCGATCGAGGACTTCGGAGGTGCCTGCGAAGGCGGCGCAGAGATGCCATCCGTGTGGGTTAAACCAATTGCCGATGGGCGGGAGAGAGCTTTGAGCCGCGGCGCGGTCTTCTCCCGCGAAGACGGCAGGTTCCGGCGCGCTTGGAGTTCGCGCGGCAAAGATTTGGGCGAGTTCGGGACTCACAATGTCGTGGGTTAACGGAGTAAGGGACGATTCGGCGATGGCGCGGCGAAGAGCGAGGGCGCCTTCCGCATTTGGAAACGAGGCGACGAAGCCGCGGCTGCCCGCGATGGGAGACGGGAATGTGCGGAAGTTGAGGCGAGCGATGACGGCGAGGGAGCCGAGCGAGCCGACGAGCAGTTTGTGGAGGTCGTAGCCAGTGACGTTTTTTACGACGCGGCCGCCGGACTTGCAGAGTTTGCCGGTCCCGTCGATGAATTCGGCGCCGATAAGGAAGTCACGAGCTGTGCCGTAGAACTGCTGCAAAGGAGAATGCAGGCCGGAAGCGATGGTGCCGGCGATAGTGGCGCGCGAATACCAGGGGAGAAGAAGAGGGAGGAATTGCTGGTGATTGAAAAGCGCGGCATTCAATTTTGCGAGTGAGATTCCGGCATCCACGCTAAGGGTGAGATCGCCTGGGTCGTAGTGCGCGATTTGGTTGAGCGCGGTCATGTCGAGGGCGATGTCGTAACGCGTGGGTGGCATGCCGATGGAGACCTTGGTGCGGTTACCACAGGGGATGAGGGCGAGTTTTTCTAGAGCGGCAAACCGAACGACTTCGGCGACTTGTTCGGCGGAGGCGGGCTTTACCACGGCAGAGGGAATAATTTCGTCGACCGCATAGGCCGCGTGCGAGGCGGGATCGTTCAGTAGATGAGAAGTACCGATTGCGGCCGCGAGTCTCCCGGTGAAATCTGCAGAAATCATCGTCATGAGCGCGCGACGGCTGAGCCAGGTTGCCTACGGACGCGGATTTCGCCGCAGCCTTTGCTGAGGGGGAAGATTTTGCCGGGGTTGAGAGAACAATCAGGATTGAAGGCGTCGTGAACGCGGCGCATGAGGTCGAAATCGGCGTCGGAGAAAAGGAGGGGCATAAGCTCGGACTTTTCCATACCAACTCCATGTTCACCGGTGAGCGCGCCGCCGACTTCCAGGCAATAGCGGATGATTTCGGTGGAGGCTTGCATGGCGCGTTCGAATTGCGCGGCGTCGCGGGGATCGTAGAGGACG
>Ga0210407_10004607_pt1 | contig 10814 bp, 13 predicted proteins | sample IncBWC27MmetaG_FD_150860 | JGI IMG/M metagenome (GOLD analysis project Ga0210407, IMG submission 150860) | Forest soil microbial communities from Barre Woods Harvard Forest LTER site, Petersham, Massachusetts, United States - Inc-BW-C-27-M | ecosystem: Environmental > Terrestrial > Soil >... | reverse complement strand
TTTCCGCATCTCCGGCTTCGGCCTCGGTGGTGCAAGGCAACAGCGGATCCTCTACCGTCACGGTCGGCATCTCGGGCGGGTTTAGTTCGGCAGTAGCTTTGTCAGCGACGGGACAACCGACAGGCGTGACCGTGAGCTTCAATCCGACGCCGATTCCATCGCCGGGCTCCGGCACATCGAGCATGACCATGGCGGTTGCGTCCACGACGGCGACTGGCACTTACCCGATTACGGTCACCGGCTCGGGCGGTGGCCTGATGCACTCGACAACCGTCACCTTGACGGTGACCCCGGCGGCGGTTCCCAACTTCACGATTTCCGCTTCGCCGGCTTCGGTGTCGGTGGCGCTGGGTAGCAGTGGCACATCCACCGTCACGGTGGCCGTCTCTGGCGGGTTCAGTTCCGCCGTAGCCCTGTCGGCAACGGGTCAGCCTACCGGCGTGACCGTGGGCTTCGTTCCCGCGTCGATTGCGTCACCGGGTTCTGGCACCTCGACCATGACGATGACCGTGGCCTCGACAACCGCCACCGGCACTTACCCGATCACCGTCACCGGCTCGGGCGGCGGGCTCATGCACTCAACCACCGTCACCTTGACGGTGACCTCTACGACGGTTGGCGACTTCACACTGTCCGCGTCGCCAACCAGCGTCAGCATCCCGGTGTCGGCGACGGGAACCTCGACCATCACGGTAACTCCCACTGGCGGTTTTACCGGAAGCGTTCATCTCTCAGCCACAGGAGTGCCCAGCGGCGTCACTACCGCATTCGGTCCGAACCCAACCACCGGCACCAGCACACTGTACTTCCGGAGCACTGCCACGCCGACGCTGGGAACATTCACAGTGACGATCCACGGTAATTCGGGAACCCTGAACCATACGACGACGGTCAGCTTGACGGTTAATTAATCCGAACCGGGTCTCCCCATCCTTTCGCAAAGTGCGCGAAGGGATGGGAGCCGATTGGTTTCACTCTGCACCCGAACGGCGGAGCATCGTCCATTCCTCGCCCATTACCTCTGTCGCGTTTCTGGTCACCTTGGGTAATGGCACCTTTGTACCCCGGACTGTCCTTATTCGCGGTTGCCATGCCCGGATTCCCGCGCCAGAATAAGGTTTTGGCGGATACCTTCTGGCAGGCATGGCTGAGGTCGCCAGGCTAGAGACCAGGAGCTAGCAGCTACGATAACGGAGCAACCACTTGGGAAACTCTCTTGTTGCCATACCCTCCTCTAGGAAGTTTTCGGCTCGGGCAGCGCTCGTGGACTTGCAGGAATCGTCCCGCAGCCTGCTGACGGAGTGCTTCCGGCAGTTTGGCATTGACACTGTCCCCATGACCGCCGAGAAGTCTCAACGGCTGGCTTCGGAGAAATTTGAAGCTTGCGTCATCCGGGTGGGAAGCCACGCTGAGCCGGTGCTCGAATCGGCGCGAAAATCAGCCTCCAACAGCCGCATGATCATCTACGGCGTGGGAGGCACGATAAAAGACGCCATGAAGCTCTCCCCGTACGGAATCAATGCGGTGTTCAACGAACCGCTGGAGCGTCCAGCGGCGCTGAAGCTGGTGCGGTCCACACAGATGCTGGTGCTGCACGAATTCCGGCGCTACGTGCGCATTCCCGTGATCACCGAAGTCTCTGTCGTCTCTAACAAGAGACAGCCCTTTTCCGCCAGCAGTCTGGAACTGAGCAGTGGCGGCATGTCCCTGAAGAGCTCCGACGATCTCAAAGTCGGTCAGGCCGTGGAAGTTTCGTTTGCGCTGCTGACCCTGCCGCGTATCTGGGTTCGTGCTACCGTGAGCTGGCACAAGCCAGCCAACAATACATTCGGGATGCGCTTTGACCAGCATGACGAACGCCGGCTCAGAATCAAGGAGTGGGTGGATTCGTACCTCGAGAGCTGAGATTCAGCCGTCAGCATTAGCCATCAGCATTCAGCTATCAGCAAAACCTTGTGCCGTCCCTTCGGGCCTGGATTCATTCTGCTGTTCGCGCGAAGACGGCAGCCGCCTGTAGAATGGCCACATGGGCAGCCCCTCACAACTGGTGCAGATTGAACTGGGTACTCCTCTGCGGCAGGCAAAACCGTCCTGGCTGCGCGCCAAAGCTCCCGGCGGCGAGAATTTCCATCAGCTCAAAAAGCTGGCCCGCGGACTCGGCCTGCACACAGTCTGCGAATCCGCCCAGTGCCCCAACATCGGCGAATGCTGGAACCACAAAACCGCAACTTTCATGCTGCTTGGTGACATCTGTACCCGCCGCTGCGGTTTCTGCGCCGTCCCCAAAGGCCGCCCGCAGCCGCTCGATCTCGATGAGCCCCGCCGCGTCGCCGAAGCCGTCGCAACTTTGGGACTGAAGCACGCCGTCATCACCAGCGTGAACCGTGACGACGACAACCTCGGCGGTGCCAGAATTTTCGCCGAGACCATTCGCCAAGTAAGAGAAGTCGCGCCCGAATGCCGCATCGAAGTCCTCATCCCCGACTTCCAGGGACTCGACGAAGCTTTGCAGATTGTCCTCGCCGCCCGCCCCGACGTGCTGAACCACAACACCGAATCCGTTCCTCGCCTCTATCGCGTGGTTCGCTCCGGCGCGCGCTACGAGCGCACTCTCCGCCTGCTTGAAAACGCCAAGAAATTTTCGGCGGCGTTAGGGATAAACATGATTACGAAATCCGGCGTGATGGTCGGCCTCGGCGAAAGCATGACCGAGCTGGTGGACGTCTTCGCCGACCTCGCCGCCCGCCAAGTGGACATCCTCACCGTCGGCCAATACCTCCGCCCCTCCCGCGATCATCTCCCCATCGCCCGCTTCTACACCCCCGAGGAATTCGCCTATCTGAAAGAGGAGGCCCTCCGCCTAGGCTTCCGCCATGTAGAGTCAGGCCCGCTGGTGCGGTCGAGCTATCACGCGCATGAGCAGGCGGACGGGGTGAAGGCAGGAAATACGGCGGCGTCTTAGTTGGTTTTTCTGATCCTTTGCTAGTCTGTCATTTCGAGCGAAGCAGATCGTGAAACGATCCGCGTAGTCGAGAAACCTTGTGTTCTTTTTCCTTGACGCACAGGATTCAACACATTTAGGAATGTTCAGCTTCGAAGCGGGCAGCGATTTTTGTCATGATCTGGCGTAAGTGAGCGGCCCATTGGGCCGTCTCCGAGCCGCGACGATATATTTCACCGGGCTCATCGTCGAACTTACCCTGCTCGATCTCTACGGCCTTCCCATAGAGAGCATAGTAAATCTCCTCCCAGTCGTTCGCCGTCAGACTCTCCAAATTCATGAGGTCTCCTCCACTGCCCTACTGCATGATGTTCCAATCTAGAACATTATCGGGCGAAACGAAAGGTACCCTCTTCGTGTGGCCAGGAAGTCTACGCGAAAAAACATCGTCGGCAGGCGTGTGGCTGAGGGGCGCAAACGTTGCAGCCCTCCACTTACGCAAGACGCACTTTCCGGCAAACTCGCCCGTCTCGGGATTCAACTAGACAGAGCCTCGGTCGCCAAGATTGAAAACAATCATCGTCACGTTTTCGACTACGAGCTTAAAGGCTTGGCCGAGGTGCTGGGGGTGAGCGCCGGTTGGCTCCTTGGAAGTGAGAAGAAGTGAAGGACGCCACCTCTCAACTACGCACTGCAACGCGGCGGTTCAAGTCCGATGTTGCGAATAAGCTAGTGGGCATGTTCCTCCACGAAGTGAGCCGTAAGATCAGCCGAGAGTGGCCGCTTAAGGTTGATGGCGAGGAATATGAAAAGCTTGTCCGCGAACGGTTCAACAACCTGTGTCCATATTGCTCCCGCGACCTGACGAACACCCTGCCGGTGGTCGAGCATCTGGACGGCATGAATCGCTATCGCGCAGGCCTACACGTGGCGGGCAACGTGTTAGTGGCATGCAGAAAATGCAACGGCGAAAAGCGCCGTGACGACTCGTTGAAGACGCTTTCGCTGGCTACGTCTGGGTGGGAGTCGTTCCTGTCTCACGATGGAAGCCGCTGCGCTGCTTCCTGTCTCACTTGCGCGTACTGGAAAACAGTTTGGGAAGATGACGTCGAGCGGAAAGGGCGGTTGAGCCAGAATATGGAGAAGATTCGTTCTTTCCGCATCGCCTTTCCCGAATTCGGGCACGCTCTGCCTGCAGTCGTCGAGATACTACCAGCGTTGCTGACGAAGCTATACTCCGATTGCCAAGCCTTCGCGGAGACAGAGATCAAGTCTCTTTTGGAGCGATTTGAAGGAATGCGTCTCCGAACCGAATCTGTGGACGGCAATCCCAAGGCGCCGGACAAAACGGCAACGCCCTAGTTAGTCCTGCGCGGGCAAGACATTCTCAAACACCGGCGCGATTTGCCCGGGGTTCCCGACCTAGTGTTTCCATCTCGAAAAAAGATCGTATTCATTCACGGCTGCTTTTGGCATCAACACAAGGGATGCCTTGATGGCAGAATCGCGAAATCGCGAATCTCGTATTGGAAACCAAAACTAGAGCGCAATGTAGAGCGGGATCGTCTCAACGTCGCAAAACTCCGGCGCGCCGGATGGAGAGTATTGTCGGTGTGGGAGTGCGATGTTGCTAATGCCGACGCAGTGCAGAAGCGACTAACGCGATTCTTAGGTGAGCCACGAACGAAGATTTCTGCCTAGCTGAGCTTAATTTTCTCGAGAATACTTGCGAGATTCCGCCTGAGCTCGGGACTATCCGCGTCCCAATCAGGCACCCAGGACCTCTCGTACTTTGCTCTGGACCGGCCCGGTTGATTTCCCTCTTGATGTGCCGGTTGATGTACCGCTTGATGTCAACGACTCTTCGGTCTCCTCGAACGGCTCGCCTTCCAGAGGGTCAGGTGTGGTGGCTTCAGCTTCCACAAATTTTGCAATCGCGCGACGGAACTTGGGGTCCTTCTTGCGGTAGGCTTCCAGGCGTTTCATCTCATCGTGCAGAGCGCGCTCTTTTCGACCTTTTTGCCCCAGGTAGGCCTTGATGGCTTCGTTCAGCAGCTGATTCATCGGGCGACCCTCAACTTTGCTCAGGCTCTTCAGAGCATTCCGCTCAACAGTTTCAATCCGTAAGGTAAAGGCAGTTCGCGCCATGGATATAGCTTACGCCAAGTCACGTATGATGTCAATATGACGTTATGACATCACCATAGAAATTGCCCTGATGCACACATTTAGTTATTTAATATCAATAGCTTAGATGAGGCAAGACCACTGGCTGTCCAAGCAGGAGTTTCTACGCGCTCACTAGCTAGCTGTAACTAACCTTCCGCTCACCCTTCACAATCCGTCCCACCGCGTAGTACTTCTCTCCCGCGCGGTCGAGGACGGTTTGGGCCTTCTTGAACTTTTTCGCGGGGACCACTGCCAGCATTCCAATCCCCATGTTGAATGTCCGCATCATTTCTTCGTGTGGGACGTTGCCCAGCTTTTGCATGTGGGTGAAGATGGGCTGCACCGGCCAGGTGCCGTATTCGATGATGGCGGAGACTCCGCGGGGCAGGACGCGCGGCAGGTTCTCGGTAATGCCGCCGCCGGTGATGTGGGCCAGTGCGGAGACGCATTCGGCAGCGATCAGCTTTTTGATGATCGCCCAATAGCTGCGGTGGGTAAGCATCAGCTCGTTGCCGACTTTGCCTTTGATCTCGTTCACGTAGGTTTCAGGCTCGTAGTTGGCGACCTCAAACAGCAGCTTGCGGGCCAGAGAGTAGCCGTTCGTATGAAGCCCGGTTGAGGGCAGTCCAAGAATAATGTCGCCGGCTTCGACAGCTTTGCCAGTAATGATGCGGTCGCGCTCGACTACTCCGACGATGAATCCGGCAAGATCGTATTCGCCCTCGGGATAGAAGCCGGGCATTTCTGCAGTCTCGCCGCCGATCAGGGCGCAGCCGTTGTGCTTACAGGCGTCGGCCAGGCCTTCGACCACTTTTTCGGCGACTTCAGGCTGCAGGCGGCCGGTCGCGAGGTAATCCATAAAAAACATGGGCGCGGCGCCCTGCACGGCAATGTCATTGACGCAGTGGTTCACCAGGTCAGCGCCGATGGTGTGGTGGACCTTCATCTCGAAGGCGAGTTTGAGCTTGGTGCCCACGCCGTCCACGCTGGAGACGAGAATGGGATCGAGATATTTGGTCTTATCAATGGCGAAAAGCGCGCCAAATCCGCCAATTTCGCTCAGGACGCCCTTGGTGAATGTCTTATGGGCCAAATACTTGATGCGCTGCTTGGTGCGATTGCCCTGATCAATGTTGACGCCCGCGTCCGCGTAAGTGATGGATTTGGAATTTTGGGTCACGGTGCGTCCGTTTACGATGTGCCTTGCGACGTGCGGCAGGGGAAAAACTTAGAGATTGTAGCACGTTGGAGCGCGAGAAAAGCTTTTACCGCCGAGCACACCGAGAGCGTCGAGAAATTCTTTTTTTCTTGATTTTGTTCCTCTCCGCGGCCTCGGCGGTAAATGCCTTCGCAGTTCACTTTTGGGAACAAATCCACAATTATTTCACGATTCGCCTTTTATTCGCTTTGCATCCGCGATATACTCCACCCAGTTTCCACATCGTACTCACAGGAGAAGCACTCATGGCGGACGAGCGGGCCCGGGCGATTGACATGGCGTTTGCGCAAATCGAGAAGCAGTTTGGCAAAGGCTCCATCATGCGGTTGGGGTCGAAAGAGATTGTCCCCATCGCAGTGATCCCCACCGGCGCGATTTCGTTTGACGCTGCGCTCGGAGTCGGCGGCTTCCCTCGTGGCCGCGTGGTCGAAATCTTCGGCCCGGAATCTTCCGGCAAAACCACCATCGCTCTGCAGGTAGTCGCCTCGGCCCAGGCCCTGGGCGGAATGGCCGCCTTCGTTGACGCCGAGCACGCCCTCGATCCCGGCTATGCCAAAAAGCTCGGCGTGGATGTGGACAATCTTCTCGTATCGCAGCCCGACTACGGCGAACAGGCGCTCGAAATCACCGAAGCTCTGGTGCGGTCCAACGCAATCGACGTGCTGGTGGTGGACTCGGTGGCGGCGCTGGTCCCCAAGGCCGAACTGGATGGCGAAATGGGCGACAGCCACATGGGCTTGCAGGCGCGGCTGATGTCGCAAGCCCTGCGTAAATTGACCGGCACGGTTTCGAAATCGCGCACCTGCCTGATCTTTATTAATCAGATCCGAGAGAAAATCGGTGTGATGTTCGGCAATCCTGAAACCACCACCGGTGGCCGCGCGTTGAAGTTTTATTCCTCGGTGCGAATCGACATTCGCCGCATCGCCGCCATTAAAGAAGGCGATGTAGTCGTCGGATCGCGCACCAAAGTCAAAATCGTCAAAAATAAAGTTGCAGCCCCGTTCCGCGAAGCCGAATTCGACATCCTCTACGGTCAAGGGATTTCGAAGGAAGGCGATCTGCTCGACCTGGCGTCGAACCAGAACATTGTGGAGAAATCCGGCTCCTGGTACAGCTACAAAGGTGAACGCATCGGCCAGGGCCGCGAAAATGCCCGCCAGTTCCTCAAAGACAACAAAGACGCGATGGTGAAACTCGAAGCCGAAGTGCGCAAGGCAATCGGCCTGACGAGTGCCGGCCCGCAAGCAGCTCCGCCGGTCGCAGCGGCGCCACCTCCAGCCGCCCAAGCCGCGGCCCCGAGCGCCAGAGTAGCGACCATGCCGACGGGGACGGACGCAAAAGCGCCGGCCGCGGCGAGGCGCTAGCTTCACGGAACTGTGGCCGCATGGGCACTATGGCCGATGGCTACTGCTGTCGGTCAGCTGCGCTTCGTGGGGCCAGAACCGTTGCCCTTCGCCATAAATTGCCATCTGTCGCCCTGCCCTAATAGAATCTTCTAGTCCCAGCAACCGCGCCTCCCGCACTCGAACGACATGAAAAAAGTTATCGCCATCTATCCCGGTTCGTTCGACCCTCCGACCAACGGGCACTTGGATCTGATCGAGCGCGGGAGCCATATTTTTGACGAGCTGGTGGTGGCGATTTTGCGCAATGCGGAGAAGACTCCGCTGTTTAGCGTGGGCGAGCGGCGGCGCATGCTGGAGGATTTGACCGCGGATTTCAAGAACGTCCGCGTGGACGTGTTCGACGGGCTGACGGTCGAGTACGCGGCGCGATCCAAGGCCAGCGCGGTGTTGCGCGGCATTCGCGCGCTGAGTGATTACGAATACGAGCTCCAGATGGCGATGATGAACCGCAAACTGCGTCCCGATCTTGAGACCGTATTCATGATGCCGGCGGAGCAGTATTCGTATCTCAGTTCGCGGCTGGTGCGCGAAGTGGCGCGCCTCGGCGGCGACATCAGCGGACTGGTCCCGGAGATGGTGGAACAGCGGCTCAAGGAAAAACTTGATCCGGCGTACAAGCTGGCGAATCGAAAAGGAAAAATAATAAAGGCAGGAAAATAATGACTCCAGTTACCGAAACCGTCGCAGCGGCGAGCAAAACTGCGTTGAAATTGACCGAACGCATCAACCGCATTGAGCCTTCCGCCACTATGGCGGTGGTCGCTGAGGCTGAAAAACTACGCCAGGCGGGCGTGGACGTAGTGGACTTGAGCGTGGGCGAGCCGCATTTCAACACGCCGCAGCACATCAAGGACGCGGCCATTGCGGCCATCAACGGCAACTTCACGCGCTATACCGCGGTCGGCGGCACCATCGAATTAAAAGACGCGATCGTGAAACGCCACGCGGCGGATTTCGGCTCGGCCTACAAGCGCGAAGAGGCAATGGCCTCGACGGGCGGCAAGCACGTGCTGTTCAACGCCATCCAGGTTTTGGTCGATCACGGCGACGAAGTCATCCTGCCGGTCCCCTACTGGGTTTCGTTCAAGGACATCATTCGCTACGCCGGCGGCAACCCGGTGCTGTTGCAGAGCAGCGAAGACGACGGCTTCCGCGTGACCGCCGACATGATCGCACGGCTGGTCACTCCGCGGACGAAGATGATCATTCTGAATTCGCCGTCGAACCCGACCGGCGCGGTAATGTCGCCGGAAGACTTGACCGAAGTGGCGCGGTTTGCAGCGGAGCGTGGCATCTGGGTGATGTCGGACGAGACCTATGTTTACCTGAATTACAGCAGCCGCGAGTTTTCGCTGGGATCGTTGCAGGAGCAGCGTGAGCGCATCATTGTGGTGGTATCGCTTTCGAAAACTTATGCGATGACCGGATGGCGCATGGGATTTGCGCTCTCTCCGGCGGCGGTGACCAGCGCCATGCAGAAGCTGCAAAGCCAGTCCACGTCGAACCCGACGTCGATCGTGCAGAAGGCGGCTGTGGCGGCGCTCACCGGGTCGCAGGCCTGCGTCGCCGAAATGCGCGCGGAATACATTCAGCTTCGCGATCACATGCTGGCGGGCTTGCGCGCGATTAACGGCATCAAGTGCACCAAGCCCGAAGGGGCGTTTTACGTGTATCCGAATATTTCGGCGTTCTTCGGGCGCGGCGGAATCAAGTCGCCGGCGGACTTCGCGAAGAAACTGCTCCACGAAGCGCACGTCGCGGTAGTTCCAGGCGAAGGCTTTGGGACGAACGAGCACGTGCGGATGTCCTACGCGACCTCGCAGAACGAATTGGATCGCGGGCTGGAGCGACTGCGGGGATTTCTAGGCGCTCTCTAAATCAACACCTTTTACCACAGAGGACACAGAGGATCACGGAGTAAAGCAGATATTTTCTCTGTGATCCTTTGTGCCCTCTGTGGTTAAGCATTTTGCAGGCAGCGTCACGGCTGAGTTAGGCTTCTAATACCGCGGGCGTGACGAGTCCGCCACTCACCATGAGCGATCTTTATCCACTTCTAATGACGCCGCTGTTCGACCCGCGCCCGTGGGGGACGCACGATCTGTCGCCTATCTATCCGCGGCAGTTCAAAGAAAAGATCGGCGAATCCTGGCTCACTGGCGATCACTGCAAGGTGCAAAACGGCCCACTCGCAGGGAAATCGCTGGCGGAGTTGGCGGCACACTTCAGACGCGCGCTTGTGGGTGACGTCTCGCCGGACGAATCGCGGTTCCCACTGCTGGCAAAATTTTTATTTCCGAACGAGAAGTTGTCGGTACAGGTGCATCCGGACGACGACGACGCCCGCGCCATCGGCCAGCCCTGGGGCAAGACGGAATGCTGGTTCGTGGCTCATGCGACTCCGGGCGCGGAGATTGGGCTGGGACTAAAAGCAGGGATCACGCGGACCCAATTCGAGGCCGCGATCCGCGAGAATCGCGCGGAAGAATTGCTGAACTGGATCAAGGTCTTCGCCGGGGACATGATTTACGTGGCCGGGGGCACGGTGCACACGCTGGGGCCGGGCTCGATCATTGTAGAAACGCAACAGCAGTCCGACACCACGTTTCGGCTTTACGATTACGGCCGTCCGCGCGAACTGCATCTTGAGCAGGGATTGCGCGTAATTAAAGAGAAGGCGAGATCAGGAAAGGTGAAGCCGCAATCGTTTCCGGGCCTGGACCGCAACGGCAATCATTCGTATCCGCTGGTGGTTTCGACGTACTTTGTCGTCCAGCGATTTGATCTGGAGAAAGCCGACGGCGCCGAGTTCACCGCGCGAGACCACCATTCGGTGCAGATCGTTGTCGCGATCGAGGGCGCGGGAGTGGTAGAGGCTCCGGATTGCGAGCCGGTCCATTTTGCCAGGGGTGATGCCGTTGTCATTCCAGCAGCAGTGCCGCAGTTTAGAATTCAGGCGCAGCCGCGGCTAGATTTTCTGAAATCGTTTGTGCCGGGAGTGCCGGTCCCTGAACCCGAAATCATTTCAGGTTGATGATTTAATCTACAATCTGAAATCACTTCCATGCCCTCGAAC
>Ga0210407_10004606_pt1 | contig 10818 bp, 11 predicted proteins | sample IncBWC27MmetaG_FD_150860 | JGI IMG/M metagenome (GOLD analysis project Ga0210407, IMG submission 150860) | Forest soil microbial communities from Barre Woods Harvard Forest LTER site, Petersham, Massachusetts, United States - Inc-BW-C-27-M | ecosystem: Environmental > Terrestrial > Soil >... | reverse complement strand
ACTGGAGAGATTAAATGCGTCGCGCGCCGGAGGGGTCAGTCGGCCCGCGTGGCGAACTGGCGATCCACACTCATGGAGAGACTTTGGTCAAGAACCACGGCAACATAGCGCGAGCAGATCTGCATTTCGCTTTTCGCCCAGGTGGAAATGGCTGGGAGTTTCATTCGGAAAGCGAGCTCGAGTTTCTCAACCGCGCGGTAATAGAAAGACACTTCCCTTAGCCAAGGGCTTTTCTTGGTCAAATCAGGGGACAATTCATGGCACAAATTCATGAGTGTACCGAAATCACCCGCGCCGACCTGCGCTCCGTCAATCCCGGCCGTGAGTTGCAACGACTCCGACAGGGGCTGATTGGCGGCCGTAATCCAGATCGCGCGCCACTGGGCGATTCCGAATTTCACCAGGGCGAACCCTGCGAACGCGAGGATGAGGATGGGAACCATATTTCGCTCGAGGTAAGTCTCTCAATGCGTCCCAATCTAGCCAATGGAACAGTAGTACCAAGCTCGTAAAACTGTTCGGCAGTACGAGGGTGTCCGCAAGTGACTCATTACACGGGCGTTAGGTGTTCGTTGGCCGGGCGCTTCGCCTTTACCGCACTTCCATCTCCCGAGTAACCAACTTGTAATTTCAAAATTGAACTGCCTTGACCCGGAATCTCGGAGAGACTACTTTAGCTGAGAGGGCGGAACGCAGCCCCTCACTTCCACTCCATGAGTGCCCCCCGCATACCTCCTATCGCGGCTTCTGTGCAGGCCAGAGACGAGGAACTCGCGCGCGAATTTCAGAAGATTGAGAAGCGCGATTGGTGGGTCCGGGGTTACTCGATTTTTGTCGCTATTCTCCTCGTCTTTGCGCTCATCGTTTTTAGCCTGCCAGCAGTACGGAGCGGCGCCGGCACGATCTTCAAAATCAAGATGGTGGATGTTGTTTTTGGGTTGATCGCTTTGGTCGTGCTTTTTAACATCCATGCGATCTCTCAAGCGATTCTCATCAAGAGGCTGCGCCACCAGCTTGCCGAGAAGCAGGGCCATTCCGACCTTCTGCGCAGTCTTGCCATGGTCGATCCATTGACCGGACTGTATAACCGGCGCTTTGCGGAGCAACGCCTGGCGGCGGAAGTAGCTCGCTCCGAACGCAAGGGACACCCGCTGACGATACTCACGCTGGACCTGAACAATTTTAAGTTTATCAATGACACGTACGGCCATCCCGCCGGTGACCTGGTATTGCAGGAATTTGCCGCCCGTCTGAACAACGTGATTCGGGGAGCCGACTTGGCGGTGCGCTTGGGCGGCGACGAGTTCCTTGTGCTGCTTCCGGAGTGCACCTTGCAGCAGTTAGAACTTGTGCTGGGACGTCTGGGCTCCTTGGTAGTGGACTGGCACGCCGATAGAATTCCGGTGACCTTTTCCGCCGGATGGAAGCAATACGAAATGGGCGAGCGGCCAGAGGAAATGCTGGCACGCGCGGATGAAGTCCTGTACGCCAGAAAGAGGGCCGGTAAGAAAACGCAGCCGTTCGCCGATAGCCACCACCAGGAGCCAGAACAACACGCTCGAACGGATGGAGAACTAGTCCCACTGCACATCATGGTTGATCTGACGTGCCCGCACTGCCATAAGCAAAACTCGGTGGCCGTGGAGACCCATTCCGGCAGCAGTCGTGCCGCTGCGCGCGAAGCGAAATGTGCCCATTGCAAGCAGGTCTGGGAGCCCATGCTCTCGGGGCCCATCATGGCCGGCCCGTTTCCCAAGTAATCACACTCCGCAAAGATTTGCCGAAGTGAACACCTGGACTTGTTCTGTTACTGCGCGGCGTGTCCAAAATTGAACAGTTTCGGCAAGAGGCGTTTGGTATGACTAGGTCGTAATCGGGCACTTCCAACGTGGCGTGCATCCCCAGACCAAGCTGGGATTCGGAAATGAACGCGGGTTGACCTCGACGGCCAGTCCGCTCGCCCGCTTAGAACGATTCGGTGCTGTTGGCGTCAAAAGTGTTGAATTCAAGATGTACCGGAACCTGCGGAAACTAGGAGCCGCTCACATGCGCATTGACACTTACACGAAGACGATCCTCACACTCATCGCTTTGCTTCTTTCGGTAATCGCATTGAGACCCATCTTTCAACCTCAGCCCGCCATGGCGGACGGAAAGTACGTCGGCGTTCAATTCTCGTATAGCGGGGGAAACCACGCGTTCTTCGATGGGCGCAGCGGCGATGTTTGGGAATATGGCGACAATGGCCAATTTCGGCAGCACTACAAAGTCCATGAGTTTGGCAAGGATCACGATCGCGACCACGATCGCCACTAGAAGGAAAGGGGCCGGAAGCTGAGGTTTCCGGCCCTAAACTCACACAGGCAAAACCGGCGTGCCGCATTTGGCCTGAAACGAGTGCGTCAGATGCCGGCGTACCAGGCGTAGCCGCCTTCTGGAGCTGCGGAGCCTAGACCTTTGCCGAAGCTTTTCAGATTGTCGGTGACGGTCAGCTTGGTGATGAATTTTACGCTCTTGTAGCCTAGCTGGCGGGGGAGCCGGAGGCGGAGTGGGCCGCCGTTGGCCACGGGAAGTTCATTGCCATTCATCCCATAGGCGAGAAAAGTCTGCGGATGCAAGGCATCGGCCATGTCGATGCTTTCCCACCAGTCGGGCTCGATAGAGAAGTAGACGACGTACTTGGCTTGCGAGTGAACTCCTACTAGATCCAAAACGTGGTGGAGAGGCACGCCGATCCACTCGGCAATGTAGGACCAGCCCTCTTCGCAGGCGAGTTGCGTGATCTGGCTGCGGGACGGGTAGCTCTTGAGCTGAGCTAGCGAAAAGGTGGCGGGGCGGTCGACCAGGCCGTCGATGGAGAGGCGCCAGTCCGCGAAGCCTCCGGCGTGAAGGCGTTTGTATGCGTCGCTCAGTGGAGCGATTTCGTTCGGCACTGGACGCTCGGAAATCTGGCTCTTCGGGAACTCACGGGCCAAGGAGTGCCTGGTCAAGAGGCGCTGGGAAGCATAGGTCAGAGTTTCGCCTAGGCCGTAGATGCCGCCGTGATCGGGCGGGACGAGGCCATATTTTTGTGCCAGGCGGGCGGCTACGGCGAGGCCTGAAACACCTGCGGCGGCAGCGATGCCCGTGGTGATGAGTTTGCGGCGGGAGAGATTGGTCATGGGCGCTCCATGGGGGTATTGACCTTGCCGGTAATCATCGCTCGCATGCGGCTGATGAATCCGGCGAGAAAAACCTCGAAGACGTGGACGAGCAGGAAGAGGAGGAGAGCTACGGAAACGAAAAAGTGCAGGGTGCGCGCGGATTGCTGGCCGCCCAATAGAGTGACAGTCGCGGGAAAGGCGGAAACAAAAGAGAGAGACATCGCCAGGCCGGTCCAGATGACCAGGGGGAAGAGAACGAAGATCACGAAGAGGTAGGCCAGGCGCTGGAGAGTGTTGTAAGACCAGGCTTCCGCGGGGCTCGGGCGCTTGAAGCGCAGATGTTCATAGATCTCAGTGGAGAGCGCGCGCCAGGAAAGATCGGACTTGCTTGGGAGCAAGTTTTTCCGCAAATGCCCGCTGAAGAAGAGAGCGATGGCATAGAGCAAACCAGTCAAGACTAGGATCCAGGCGGACTGAAAGTGGAGATAGCGGCTCCATCCGTTCTGGTCTGGGAGGACGTATTTGTAGCCGGTGGGCACCAAGGCACGCGAGGACGGGATGGGTATTTTGAACAGTGTGGGAGTCAAAACATTGCCGGTTTCGCCCCAATAGAAGCGCGGGTAAGAGATGACCAATTCAATTCCGCTGACGAGCAGGGCAAAAAAGCACAGCGTGGTGATCCAGTGAGTGACGCGGACGAGGGCAGAGTGCCGCGAAGTGACCGTCGTGGCCGGGAGAGCCGAAGCAGAGGTTGGGATGGAAAGGGAGTCGCCCATTGGCGGATGTTATCATGTGCGGCGCAAAATGAGCACTTTGGTGGTCAGTCAGGGGAGTCAGGAGAAAGACGGAACATTTTCTAAACTAAGGAAAACGTTGCTGTCCCTGGACTTCCCCGGCTTTCCGTCCCAAAAGCTGTTGGCGACGCCGTGTTTCCGCGCCTAGGTCATTGCTACGCTCCGCTAAACGCAACCGGGGTGAATTAAGATAGCTGATTGCCGATTTTGATAGACTCGTGGGAATGAGCGACCATGGTGAGCAGTCGTATGCGAATTGGGTTTTGAGATTTGCGGGAGCCTCTATTGCTATTGCCTATTCGCTAGGGTTCTTAGTTGTCGCTCGCCATTTGTCGCGCTACGAAGTATCCACTTTCTCCCTTCTCCAGACTCAATACTTAGTTGCTGGCATCTGGACAGTCACGCCACCGATTCTATTTGCAGTCGTTCAACGAACGATGGAACGATTCCGTGATACTGCATCGCGGTTTCCGATCTCTACTTGGCGTCAACTCTTCGTAATCCCGGCGGTGACTGGGATTCCCTTTGGCTTATTGATTGGGACGCTATCTCAACTGCTCGGAGGATTCGAAGGATTCAGTTGGAAGCTATTTGCGCGTATGTGGTTTTTTTACCTTCTCTTGTCAATTCCGGCTGATCTTGCGTGGATGTCTTGGAAGTCTGCGAAGGAATCTGAACGATGGTATGTGGGACGCCACGCTTTGCCTTTATATTTGACTGTGCTCTGCCTGGGAATTCTTGCCTATGCCTCGAATTTTGCAACCATGGTTTATCCTCTAATTCCTTACTCACTCGGTGGTGGAAAACCACGAACAATCGTCTTCATTCCGGGGAAAGACGGCCTACCAGTAGGTATTGCTAGGGACAATGTGACCGGAAGATCTACGTCGTACAAACTGTTAACGGAGACGGACAAATCGTACGTGGTGATCTCGCCCACTCCCAATGAGGAATCCATTGAGATCGGTCGAGACACGGTGCACGGTATAGTCGTACTCAAGGAGTCTGTCACGCCATAGCGATGCCCAAAGTGAGTTTTGTCAAAGTGATTGAATGCTCCACGTCGTGTGTCATGCTGCAAAACAATTCTTCGGGAGCTAGGTCAGCCGGGAGCGTAAGGCACGTTCTCTAGCGCCGGAGTAGGCCTGAATGAGACCGTAGCTAGAATCCGCTAATTCGGCGCGTCTTAATCCAGAGGTAGAAACATGCGGGTGTACATCGACGAAGCGGGCGCGTTTGTTGTGCCTGCGTCTACAAAGGACAGCTCGTACTCGCTTGTCCTCGCAGTCGCGCTTCCGTCTTCGACCGAAGCAGAACTTTTCAAAGAATACTTACTTTTGCGCAGTGGCTGGCCGAATCCCGAAAAGGAGATTAAAGGAAGTAAGCTAAACGAACACCAAGCGGCGCAGATAATCAGTCTGATTTCCCGCTACGACGTGCTTGTAAATTACTACGCAATCGATATGGCATCGCACGGCGACCGGTTGGTCACCGATTTTAAGCTTCGCCAAGCGGCAGCCGTCGTCGCCAATCTCACTTCTGAGCACCAATCGGAGTTGGTTTCCCAACTAAGCGGATTTGCGGACTATATCCGGGGCATGGCAAATCAACTTTTCGTGCAGGCATTTTTGACCGTTAACTTGGTCCTTGAGGCTGTTCAAGAGCTGACCCTTTACTATGTCCAAAGGCAACCAAGGGAATTGGGAAGTATCGCTTGGATTGTCGACCGAAAAGACCGCACGATCACGCAAATGGAGGATATGTGGACTGCCCTAATCCTCCCCTGGAGCGAAAGCCACTTTGCAAGGAAACCTCTATTGAGCCCGATCGGAGCGGACTTTTCACACTTTGACGCGCGATATGGAATTACGCCGGGAAAAAGTGATGAGGAAATGTCCCGCCACCTGGAATGGCTGTATAAGACTTACAATCTCCGACCTCCGTCGGGATCCGAAAAAAGTCTTGACGCAAAACGGCTCCTTACTGAGCAACTAGAGTTCTTAGATTCACGCGACTCGCCCGGATTGCAGCTGGCAGATATGCTTGCCGCGATCTTGCGAAGAGCGCTTATGAAACATCTGCAGCTGTCGGGGTGGCAGAATTTCGGCAGGCTACTAACGAGCAAACCAAACTCACCATTTCTCAGGCTGGGCGGTCCGGAGGGCATACCACCAAAGGTCAAAGGGCGCGCGGCGTATGTCTATCAGGTTTTGAAATCTAAGGCCAAACCAATGATCCTATGACTTTGTGCGCTGATTTCACAGGAACCAGAAGTAAACGTTAAGTTAGTGTGCAGCTAAATTAAAGAAAGCTGAATTCCGCGACCATTCAAGAGGCCATATTTCTATTGAAGATTTTGGTGGACGAGACCGGGATCGAACCGGCGACCTCCTCGTTGCGAACGAGGCGCTCTCCCAGCTGAGCTACTCGCCCACGAGCAGCAGGAAGAATTTTAACAGAGGGGCGGGGGCTTGCCAACATGGTGGATGGTGACTGGTGATTCGTGACTGGTGACTGGTGGGAGAGGCAGAGCTCAGAAAGTTTATGCCGGGGCGCGTGGTGGTCTGCTTAGGTTCGGGCTTGGAAACAAAAAAAGGGCGCCTGATTGGCGCCCTTGGGAAACAGAGTAGCGGCGAAAATCTACGACTGGTTCATGGCTGGTCGAGAGTGCCGCCGTTGCGCTGGGCTACGATTTTGCGGGCGTTTTGGTAGAGGGCGCGGGCTTGGGGGACGGCTTCTACCGCTTTGATGACCTGTGGGTCGGATTCGAGCTGGACTTTGTAGCCTTCCTGCATGCCATAGGCGGACATGAAGACTTCCTGCTTGATTTTGCGCTTCACCCAGTCGAGGTTTTCGGACATGTCGGGCTCGGTGTAGCGGATGGTGCGCTTGGAGAGGTAGGTGCGGAAGTCTTTCAAGACGATGTCATCGACTTCAAATTCCCTGGTGACGGGGGGCTTGGTCCCCATGAAGTAGCGGGTGAAGCCGCCGATGCCGGTCTCCAGGGGGAAGAAAACATCGCTGCGGAAAAGCTGCTGCTGAAATTTATTGAGCTTGGGCTCGGCGATCTCGATGTCGGGAGTGATGCCGCCGCCGCCGGTGACCTGGCGTCCGCTGTCGGTGAGCTTGACTTCCGTGGGATGCTCGGGAACTTTGCGTTCGTAGTGATAGGCGTAGAGAGAGATAGATTTGTAATCGCGCTGGATGAGCCGGCCGCTGGGTGTGTAGTAGCGGGCGGTGGTTAGCGCCAGGCCGGTGTTTTCGCTCAAGGGCGTGACGGTCTGGACCAGGCCTTTGCCGAAGGTGGTATCCCCTACGATGAGGCCGCGATCATGGTCCTGGACGGCGCCGGAGACGATTTCGGTGGCGGAGGCGGAATTGTTGTTGACGAGAATGACGAGGGGAACGTTGACGCCTTGATTGCCGCGGACGGCGTAGTAGCGGCGCTCCGGAGAGGTGCGACCGTGGTGAGAGACGATGAGCTGATTCTTGTCGAGGAACATGTCGCCTACGGCTACGGCTTCGTTGAGGAGGCCGCCGGGATTGCCGCGCATGTCGAGAATTACGCCATCGAGAGAGGCTACGTTGAGCTGACGGAGCGCTTCGGCGATTTCATGGTCGGTGGTTTCGTTGAAGGCCGAGAGGCGGATGTAGCCGATGCCCGGCTTGAGCATGAAGGAAACGTCGACGGAATGGCGGGGGATTTCGTCGCGGGTCACGGTGAAAACTAGCTGGTCGGCGTAACCTTCGCGGGCGACGGTGATTTTTACTACCGTGCCCTTGGGGCCTTTCAGCAGGTCGGCCACGTCGCTGGTGGTCAGACCGTCGGTGGATTTGTCGTCGACCTTCATGATGACGTCACCGGGGCGGAGGCCGGCGTTATAGGCGGGTGCGCCAACGTAGGGCTGCATCACTACCGTGCGGTTTTCCTTGGGGGCAACGACCATGCCTACTCCGTAGTACTTGCCGCGCTGGTCTTCGCGGAGGAGGGCGAACTGGCGCTGGTCGAAGAAATTGGAGTGGGGGTCGAGCATGCGGAGCATGCCGGGGATGGCGCCCTGGTAGACGGCTTTGTCGACGTCGACGGGCTCGGCGTAATTGGATTGCACGACACTGAGCACGCGGGTGAAGTCGCGTACGGAGGTCTGGTAATCGTCGGCCGAGGAAGTGGTGGCTCGGACGTTGGGGCCGTAAATGCCCCCCAGCACGGCAGATAGCAGAAGTACGGCTACAACTAGAAGCAGTCCGCGACGCTCTGATTTCATCCTGACCTCGCCTGATCCACTCGTCTAGGAATTATAGCATAACGCAAAGAGCCGTTTGACAGTGGCAAACACCGTTCTCTATGATGCCAATGGGCCCTCAGATGGTCACCCGGACTCATGCTCAGCATCCCTCACATGGTTGTGCTGTTTGTCATCGTGCTGGTGGTCTTCGGGCCGCAGAAGCTGCCGGAACTGGCGCGGACGTTTGGCAAGCTGATGGCCGAGTTTCGCAAGGCGTCGGTGGATTTCAAAGGCGCGTTTGAAGAGGAGATGCGCAACATTGAGCGGCAGGCGGTGATCGCGGAGCGGCAGAAGGCTGCTGCCCCCGCTGCCGTCGTTACGCCTGCGGAGCCGGCCACGCAAGGCACCGCCCCTGGAAGTGAAACCGCGGCGGCAGAGACCGATATTGATCGTCGCGCTAGCGAAGCGCCTGTAATTGCACCTGTCGCGGAAGCTGTGCCGCGCGCCGAAGAACAGAAAATCGAAGAGAAATCCGAGACTGCGGCGGCTTCGACGGGCGCGCCAGAAGCCATCCATGACCACCAGCAACCAGCTTGAGGCGGCGGGCGAAGCTGTTACCGTGTCGCCGGACACGGAACCTGCCGGAGCGATGACGTTTTTCGAGCACCTTGTTGAGTTGCGCAAGCGCATCGTCAACTCGCTCATTGCCGTCGTCATCGGAGCGTTCGCGGGCGTTTACCTCTCGAGATTTTTCATCGACTGGATCAATAGGCCAATACTGAAAGCGCTGGCAGATGCGCACCTGGAGAAGAAACTCATTTACACGCACCCTGCCGGCGCGCTGAATCTGATCATCACGGTCGGAGTTTATCTCGGCATCGTGCTGGCTTCTCCCGTCGTGCTGTATCAAGTTTGGCTGTTTGTGGCCCCAGCGCTGTATAAACACGAACGCGGGGCCATCACCGGTTTCCTGTTTTCGACCGTGTTTCTTTTTCTGGCGGGGATCGCGTTCGGCTATTTCATCACGCTGCCGTATATGCTGCACTTTCTGGTGAATCCGGGACCATTGTTCAGCTTGCAGCACGAAGTCGTGCCGATGATCAGCATCAGCGAGTATTTTGATTTGATTCTGCTGACGCTGCTTTGCATTGGGTTGATGTTCGAGTTGCCGGTTTTGATTTTTTTCCTGTCGCTGTTTGGCATCGTGACGCCGCAATTCATGTGGAAGAATTTTCGATACGCGATTTTACTCATCGCGGTGGCGGCCGCGGTGGCTGCGCCGCCTGACGCCCTGAGCATGCTGATTTTCATGGCGCCGATGGTGGCGCTGTACTTTATAAGCATCGGGGTTTCCGCGGTGGTGGTGCGACGACGCAAGCGGCGGCTGGCGGCCGCGGAGGCGAGTTAATGAATCGGATGAATGGAAGAGTTTTGCGTGCGGCGTGGTTTTGCTTTGCCTGCTTTGCGCTGGCCGGATGCAAAGCGAAAGGCGAGGACGCCAAGGCTGCCACGGGAAGCCCGCCGTTCATGAGCACGGTGGCAACTCTACCGCCAGCCGATGACGCGCCTGCGCCGGATACTGTCGATGGGTTCGACGGGAAGCGGGCTTTTGCGCACGTTGCGAAGCAGGTGGGGTTTGGGCCACGTCCGTCGGGTTCTCCTGCGATTGCACAGGCGCAGGAATATCTTTTGGCGGAATTGAAGAGTTATGGATGCGCGGTGGAGACGGATGCGTTCACTTCGGACACACCGATCGGGCGTTTGCCGATGAAGAATTTTCTGGTCAAGATTCCCGGGGATAAACCCGGTGTGATTCTTCTTGGAACGCACTACGACACGAAAATTCTGGATAATTTCGTCGGGGCCGACGACGGGGGATCTTCCACGGCGGTAATGCTGGAACTTGCGCGCCAGCTCTGTTCGCAACATGGGCATTACGCGGTGTGGATCGCGTTTTTTGATGGGGAAGAAGCGGTGAAGGTATGGAACGAGACAGACGGCCGCTATGGGAGCCGTCAAATGGCTGCGCAGCTCGCCGCTAGCGGCGATATCAAGAAGATCAAGGCGTTGCTGCTGGCGGACATCGTGGGAGGACGCAAAGCTTCTTTCCCGCGCGAATCCAGTTCCACGCCGGCATTGATCGATCTGGTCTGGGGTACAGCGGACAAGCTCGGGTACTCGGCCATTTTTCTGAATAGGGAGTCTTCCGCCGAGGACGACCATGATTCCTTTATGAAACGGGGCGTGCCGGCGGTGGATGTGATTGGAGATTTTGTGAACAACGGATACTGGCACACACCGCAAGATTCGATCGACAAAATCAGCGCCAAAACGCTGGCGATCGTGGGGCACGTTTTCCTGGAAAGCGTGAAACAGCTTCAGGCCAAGTAGGAGAGCACCGCAAAGCGGCGCTGGACAGCAATTGAGAGCGACTGGCTACTACTTCTCGAAGGTCACTTCCTTGGTTTTCTGCACCCTGGAATGTTTCGCAATATCCTCGTCATTGCGGTAAGGAAAATCAGAGCGGTAGTGGCTGCCACGGCTTTCTTCGCGCGCGAGGGCAGAGCGCGTGATTAGCAACGCCAGGGTGTGCAGGTTGCGCAGTTCGTGCTCTGGACGCCCAAGCGTTTCTGAGTTTGGCAATTCGATGCCCTG
>Ga0210407_10004603_pt1 | contig 10823 bp, 11 predicted proteins | sample IncBWC27MmetaG_FD_150860 | JGI IMG/M metagenome (GOLD analysis project Ga0210407, IMG submission 150860) | Forest soil microbial communities from Barre Woods Harvard Forest LTER site, Petersham, Massachusetts, United States - Inc-BW-C-27-M | ecosystem: Environmental > Terrestrial > Soil >... | reverse complement strand
GGAACGTCTGGTACGTCCCGACGGACGTTGACGATGCCAACGTGGCCGCTGAACTGGGACTGAATTTTTCGGCAAAGATGACCTTCATGTCCAATGCCGCGCGAACCGCAACTCTGGATCAGAATGGGGACTTAGTATTCGACAAGGGAACGGTTGATTTTTCGCCGGTGCGCAGCATCACGCCGGGCCCCGTGGGCCAGGAGTTTCCGCCAACCGCTGCAAAGCCTGGAGCTATCGGCGACAAGGACTACAGTCCCTTTGTTCAGATTGTTAACGCCGGTGGCGTTATCTATAACGCCCCAATTGTTGCCTTCAATGTGAACGCCAACGACATCAGCTTCCCGAACGGCAATGTCGATTACTCAAAAGTGCATGATCAGGTATTGGCGATCGACCCGGTGAACATGACCGTGACCATCAACTTGATTAACGGCTTTAGCTTTGGAAAGCCGGTCTGGTACATGTCAATGGACACGAGCATACCTTTGGGAGCCGCAATCGAGCACAATACCTTCGCTCCTTTGATGGCGGCCCTCCATTTGGGTGGTGATGACACCTTCTCCAGCCCGATTGAGCGCATCTTCATTTCCACCAACGGAGCTCACGACTGCGCAAATCCCCAACGGCAAGGCTTGTCCGCGGATCTGGCGGATGGTTTTCGACCCAACAACGTCGTGGGCGGCATACCGACGAATGCATTGGATTACAGTCCCGCATGGGACGCACAGTTGTTCGAATGGACACAAGACGCAATTAGCAAAGGTTTTCGAGGTCAGGTGCGTGAAGAATTCCAGATCCTGACATTCGCCCAAGATGGCCTGATTACGGGCCCGGGCGGCGGTAAATTCGGAAGCTCTGGCTTCTCAATCAATTGCACGATCGTCCAAAGGCTCGATTAAGGCACGTAACGCCCGCTGTGTTAACCCCGGTTTCCGCAGCGGGCGCACTTTTCTTGGTTTAGACCATAGGAAACCCGGCCCCCTAAATCGCCACTGTTACCATGAACCCTGGAGCACGCAACGAAGATACCCTCGGTCGTGGTCCCAACACAATTTTGCCGAAATCTCTCCTAAGCGCGTTCCGGAATCGATTCGAAAAGGAGTTCAGTCGTCATCGTGATTGCCGCTTTCAGGCTGCGATAGACCGGACACTTCTCGGCGAAGAACCCGTGAACGCGATTGGCGGTTTCCCGGTGGGCCCCATCGGCCTTAAGCTTGAGTCGCACATGAATGCGGCGAATCACGAGTACATTGTCCTCCAGTTCTATCTCACCCAATGCTTCCCCCACCAGGCGTTCGCCTGATGCGTCGATTTGACGCGCCTCCAGCGCGCCTCCAAAGGTTCCCGTCAGTCAACCTGCGGCGGCAGCCACGATGTAATCAAGCGTTGTGGCACGAGGTTCCGCGACAGCGGGCGAAACTTTGTAATGCTCGGCGACGGCGCCGTGGACGCCGAAAATGACCGGCTCCGATTCGGCCGGGAGATACGCTTTACGCACCGGGCCTTTCACACGTTCGATTCGGACTTCAGAACGATACACGACTTCGGGCACAAACCCTCCAGTTTAATTCGGCTTGCGCTGAAACTCCGACGGAGCACGCTGACGATCCAGACCTTCATATTTGAAGCGCCATACGAGCGGCACGTCTTCAGGAACATAGCACCTACGATCGTCGCACGCCTGGTAGCGGAACGATCCCTTGACGATCACTTCCCCGGTTGGAGTGACCAGCGGCTTCAGAACGCCGTCTTGTCCAAAGGTGATCTCACGGCGGACCTGGATGTGACCTCGGTACACCGGGACAGTCTCACCGATCGCTTCCAGCCGCAACATCTCAGAGGGCGGGTATTCGAAAGAGTGCCGTTTCGCGGCAGGCCCACCCTCATCCAGTCGCCAATCAATTGGAATATACCCGTGCACTCCGGGGGCGTAGACGTGCATGCCGGGCTTCAGCTCGATGTCGAGGCTCAGCGCGATTCGAAGGCCCGGCCTTGCGATTTCGTTACTGGCCGCGGTGGTGATTTGAAGGCGCTTGGTTTCGGCTGCTCCTCGCGCTGCATTCAGTGGTGCCCCAAAGTGCCTGGCCAGAATGTCAGCGGTAGAGACGCGTTCCTTATAGTCATCCTCAAAGTACTTGGATACGACCCTCCCGTGCGAATCGACGACATATACGCCAGGATACGGAATACCGTAGGTAGGCGTACCCGGCTTTGTCGTTTCGTTGAGAATGTTGTAGGCGCGTATGACCTTCGAGTCCGGATCCGAGAGCAGCGGATACGTGATGTGCTGCCGGTCCGCGAAACTCTTGAGCACGCCGACAGGGTCATAGCTGATGGCCGCTACACCAAGCCCCTGCTTCCGGATCGCGTCCAGATGCTGTTCCAGCTCGACGAGCTGGATCTTGCAGAACGGTCACCAATCCGCAGAACGGAAGAACACCAGCATGGCCCCTTTCGGGCCCATGATGGATTTGAGAGTCTGGTTCCGGCCCTCCTGGTCCGGCGCGGAAAAAGCGGGTATCTGCTGGCCCACCTCTGGCCCGGTCTTGATGATCTGGCCGTGCGCCGCGATCAGAAGAGTCCACATCGTTACTCCGATGAGAGATCTCTTTGCCATACAGGCGCCTCGTCTCTCAGAACGTGAACGTATCCTCTTCGGCGATCATGATGACGGGAGGGCCGCCCGACGAAATCTTCACCGCATGGGCCAAGGTTTCCTTGCCGCCGGCAGACGCCGCGCATTGCTGGAGCGCCTCCATGGATGGAAAATGAACCTCCGCGATGCGGTAAAACTGAGGCTTGCCTTGCGGCGATTGCAAGATCTTCGTGGCGACCATTTTGGTCTTCCCAGGAAGATTAGCGATCGCCATCGGCACGTGCTCTTGCTGATAAATCTTGTCGAAAGCCGAGACGTCCTTGGGTTGCGGATACGCCACGATCAGTTTGACACTCTTCATTTTATGTCTCCTTGAAGTCCACGCTTAAATTGGGAGTTAGCGGCGTAGATTCGGCCGCCAACCCTATAACAAGGCCAGCTAGAGCGCACAGCATTGCAGCGCCCAGGTGCGATACCAGGATGTGCCACGCATCCAGATTTGGGCAGTGAATCTCCAGCACACTAGTCCCAACCAGTCCCGCGAGAAGACCGGTCGCCGCCCCAGTCATGCCCGGCGAGAGGATGGCCCCTCGGCGCAGCATCAGCCAAAAGGGCAGCGCGGCTAGGACTCCAATTGGGGCGCCCGCCCGGATGCACACCCAGGCGTTCCCCCAGAAATTTCGCTCATGCTGAAACTGGAACAAGACTGCGATCACAATCGTCAACGAAATTGTGATGCCAACAGGTAACAGCCGGGGAGAAATTCTATGGTGGCTGCCGGGTACCATCTGATTCACCAGCGAGTAAGTCAACAGACCAGTGCTGATTGCCAACGCGCTCAGAATCGCGGCTGTTTGCCGCGGGGTCATGACTCCGATGGCCAACGCCCCCATTCGGTAGACGCCAAGAGCGACAATGGAAACGAAGATGCCAACGAAGGCTCCAAAAAAGTAGCGCGCCGGGGCCACCGGATGCACGGGGCGCAAGCCAGTAGCCATCCCATCTGCGATCTGACGCAGAGTTGCCGGTGAAGGGGGATCCACAGGAGCCGACGAATTGAGCGAGCGTTCCAGTTCCTGGCAGCGACCACAAATTCTCAGGTGGTCCTGGGCTTGGAGGGGCAACCGCGACCCCTCGCTGAGAGCCCTGGCTGTGCCTTTGCAGTTCATTGAGCAGCTCCGCTTACCCGTTCCTCTGCTTGGATTTGAAGTAACTTGCGCAGTCGCTCGTAAGCGCGGTGTGCTTTCTGTTTCACCGCCCCCACGGTAGATGACGTGGCACAGGCTACTTCGTCCAGAGTTAACCCTCCCACCTTCAACATCGTCACCACTTCCCGTTGCGCTTCGGGTAGGGAGGCAACAAGTGTGTCGAACGTTGGACCCGGATTTCGAGCCTCGGCTTGCGCCGCCACCTCCGGCAGCACCTCCATCGTAATTTCGTGGAGCATGATGCGTCGCGTCCGGCGGTAGCCGTCCACCCGCACCCGCCTGGCGATGGCGTATATCCAAGGCAGTACCGGCTCACCAGGGCGGTACGTGTGCCGCACGCGATGAATCCGCAGCCACGCCTCCTGGAGCAGGTCATTAGCCTGTTCCCGGGTCGCTACCTGGCTCCTGAAGAATCGGAGTAAAGGGGGGCTGAGGGCGCCAACTAAAGCTGCCGGCGCTTCAGGATCCGCTTGCTGGTAGCGCTCCATCCAGTGATCGAGGTTGGCGAACGACTGCCGCGGTCCAACGTTCTCTTGGAGACTGGCCACCATCTACCGGCGATTCGCAGCAGCAACGCGCGAAGTTACGCCCTGCTGAAAGATTTCTTGGGGGACTCCCGACAATCCGGACATCCATCTGTGTATACCGTTGCTGGCCTTGAATATTCCTACTGATATGCCTTCCGTTTGCGCCACCGTTGGATGGATTCCGCCGTAGCGCCGAGCAGGGCGCCTCCCAGGCAGCCGATCACCACGACGCCCTCGTGCCAGATCAGAATATGAAATACGTTCAAGTTCGGACAATTGAGTTCCAGCACGCTCAGACCTGCCAAGCCCGCCAATCCGCCCGCGACGGCGCCGATGAGTCTGGGATACAAAATGGCGCCGCGCCGCAGGATAAACCACACCAGGAATGCCGTGGGGATGGAAAACGTGAGCCCGTTTTTCATGCAGATCAGGCCGCCCGCGATAAAAGACGATTCCCGCCGTGCACGAAACGCGGCAGCGATCACGATCATGAGTACAACCAGAATCGCAACGAGGAGCACAGCAGGCGCAACGATGTGCTTGCTTCCAGGCACCATCTGCCGAACCATGGAATTAGCTAGTAGAAATGCACTGGCAGCGAGCGTCACAAACACGACGGTCCTCTGAACCAAACTCTGTGCACCCCAGCCGTTCGTTCCGAGCAGCAGAAATCCAACAGCCACCGCGGATAAAAAAATAATCGCGCACACGAAGAGCAAGATGCGAGGAGGTGCCAAAGGTCGAATCGGTTTTAGATCCTTCAAAATGCCGGACTGTATCCGCCGCAACAGGCTCTCTGACGGGCGTAGCCCATCGTCGGCCTTATCCAGCAAGTGCGTCAGACTGCGACAACCCTCACAGTGAATCAGGTGTTCGGCGGGTTGTGGTTCTAGTACGGGATCACCAGTCCGCGAACTGATGACATCATCCATGTCCCGACAGGTCACTTTGCTGCTCCTCTCCACGCCTCTTCCGCTTCTCGGTCCTGCTTGAGCCCTCTGCCGATACTTCGCTGCGGCGATTGAAATGGTCACGCCATCGTAACTGCGGCCGACTGCGCCGTTCAAGAGTGGTCCGGACGGGAGCCGCCCGAACCCCAGGCGAGAATTCGCGTGGTCGAAGCTCTGCTCCCGATTCATGAAGCAGCGCTAAGCGGGACCTGGAGACGGCCCCGCCGTTGCGTTTGTTAGTGAGGAAACGTTCTATTGCCCAGTGTAGCGAGCGAGAGCGGCGGTGGTAATTGGGCCGAATTGCGAGTTCCCGGTGGAATTACCCGCAGCGATGATCTTGCCGTCCGCTTGGAGGGCCAGGGCAGCCACAGAATCAATCTGGCCGAAGCTAGTGGTAACCAGTCCGCCCGTGCCGAAGGTTGGGTCCAGTTGCCCAAGGCTAGTGAAACGGGCCACTGCGAATTGGGAGGGCTTATTTCCTTGGCTGGCTTGTCCCGCCGCGACAATGTCACCATTTGTCTGGATCAGGACGGCGAACGCAGCCGAGTTAGCAGGCGCGGAGAAGAAGCTGGTTATCACGCCCCCGTGACTACCGAAGGTTTCGTCGACGCTACCATCCGTGTTATAGCGAAACAGAGCAAGATCCTGGCTGCCGGGGGAAGTCCGCAGATCGGTTAACGTTCCGCCAACCACAATCTTGCCATCACCTTGAACGGACACCGCTGATGCAGGTGACGGGCAGCCAACGCTTCCAAAGATTCCGAAACTTGGGTCGATGCTGCCATTAGAGTTATAGCGCGAAATGATCCCGCCGCCCGGTAACCCAGCGAAGCCAGTGACCAGGAACTTGCCGTCTGTTTGGAGCGCGACTGTTCCGCCCTCGCCGCTGACGAGTTTAGCCACCCCGCCGATGCCGAAACTTGGGTCCAGTGTGCCATTTTGCTCAAAGCGCATTGTGCAACCTCCCCCCACAACTACAATTTCCCCATTTGGTTGGACGGCCAAAGCACCCGAATTGGGGATACATGCCTCCTCAGCTGCGACCCCTGAATTACCAAACGTGGTGTCCAGACTGCCGTTCGGATTGAGGCGGATCATAAAGAAGTCATTTCCAGCATTTACAGGTCCGGCTGCGAGAATCTTGCCGTTAGACTGGATGGCAATACCAAAAAGCACGTCTACAGCAGTATCTTGTGGATTAATGCTCACGATGCCACCTGATCCGAAAGTCGAATCCAGGCTGCCATTGGCGTTATAGCGGACTAAGCCAAAATTGTTGTTGAGCGACCCAGCCACGACGATCTTGCCATCCGTCTGAAGCGCTACGGCGTTAACAGCCTGGCCGAAATTAGTAGCGTTCTTGGTGAAGACCTTGCCGCCAGTACCAAACGTAGGATCCAGCCGGCCGGCCTGTGCCATCACCAGGGCTGGGGATGCAACCAGCGCCGCGCAGGCAAGCGCAGCCTGCAGCACGACACGCGAGGACAACTTGCACGCTCGTCCTTCTATTCCCTCTCCCCCAAATCGCGGAGTCCTTCAATCGAGATACTTCCTTCATGACACTTCTGCTATTTGTTTTCAAGATAGGCTCCTGACCTCTTGTAAATGACAGTGTGACGGGCGCACTTATTCCCTGCTTACAACTGTTTTGACTTCAGTGAGCCCGGCCATTAGCCAGGGTACTCAGACCGGCACAATCAGTTGTGCGATGGACGTAAATCTTTTGCGAAAGAGTCTTCGGTGACCGTGTTTACGGCCGCCTGCGCACGTGATTCAACTTGGGGAATAGGTCACGCCAGAATGCGGCGAACCAAAGCGGGCAGCTATTTGACGTTGGACCGAACACTGAGTTCGGACACCCGGCACAGGCATACTCTGTAGAGTGTCCTATGCACTGAGAATATTCTGGTGACTGAGACATTATCACATAGCAGCAGGGCATTTTAGAGATCCGAAGATATGTACGGCGTGTTACATGGTTAAAATCTCAACGTCGTCTTGTACTTCCGGGCGAGTGAGGCCTTCGGGGGTTCCAAGTAGCAGCTTTCAATATGACTAAAGTCTTAAGAATTCTATTGGCCGGAGTTTGCGCTGCGATCTGGGCGATCGCGCTGTCGTTTATGCACCCGTTTGGGGACCCTCGACAGGTCAATGCCTCTCCTGGCCAGTTGCTCGCCGGAGCGCAGATCCCAGAGCCGTTGCGAAAACTTGTGGAGCGCAAGTGTGGCAACTGTCATTCGGAGACCGTCGAGTGGCCGTCTTACTCTCCTCTTATGCGTCTCGGTCCTGCTCGATCCCTCTGCCGATCGTTCGCTCGCTGCGGCGATCGAAATGGTCCGTTATCGTAACTGCGGCCGACCGGGCCGTTCAAGAGCGGTCCGGACGCGGGCTAGTCCGAAGAGCAAGGTGACCGCTAGCGCGACGCTAAAAACCCAATCTCTTAATGCCGAAAACCCGGCGGGACAGTACCGTTCCAGCCGCAACAGCTGACTAACCAAAATCTGGGTAGCACGTCTACCATCTATGGCTGGTTTAGGGTAGAATATCTACCGACATCATGGCAAACAACCCTGTTGATCGAATTGAGTTGCTGCAAGGCACCTTAGACATGTTGATCCTGCGCACCTTGCAGTTTGGTCCTGCTCACGGTCATCAGATTGCGAAGCATATTCAACGGACTACAGAGGACATTCTGCAGGTCGAGCACGGCTCGCTCTATCCCGCTCTCCACCGGCTGGAGCGGAAGGGATGGATCGTGGCGAAGTGGGAATCGGCAGGTAGGGATCTCAAGCGCGAGTTCAAATACTATCGCCTCACACCAGCAGGCAAGAAACAACTGGTGGCCGAGGAATCGAAGTGGAAGCAGTTGACGCGGGCGATATCGCGCGTGATGTGGCCCGCCGAGGAGGGCTGAGATGCCTTGGTGGGGTCGGCAAGAACGCGAACAGGACCTAGAGCGCGAGCTGCGTTCGCATCTGGAGTCGGAAGCCACTGAGCAGCAGGACAATGGCTTGTCAGCCGAGGAAGCCCACTACGCTGCGCAACGGGCGTTTGGCAACATGACTCTAGCCAAGGAGGCAACGCGAGAAATGTGGGGATGGACTTCATGTAACAGACTGCACCAGGACGTCCGTTATGGCCTGCGCATGCTCCGCAAGAGCCCTGGGTTCACCACGGTCGCGCTGCTCTCTCTGGCACTCGGCATCGGCGCGTCCACGGCAATTTTTTCCGTTGTGGACGCCGTTTTACTGCGCGCGCTTCCTTATCCCAATCCGCAAAAAATCGTGCGCGTGTGGGAGCAGGCTCCTGACGGCCACGGGATGCATTTGGCTGACCCCAATTTCGAGGATTTCCGTACACAGAACAAAACGTTCGCGCATCTGGCCGAATACGCCGAACTGCTGCGATCTGTTTCCGGCGGCAGTGAGCCTGTACGCATCCACATCGCCGAGGTGACCAGCGGCTTCTTTGAAGCTCTCGGCGTCGCGCCTTATCGCGGCCGCGCTTTTGCGCCCGAAGAGCAGCGCCTCCCCGGCACGCCGGCAGCGATCGTCAGCTATAGTTACTGGCGGCGATATCTCGGCGGCGCAACGGATCTCTCCAAATTCCACTTAAGTATGGAGGGGACCGTCTATCCCGTGATTGGAGTGATGCCGGAGGGATTCGATTTCCCGGCCGGCGTCGCCGCGTGGATTCCCCGCGAGTTCCCCCTGGCCCTGAGTCGTACCGCGCATGGTCCGAACGGTCTCGGCCGCGTCCGCGATGGGATTACCGTCGCCCAGGCGCGCGCCAATCTGAGCGCGATTGCCCGCCGCATCAAAGTTCAGTATGGAAAAGAAGCCGATCTCAACGACGCCGCCGTCGTGCCTCTCGCCGACGCGATGGTCGGAGACGTGCGCACCGCACTGCTCACACTTCTCGCAGCCGTTGGCCTCTTACTTTTGGTCGCATGCGCCAATGTCGCGGGCTTGCTTTTAGCGCGCAACTCCGCGCGCAGTAAAGAACTGGCTGTGCGTGTGGCCCTCGGCGCTGGACGCGGCCGTCTCATGCAGCAGTTCCTAGCGGAATCTTTTTCGCTTTCCTTAGCTGGAGGTGTATTGGGCATTTTGCTAGCGGCTTGGGCCGTCAGGATACTTCCAGCAATTCTTCCGGCGAATTTGCCGCGACAGCAAGGAATCGCCATCAATACATCGGTTCTACTGTTCGCTTTGGGTGCCATTGTTGCTGTTGCAGTTTCGCTCGGGTTGTTTGCCGCGTGGCGCGCCGCCCAAGGAGATCTCCAGGAAGCGCTGACTTCCGGCTCCCGCAGCTACAGCGGCTCGGGCGCCAGCCAGCGGTTTCGCGGCTTTGTGGTGATCGGCGAAATCGCTACGACGCTGGTGATTTTGATCGGAGCAGGCCTGCTTGGCCGCAGCTTCTTGCGGCTCATTGAAACGAGTCCCGGATTTCGCCAGCAAAACCTGATCACCATGGAGTTTTCACCTCCAAATCCCCAAGGACAAATATTCGCCATGGATCAGTCAGCCATCGCGCGCCAGGTCCACCTCATGGACGACATATCGACCCGGCTTCGCACAATCCCCGGCGTTGAGAATGTGGGTTTGGCCGGCGCGATGCCCGTCGCCGCAGGGGACAATCTCGCTGACGGAGGCTTCCTCATACTCAATGGTCGGAAGCCGCCCGCTGATTTCGATGAATTTGGCCGTATGGCTCAAAACCCTTCCAATGTCGGACACGCCCTTTATTGTGTCGCCGGCGAGGAGTACTTCCACACGCTGGGCATTCGGATGATCCGCGGGCGGTTGTTCGGCGATCGGGATAATTGGAATTCACCGCATGTCGCAGTAATCAGCGAATCGTTGGCTCGCCAGCGTTGGCCCAACCAGGACCCCATCGGTCAAGTGATCGATTTCGGCAATATGGACGGCAATTTGAAGCCTCTTACAATTGTTGGAATTGCCGGTGATGTGCGAGCGGAAGGCCTGGATTTCCCGCCGTCCCCAGTCATTTACGTCGACTACCGCCAGCGCGGATTCAATATCAATTCAGAGCCCACCTTCCTGATGCGCAGCGAAGTGCTATTAGGAGAGATCGTTTCCGCCGCGCGCGGCATTTTCCACGATCTCGCTCCCGATGTTCCCGTCAAATTCTCCACCTTCGCGGATGAAATGGGCGGCTGGCTCGCAGACCGCCGTTTTCTACTTCTTCTTGTGGGATTGTTCGCTGCCGCCGCGCTGGCTCTTGCTGCCGTTGGCATCTACGGAGTTGTGGCGTTTTCGGTTACGCGCCGCACCCAGGAGATCGGTATTCGCATGGCGCTCGGCGCCCAGCGCCGCGACGTACTGCGTCTGATCGTGGGCGAAGGCGTTCGGCTCGCAACTCTCGGCGTGTTCATCGGCATTGCCGCATCCATAGCCATCACGCGCCTTTTGTCCAGTCTCCTTTTCGGAGTGAGCGCCACGGACCCAATCACATTTGCCGGCGTGGCTGTAGTTCTTTGTGTCGTCGCGCTGCTCGCTTCGTATATCCCGGCGCGCCGCGC
>Ga0210407_10004601_pt1 | contig 10825 bp, 9 predicted proteins | sample IncBWC27MmetaG_FD_150860 | JGI IMG/M metagenome (GOLD analysis project Ga0210407, IMG submission 150860) | Forest soil microbial communities from Barre Woods Harvard Forest LTER site, Petersham, Massachusetts, United States - Inc-BW-C-27-M | ecosystem: Environmental > Terrestrial > Soil >... | reverse complement strand
CCGCGTTCGCCGTAAATCCTGACTGAAATACCACGCATGCTTCCACATTCTTGAAGCGCGCAATCTGCTCCTCCAACTCCATGTGCAGCTTCATCGTCCCCGCAATCGTGCGAACCGCTCCCGCCCCCGCTCCATACTTCCGCACCGCCTCAATCGCCGCCTTGCGCAGCGCCTTGTGCGTAGTCAGCCCCAGATAATTGTTCGAAGCCAGGTTGATCACGTCGCGCCCGTCAATGACGCAAACCGGCTTTTGCTCCCCCTCCAGCACCCGCAGCTTCGGCGCCGTCCCCTTAGCTCGAAGCTCGCCAAGCTGATCGCTAACGTACTGCAACGGAGTCTGCCCAACCCTCTGTGTCGCCGTTTCTGACATTTTTCTCTCTCCTTGTGTTAGCGCTGACAAGCCTTCGCTGTCGTCATGCTGAGCGCAGCGAAGCACGTCAACGTAAAATAAGGCTGGGGAAACTGAATTGGCTCTTACGTTTTTACTCTCGCATTTACTCTTGCACTCTTCAACTCTTAATCCCATCCGGATACATCAAAATCTTTCCCGCCAAACCGCCCTGCAGCAGCGCAAACGCATTTTCAAACCTCTCCATCGGCGTGCGCTCCCCAAACAGCGGCTCCAGATTCAGCCGCCCCGCCTTCAACAGCGCCGTCATCTGCACCCAGGTCCCATACATTCGCCGCCCATAAATCCCCTGCACCGTCGCGCCCTTGAAAATCACGTCGTTCACTAAATCCAGCGGCACCGACTCCGTCGGAATCCCCAGCAGCGACGCCCGTCCTCCCGCCCGCAGCGCCCGAAATCCCTGCTGAATCGCCGCAGGATTCCCGGACATTTCAAGCAGCACATCCACGCCGGTCCCACCCGTCTCAGCCTTAATCCGCGCCACTGAGTCCGTCTGCGTCGGATTCAGCACCACGTCCGCGCCCATCTTCTTCGCCATCACCCGCCGCTGTTCATTTGTCTCCGTTGCAAACACCGTCGAGCTCCCGCAAGCCTTCGCCACCGCGATTGACATCAACCCAATCGGCCCGCAGCCGGTAACCAGCACGGTCCTCCCCGCAATCTCGCCCGCCAGCACCGTGTGCACTGCGTTCCCCAGCGGATCAAGAATCGCCCCGTAATGTTCCGGAATCGCCGCATCCAGCTTCCAGATATTCGAAGCGGGAATCTTCACAAACTCCGCGAACGCGCCATCCTGATCAATCCCGATAATCCGCAGATTCTGACAGATGTGTGCTTCGCCCAACCGGCACTGGTGGCAATACCCGCAATTGACGTGCATCTCCGCGCTGACGAAATCCCCCGCCTTCACCGCGGTGACCTCCTCCCCGACCCGTTCCACCTCCCCGCAAAACTCGTGCCCCAACGTCACCGGCGGCTTAATCCTCCCCTGCGACCAGCGGTCCCATCCATAAATGTGCAAGTCCGTCCCGCAAATCGACGCCGTCCGAACGCGCACCAACACATCCGCGGGACCAATTGACGGCACTGGCGCATTCTCAAACGAAAGCCCGCGCGCAGGCTGCATCTTCCGCAAAGCTTTCATCGTAGATGGCATGGGAAGGCAGCTCCTGGAGGGCGCAATCGCGATGTTAGCACACCGCTGCCGTAGGGGCGCAGCACGCCTGCCCGCCGTAGGAGGGCTGCGCCCCTACTCGGCAAGATCCTACCCTTCTACGATCTGTGTTCCTTGCGCCGAAGCTAATCGCAGCCGGCCTTGTTGCTCCACATACACGTGTGTGTACCGGCTGCGCACCGCAAACGCCGCGTCCCCTACTCGCCCGCGCATCTCCGTCCGTCCGTTCACGACCGCCGTCGACCCAAACCTTCTCACTCGTGTCTCGCTCGGCTCGATGCTCTCGAACTTCGCCTGTCCTGAAGCCACCGCCGCCAGCAATCCGGGCTTGGTGATCTCCCCGCCGCGCATCACATCCACCAAAATAAAGTCGTCGACCAAGAGTTTGTCCAGCACCTCGACCTTCCCCGCAATCAAGGCGCCAAAAAATTCCTGTTCCGCCGCCAATGGATTAAGTTCGCTTTTCATTTAGGTCTTAGCCCCATTCTCCAGAAGACGGTCAGCGATTCGCGTCGTAAGCAAGATATTGGCCTTCTTACCCCGACAACTCCTCCAGCGCCACGCGATTCGTCCGCGGCCCCAGCGCCGCCACAATCATAGCAACTCCTGTCATCGCGGCCGCCAGCAGCGCAAACACCGCCGGCACTCCATGCAGCAGCACCGCCCCAATCAGTAGCGAAGAAAACGCCGCGCTCAGCCGGCTCCAGCTATACGTAAATCCCACTCCGGTAGCGCGAATGCGTGTTGGAAACAGCTCCGCCTGGAACGCATGAAATGCCGCCGAGAACCAGTAATTGCACAGTGTCAGCAGCGCCCCAAAAGCGACCACCGCCGCCGGTGTGCTCGCGTTGCCAAATCCCAACCCAAACGCTGCTACCAGCAACGCCAACACCACGATCGTCCACTTCCGCTCCAGCCGGTCCGAAGTCCACGCGCATAAAATCGGTCCCGCCGGCGAGACCAGCGCAATCAGCATCGTGTACTCCAGCGAATGCAAAAGCGAAAAGCCGCGCTTCAGCAGAAATGTCGGCGCCCAATTTCCAAATCCGTAGAAGCCGATCGTCTGCAGTGTCTGAAACAAGACCAGCATCACCGTTCTTCGCAAATAGGGCGGACGCCACAATTCTGCGAACGTCCCTTGCTCCGTCGGCGCGCCCGCCGCTGGTAATTCCGCTGTTTCTGCATTTTGTTTTGCTCGCGCCGCCGAAAACGACTCCGCCTCCAGCGACTGCATCACCGCATCCGCTTCCGCGAGTCGCCCCCGGCTCTCCAGCCAACGGGGCGATTCCGGCAGTCGCCGCCGGAACCACCAGGTCAGCAGCGCTCCGCTGGCGCCAATCACCATCACCCAGCGCCATCCCGCCATTAGAAAATGCGTCGGCACCAGCACCCGCGACAATATCGCCGCCACCGGCACCGCGCAGAATCCCGCCACCTGCGTGATCGCCACGTACCGCCCGCGCGCATAACTCGGCACCATCTCCGTCACATACGTGTCGACCACCACAATCTCCGCGCCAATGCCCACGCCCGCGAAGAGCCGCATTGCAATCAGCCAGCCCGCCGTGGGCGCGAACGCCCCCGCCAGCGTAAACGCCGAATAAATCAGCAGCAGCGTGATGAACGAAACTCGCCGCCCCATCCGGTCGCTGCCCATCCCAAAGAAAATCGTCCCGAAAAACATTCCCAGAAATCCGGTAGCCACAAACAGACTGAATTGTTTCAGGGAAAGAAACCCGGATTGCTGCAAGGCGGCGCCGATGTACGCCACGATGAAAATGTCGTAGAGATCGAAAAAATTCCCCAGCGATACCAGCGTAATGAACCGCCGATGGAATCGGCCAAGCGGCAACCCCTCAATCCGCCCCCCAATCGGTGATCTAACGTTTTTGCCGGCCGGAACGATCACAAGTATCGCTCCCCTCCCACGTAGGGGCGCAGCACCGCTGCGCCCCAGCTTGGCGCGATGTCATCCTCAAGTTGCAAGACCGTCATCCGAGAAGAATCAGCGAAAGCACAACTCACCGGACCGCCTAACAGGGATTACTTCACCCGCTCCACAACCCCGATTTTCTGGAGCGCCTGCAAATACTCCAGCACCATCCCTAGCGGCACCGGCCCATACTCCGCCGAAACTGCATCGCGAATCCCCTGCGTATTCCGTTTCCCATCCGCAAAATTCAGCACTTCATACGCGTATTCTTCCCCGCTGCCCCACAATCCCTCGAAACTGAGCAGTTTCGGCGTCGCGACACTCGCCGCTTTCGCATGCTCCGCAAAATAGTCATACCCAAACACCGCCAGCGGCCCTTTCGGCCCAGCCTTGCGTTTGAAGACCAGCGCGGCATCGCCTTCCACTGGCCGCGCCCGCAGGAGCTCCTGCAATCGCATATCAGGTCGAGGTAGTGGTGGCCGCGTCTCCCCGCCAATCAGCGAAATCGGCACCATCGAGTCAATCGACACTGCCAGGCTTTCCTCACTCTCACTAAATTGGCTTAGTAATTTCTTCCCTTCTTCTTCCGGAAGTTGCGCAGCACGTCGCATCGCCGCGCCTGTTCGGAAAAACTGATTCGTTTTGATAGCCTGCAACAGTCCCGGGTAGTCCGCGCCGTTCATTCGACCCAAAAAATATCCGCTCGCCGCCCCAATAAACGCCGCCCTCTTGAGCTTCGTCGTGTCAATATTCGCCGCCGAATCAAAATTCGTGTGAATGTACCGGTCCGGCCAGTCGTTCAGATAAATCGCCGGTATCCCGAACGAGGAATCCTGGTACACATCGTGGTCGCTCCCCATCGTGTACGCGGAATACTCCGCGCGCAGCGGCTCCTTGCCTCCCTCCGGCGCCACCAGTGGATACTCTCCGCTCCCAGTAGCCGCAAACTTGTACGACTGCTCGTTCACAAACTCCGCAAATGCCCACGCCACGTCCTGCACAAACGACGGCAAGCTCATCGGCCCGCGTGTCACGTGGAACACTGCCTTCGTCGCCGGCCCCCCTCCCACCATGTCCATGTGCACCGCCGCCTTGATCCGGCGCGCAAGCTCCGGCTTCCCATTCAGCAGCGCCAGCGTCCCTTCAATCTCCGGCGGCCAAAAAAATCGAATCGTCCGCGCCGGCCGCGCCAGCTTTCCCTCGCCAATCAATTTCTGTAGCGTCCGCGCCACCTCCAGTATCGTCACGCACCCGCTGGCATTGTCATTCGCCCCCGGCCGCTGATGATCCAAGTGGCAGCTAAACGCAATCTCCTCCTCCTTCAACTTCGCGTCCGCTCCAGGAATCGTCGCCGTCACCACCTCGTAGTTGCTCGCGTGCTGCCCCGCTTTCACCACCGCATGCAGCCGAATGGTCTCCCCACGCCCCAGCCGCTCGCGCAATCCCCGCGCCGTCTTCAGCGATACCATGAACCCAAACGTCTTGTTCGCTGAAAACGTCTCCAGATGTCCCCATCGAATCAGATTCTCATCCTCGCCCCACCAAGCCGTCTTCTGGTTCTGCGCATAACTCAATATCCCCGCCGCCCCAAATTTTCCCACCGCCAAATCCTGCACCGCCCCCGGCTGCGCGCCGACCAAGACGATCTTCCCTTTCACATTCCTACCGGCGTAATCCGCATCTTTTGTCCCCTCGTCCACATCCACCAATTCCGCAGTCACTTCCGCCGATTCGCTGTCCTCCGCCAAAACAATCGGCATCGCCCGATAGCTTGCGATCTTCATCCATGTCTCGCCGCTCTTCTCCTTTCCTACCTTTGCCTCTTTTACTTCCTCCAACTCCCCTTCTTCCGCATCCCACCCCGGCCGCGACCGCTGGGTCCCGTAAAAAATCTTCCCGTCCGCCGGAAATTGCAAAATCGCCACATCGCTCAACCCATAAGCCCGCGCTCGCTCCGCCACCAATTCCGCCGCCGCATGAAATCCCGCCGACCCGCGCTGCCGGTGCAATCGCGCCAGCCCCTCCAGGTTGCGCTTAGCCGTCTCCCCGCTAAGCTCATTCGCCAGCGCCGCCACGTCTTTCTCCGCAAGCAGCGGCGTCCGCTCCTGCCCCACTGCCGGTCCTGACGCCCGGGCCAAAGTCACAGCAATCAGAATCGTCGTGGCAAGCTTCATAAACCCCCCGATATGGAGTGCGGCGGCTTGTTTACCCTGATCCGCGAAGGGCCGCGGCTTTCACGGCGTAGCCCACTCCACCCGACCCCGCGAAACACTATCACAGCCCCCATCTGTCTCCGTTCTCTGCGTTCTCTGTGAACTCTGTGGTGAAATTCCAGTTTTGTCCTTTTGCCTCTGCTATCATCCCCGCGCATGGCTCTCCCTCAGCGCCTACAGGAAATCCGCGACGGCTTCGAGCGCCCCTTCTGGGTCGCCAACATCAGCGAAATCTTCGAGCGCCTCTCCTACTACGGCGCCTTTTCCTCACTGGCCGTTTATCTTCAGGGAAAGCTCAATTTTTCCACCGAGCAGACCGGCACGCTCACCGGCATCTTCGGCGGAATGGTTTGGTTCCTCGCGATCTTCGGAGGCGCGCTGGCCGATAAGCTCGGCTTTCGCCGCGCTTTGTCGCTCGCCTATCTGATTCTCGCCGCTGCTTATTTTCTAATCGGCTCCATCGGAGCGTCGTGGCTCGCGCCTCTGCGCAACGCCGTCCCGCTCGGCTTGTTCGTGGCTTGCATCCTGATTCTTCCCGCCCTGGGCATCTCGTTGGTTAAGCCGTCCGTCGTGGGCACGACCGCACGCGCTTCCAAGGAAAATGTCCGTTCCATCGGCTATTCCATCTACTACACCATGGTCAACATCGGCGGCGCCGCCGGGCCTTTCGTTGCGGACTGGGCCCACGCGCACCTCGGCGTGGAGAATGTTTTTCGCATTGCGGCTCTCAGCGTTTTCTTGATGTTCTTCCTCGTTCTGCTGTTCTTCCGCGAACCAAAACGCGTCGATGATGTCCCCGCGCCAAGTCTGGCTAGCACGTCAAAGAATTTTCTTATCGTGCTTTCCAATCCAAAATTCATCCTCTTTCTTCTGATCTTCACCGGCTACTGGATTGTCTTTTGGCAGCAATACACATCGTTGCCAGGCTACATTCACAATTACATCGACCCCAACGCCCGCGTCGAGCGCATCTTGATTACCGATGGTGCCGTAGTCATCTGCTTTACCCTCGCGTGGAACTACGTCATTCGAAAGATCCCGCCGTTTCATGCTGTTATCCTCGGCACGCTCATCTCTTCGCTGTCCTGGCTGATTGTCGCTTTCTGGCCGACGGTGTGGGGAGCGGTGCTGTCGATCATCCTGCTGGCCCTCGGCGAAATCACGCAAGCGCCCCGCTACTACGAATATATTTCGAAGCTTGCGCCAGCCGAACAACAAGGCACCTACATGGGTTTTGCGTTTTTACCCATCGGCATCGGCTCGTTAATCGGCGGATGGTTCGGCGGAAAAGTGATGCATCACTTCGGCGAGTTGCAACAGCATCCCGAGCGCGCCTGGTACGCCATCACCGCCGTCGGCGTCCTCACCGCAATCCTGCTATGGATTTACGACCGCGTGGTAAAACCCGAACCGCAAGAATCATCGCAATAGCGCCGGCACCTTTCACTCGGCGAGTTGTTCAGTTGACCATGCGGCGCAAAGATTCCAGCGCCTGGCGCGCTGCCGAATAGCGTGGCTCGACCTGCAGCGCTTCCTGGAAGCAGCGCATGGCCTGCCCGTACATTTCCCTGCCCAGATACGCACGCCCCAGATTGTAGTGCGGAAAATGTCGCGGCTCGTAGCGGCGCGCTTCGGTAGCCCGCTCCAGCCAGGGAATCGCTTCTTCGAAACGCCCCAACTCAATCAGGTAAGCGCCAATGTCGTTATACGGATTGCCGAATTCCGGATCGATCTCGATCGCGCGCTTGCATTCCGCAATCGCCTCATCAAGCTTGCCCTGAAAATGATAGGTCCAGCCCAAAAACGTGTGCGCCTCCGCGGTGGGAAATAACTCTAGCGAAGATTGGTATAGCTCCACCGCGCGGTCGTAGTCGCCTTCCATTTGGGCTTGGTACGCGTCCTGCAGAACTTCCCACGCGCGCGTCAGAGGTTCCCGGCTCATGCCGCGATTTTTAGCACACGCCCCGGGGCGCGTCAAAAGTACGAAGGTCTCATCCGTGCTAGGACGGAACCTGTCCTTTGTGCCGGGTTCGCAGTAGAATTCCTTCCGCCAAACATGGAGAATGGAACAGGGTTATTCAAGCGATCAGCTTTCATCTACGAAGGGCCAGGGGGAACTGTGAATCGCAATTTTCTAATTCTTGGGACAGCAGCGCTGGCGGTTGCCGGAGCCGTTTTCGCGCAGGATCCGCCGCCGGCGAAAACGCCCGCAAAAAAATCGGGCAACGGCAACGCCGCCGCGGCCGCGCGCGGCAAGGACTTATTCGATAAAAAATGCGGCATCTGCCACTACGCCGACAATGACCAAAAAAAGATCGGACCGGGTCTAAAGGGCCTTTCCAAGCGCGGTACATTTACGGTGAACAACAACAAAGTCACTGACGAAACGCTAAGAACCTGGATCGAAAATGGCGACACGCTGATGCCGCCCTTTAAAGATGTGCTGGAGCCCGCACAAATTAAAGACGTCATCGCCTACGTGAAAACTCTCTAAGCTTAAAAAGGTCTTGGTTGCGCAGCGTGGGTGCCGCGCAACCAAGATATAAACTCAACTGAGACACCTGCCCGTGACCTGGCGCGCTCGAACCCCCGCTGCGTAACCTGTCCTTGGGCCGGACGCTTGCGGCGCGATTCGATTGCAGCGCTGTTTTCGGGCCCTAAATTCCCTGCCGCGAAAACTACTTCAAAATGGCGTCTTTGAACGCCTTTGCCGCGCGCAGCCGCACAACGGTCTTGGCCTTGATCTTGATGGCCTCGCCGGTTTGCGGGTTGCGGCCCATGCGTGCCTTGCGGTGCGCTTTCACAGCGCGGCCGATGTTTGGGATCACGAACTTTCCGGCGGCGCCCTTGCACTCTCTCACGGCGAGCTTGAAGAGCTCTTCAAAAAAGAGCGCTGCGGTTTTCTTGGGTGTGCCGCACTTCTCCGCGATATGCGATACGACTTTCGTCTTGCTCATTGGCTTGGCTGCCATCTATTATTCTTATCCTCCTGATTTTTTTATGAGCCTCGAGGTGCGCGAGGCCAGCCGCGGATTCTCTCCTTGGTTGCACCGAAAAATCCGAGCCGCAGGGCACTATAGCCAAGGCTTCTTGAGAACGCAAGCGAAAAACCGCTAAAAACGGGGCTTTTTCGCGCCTGAACGTCAAAAACCCGCTAAAATCAACGTTTTCCTCAGCCTAGAGCCTGTTTCTATGTCTGCGTTCCTCCACCGTCGTATTTCTACACCTTACTGTCAGCCAGGTTCGTGGGCCCTATACGGTTGCCAGATCGGAGTAAAAGTTGGCGATGGCTTTGATCCCGCCGAAATAGTTTTCTAGCGCGATGTGCTCGTCGGGCGCGTGGGCGTTTTCGTCGGGGAGGCCAAAGCCAAGCAGTACGCAAGGAACTTTGAACGTGTCGTACATCTGGGTGACGAAGGGAATGGAGCCACCCTCGCGAATGAAAACGGCTTTCTTTCCGAAGCCTTTTTGCAGCGCGGCTTGCGCCTTGGCGAAGATGGGATCGTGAAAGGGCGCGGCCCAGGGCTTGCCACTGCTGAGAAGCTCAAATTTGCAGGTGACCGTGTTGGGCAATAGCTTGCGAATGTGCTTCTCGACGAGCTTGGCGATCTTTTGGGGATTCTGGTTGGGCACGAGCCGGGTGGAAAATTTGGCGTAGGCCTTGGAGGGAATCACGGTCTTGGCGCCTTCACCGATGTAGCCGCCCCAAATGCCGTTTAGCTCGAGAGTTGGACGCGTCCAGAGTTGCTCGACGATGGTGAATCCCTTTTCACCCACGTAACCGGGGGCGCCGACCGCTTTCTCAAAATCTTTTTTCTTCCAGGGCAGGGCATTGAGCGCCTTGCGCTCGGCGGTCCCGAGTTTGGTGACGTCGTCGTAAAAGCCGGGGATGGTGATGCGGAAATTCTTGTCGTGCAGTTTGGCAAATAGCTCGGTGAGGATGGTGAGCGGATTGGGCACGGCGCCGCCGTACACGCCGGAATGCAAATCGCGGGCCGGGCCGGTTAATTCAATCTGGTAGTAATTGAGCCCGCGCAAACCGTAGGTGATGGACGGCACGCCCTTGGCGAGCATGGAAGTGTCGGAGACGACCAGCGCGTCGGCTTTGAGTTTTTCTTTGTTTTTCTGTACGTAATCCCAAAGGCTGACGCTGCCCACTTCTTCCTCGCCCTCGATCAAGACCTTGACGTTGATGGGGAATCTGCCGTTCACGCTTCGCAGGGATTCGAGCGCTTTCAGGTGAATGTGAACCTGGCCCTTGTCGTCGGCGGTGCCGCGGCCGAAGAGATTGCCGTCTCGCACGGTGGGCTCAAAAGCCGGCGAGGTCCAGAGATCGAGGGGCTCGGCGGGCTGTACATCGTAGTGTCCGTAGAAAAGAATGGTGGGCTTGCCGGGCGCTTCGAGGGATTCGGCGTAAACCAATGGATGCATGCTGGTGGGAACGATTTCGACTTTTTTGAATCCGGCGGCGCGCAGTTTGTCAGCGACCCAGCGTGCGGCGCGTTCGATGTCGGGCTTGTGCTCGCTCTTGGCGCTGACGCTGGGGATGCGCAGAAATTCGTAGAGTTCGGCGAGGTGCTGTTCGCGGTGATTTTCAATAAAGTTAGCGAGGTTCATAGGCGATCATTCTAGGTCCGGCGGCGGCGTGGGCACAAGCAAACCAAAACGGGAAAACGGAGAGGTACACCCCCGTGGTGACGGGAAGTATGCGCAATCGAGTGAGGGCGCAGGGGATTGAGGCGCCACGTGGCGCATATGAAGGCGGAAGCGAAGCTCTGCACAGAAGTGTTGGGATACCCCCACCCCGGGTGGGTTGGGAAAAGAGGCTGCAAACGATTGAAAACAAAGGAGACGAGTGCAGAAAAGAGCGCAAAGAGACGACAAAGAGGCCGCAAGCTCTTGAAAAAGATGGATTTGCCACAGAGGCACAGAGGCACAGAGAAAGCCGTGGGGAGCTTTGGGTTCTTGACCCCCACACCCCCGGGGGATTTGGATGGATGTGAAAATAAAGGGGTTGCGGGAAAAGCAATTCGTAAGAGTATGAAAACAAAGGGGCGGCAAAAAGAGAGTGGGCAGTGGGTGGTGGGTAGTGAGTA
>Ga0210407_10004600_pt1 | contig 10825 bp, 16 predicted proteins | sample IncBWC27MmetaG_FD_150860 | JGI IMG/M metagenome (GOLD analysis project Ga0210407, IMG submission 150860) | Forest soil microbial communities from Barre Woods Harvard Forest LTER site, Petersham, Massachusetts, United States - Inc-BW-C-27-M | ecosystem: Environmental > Terrestrial > Soil >... | reverse complement strand
CCTACCGACGCTTCGCCGACGTCCTCGCGGACGCCTGCGCACGGATCGGGGGCGACGTGGATTGCTACTCCTTCATCGCAGTGGACTTTCACCACATACTCCTTGCCAGTCTCCCGGCGCACTCACTCGCGTTACGGCCCGTCGGATCGCTCAACCGCCCAAGGCGGCCTTTGTCACGAGGCTTCGATCCCGCCGGTTGCCCGACCAAACCGCTCGTCAGCTACCAGAGCAATCGACAATTCCCTGGATGGATCCTTCCTCCACTGGTGATACGCGCCATCGGGGCGCACTACGAAAATCAAAAATTTGACGGCTACCGCATACATGCACGCCTCGATCACAGCCTGCGTCTACTGACCCGCCCGGCCTCGACTGGACGTAATCGCCGCGGCCGTGGCGTCGCTCGGCGCCGAACCAAGCGTATCTCGACGGCGAGCTATGCGGGGTCCGGCCCGACGGCATCACCTCCTTCAGCATGATCCAGGCGGCTTCCGACAGCGGCAACGCCGTCGGGCTGGTGTTTCTTCCTGTTCGATCTTCTGTACCTTGACGAAGGCCTGTGGCTTGTCCCTCCAGGGCATCGTCTCGAAGCGCGCCGCCTTGCTCCGGAATCAGCAGCGAGCCGCCGATTGCGGTTGATCCAGGCGAAGAAACGCTCGACCACCCAACGACGGGATGGACGGCGAAGCCGGTCTGATCCGGATTTTTGCGAATGATCTCGATAGCAATGGGACGGACATCTACCTCGGCTCAACGGCCGACGTCGCTGGGCGCGATGGCCGGTCCGCTGGCTTGCCGTATTCGCTGCCGTTATCATCCCGCCAGCGACATGCCGGTATTACCGGCGCTGGCGTTCGGGCTCCCTATGCGCGCGTGGAATGCTCTCGTGACGAGCACGCCGGCTTTCGGAACCTCCGCCAATCAGGGGCCTGAGGCGTTGGGCAAGCGGCTGTGAAACTTCCTCGACCAAGTGCTCGACAGCGACATGGCGTCCAAGCTCTCGGCTATCCTTGTTATGGTGCTGTTCGACGCCCAGATGGGTGCTGAGGCGATCAACCATCTGAATGATCTGAGTTGCCTGCCGTTCGGTCAGGAGGTTGACTTGCAGATCGAGATGATCCCGCCGGTCGGCGATGATGCTCATTCGGTTTTGCTTCATCAGTACGAAGGCTGCGATCAACACCGCCTCAAGCGAAGTGATCGATGATAGCAACGGGTAGGGGGAGGGATCGAAGGGCGTGATCTGCGAAATTATCCCAGCATTCACGATCATCCAGCCGGCGACGGCCACGATTTGGAGAATGACGAATGAGATCGTGCCGATAAAGCCTGCGATCGCATCTGTAATGGCCTCATTCGGCGAGCGGGGCCGAAGGGCTTCGTTTTCGATGCGGATTACTTTTTCGACGTTTTCGCCAACTGACGCCGGTGCCCCGTTTTTTGACAGCTCATTCATGTGAAAAAGATCCATGGCTGAAGCTACGTTTCGGCCACTTCCTATCAATCCGATGGGTTACGCGGCCGTTTTTGTTGAGAGAATTGCTACGCCTTCGCTGTCAACATTTTTTCAAAGACGACCCGCAACAGCTCTATTGGCGCACCAACATCCGTGCAAATGACCCGGTATTAGATGATCGAGGCCGCCCGCGGCAGCATCCGCCATTTAGCGCACCAGCGAGCAGCGATATTTTTTAATGATGAACATGCTCGCCCGCCGCGGCGTTCCAGCAGATCACACAAAAACGCGGTGGAACCAGGCATCTGGCCGCTACGTTTATTCTTTGAAACCAGTCTAAAGAAAATAAAAATGTCCAGTACTGCACAGAAGCGCAAGGTCGGCAAAGTAATGCACGAACACAAAGACGGAAACCTCAAGAATGGGTCCGGCCGCATGGTGAAAAGCCGCAAGCAGGCGGTCTCACCGCGACTCCTCGCACGCCTGGATCGTCGTCGACGACAAGAATGGTCGCCCCTTATGGACTGTCGCCAACGGCGTATCACGTTCCCGTGCTGTTGCCGAGGGGCGGCGCGAGCGCGGCAGATAAACATTGACCGTTGTCCCTCGACCGACGCTGCTGTCGATGCGCAGACCGCCGCCGGATTGCGTTGCTACGCCGTGCACCATGCTGAGGCCGAGACCGCTGCCCTTACCAATCTCCTTCGTCGTGAAGAAGGGCTCGACAGCTTTGCTGAGGAGCTCCTCCGTCATGCCCTCGCCGCTATCCGCCACCGAGATCAGCACATAATCGCCGGGTCGCAGGTCAGGCGGCGCGTCGCTCCGACTGACATTAGCTGTCCTGATCGTCAGGCGCCCGCCCGCGGGCATTGCGTCGCGAGCGTTGATCGCCAGGTTCAACAAGACCAGCTCAATCTGCGTATGATCAACCAATGCGGGCCAAAGCCCATCGGTCAGCACGGTCTCGATTCGCACCGTTGACCCGATCGTGCGGAACAGCAAGTCGCTGGCTTTGCTGACCAGCCGGTTCAGATCGAGCGGCGTCGGCGCAAGGTGCTGCTTGCGCGAAAACGCGAGAAGCTGATGCGTCAGTTGTGCGCCTCGCTCGGCAGCAATGGGCGCAGTGATCCTTCGCCTTTCAGCCACCGCTCGAGCAACTCCAAATTGCCGAGCACACCGGTCAGGAGATTGTTGAAGTCGGGCGCAACCGACTTGGCTCACACCATTGTGCATTTCAGGAGCTGGTCGTCATGGCAACGGCTTTATCGCGAGAGTGCTACAGCGATGCGGCGGCCCCTCAGCCTTTAGATGCTGCGTCTATTCAGCGACATGGCGGCTAAGCTGTTTATCGGAGCTATAACCGGTGGGGCGACCCGGACCTGAATCGGCAGAAGCAGCTTGCCATGGATCTCGCCCAGCGCGCAGAGTTGCTCGGCCAGCTGTGCCAAGGTGGTCTTACGCGCAAACTCGATGGAAACCGCTGCGTTCTGGAACACGGCCGTCACCCAGTTCGGCTGCTGCGTTTTTTACATGACGATTGATCCTTTAGGAATGGACACCTCGTAAAAGCTAAGCAGACCATTTCCGGCCTGTAAAATTTTGTAATTGCAGCGTTACTGAAAACAACGTCTCGCTGCGGCTATTCGTTGGCGAGAGCGTGAATTAGGCGGGAGGCGAAAGCGAACCCGGGCACTCCGGCAATCAGAAGGGTGAGGGCTTTGGCGCCGGCTCGTTTTTCCCCAGAAGAGAAGCCGAACCGCCAAAATCTGCCTTTCGACGGCATCGAGTTCGAATGTCCCTCCGAGTTAGTAACCAGCGTAACAAAATGAATCTGAGCTCTTACGAAATAATTCACACACGCCGTTCACCATTATTTACACAATGACGCGTTGCATACATCATGGGGTTACAAGAGCTTTGTATGGTCCCTCTCCGTCAAGTGTTTGAGCAAGTCAGAGGAGAGAGCAATGTCCGAATTTCACCGGCTCATCGAACAGCAGATCCCGCGATTGAGACGCTATGCGCGCGCGCTTACGCGCAACCGTGACCGAGCGGACGATTTAGTGCAGGACACGCTGAGCCGCGCGCTTGAGAAGGAGCAATTCTGGCAAACCGGCACCAATCTCGGAGCATGGCTGTTCACGATAATGCATAATCAAAACGTGAATAATGTTCGGCGGGGTGTCCGCGTATCCGCCGCAGTCGATATCGAGCTGATATCCACGACGCTGCCTGCTACGACCGATCCAACGGCATCGTGCAAGATGGTTGAGCTCGACCGCGCACTGGCCCGGCTTCCTCTGGAGCAGCGGCAAGTGATCCTGCTCGTGGGCCTGGAAGGCATGTCCTATGAGGACACAGCAGGCATCCTCAGCATTCCGGTCGGCACCGTCCGCTCGCGTTTATCCCGCGGGCGTGATGCTCTTCGCGAGCTCTTGGATATGGAGGAACGCCCCGCCGTCTCGGCTCTGCCGATGGCAGCCTGACGCTCGCCTGCCCGCGCGCCGAGCCGGGAGGCCTATGCCAGTTCGCAGCCCTCCGATTGTATCCTGCTTCCTCTGTCGCATGTGATTCCATCAATGGCCGCCATAGCCAAACTCAAATTGCTCTCGAGCCGAAGGGCAGCTGACGTTCCGACGGCCGCCGCGCCGACCGCGGCTGATGCTGATGAAGACGATCTGCCGATACCATCGGATATCAAGGCGGTGTTCCTGGGCGGCCTCTTTCTTCTGGCAATGCTCGGAGCCTGCTATGTCGCGTCCGATATTGTCTTGCCGATCGTGCTCGCGTTCGTGCTCAGCCTCGTGCTGCAGCCGGCGATGCGGGCGCTCGAACGGGTCCGTTTGCCGCGCGGGATTGCGGCTGTGTTCCTCATTCTCGTGCTGTTCGGCACGCTCGGCGGGTTGGGAGCGGCGCTCTCCGGACCCGCGGCCAGCTGGGCGCAGAAGCTGCCCACGGGAGTTCCCAAATTGCAGGAGCGCCTCAGCTTTCTGAGCCGGCCGATTGCCGCTTTCCAGAAATTCGCCGACCAAGCGCAGGGCATAACGCTGGGGGGCGAACCCAAAGCAGTTCCTGTGACGGTGCAGGGCTCTGGGCTCTCCGACCGGCTGCTTAGCGGCACTCGCTCGTTTGCCAGCGGACTGCTCGAAACCGTGCTGGTACTCTTCTTCCTGCTGGTCAGCGGCGACACCTTCCTCAGGCGCCTCGTCGAAATCCTGCCGCGGTTCAAGGACAAGCGGCAGGCGGTCGACATATCCCAACAGATCGAGAGCGATGTATCGGCCTACCTCTTCACGATCACAGTCATGAACCTAGCCGTGGGTGTGGCAATCGGCACGGTTATGACTTTCTGCGGAGTGGGCGACCCAGTGCTGTGGGGAACGGTTGCCTTCCTGCTCAATTATATTCCGATCCTGGGACCTATGATCGGGGTCGGGGTGTTTCTGCTGGCCGGCCTTTTGTCGATCGATTCGCTGTGGGGGGCGTTTCTGCCGGCTGGATTGTACCTGCTCATTCATCTCGTCGAAGGCGAGACGGTGACGCCAATGCTGCTCGCCCGGCGCTTCACGATCAACCCGGTGCTCGTCATCCTCTCCCTGGTGTTCTGGTACTGGATGTGGGGGGTGCCTGGGGCAATCCTGTCAACGCCGATGCTCGCCATCACCAAGATCATCTGCGACCGCATCCGCCCGCTGATGGCGTTCGGTCATTTTATGGAAGGGTAGGGCTACACCGATCCTCCTTGAGACAGCAAACCGACGAAAGGATGGTTCGTTCAGGCCTGCGCTGCTCCTACCGTGTCGGCCATTTTAGCCCCGCGTCTCACCTGATCCCCGGTCAAGGGAAAGTCGGTCTCTCCCGTCCAATGAACGAGCGTGCATACGCCACACGGGGTCAATGCTCCCACCAACCAGCCAGCGAAGCGGTCGAGGTCCGACAACGTCCAATAATAGCCGACCTCTGAGAGGACGACTAAATCGAACTGGCCGGAAGGCATAGCGCCGGGCAGAGCAAGCCGCCGGAATTCGACATGAGGCTGATCGGCACAACGCTGACGAGCCTGCCGAAGCGCACCATCGGCGATGTCGATGGCGACCAGCTGGGAGCAGCGTTCGGCCAAAAGCCGAGTAAACACGCCGATCGAACAGCCGATCTCGAGCGCCCGCCGATGGCCGCTGCCAATCGCTGCCAAAGTGACGTCATATTTCTGGCGCTCGTAATCGCTTGCCGAAAAATTCCACGGATCGTTGGAGACGGCGTAGAGCTCCACGAAATAATCCCGAGAGAGAGTATTTCGGTGTCGCATGGTCATAAGGTTTGGAAGAAGACCTCGTACGGCGCGCTTGCCCGCGCCAGAAGGTTCGCTGGCAAGACAAAGCCATCCGGATCGTCCATAATCACGAGACCGCGTTGGGACCGATGTTCGGTGACCGCGCGTTGCTTCAGCGGTAGCACCTCGGTAATCTCAAGCTCGACTGTTGCCGGGACGGCTCCCAGCGGCTCTGCGCTAGGCCAGACAATATATTCAAACATGCGCACGACGGGTTCGGCGCCAACCGTGCTGCATGCCGCCAGATCGCGGCTGCGGCTCTGTGGTCCCCATGCGTGTCCTTCGCTGACGGCAGGACGAGGGTCTTCGGTCTCAAGCGGCAGATCAAGCCGAAAGCCTGATCCACCGCCACGGTAAATCCAGGAGTGCCTTCGGTGGGTACAAAGCGGTCGGGCAGACCGCAAAACCACAGGCAGCGCTCTTCAATTCGAGATGACTCAGCGCGGAGAGGGTCTCCTCTGCTCTCAACTTTGCCAACCGTGCGGGTGGATAATCGAACGAATTCGGGTGCGAGCCGCAGCCATCAGTGTCGACGATTATATTAACTACGACCGAGCGGCGCGCCAGCAACCCAATCAGTCCGCCACAGGCAATACTTTCGTCATCCGGATGCGGGGCGACGACGACAACACTTTCCCCCAGTTGCCGCAGGTCGAGTACTCGGGCTTTCGTCCGTTGCCGAGCACGAAATCCTGATGGAGAACCTCTCACCGCGAATGCGAGCGCGCCAAGGCCACCAAATCGTGGCGGTGCGTGCTCGGCTCTCTCTGTCTGCCGCAGCGTCACATGTTGAGCTCATCGACGAAATCGGCGCCGAAGAGCCACTCGTCGGTGATCGTGCCGGCGCCGTTGTCGAATATGATTTTCGCCGGCTCGTCGGCCTCGGCTAACCGAACCGCTTCCGCGATCGCATCGTCGCGGCCGGGAAAGTCGGCCCGTGGATGATCCTCCCCCTCTTCTGTTAACGTCCAACCCTGGTCGCTCGGATGAACACGATAGACGTGACGTCCCAGCATGATCCTTTTCCGTGTTGTTGCGGAATGACTCGACAACATGCCGACGCCGCGTCCGTTCCCAAAATTTGTCGGTCTCAGGATTTTTGATCAGCAGACAAATCTCGGCTTCCGAGAAGCCGTAGCCGATCAGTGTCTCGACGCAGCCGCGCTGCTCCGCCGTCGGGTTAAATGCGCGACGGCTCATCTCGAAACCCTGTCGCCGGCCAAAGCGGATGCTCCACCCGCGACCGGTCTCGCAGCCATCGCTCGTCTGGTCCAGCGTGAGATGCCGGTACGACCCCGCGGCCTGAACGGCTGCCGGGAAGGACGACACGCCGGTCCATCGAAACGCCTCGGAGTGACCGCCGGCCGGCGGGGTGCGTCGATGCTGGGTCACTGCCAAGGGTCGCGTTCGATGTAGCTTGATCCTCATCAAACGGCTCCTCCGCATCAGTTTCTGCAGCCAGCGATTGGCATCTCCACGCGCGCATAGCCACCAATGTTGCTGGAGAAAATCAGTTTCGCCAGTGTTGATCGCCGCGTGCTGTGTCGTGCAGACTCCGGGCTTCAACGCTGTACAAGCGGGAACCGCGCATCGAGATTAACCGTTCTAGAGCCCAAGAAATCTGCTTGTTGGGAGGGGTGCATGAACGGGTTGGCCAACATCCTCTTGCGCGTGTGCCTGACTGTATCCGTGGTGATTTTCAGCATTCCCGTTGCTTACGCCGCCGTTCCTCTGCTCCCCCTGTGCAGCTGGCCGGTCGAGAGCACTGGGCAAGGTTTCCTCAATGTTGCCACTCAAGATACGAACACGACCTACTGGTTCATGCCGATCGACACCAGCCGCTGGAAGTCGGTGACGATCCACGGCACTTATCCGAACGCTCGCTTATTCAATTACGCGACCTATGGCCCGACGGGATTGCTGATCGATACCCTGTTGGACGAGGACATCATTCCCGACAATGGCAGCGCCAATCCGTTCACGACTGCGACGGCGGCCGAGAGCAATACCTATACCGTAACCGTCGGACCCGGCAGCGCCGGCGCCTCGAACCTCCTGAGCACGGGAGGAAGCCGGCTGATATATGTGATTTACCGGGTGATTGTTCCCGATAAAGGCTTGGATCGGGGCGGCGGTGTCGATGTTCCTTCGGTGACCCTCGTGGCCCAGGATGGAACCGAGCGTCGGCTGCGCGCCTGTCCCTTCGCCTCAGCTGAGAGCAGTCTCGGCGGCATGATCCCGATCCTGATCGCCAGCGGCTTCAGCCAGGCCGCCAACTTTCTGCAAAAGATTCTGGACGCTGCGCACCAGCGAACCTCGCTCACCGGTAGCTGTAACACCGCCAGCCAGCCCGTCCGCCCGGCTGCGCTCAATTTCGGACCGGCTCCCGGCACCGACTTCTTCCCGAACCCGCCGACGGCCTATCTGCAAACGCCCAATGAGTGTTTTCACGCGAACGAGGTCATCGTCGTCAGAGGGAAGGCCTTGGTTTTTCCCAAAACCCACGTCGGAGGATCGATCTCGGACCCCGCTTTCGGCGGCCAGATCGAGGCGCGATATTGGTCAATGTGCAATAATGATGGGGTGTTTCCGTATCCTGTTATCGCATGCGCGGGCGATTTTCAGACGAAGCTCGACAAAGACCAATACTACACCTATGTGGTCTCGACCGACCCGGCTCCGGCAGAGACGACCTGGCTCCCGTGGGGTCCCACAAACCTTCCGGTAACTCTAATTCTTAGAAGCATTTCTTTCGATCCCAAGTACGAAACGATCCCGAGCGATTACTACCCGCAAGGGGTGATCTGCGATAAAACGGTGCTTACCGCACAAGGATGGCAGGGCTGCTTTGCCGCTGCCGGCGTCAAGGTTGCAACAGGGCCATAGCCATCGCCGGCTGAGGCCGCAATGCAATGCCGCAACCTGCAGCCAATCTGAAAGCAGCGCAGCTATAACATCAGAAGCATGTTTTGGAACAGGCCGCCTGCCGAACAGCGGACTTTGCTCAGTTTGGCTAAGGACCCGAAAATCAGTTTCCAGCGAGTTCGAGCAAATCCACACGAGCTGCTTCTGCAGATTAGCGAAAGCGAGCTCAGATGAATGTGTATGCGGATTATACGTCGTGACCACGACCGGTCAGGAACGGCGCCTTAACGACTTTCCAGGCATGATCAAGCCTTCTGCGCCGCTTCTCCGTAACCGTGGCCGGTTCGGTCGCCCGCTCCTTCTTTTTCGGCCTCCTGACACAGGCAAGAGTAATGCCCGCTGACGGCGGTCGGGCGCCGAGGGCAGCGCCTTCTGGGGCCTAGTATCTTTTTCGGCTGGCCCCTCTGCGAGGCTGCGTTTGAGAGCCGCCGTTAAATCAATCACCGCGCCGGCGTGGAAATCTGAGCAGGTAGGCGCGACGCTCGCCGCGATGGGCTTCAATGCGTGCTGCGAGCGCAGCCTGAAGCGGCTCGAAACCGATGTCATTGACCTTTACTACATCCATTGTGTCGATCCGACCGATCGAGGACACCGTCGGAGCCATGAGCGATCTCGTGCACCAAGGTAAGTTGCGCCATCTCGGCCTATGCGAAGCCGGCGCAGCGACAATCCGGCGAGCCCACGCCACCGGCTCGAGGAAAATGCCGCCGCCGTGGCGCTAAAGATCTCGGCCGATACAGAAGACGCGCTGCTGCAGTGTTCGCGCCGGGCGCCGCAAGCGGGCTGCGCTAAACGCGGCCGGCGAGCCGGGCACGGCCACCCTCTTTGACGTGAGACGGGCCATAGCTGGCCCGAAGTCTCGATCGTCAGGCCGCATTGGCTCTCGCGGCTGCCAGCGTCCGCTCGATCTCGGCTCGGGCTCGGGCCAGGCGCTCCGCTCGGGCCGCGTCCTTCGCAGCTTTCTGCGCTGCGTCTGCACGGCGAGCCAGGAAGTCCGAGGTGCGATAGGGCTTGGACATGGTGTTGATCTCCGATCAACTGGGCGGAGCCTAACGGGTCGAGCAAATGCCGCTACCGTGGCTCCGGTCTTCATATGGTGATCGCACCCCCCGCGCGTGAGGCATCGGTTCAAAGCTCGCCGCTTTCTCCATATGGTTTAACTACGTTGACCCGTATCTCGTGTTCGCGCGGTGCAAATATTAGAGCAGGACGTCATGTATTCGCGCAGGCTAAGAGCGATTTCGGGGTGAAGATGACGAGCGGCTTGCGGAAATTGCGGTGGATCTGCCGCCGCAACGCATGGTAGTAGTTCGCCGCGACGAACCACGAGTAAAACGGGCCAACCACGAGAAGTGTGAATGCTATCTTATCTCCGATGGTATTAGAGCAGCGAGGTCACCTCCTTGGCGCGCAATAGCGCTAAGCTCCGTCGACCGCAAGTCTGACCGTAGCCGCCTCCGTGGGTATTCTTCATGGGTGCGCGCGAGATTTTGGGAGCGACTTAGCCGAGCTTTCCGTAAATACGCTTATGCGGCTGGATTCAGCGCGTTCCGCCCGTCGCTCGAAACCACAAGATGTTGATTTTCGTCGCGGCTATTCGGCTGGCTCAAACTCAAGGTCGGCCTCAGTGAACATTTCGAGCGCAATTCGACCATGTTCGTCCCAGTCAATCTTTGACGCGCGGCTCGCTAGACAAGGAGAAGTGGACGGACAAGGAGGTGTGGCTACCACCCGTTTTATGCCAGCCTGAATAACGATCCCGGCGCAATCCGCGCAGATTGGTGCGCCGTGCACGTAAATGGTTCCCTTGCGAGCGGCACGGCCCGCAATGAGAGCCACATTCGCTTCAGCATGCACAGTCATTCTGTATTTTATATGCCTGTCGTGTTGTCGATGCATGGTCTCAGCGATCATCTTTGGAAAACCGTTAAATCCTACCGCAACAATTCTACCATCACGATCAGCAATGACTGCACCCACCTTGGTACTAGTGTCCTGAATCAGAAGTTCCTATCCACATTGGGCGTGGACCGCGATAGTGCGGTGACAAAACCGTTCGATGGAGGCCAGGATGTCGTCGGCGGTTTTGGTCCAGCGAAAGGGCTTGGGGTCGG
>Ga0210407_10004599_pt1 | contig 10827 bp, 20 predicted proteins | sample IncBWC27MmetaG_FD_150860 | JGI IMG/M metagenome (GOLD analysis project Ga0210407, IMG submission 150860) | Forest soil microbial communities from Barre Woods Harvard Forest LTER site, Petersham, Massachusetts, United States - Inc-BW-C-27-M | ecosystem: Environmental > Terrestrial > Soil >... | reverse complement strand
CCAGCCATCGGAAAGTATCTCCAAATCGGGGCTACCCTCGTTAACCATCGGCTCGATCGCCAGCGCCATCCCCTCGCGCAGGCGGGGATTGGGCATCCCGAGCCGGAAATAATTCGGCACCTGGGGATCCTCATGGAGCCGGCGGCCGATCCCGTGCCCGGCAAAGTCCGTGACCACCGAGAATCCCGCACCTTCGACCGTTTCCTGCACCGCGCGCGCGATATCGCTGATGCGATTGCCCGCGCGTGCCTGCGCGATTCCCGCGTAGAGCGACTCGCGCGTCACTTTGAGCAGCTTCTGGACGTGCTCGGGAACCGGGCCGACCGCGACCGTTCGCGCTGAGTCGCCGTAGAATCCTTCGTAGACGACGCCGAAATCGAGACCGACGATATCGCCGCTCTTCAATTTTCGACTCGACGGGATTCCGTGCACAATTTCATTATTCACCGACACGCACAGGCACTTCGGATAGACGACGTCGCCGGGCTTGTAGCCCTTTAATGCCGTCTTCGCACCCTTGCGGTGAGTCGCTTCCTCAGCCAGCTGATCGAGCTCCAGCGTGCTGATACCGGGGCGAATCGCGGCGGCGAGCTCCTCGAGGATCTCGGCAACGATGCGGCTGGCCTTGCGCATCACCGCTATTTCGGCCGGGGTTTTTAAGTTAATCACTTGCGAGCCTTCGCTCCGACGGCGCTCAAAATGCGCTTCTCGACTTCCTCGACGCTTCCGACTCCATCAACCTGCGAGAGGAGGCCGAGCTTCCCATAATGATCGAGCAGCGGACGGGTGTTGGCCGCATAGACTTTCAGCCGCTCGCGCACGGTCGCCTCGGCATCGTCCTCGCGCTGGAAAAGTTCGCCACCGCATTTGTCGCATACGCCGGATTTCTTCGGCGGTTCAAACGTTGTGTGATACATCGCGGCGCATTTTCTGCAAGTGCGGCGCCCCGATATTCGTTGCACAAGCTCTTCGTCCGGTACGATCACCGCGACGACTTTGTCGAGCTTCGAGCCCATCTTTTCGAGCATCCCGGCAAGCGTCTCGGCCTGCGCGACGTTGCGCGGAAATCCATCGAGGATGAATCCCGCCCGCGCGTCGCTGCGGCCAAGCCGCTCGGCAATCAACTTCAAAACCAGGTCATCGGGCACCAATTGCCCGCGATCCATGTAACGCGTCGCCTCGCGGCCGAGTTCCGCACCTTCGCGCACCGCCGCGCGCAGCAAGTCACCGCTGGCTATCTGCGGGATATGCCACAATGCGGCGAGCGCTTGCGCCTGGGTACCCTTTCCCGCGCCGGGCGGACCGAGCATCACCATCCGCACGCCTATGCGCCCCTCTTCGTCTTGACCCGTCCGCGACGCATGAAGCCTTCGTAATTGCGCGTCAGCAGATGAGTTTCAATTTGCGCGACTGTGTCGATTGCGACTCCGACCACGATCAACAGCGCGGTTCCGCCGAAGAAAAAGGGGACGTTGAAGCGGGCGATTAGGATCGTCGGCAGGACGCATACGGCGCTCACGTAAATCGCGCCGCCGAGCGTGATCCGCGACAGCACGCGATCGATATAGTCGGCGGTGAAACGTCCGGGCCGGATTCCCGGGATGAAGCCGCCGTACTTTTTCAGATTGTCGGCGACGTCTACCGGATTAAAAGTGACCGAGGTGTAGAAGTAACAGAAGAATACGATCAGGGCGACGTAAACCAGGTCGTAGTAGAAGCCGCCCGGGGTCAGATAGCTCGAGTAGGGTTTCAGAAATGGCACGAACGTCGCGAGCGTCGCCGGGAAGACCAGCAGCGCCGACGCGAAAATCGGCGGGATAACGCCCGAGGTATTGATCTTCAGCGGCAGATGCGAGCTCTGCCCGCCGTACACGCGGCGGCCAACCACACGCCGCGCGTATTGAATCGGGATCCGCCGTTGCGCGGTCTCAATATAAACAATGCCGGCGATAACCGCGGCAGCGACCGCTAGAATGAAGATGAGCAGAAAAATGCTCATTTCACCTTCGCGCACGAATTGGGCCGTGGTGCCAATAGCGCTCGGCAGACGCGCCACGATCCCCGCCATAATGATCAGCGAGATTCCATTGCCGATACCGCGCTCGGTAATCTGCTCGCCGATCCACATCAGGAACATCGTGCCCGCGGTCACCGTCAATACCGTCATCACGATAAAGCCGACTCCCGGGTTGTAAACGATGCTCCCGCCGCCGGGGGCCTGAATCTGCTCGAGCGAATACGCGATCATCGTGCCCTGGAAGAGTGCGAGGACCACGGTGCCGTAGCGCGTGTATTGCGTGATCTTGCGGCGCCCAGCCTCGCCTTCCTTGTAGAGTTCGTCGAGATATGGCGACGCGATTTTCAGCAGATCGAGGACGATCGCAACCGAGATGTACGGCATGATTCCGAGCGCGAACACCGAAAACTGCTGAAGGGCTCCGCCCGAAAACAGGTTAACCCATCCGAACAGCGTGCCGCTGGTCGCGTCGAAGAACGATTGCAGCGCCTGCCCGTCGATTCCCGGAGTGGGCACGGCGACGCCGATGCGGTAGACGGCCAGCATCAGGGCCGTGAAGACCAGCCGGCGGCGCAACTCCGGGATGCGCGAGGCGTTTGAAAACCCCTCCAGCATTTAGCTCTTGGGCGTCACCATCTCCGCAACGCCGCCCGCGGCGGCGATTTTTTCGCGCGCGCTTTTCGAGAACGAATCCGCGCGCACTGTAATCTTACTCTTAAGATCGCCGTCGCCGAGAACCTTGACCTTGCGACCCGCCGGAATCAGTCCGCGCGCGGCGAGCGCGGCGGCGTCGACGGTAGCGCCCGCCTCGAAGTCGTTCAGACGCGACAGATTCACGATTGCAAACTCGGCGCGGCGCGCTTCGTTCTTCAGCGTGCGGCGAAAGCCCTGCTTGGGCAAGCGCCGCTGCAGAGGCATCTGGCCGCCTTCGTAACTTGGCGGCGTATTGCCGTGCGAACGCGCGCCGAGTCCCTTGTGTCCGCGGCCGGCGGTCTTGCCGTGGCCAGAGCCGATTCCGCGGCCGACGCGGCGCTTGCGATGAGTCGAGCCGGGCGACGGTTTTAAATCCTTCAGATCCATTATTGCGAATCCACTATGCGTTCAGTCCTTGAGCTCGACGACCAGATGCTTGAGCCGTTTGATCATCCCTTCGACCGACGGGGTGCGTACCAGTTCGCGCTCGCTGCCGACCTTGCCCAGGCCCAGTCCCTTGACGGTTTCCCGCACCCGCCGGGTTGTGCTGATCGGACTTCGGATGAGCTTGACGCGAATTTTGTCTGACACGGTAGCGACCTCAGTTTACGCGGCGGCTTCAGGATGATTCGGGACGCGGCCGCGCAAACGATTAATATCTTCGGTGCTGCGCAGTTCGGCGAGCGCCTCGAGCGTCGCCTTGACCAGGTTGTGCGGGTTCGAGGAGCCGAGCCGCTTGGTCAGAATATTGCGGATTCCCGCCAGCTCGACCACCGCGCGCACGCCGCCCGCCGCGATTACGCCGGTGCCCTCGGCCGCTGGTCTCAGCACGACGCGCCCGGCGCCAAAACGTCCGACCACTTCATGCGGAATTGTTCCGTCCTGAATCGGCACGCGCACCAGGCTTTTCTTCGCGCGATCGACGCCCTTGCGAATCGCCTCGGGCACTTCGTTAGCCTTGCCCAGGCCGAAGCCAACCAGTCCATTGTGATCGCCCGCGACGACCAGCGCGCTGAAGCTGAAGCGACGTCCGCCTTTCACGACTTTCGCGACGCGGTTGATATGGACGACCTTCTCTTTGATCTCGAGGCCCTGCGGATCGATCCGCTGGACCACGGTGCCTTCCTTGAGCGTTCGTTGCCTTCCGTTCAAAACTTTAACCCCGCTTCGCGCGCCGCGTCCGCCAGCGCCTTGACCCGTCCGTGATAAAGAAATCCGTTACGGTCGAACACGACGTTGGAGATTCCGCTTTTGAGGCATCGCTCGGCGATTGCCTTGCCCACCGCTTTGGCCGCGGCTAGATTGCGCTTGCTCTTGAGTCCCTCGCGCACATCGACGCTCGAGGTCGAGGCCGCCGCCAGCGTGCGCCCGCTCTGGTCGGAAATCACCTGCACGTAAATATGTTGCAGCGAGCGGAACACCGACAGCCGCGGACGAGTGTCGTTGCCGACTGCCTTGCGCCGGACCCGGTTGCGCCGCAGCGCGCGTTTTTCTGATCGCTCTTGAGCCATAAACGAATAACCTTCCGCGATACCGCTACGACGCGGTCGATCCCGCCGCCGCCTTGCCCGCCTTGCGCCGAATCGTCTCGGTCGCGTACTTGATTCCCTTGCCCTTGTATGGTTCCGGAGGCCGCAGTTCGCGAATCTGAGCGGCGACGGTTCCGAGCAATTGCCGATCGGCGCTCTCGAGCGTGACGAGCACCTGCCGCTCGACCTTGGCGGTCACGCCGGGCGGAAGCTGGTACACGATCGGATGCGAATACCCCAGCGTCAGATTTACTTGCTGCGCCTTGGCTTCCGCGCGATAACCGACGCCGTTTATCTCGAGCACACGGGTGAAGCCCTTGCTTACGCCCTCGACCATGTTCGCGATCAGCTTGCGCATCAGGCCGTGTACGGAGCGTTCCTTGTTGGTATCGCCGGGACGCTTGACGACCAGCTCCCCGTCCTTGATCTCGACGCCGAAGCCCGGAAAGAGCTTGAGCTCTAGCTTGCCCTTGGGGCCTTCGACTTTGAGCAAGTCGCCGGCGACAGTCGCCTTGACGCTCTTGTCGAGATGAACCGGTAATCTTCCTATCCGCGACATTTACTTTACCAAACCCAATACTTTACCAGACCCTGCATAGAATTTCGCCGCCGACTTTGCGCCGCCGAGCCTCGCGCCCGGTCATCACGCCGAGCGGCGTCGATACGATTTGCACACCCATCGCGCCCCGCACCTTGCCGATTTCACCGGCTCCGGCGTAGCGGCGCTGGCTCGGCTTGCTGATTCGGTCGATTCCGCGGATTACCGACTCGCGGGTCGGCGAGTAGCGCAGCTTCAGCGCGAGCATCTTCTTGGGCACTTCGCCGCCTACTTCGACGCCGGCGAGAAATCCCTCGGCCATCAGCACGCGGCAAATTGCCTCGCGCAGGCGCGAGTGCGGAATCGTGAGCTCGTTGTAACGGGCCCGCATCGCGTTGCGAATTCGCGTAAGCAGTTCTGCGATCGGATCGGTCTGCGACATAATTTCGTCTCTTTACCAGCTCGCCTTGATCACGCCCGGCAGCTTGCCGTCGAGCGCCAGCTTGCGCAGGCACAACCTGCACATCTTGAAGCGCCGATAGTATGCCCTCGCACGCCCGCATAGCGGGCAGCGGTTATACTGCCGCACTTTGAATTTTTGTTTCCGGGTCGCTTTGACCCGCAGGCACGTTTTCGCCATTCAGTTGTTCCTCATACCTCGCTCGGCGTCTCGGCCGGCGGCGGCAGCGCTTCCGCGATCGCCGCGGCCTTCGCGGCAGCGGCGGCCTTCAACGCGGCTGCTTCTTTCTTCTCTTCCGCCTCGCGCTCCGACGCACCGCGCATCGGCATCCCGAGCGCCCGCAGAAGGGTCAGCCCTTCGAAATCGGTTCGCGCGGTGGTCGTAATCGAAATCGTAAGTCCCTTCACCTTCTCGACCTTGTCGAGATTCAGTTCGGCGAAGATCGTATGCTCCTTCAGCCCGAGCGAGTAATTGCCGCGGCCGTCGAATGCCTTGTCGCTGACGCCGCGGAAGTCGCGCACGCGCGGCAACGAGATATTCACCAGGCGGTCGAAAAATTCCCACATCTTTTCGCGGCGCAGCGTGACCATCACGCCGATCGGCATCCCCTGGCGCAGCTTGAAATTCGAAATGGCCTTGCGCGCGCGGGTCAGCACCGGCTTCTGCCCGGTGATCACCTTCAACTCCTCGAGCGCCGAGTCGAGGACTTTCACGTTGTCGCGAGCTTCCTGCAGCGCCATGTTAATCGTGATCTTCTCGAGCCGCGGAACCCGCATCTTGTTTTCGATCTTGAGCTCGCGCATCAGGGTCGGCGCGATCTCATTCTCGAAGCGCACCCGCAAGCGCGCGGGCAGCTTCGGCTCCGGCGGCAGCGGTACCGCCGCCGCGGCCTTCGCCTCTTCGGCGGCCTTCTTTTGCTCGGCCTGGCGAGCTTTGCCCTCGCGCTTGGCTTTCGCCGCCTGGTCGGACTTGGCGGTCTGCTCCGCCTTGGCCGCCTGCTCCGCCTTGTCTGGCTTATCTTTTTTATCTTTATCGGCCATCAGTCGTTACCAATTGCTTCGCCGCAGCGCCGGCAGATCCGGCTCTTGACGCCGTCGTCCGCGGATTTGATTCCGACCCGGACCGGCGCGTTGCAGCGATCGCAAAAAATCATCACGTTCGAAATATCGATCGGCGCTTCCTTCTCGACGATACCGCCCGGGCTCTGCGCGCCGCGCGACTTGCTGTGCCGCTTGACGATATTGAGCCGCTCGATAACCACCCGCCCGCGCTCCGGAATCACCCGCATCACCTTGCCGGTCTTGCCGCGGTCGCGTCCGGTGACGACCATCACGGTGTCGTTCTTTTTAATTTTGTACTTCGCCGATGCCATCAGAGAACTCTTCCTGTCACAGAACCTCGGGCGCTAATGAAATAATCTTCAAAAACTTTTTCGCGCGAAGCTCGCGCGCCACCGGTCCGAAAATTCGCGTGCCGATCGGTTCGTGATCCTTGTCCAGCAGCACCGCCGAGTTGCCGTCGAAGCGAATATAGCTGCCGTCGCCGCGGCTGATTTCCTTGGCCGTGCGCACGATCACCGCGCGCGACACGTCGCCTTTCTTAACCTTGGCGTTTGGAATCGCCTCTTTAATCGCAACCACGATCACATCGCCGACCGACGCATATCTGCGCTTGGAGCCGCCGAGCACCTTGATGCACATCACGCGACGCGCACCCGAATTATCGGCAACGTCCAGAACCGTTTGTACCTGTACCATAGTGCCTACCCGGCCGCCTTCTTGAGGACCTGGCTCACGCGCCAGCGCTTTCTCTTGGAGAGCGGACGCGACTCGATTATCTGCACGCGGTCACCTTCCTTGCACTCGCCGCGCTCGTCATGCGCCATGAACCGGGTGCTCCGGCGCACGCGCTTGCCGTACAGCGGATGCTCGACCATCCGATCGACTTTGACGACCACGGTCTTGGTCATCTTGGCCGAGACCACGGTGCCCTCGCGGCGCTTAATTCGCTCTCGCATTTCCTGCCTTCTTGTCCGCGCGGCTCTTCTCGCCGAGCAAAGTCATGATTAGCGCCAGCTCCCGGCGCGCGCGCCGGTAGCTTGCGTGATTGTCGAGCTGATTGGTCCGCAGCTTGAGCCGCAGGCGGAACATTTCATCGCGCGCCTCGCGCTCTTTGACGCGAAGATCCGGCGCGGTCATCTGCCGCAGTTCGTCAAGCTCCAAGGCCGCCCTCCTCGCGCTGAACCATAATCGTCTTGATCGGCAACTTATGAGCCGCAAGGCGCATCGCCTCTTTTGCGGTCGCGTAGTCGACGCCTTCCATCTCGAACAAAATCCGTCCGGGCCGCACGCACGCGACCCATCCCTCCGGTGACCCCTTGCCCTTGCCCATGCGGGTTTCAGCCGGCTTCTTGGTGAAAGGCTTGTCGGGGAAGACTCGAATCCAGACCCGGCCGCCGCGCTTGATATGGCGGGTGAGCGCGATACGAGCGGCTTCCAGAGCGCGCGTGTCGATTCGGCAAGTCTCGAGCGACTTCAGCCCGAAATCGCCGAACGCGAGCGTCAGTCCGCGCGATTCGGCGCCGCGGACGCGGCCCTTCATCATCTTGCGCCATTTAACCTTTTTTGGTGCGAGCATGTCTTCTCGTCAATTCGCCTGCGCAGGCGCGCCCGCGCGTTTCGCGTCCGCATCCTTGCGGGTCAATACTTCGCCGCGGAAGATCCAGACCTTCACGCCGATCTGGCCGTAGGTCGTGCGCGCTTCCGCAAATCCGTACGCCACGTCCGCGCGCAATGTCTGCAGCGGCACTCGTCCCTCGCGATACCATTCCTGGCGCGCGATTTCCGCGCCGCCGAGGCGTCCCGCGACATGGACCTTGACACCCTGCGCACCCATTCGCATCGCGCGGGTGACCGCCTCTTTCATCGCGCGCCGAAACGCGACCCGACGCTCGAGTTGGAGTGCGATATTCTCGGCGACCAGTTGCGGATCGAGGTCGGGGCGTCGCACCTCGTGAATATTGATGAACGAGTCGCGCCCCTTCATCAGCTTCTGGATATCGAGCTTGAGCTTGTCGATTTCGGCGCCCTTCTTGCCGATCACGATTCCCGGACGCGCCGTGTAAATATTTATTTTGGCCTTGTTGGCCATCCGCTCGATTTCAATCCGCGAGATTCCCGCATGGTAGAGCCGCTTCTTGATAAAATCGCGAAGCTTCAAATCCTCATGCAGCAACTTCGCGTAGTCGTGGCTCGCGTACCATCGCGAGTCCCAGCTCTCGATGATTCCCAAGCGAAATCCGCGCGGATGTACTTTCTGTCCCATCGAAAAAGACCTCAGGACGCCCGTTCGTCCACGATTACCGTGAGATGGCTGGTGCGTTTGTGGATCGGCGTCGCATGCATATGTGAGCGCGTCAGCGATCGCTTCCAGGTCGGCCCGGTGTCGGCGGTCGCGAGCTTGACGAACAACTTGTCCTCATCGACGTTCTGCTGATCGCGCGCGTTGGCTACCGCGGCGAGCAAAGTCTTGGACACGAACCTCGCCGCCTTCTTGGGCGTGAACTCAAGAATCGACAGCGCGTGATCCACTTTCTTGCCCGCGATCAACTGGCACACAAGCTTCAGCTTGCGCGGCGAGATTCTGATAAAGCGGGTTCGCGATATGGATTCCATCGTTCTTACTCTTAACTCTTATGCCTTGGCCGCTGCAGGAGCCGGTGCGGGCGCCGCAGCAGGCGCGCCCGGTGCGGCGGCTTGCTTCACTTCGCCCTTGCGATCGCCGGCGTGACCGTGAAAGGTCCGCGTCGGCGAAAATTCGCCGAGCTTGTGCCCGACCATGTTCTCCGTGCAGTACACCGGGATGAACTTGTGCCCGTTATGGACTGCAAACGTCAGCGCGATCATGTCCGGCGTTATCATCGAGCGCCGCGACCAGGTCTTGATAATTCGCTTGTCGCCGGTCGCCGACGCGACGCTTACTTTCTTCAGCAGATGCCCGTCAACGAACGGGCCTTTTTTAAGTGACCTGGCCATATGATTAATGCTTCCCGCGCGGCCGCCGGCTCACGATCAGCTTGTCCGACGGTTTCTTCTTGCGCGTCTTGTATCCCTTCGCCGGCTGTCCCCACGGCGATTGCGGATGGTTTCCTTTCGACTTGCCCTCGCCGCCGCCGTGTGGATGATCGACCGGGTTCTTCGCGACTCCGCGCACGTTGCCGCGCTTGCCGAGCCATCGCGAGCGCCCCGCCTTGCCGATAGAAATATTCTCATGGTCGAGATTGCCGACCTGGCCGATTGTCGCGCGGCACTGGGCCTGCACCATTCGCTGCTCTCCGGAGGGCAGCTTGAGCAGGGCCATCTTTCCTTCCTTGGCCATCAACTGCGCTTGCGTTCCCGCGCCGCGCGCGAGTTGCGCGCCGGCGCCAGGCTTCATCTCGATCGCGTGCACGATAGTGCCGACCGGAATATTTTTGAGCATCAGCGCGTTGCCGGGCTTGATATCGGCGTTCTCGCCCGACTCGACTTTCGTGCCGACCTTGAGCCCGTCGGGGGCGAGGATGTAAGTCTTCACGCCGTCGGAATAGTGCAGCAGCGCGATATTCGCGGAGCGATTCGGATCGTACTCAAGCGAAAACACGACCGCCGGGATTCCATCGCGGGTGCGCTTGAAATCGATCAGCCGCAGCCGGCGCTTGTGTCCGCCGCCGCGATGCTTCGAGGTCATGCGTCCGCGATTATTGCGTCCGCCAGTGCGCTGGACCGGGACCAGCAGATTTTTCTCCGGCTCCTTTTTGGTGAGCTCGGAAAAATCCGCGATCTGCATGAAGCGCTGACCGGGCGTGCGCGGATTTAATTGTATCACTGCCATCTTCTTTTCGTTCCGTTAAGTTACATTCCTTCAAAGAACTCGATCTTGTCGCCTTCTTTCAGCGTCACGTAGGCCTTCTTCCAGTCCATCTGGCGGCCCTTCATCGCGCCGCGCCGGCGCTCCTTGCCCATGAAGTTCGCGGTCCGAACTTTGATCACAGTGACCTTGAACAGCTCCTCGATCGCGACCTTAATCGTGTCCTTGCTCGCCTTCGCGCGAACCCGAAACAGCACCTGGCCCGCCTTCTCGCTCGCGAGCGTGCCCTTCTCGGTGATGATCGGCGCCAGGATCAGGCCCTCGGGACTCATTTCGCTTCTCCCGCGAACCGCGCTTCAATAGCCTTTGCGGTGCTGCTCGTCATCACGAGTTCCTGGTAATTGAGCAAGTCGTAAACATTCAGGCCCTCGACCGCGAGCACCTTGTGCGCCGCCAGATTTCGCGCGGCGCGTAAAAATTTGTGGTCCGCTTCGCCGAGAATTATCAGCGCATGCTTCAAGCCCAGCTTGTCGAGCGCGGCCTTTGCAACTTTGGTTTTCGGCTCGGAAAGATCCAGCGACTCGACGATAAACAACTTGCCGTTCCGCGCGCGATCGGAGATCGCCAGGCACAGCGCCGCGCGCCACGCCTTTTTCGGCATCTTGTACGAATAGTCACGCGGCTGAGGACCGAAGATCGTGCCGCCGCCACGCCATATTGGAGATCGCGTCGATCCCGCGCGAGT
>Ga0210407_10004598_pt1 | contig 10827 bp, 8 predicted proteins | sample IncBWC27MmetaG_FD_150860 | JGI IMG/M metagenome (GOLD analysis project Ga0210407, IMG submission 150860) | Forest soil microbial communities from Barre Woods Harvard Forest LTER site, Petersham, Massachusetts, United States - Inc-BW-C-27-M | ecosystem: Environmental > Terrestrial > Soil >... | reverse complement strand
TCGCTCTTCGTCGAACGCGACCGCTCCGGCCAAATGGCCCTGCGCCGCGGCTTCGAACTCAAGCCCGGCGAGCGCGTCCTGGTAATCGAAGATGTCTGGACCACCGGCGGCTCGACGCGCGAAACCCTCGGCGTTGTCGAGCAGGAAGGCGCCCTGGCCGTCGCCACAGGGGCGCTCATCGACCGCAGCGGCGGCCGCCTCGAACTGAATGTCCCGGCCCGCGCGCTCCTGGAAATGGACGTTCCCAGCTACGAGCCCGACGATTGCCCGCTTTGCCGGGCCGGGGGCAGCGCCACGCGCCCCGGCTCCCGTTTCTCGCGCGTCCACCCGTAGTACGCCGTAGCTCCCCTTAGCGCATCGCCCGTAATGCTCCACTAGTACGTTCGTACTCGCAACTGCGGCGCGATCTTCGTGTTTAATCTGATGTGACAGATCCGCGCAGCGCATTCGCTGCGCCTCATAAATGACGCCCTTTTCCACCAAGCAGCGCCTCGCAATAGCGACCGCGATAATCGCGATGCTTGCCGTCGCCATGTTCGCCGGCACGGCGTTCAAACGCTTTGAACTGGCAGCTTCCGACTCCCCCGAGTCAACCGCGCGGGGACCGGGCGCGACATCCGGCGCGCTCGAATTCGGCGGCCTTAAGCGCACCTATTTCGTTCACGTACCCACCGGCTACGACGGCATCAAGCCGCTGCCGCTCGTCTTCGTCCTCCACGGCGGCGGACAAAGCGCCGAAAGCGCGGAGCGCATGTCGGGCATGAGCACCAAAGCCGACATCGAGAATTTCCTGGCCGTCTACCCAAGCGGCACCGGACGCGTCAGCTCGATGCCCACCTGGAACTCCGGCGTCTGCTGCGCCTATGCCATGGAGCATCACGTCGACGACGTAGGGTTCCTCCGCGCCCTGATCGGAAAGCTCGAGAGCGACTATACCGTCGATCCCAATCGCATTTATTTCACGGGCATTTCGAATGGCGCCATGATGTCGTACCGCGCCGCCTGCGAAATGGCGGACGAAGTTGCCGCCATCGCGCCGGTGGAAGGCGCGCAGGACATCGACTGCCGCCCGTCCGCGCCAGTTTCTGTAATCGTCTTCCACGGCACCGCCGACAATCTCGTCCCCTTCAATGGCGGCTCGACCCCCTACCAAATCGGCTCGAAGCGGACCGACAGACCTGTCGCCGACACAATAGGCTTCTGGGTCAAGCAGGATGGCTGCGCGCCGAAGCCCAGCCATGAGGAAACAAAGGAAGTCCACCTCGACAATTACTCCGCGTGCGACGGCGGCGCAGCCGTAACGCTATATGCCATCCAAGGCGGCCGCCACGTGTGGCCCGGCGCGCGCGTCAGCGGCAACCACGTCCCAGCCACGGACCTGATCTGGTCGTTCTTCGCCGCCCACCCCAAGCCGTAGATTCTTGTAACCACAGATGAACACAGATAAACACGGATGGGGAAAAATCAGGAAAACTGCTCAAAGTGACTGGGCCGCGTCTTGCGCGACCTTAGTCTCGTCGGCCGCGTCACGCGGAGCCGCTGCCACATTTCCGCAATGTTGTCATCCTGAGTGGACCCGGTGAGGGTCCGCGAAGGATCTCAGCGCCGCTGCCTGGCAACCCTTCTGCCCACGCGCAACGGTTCCTCCTAGTCTCCGAATTTCTGCCTCCCGTCAGTGTTTATCTGTGCTCACCTGTGGTTACGTTGCCTTTTCCCGCCACTGCCGATAATCTGACCTGTCCCCATGCGCAACATCAAACTCACCCTCGCCTACGACGGCGCGGATTTCCACGGCTGGCAGCTCCAGCCAGGCCTCGCGACAATTCAGGGCGCCGTTACCGAAGCCGCGCGCCAGATCACTCAGGAAAATATCTTCATCCAGGGCGCGAGCCGCACCGACGCGGGCGTTCACGCGCTGGGGCAAGTGGCGCATTTCAAAACGCAGTCGCAGCTCCCAGCCGCCGAAATTCAGCGCGCCTTGAACGCGCTTCTGCCTCCGGCAATCCGCGTAGTAGCTGCCGAAGAAGTCGGCCCCGACTTCCACGCGCGTTGGCAAGCCCAAGGCAAAACGTATCGCTACAGAATTTATCGCGGCCAGGTTCTCCCACCGTTCGACTACCGCCGCGCGTACCACTATTCCGGCCCGCTCGATGAGGCCGCAATGGCCGCGGCCGCCCGCCATTTCGAGGGCGAGCACGATTTCACGACGTTTGCCGCTTCGTCCGGCTCGGAAGACGACGACCGCGATCGCGAAATGACGCGCGTCATTCTTTCCTCCGAAGTCGTTCGGGATCTTGGGCGCGATCCCGGCCATGACCGCGAAAAGGACGAAATTGACTACGTCGTCCGCGGCCGTTCTTTCTTGCGGTATATGGTCCGCAAAATTGTCGGCACGCTCCTCGAAGTGGGCAAGGGAAGGCTAGCGCCTGGCGACATCCCTCAAATCTTCGACGCGCGCGACCGTTCCCGCTCCGGACCTACAGTCCCGGCCGAAGGCCTCTACCTGGTTTCGCTGGAGTATCCCGACCCCACTGATTCGCTAGCGTCGTGCTCCAAGAGCGCAAAAGCTTCTCCGCCGCGATCGCACACAAAGTCGCGCTGAATCATGTAGAATCGCGGACGCGGGTGCGCACACATTCCCTGCTTGGACGACCGGAATTTGTTCCAGTAAAATATAGAGGCGAGGTCCGGAACCAAGGACGACGAGCGACTTTTTCGGGAGGATTTGATCCAAATGGCTGACGAAGACGCCCCAGAAACTCCAAAACCAGACGCGCCTGCGGCCACGAAGCCGGCAGCTACTGCGCAAGTCGCGCCGGCTGCTCCAGCGGCACCCGAAGCTTCTGTTGCGCCAGCTCCGAAGGCGCCTGCCGCCGCCGCACCTGTCGCCGCTGCTACCACTGCGCCCGTTACTGCTGCCGTCGCCGAAGCGGAAGCTCCCGCGCCGACAAAAGTGAAGCCCAAGAAAGCTACGCAGCGCGCGTGCGACGAAAAAGACGCAAAGGGCAAAATTTGCTGCGGCCACCTGAAACGCTGGTACGACTATCCGAAGGACATCGAAGCGCTCATCGGCAAAAAAGTGGAAGTGTACCGCTGCGAGTTCTGCAAGACTCTGTACACGCCCGATCTCTCGCAGGCGCCGCACAGTTACACACTGCGCTACTGAAGCGTGAAAACTGAACTCATTCACGACTGGAACGCGTACGCCGGACCGGAAATCCCAGCGGGCCGCCGCGTGATGCTCGACGACGAAACGCTTCGCGACGGATTGCAGAATCCGTCCGTTCGCGATCCTTCCATCGGCGAGAAAATCGAGATTCTTCACTTGATGGAGGATCTCGGCATCGACACGGTGAACATCGGCCTGCCCGGCGCCGGGCCGCGGGCCGTCGCGGACACTGAAGCGCTCGCGCGCGAAATCGCGAATTCGCGGATGAAGATCCGTCCGAACTGCGCCGCGCGCACGCACAAGAACGATATCCAGCCGATTATCGAAATTTCCCAACGCGTGGGCATCGCGATTGAAGCCGCCACTTTTCTTGGCTCGAGCCCCATTCGCCGCCTCGTCGAGGATTGGACGGTCGATCATCTCCAGCGCCTCACCGAGGAAGCAGTCACCTTCGCTGTTTCCGCCGGACTGTCCGTGATGTACGTCACTGAAGACACGGTGCGCACCGATCCTTCCACCGTAATCACGCTTTACTCGACGGCGATTCGCGCCGGCGCGCGCGCCATCGTCCTATGCGACACGGTGGGTCACGCCACGCCGCGCGGCGCTTATAACCTGGTGAAATTCGCGATCGAAGAAGTTGTAAAACCGAGCGGCGAAAAAATACGCGTCGATTGGCACGGACACAACGACCGCGGCCTCGCCGTGGCGAATTCCATTGCCGCCATTGCCGGCGGCGCTGACCAGGTCCACGCGGCTGCACTGGCGCTCGGCGAGCGCGTCGGCAACACGCCGATGGAAATGATGCTCGTTAATTTGCGGTTGCTCGGCGTGATCGACCAGAACCTCTCGAAGCTGAAGCAATACTCGGACGCGGTTGCCAAAGCCACGCATACGACCATTCCGCCAAATTATCCTATCGTCGGGCGCGACGCCTTTCGCACCGCCACGGGAGTCCATGCCGCAGCCATCGTTAAGGCGTACAAGAAAAATGACGAGGAGCTCGCCAATTCAATTTACAGCGGCGTGCCGTCGCATCTTTTCGGCCTCGAGCAGATCATCGAAGTCGGCCCGCTAAGTGGAAAATCCAATGTGATCTACTGGCTCGAAAAGCGGAGCATCCCCGCGACGGACGAACTCGTTGATCGCATCTACAACGCCGCAAAACAATCCGAACGTATCCTGACCGAAAGAGAAATCCTCGCGCTCGTCGGTGCGTCGGTGGGCCGCTGAGACGTGCTTCGATGTTTACGCTCCCGGCGACTGGCGCCAACATTCGCCCGACGAATTTCGTGAAACTCGTCCGCATCTGCTGTATCTTTCTTTTGATGACCACCATTTCCGCTCGCGCCGCTGAAGATTCAGTTGAAAAGCTCGCGAAGGACTCCCGCTGCGTCCGTGGGCTGGCGTGGATCGACAAAAATTCCGCGTGGCTCACAGAACGGCAGATTCAAATCACGGAGATTCCCGCGCCCGAGTTCGGCGAAGGTCCGCGCGGCGAGTTCATGAAGAAGGAATTCGAAGCTGCCGGACTCAAGGTTCAGACGGACAAAACTGGAAACGTCATCGCCGTGTGGCCGGGTTCGGACGCGAAAGAAGTAGTACTTTTCGCGGCGCACCTCGATACGGTTTTTCCGGCGGGTACAGATGTTCGCGTGAAACGCAATGGCGGCCGCCTCGAAGCGCCTGGCATTTCGGACAACAGCGCAGGCTTGGCTGCGCTGCTCGGCCTCGCGCGCGCACTTGCCGAATCGCACATCGCGACCACGAAAACCATCGTGCTGGCGTCGGACGTCGGAGAAGAGGGCGAAGGAAATTTGCGCGGCATTCGCGCACTCGTTGAGTCTTACGGTCCGCGCCTCTCGGCTGTGATTGCCGTGGACGGCGCTTCGACAGACCACGTGACGACCCAAGGCATCGCGTCGCGCCGATTCGAAGTCACGATTACCGGGCCCGGCGGGCACAGCTGGTCCGACTTCGGCGCGCCGAATCCGATCACGGCACTGTCGCGCGGCATCGTGCGCTTTTCTTCGATTCACCTGCCGAACGACCCGCGCAGCTCGTTCAATTTTGGGATTATTGAGGGCGGAACCTCGGTGAACTCCATACCGGCGCGCGTCGTGGTGAAGATCGATCTTCGTTCCGAGGATGATGCGGAACTCAATCGCATGGAATCGGCTTTGCGCGAAGCGATGCAAGCGGGAATCAAAGAAGAAATGGGAGCGATGCCTGACGCGCGTCTGGACTCCGACCCGCTCGAAGTGAAATTCCGGTCTTTGGGAGCGCGCCCCGCGGGGAAGATTTCTGAAAACTCTCCCTTTTTCGAGATGGTGCAAAATGTTGAGCGCTATTTAGGAAACCACTCGCGCTCCGAGCGCAGCTCGACCGACGCGAACATTCCCCTGTCGGCCGGTATCCCCGCCATTGCCATCGGTGGCGGCGGCAAAGGCGGCGGATCGCATACTCTCGCCGAGTGGTACGACCCGGCAGATCGCGAGCTCGGATTGAAGCGGCTGTTTTTGATCGCGTTATCGACTGCCGGCGTCCAACCCTAGAATGACCCGTCAACTGGTCCCCATAGTTCTCGCAGCCGCGTGCGGCACGATGTTTGTGTCCGCGGGATGGGCGGTGCATCACGACTCTGCCAAATCCAGCGCAGCAATTCCCCAAGAGCCCGCTGACATCGTCCTCGTAGACGGCAGAATTTATACAATGGATGCAAAGCATCCGTGGACCAGCGCAGTCGCCATCCGCGGAGAATCGATTGTGGGTGTCGGCGATGCTTCCGCGAGTTCCGCCGAACCGCTGGACGTCTTGAAATCTTCCGATTTCAAGCGATGGATCGGGCCGAACACGCGAGTCATCGATTTGCGCGGGCAGTTCGCGATGTCGGGATTCAACGACGCGCACGTCCACCTCGCCGGCGCCGGTTACGCCAAGCTTGAAGTGAATCTCGAAGGCGCAAAATCTCTTTCGGAATTTCAGCAACTCATCCGCGAACGGCTGAGAGATTTCAAGGCGGGAGAATGGATGACCGGCCGCGGCTGGGACCATACGATGTGGCCCGAGAAGAAATTTCCCACGCGGCAGGATCTTGATGCGGTCGCGGCGGACCGCCCCATGCTGTTCGGCCGTGTCGACGGCCACGTTGCGGTGGCTAATTCCCGGGCGCTTGAGATCGCCGGGATCACTCGCTCGACTCCCAATCCTCCCGGTGGCCGCATCGAACACGATTCAACAACGGGCGAACCGAACGGAATGCTCGAAGAAGACGCTGCGATGAATCTTGTTTACAGCCGCGTGCCACCGTATTCGCTGGCTCAACGCAGACATGCTCTCGAGCTCGCGGTCGACGAGGCGTCGAAATATGGAGTCACGTCGCTGCAAGATAATTCAGTAATGAGCCAAACGAAGGATGACAATTTCGGCTGGCAGAATTTTCTCGTCTACCAGCAAATGCAGCGGGAAGGCAAGTTGAGGGCGCGGATCACGGAATGGCTGCCGTTCGTCTTACCGCTCGAGCAGCTCGAAGAGATGCGCCGTGCGGGCGGGACCACCGATCCGTGGCTCAAGACCGGCGCGCTGAAGGCGATACTCGATGGTTCGCTCGGTTCGCGCACCGCTGCCATGATCGCGCCGTATTCGGATGATCCCCGCACTTCCGGCATTCTGCGGCTCGATCCCGCGCAACTGAAAGCATTCGCAGTCGAACGCGACCGGGCCGGATTCCAACTCGCCTTTCACGCCATTGGAGACCGCGCAAACCGCGTCGCTCTCGATACGTTTGAAGCGGTCCGCAGCGCGAACGGGCCGCGAGACCGCCGCGACCGCATCGAACACGCGCAAATTGTCTCGCCGCCGGACTTGGTGCGGTTCGCTTCGCTCTACGTGATTGCTTCGATGCAGCCTTCGCACCTGCTCGACGACCAGCGCTGGGCCACGGAGCGCGTTGGTCCCGAGCGCATCAAAGGCGCTTATGCCTGGCACACGATGAAAAAAAACGCGGTGCATCTGGCGTTCGGCACGGATTCTCCGGTTGAGTCGATCAATCCTCTGCGCGGCGTCTACTCCTGCGTCACACGCGAATTACCGGAAGGCGGACCTGCGGGCGGATGGCTTCCCGAGGAAAAACTCAAGATGGACGGATGCCTGCGCGACTACACGGTAGGTTCGGCGTACGCGGAATTCGAAGAGGCTCGTAAAGGCGCGATCGCGCCCGGCATGCTGGCGGACATCGTGGTGTTCCCGCGTGACATTACGCAAATTCCCGCGCGCGACTTGCTGAAGCTTCCCGTCGTTATGACGATCGCCGGCGGCCGCATCGTGTACCAAGCCAGCGACACTCGGTAGCCATCTTCCCGCGCGTGGGCGGCGTTTCACTGTTCTACCTCAATATTTTGGATTTCGCCGTCGTATCGCCTGCCTGACACGACAAGGTAATCAATGGAAGCGGTGTGTCCTTCGAGCTGCGTGCAGGCTTCGAAATCTCTGGTGGCGAAGGCAACATCCTGATCGTAATTGACTCGCTTGTAGTCCCGGGCGTGCAGCGTAAGATTGCGATTGTCGCGAGTCGTTATGCCGACAATCATTTCGTTTCCGCTGCAACTGACCTTGGTGACGCTGCCTTCCGCATTCTTGGAATTGTTCAGGCCGCCGTCATCGGAAGATGAAAATGCGCGACCGCTTTCCGGCGTGGCGACGCGCGTCCCGTGAGCAGACGCTTCGACGGATGGCTGGTTCCTGCGGCTATCGAAATCGCGAAGCTGCCCGAGATAAGATAGAAATTGATCCGCGGATGCGCGCTCCTCGGCGCTGGCAGCCAAAGCGCGAGCATTCACGGCGATCTTCTGCGCTTCGTCGTAACGCTGCGTGCGTGCGAGCACCTGTGCGAGGCTAAGCACGTAATTCGAATTCCCGGGCTCGATGGAAACCGCCTTCTGCGCGAACGCCAGCGCTTCCGGAAGATTTTCGCTTCCTCCGACGAGATAAACAGCAAGTAAGGCGTAGGGCGGCAGGAAATCCGGATTCGCCGCAATCGCTTGGCGGAGGTCGTCTTCAATCTGCGCATCGCGGACGTTTCGACTCTCGCTGAACGCCAAATATCCGCGCAGGTAACGCGTGAGCGAATTTTTCGGATCGAGTTCGATGGCGCGCGAAGCGGCCTCGACCGCCTTCTTGCGATTGCCGTCGAGAAATTCGACCATGGCAAGACCCTGATAGGCAGACGCGAGTTTGGGATCTAGGCGCACCGCCTCTTCAAGGATCGGACGCGCTTCCTGCGTGCGCGACCGCGTGGCAAAGAAGCCACCTTTCACGGCGTCCACTTCGGCTTCGGATAGTTCGCGGGCGTGCAGAGCGTTGTCGGGAACTGCGGCCGGAGGAGCCGCCTTCAGGTACGTAAAGGTCGAACCGTCGATATAGCGCTTCAGAGTTGTCTCAAGCCGCTTGAGATTGCCGAATGCTTTGGCGGCGGCTTCGTCCTGCGTGGCGCCGGCGTTGAGCGCGTCGAGATAGTTCATGAGCATCTGCTTGTGCGATTCGTGATCGGCCACCATCAAATAATGGATGAGCGCCCAGGATTCCGCATAGAAAACTCCGGTTTTGTTCGTTTCGTTGTAAGAGGGTGAGTTGTGGTCGACCTTGAACAGGGCGTCGAGAGGCATGAAGCCGTGATGAAGTTCGTAAACCAGCGCCTCGTCCGGCAGACCCATGCGTGCGGCGTCGTTGCTGATTTCGGTGTTGCCGTAAAAGTCCGCGAGGCCTTCCGCGACCCACAGCGGAAGATTTGGAAAATAGGGAAGGGTCAGCGAGTGGTAGTACTCGTGGTAGATGGTTTCGCAGGGGTTCTTCTGCTGGGCATTGAGACGCACCGCGCCATAGAACTGGCTCATCCAACTGAAAAAAATTCCGGAGGGGTGCACGTGGCCCTTCGACCAGTATTCTGGCAGCAGCGCGCGCATCGAATCTTCGTCCTTTACGACAAGAATTGTGATTACCGGGCTCGGGTGAGCGCTAGCTACGGTGAGCGATTGCCGGAAGACCGCCCGAATCTGCTCGAATTGGACAGCGCTCTTGCGCGCCTGCTTTTCACCCGCGTCAGATGCGACGATGAAATTCGGGCTGCGCACTTCGACCCAGATCTCGTGTTTTGCCGGGGCGAGCGGGAACACCAGAAGACAGGAGAGGACAGCAGCGGCTAAAGCAGTTAACCGGTGAGTCATAGTAGTTGCTTCTGTACTACAAACGTACTAGTGTCGTCAATCGAACAGAGAAGAGTCAGAGACCAAAGGAAATCTAAGTGGTGACACGCTTTCCCTGTTTTCCAGCATGTATGCTTTCGGCGTTGACACTTGCATTGTCATTGACCGAGGTTGCCTCCGCCAAAGAGGCCCTCACCGTAAGATCGACTTGCAAAGATACGATCCTAAAGGCCGAGACCATCGCCACTTCGCGCAAGTTGAGTTACAGCTTGGAATCAACATCTACTGAGCAAAGCGATTCGCTTGGGACCGCTGGCGTTTGGGTTCACGTCACCATCATCTACACGCTAACCATTATGGGAAAACCTTCTTCAGGAATCATAAAATTCACTCCCTTCTACGATGGTAATTCCTGCAGGGTGGAATCTTCTAAGAGTCAAGACGCCGATGAGATCGTGAAATACTTGAAGAAACAGAAAGGCAAATAGGCTTGAAGGCGAAACTGCTAGAAATGCCGCGCGGAGCTGCAAGAGCTATTGCGATTCTGACGACAGCTGCGGAGCCGACGTGAACCGTTCCGATGTTTCGGAGACACGCAAATCACATGAGGTGACGAACCAGCCTTCTGCGCTTTCGGGTTACAACCTCTACCTCACGGACACGACGCTCGTTGCTGCCATCCAGCGGGAGAACGCTGCGTGGGCCGAGCCGCAATTGCGCGAACTGGGAGAATTTCTCGGCACCGAAGAGGCGCAGCGCTGGGGATTTGACGCGAACGAGAACGAGCCGGTTCTGCGCACGCACGACCGCTTCGGCAATCGGCTTGACGAAGTGGAGTTTCATCCGGCGTGGCATCAGCTGATGCACACGTCCATCGAGCACCGCGTTCACGACCTGCCTTGGGCGCAGCCGCGGGACGGTGCGCACGTGGCGCGCGCCGCGCTGCTGATGTTGACCGCTCAAAACGAATTGGGGCACACGTGTCCGATTTCGATGACGTATTCGGCGGTGGCCGCGCTGCGCGCCGATCCGGAATTGGCCGCCGAGTGGGAGCCGCGAATTCTTTCGGCGAGCTACGATCGGCGATTTCTGCCTGCGGCGGCGAAATCCGGCGCGCTGGTTGGGATGGGCATGACGGAGAAGCAGGGCGGATCTGACGTGCGCGCGAACACAACGCGCGCCGAACGAATCGGCAACTCCGCGGAATACGTCATCACCGGACACAAATGGTTTTGCTCGGCACCGATGTGCGACGCGTTTCTGATTCTGGCGCAGGCGCCCAAGGGACTTTCCTGTTTCTTGCTTCAGAGGTGGACGCCTTCCGGCGAGAGGAACGAATTCCACATTCAGCGCTTGAAGCGAAAACTGGGAAACCGCTCGAATGCTTCGAGCGAAGTGGAGTTCACAGGCGCGTGGGCGCGGCGGATTGGAGAAGAAGGCCGAGGCATTCAAACCATC
>Ga0210407_10004597_pt1 | contig 10829 bp, 10 predicted proteins | sample IncBWC27MmetaG_FD_150860 | JGI IMG/M metagenome (GOLD analysis project Ga0210407, IMG submission 150860) | Forest soil microbial communities from Barre Woods Harvard Forest LTER site, Petersham, Massachusetts, United States - Inc-BW-C-27-M | ecosystem: Environmental > Terrestrial > Soil >... | reverse complement strand
GTGCGCTCGAGATGGAAGGCGCCGTGGACGACGGAACGACTGCCACCGCTCGCCTGAATGCGCGCGATTTCCGCCTCAAGCTTGTCCAGCGTCTGGCGCCAGCCTTCGGGCGCGCCTTTGAGCATGGGCTCCGCCTGAGCGGGATCGGCGACCGTGTAAGTCTGCACCACCTCCATCAGCGTGCCGCCAGCGGCGGCGCTCAACGTGACCTGCGTAACGGCGCTGAATAGCGGTCCTCCGCCGCACGGGTCGATCACGTGGTGGTCGATCGTCAGACGCTCCGGCGCCACGACCTCGGTGAACGTTCCTTTGGTCCAATGCTCGACTCCTGCAGGCGAGCGCATGCACACCTCAAACCGTCCGCCGACACGCATCTCGACTGTGGCCTCTGGAACCGAATAGCCGTTCGGGCAGAACCATCGCTTGAGGTGGTCCGCCGAGCTCCAGGCCTTGAACACGGTTTCGCGCGGCGCCGAGAAGACGCGAGAAACGCGCAAGGGCGCCGGTTGAACCTTGCGGCTCGTATCATCGATTGTGATCATCGCTCTTTCCTTCGCTTTCCAGGGTTTTGAGATATTCGCCGAGCCGGTCGAGGCGGCGTTCCCACTCGAGGCGCCGTTCTTTGATCCATCGCTCGGCTTCGGCGAGCGCGGCTGGATTGATGCTGCAGGTCCGCACGCGTCCCGACTTTTGCGAAACGACAAGCCCTGAGGTCTCCAGGACCGCGAGATGCTGCATCACCGCCGGCAGCGACATAGCGAGCGGGCGCTTGAGCTCGCTGACCGACGCCGACTTCTCCGCGAGCCGCTCGACGATCGCCCGGCGGGTCGGATCAGCGAGAGCCTGAAACGCCAAATCGAGCGGGGTCTGATAGTTAAGCATGCACTTAACTATCATGATGACAATAGGAAAGCAAGTGCTTTAGTTTTGTCCCAGGCTGAGTGCACTACGCGGCAATCGTTTGGCCGCGGCGCTGCGTACTGAGAACCCCGCCGCTCTAGGCGAGGATGCGCGCGAAATAGGCCTCGACCGCCGGAAGCGTCGGCGGCGTCAGCCGAAGGCCAAGGTGGCCGTCGGGGCGCACGACACAAAGTGACGGCTCCTCGCCGCCGCCGAGCCGCGAATGGGCTGTCCCCGTCGCATCGATCAGCAAATCGTCATGAGATCCGCTCGCATTTGCGTTCCGCGCCACGACAAAGGCTTTGACATGGGGGCCGAAGCGAGCCGCGACATGGCGCGCCATTTTCGCGACCTCGTCCGATTTGGCGCTGTCCCCTTTGCCTGTCGTCACCAACAACGTGTGCCCGGTATGGGCAATGAGTTCGTGCAGCCGAATCGCGCCGCCCGGTCCCGTCAGGGGCCCGGCGTCCCCGAGCCGGTATCCGATCGCCGTCATGGACTGAGAGATCGGTTCAGGTCCGATGGGTCCCAGGATCGGACTCGCCTCGTAGCCGAGGCCGAGCTCCGATTCGCCGAAAGCCGCTTTGTACTGGCCTTCGGCGGTCGCCAAATTCTTCGCAGCCGCGTCGATCGCCGCCGGATCGCCTTGCGCAGCGTTGGCCTCTGCGTCATCGCCCGAGGCGCAGACAATTTTCGCAATCGCACGCCGCTCGACATCGTAGGAGTCAAGCAAGACGCCTGGAGCCTTGCCGGTCGCGACCAGAGCGAGCTTCCATCCCAGATTGAACGCGTCTTGAATTCCGCCGTTCATCCCGTGCCCTTCGATGGGGCTGCAGGCGTGCGCCGCGTCGCCGGCTAGCAACACGCGCCCCGAGCGGAATCGCGTCGCTATCCGCGAGTGGGTATGGAAGAGCTGCGGCTCGTCGGAGCTCGCGACCGTCGTGCCCGGCGCCAGCTTTTCCAGACAGCGGGCGATATGGATTTGATGCGCGCTAACGGCCGGATCGGCGCGGAAGTACGCCCGCCAGATATCCCCGCCGATCGGAACCGGGATAAGCAGCGGATCGAACATGGCCGCGGCCAAGTCCGGCTCGTACGGCCAGTTGGCGAAACGAACGTCGGCCACGCCCCATTGTTGATCGTAATCGTGTCCAGGAAACTCGATTCCAACGGCGTCGCGGGCCGTGCTGTGAAATCCATCTGCGCCGACCAGCCAGCTCGGCTCCATAGTGCGTTCGACGCCATTCTCGCGGACTTGAACCCGGATCGCCTTGTCGTCGGCCTTGAGATCGACAAATTCGACCCCTCGTTTGACGCCGCCGCCCAACCGCTCGAGCTCTCTGGTCAGGATCTCCTCGGTGACGCCTTCCGACAGTCCCAGCATGAGCGGGAATGGCGTGTCGAGGACCTGAAACCGAAATGACGCCTTCCGTGACCCAGCGCAATAGAAGTCGGTTCCGCGAATGGCCGTCCCCCGACCAAGAAACTCTGACGAAAGCCCTAGCGCGGCGAGAATCTCGAGGGTCCGCGCCTTGATGACCGCCGCACGATCCCAGACCTGCGGCTTGGGCCGCTGATCGATCAGGACATGCGGCACGCCGCGGCGAGCGAGTTCAATTGCAAGCACAAGACCCGTCGGACCAGCGCCGACAATGAGAATGGGATCCACGGACTTCCCCCAATTCGAGACTGCGGTGTGGCTGCGTTGTCTTCAATTGAGCGCAGGCTGATAAGGACTTACCCTAAATCGCCGGCCTGCAAATGACAAACAGCTGCCGAGCTCCGTTGAAATCGGCGCCGCTCGCCTCGCTGATCACGTAGATTTGAGCACGCGCTTCGCGCGCCCGATTACGATTCCCCGCCCCGCGACGCCTTGAGGCTCGACCCCGTCGAGCGCCGCGACTATTCCAATCAAAACGCACTCCTGACTCGTGGGCGACGGTCGTTCTGGGCCGCATTGGAAAGCCCTCGAGTAAAACACCAATTGACGATTTGTTGCGCGCTGCGCGATTGCGCGTGTCTGTAGCCTTGAGATCTTGGAGCCGCATGAATGAGCAGTTCGTCCGAATACGCCCCGCCGAAAGTCTGGGCCTGGAACAAGCCAAGCGGCGGACAGTTCGCGAACATCAATCGCCCAATCGCCGGCCCCACCCACGATAAGGAGCTGCCGGTCGGCCGCCATCCCCTTCAGCTCTATTCGCTGGCGACTCCGAATGGCCAGAAGGTCACGATCATGCTCGAGGAGCTGCTGGCGCTGGGCCATAAGGGCGCCGAGTACGACGCCTGGTTGATCAGGATCAACGAGGGCCAGCAGTTCGGCAGCGACTTCGTCGCCATCAATCCGAACTCGAAGATCCCCGCTTTGATGGACCGCAGCGGTCCGAAGCCGATCCGCCTCTTCGAATCCGGCGCGATCCTGCTCTATCTCGCGGAGAAGTTTGGGGCCTTCCTGCCGACCGAAGCCGCCGAGCGCGCTGAGTGCTTCTCCTGGCTGTTCTGGCAGATGGGCTCGGCGCCTTATCTTGGCGGCGGATTCGGCCATTTCTACGCCTATGCGCCGATCAAGATCGAATACGCCATCGATCGCTTCGCAATGGAGACGAAGCGTCTGCTCGACGTCCTCGACCGGCGCCTCGCGAAAAGCGAATACGTCGCAGGCCCCCGCTACACGATTGCGGACATGGCCATCTGGCCCTGGTATGGCGGTTTGGCGAGAGCCAACAGTTACGGCGCGGCCGAGTTTCTCAGCGTGGACGATTACAAAAACGTCCTGCGCTGGGCCGATGCAATCGCCGCGCGTCCGGCGGTGAAGCGAGGGCGCATCGTGAACAAGACCAACGGCGATCTTGCAAGTCAGTTGCATGAGCGCCACGACGCCAGCGATTTTGACCTCAAGACCCAGGAGAAGCTCGCGCCGCAACCGCCCGCCACTGACCGGGCGCCATAATCACCGCATCGCCGCTGGCCGCACTATCGGCGCCCGGAAGCCAAGCACGAAGATCGCGCCTCGTGCGCGCCGGCCTGGGCGCCGCATATTCGTTCGCAATGCGACGCTAGGCTGGCTGTAGATTAAGGAGATCGTTCATTCTGATCGCCGCGACAATCGTCGCCTTCGCACTTCTCTGGTACGCGAGCCTGCGCACCGCCGCTGTGACCCACGGCGCCCTCAACGTCGTTGCAAGAGCGGCCTTTCTTATCCTGACCTGCGTCGCCTGCATCGCGATCGGCTTCTTCCTGCCGATGACCCCCGTTATCAGCGCGCTGATCGGCGCCGCGTTCTGGGCCGGCTTGCTGGCGACTGCTGGCGCGCTCGCCGGCATGGGCCTGTCGGACGCGCTGCTCACACGCCTCGAGACGCGCGAATCCGGCGGCGCCCCGACGGCGGCGCACGAAAAAACGCGGCCGCGGGTGTGAGCAAAGCAGCCGTTGTTATCCCTTCGCGAGCGCGCTTGCTCGCAACGACGAAATTTGAAGCGACGCCGACGGGCGACGCGCCAGCCTGATGACCCGCTTCAACATTCACGGGCTCGGGTTCACGCTCTTCCTCGCCCTCCTCACCGCGCTGCCGGCGCTGTCGATCGACATGGCGTTGCCGGGCTTGTCGCTGATCCAGACCGAGTTTCATGCGCCGCAGACGGAAGCGGCGTCGGCGATCGCGATCTTCATCGCCGGCTTCTCGAGCGCGCCGATCGCGGTCGGTCCGCTTGCCGACCGGTTCGGCCGCAAGGCGATCATGACGATCGGCCTTGCTCTGTTCACGCTCTGCGCCGCGGGCTCGGCTCTCGCCCCCTCGATTCATGCGCTGCTCGCGTTTCGCCTGGTGCAGGGAGCGGGCGCCGGAGCGATCGGCATTCTGCCGCGGGCGATTATCCGCGACCTGTTTGAGGGCCGCGAGGCTCGCCTGCAACTCTCCGCGGTTTCGGTCGTATTCGGCGTCGCGCCGCTGATTGCGCCCGCGCTTGGGGCTGAGATCCTGTCCTTTGGCTCCTGGCGTCTGATTTTCGTTGTGCTGACCGGCGTGTCGATCGTCACCACGATCGCCGCCATTACGCTGTTCCAGGAATCCCATGCGCCGGAAAACCGCCGAAACTTGAGGCCGTCGACCGTTTTCGCGGGATACAAACGGGTATTGACCAATCCGGCATGCGCCGGCTTTTCTCTGCTGGGAGGCCTCGTGTTCGCGGGTCTCTTTGCTTACGTCAATGTTTCGCCGCTCCTGTTCATGCAGGGCTATGGCGTGTCGAAAACCGCATTCGCGGCTCTGTTCGCCATTACCGCGTCCGGCGTGATTGTCGGCTCCTCGGTCAACGCGTGGTTGCTTAATCGCCATGTCAGGGCGAAAACCCTGCTCGACGCCGGACTGGCGCTGGATTGTGTAATCGCGCTCGCGCTGCTGGCCGTTGGGCTTACGGGCGTCGGCTCAGCCGTCGTCGTGGCGGCGCTGGTGATGGTTTTCATTTCGGCGTTCGGCCTCGTTTTTCCGAACGCGGTCCACGAAGCGATCCATCCTCTACCGGAGATCGCCGGCCTCGCCTCCGCATTCGTCACCACGACCCAAATGTTGTTCGGAGCGCTTGGTGGCGTCACTGCGGCCGCGCTCTACCGGGACGCCTCGCCCACAGCGCTTGGCGCGATCATGAGCGTCGCGGCGCTCAGCGCCGGTGCGCTCTATGCCTTCTGGCTGAGAAGACGGGTCGAGGGGTGAGGGCTGGCCGCCGCCATTCGGCCTCGGTCGACAAGCCTCAACCCAAAAAATTGGACGTGCAGCCGCAATTTTGCGGGCGGGTATCTCTGGAAATGTCACCTTTTCGTGACTACTTGAACGTCTTGCGTGGCTGGCGCGCCTTAGGCCGCGAGCCGCTTTCCCACCATTCCGAGCTGAAGATGTATAACCCACGCGCTAATCTAGTGAACGTCGCCATCTCCGAAGGCGCCGCACCGTTTACCATCTATTTCGCCGACCAGGAGCCGATCGACGGGAAGTTGACCGTCGTCGACCTAACGGACGGAACTTGCCGCTGGCCGACTGGCAACCCCCGCGATCTCAACACGTTCCGCTACTGCGGCGGGGCCGCGCACACTGGCCCCTATTGTGACCGCCATGCGCAGCTCGCCTATTTGCCGCGTCTGCCGCGAGCCGCCTGACCCGTCGCGGGACCGTCTGAGCCGTCAGCTACGCTTCAAGGCCACGCCTGACCCGGCAGCGGGCGGATGAGGAAGGTCCTTTTGCGCCTTGGCGAGCGCTTCGAGTGCAGCCTTCGTTTCGAAGCTCCACGCGACTGCTCGCGCGTTCCCGTCGCTCTGCGTGACAGAAATCAGGAGTTGCTCCGAAGCGGCCACCTGCGCGCCGCCCGGCGCCGTCATGTCGAGCCAGACTCGCATGCGCTTGTCGTCGTGCTCGAGTAACTGACAGGAGACAGCGAGCGCGTCGCCCTCCTTCGCTTCCTCGAAATAGTGCAGCATCATCTGCAGGGTGAACAAGGTTTGCCCGGTCCGCTTGCGCGCGGCTGCGTCGAGGCCGACCCGGTCCATCAGCGCGTCAACCGAACGGCTGAACACGATCGCATAGGCCGCATCATTCATGTGGCCGTTGTAATCGACCCAATCGCTGGCCACGGTCGTTTCAAGCACCGGAAGCGCGGAGCCGTGTCGCATGGCGTCCTCCCTAAAAATGCTTCCCAACCGGCCGGGCTGTCTCCGGCTCCAGCCAATATTTTTGCATCAGAGCTTGAGTTCGACAAGCCAATCGTTGCACGGCGTCACGAGTTCGGTCGAGCCGCCGTCTTACCTCTTGCCTTACGCGCTGCTCGACCCACAAAACGAGGCATAGAGCGCGCCGATGATCGAGCGGACCCGATCATTGGCAATAGCGTAATAAATCGTCCTGCCGTCCCTACGGGTCGACAGAAGGCCCTCAAGCCTGAGGCGCGCCAATTGCTGCGACACCGAGGCCTGCCGCCGCGACAACAGCGTTTCCAGCTCGCCAACCGATTTCTCGCCATGCAAGAGATCGCACAGGATCAGGAGTCGTCCTTCGTGGGCCAGGGCCCTCAGAAGCTCGCTGCCTCGCGCGCATGCTCGCCCATGCGCCCGACGTCCACATTCAGGCGCTCCCAGTCTATGCCCGCGAGCGCCATAGATTCCGCCGCTTACGCCTCACGATAGTCTTCAAGCCGGCCGATTGCGGGCGACCGGGTCTTGCGCAGGGATGCGCCGACCGCCTCGACCCGCCGCAGCACGCGCAGCATGTTCTTCGACGACATTTTCTCGAGGTCGCGCTCGGAGAAGCCGCGGCGCACGAGCTCCGCGAACAGGTATGGAAAGCGACTCACGTCTTCGAGCCCGATAGGCGAGGCCCCGCCGAAATAGTCGGAGCCGACGCCAACATGGTCGAGGCCGGCAGTCTCGACCAGACGCACGATGTGGTCGGCGACCTGCTCGAGGCTCGCCTTCGGTGCCGAGCCGTGTTTGGTCTCGAGTTCTGACAACTGGGCCTTGGGATCGGCGACGACCGGCGCCTTGCCATAGGCGTCGCGCGAACGGCGCAGCCAGTCGCGCAGCGCCTGAGACACGAAGCCGGGCACGAATGTCGCCATGACCAGGCCGCCATTGGCTTTGAGGCGCTTGAGAACGTCGTCGGGCGCATTGCGCGGATGATCGCACAGCGAAAAGGCGTTGGAATGCGACAGCGCCACCGGCGCTTCGGTCACGTCGAGCACACGGCGCATCGCGTCGTGCGAGGCGTGGGCGAGATCGATCACGATTCCGAGGCGGTTGAGTTCGCCAATAATCGCGCGGCCAAAGGCGTTGAGGCCGTTGTTGCGCGGCGCGTCAGTGGCGGAATCGACCCAATCGAGCGTTTCGTTGTGGCAAAGCGTCATCAACCGGACGCCGGCCGCGTGCCAGATACGCAAGGGACTCAGCGAATTCTCGAGCCCCACGCCGCCCTCGACCGCGACGAAGGAGGCGATCTTGCCCATCGACTTCGCTCGCGCGTAATCGGCGGCCCACCGCGCTGGCAGGAACACATCCGGATGGGCCTCCTCGATGCGGCGGATGAGGTCGATCTGCTCCAGCGCGGTGCGTGCTGGATGGGGCGCGTTGGTGGGCTGGAACGCGGCCCAAAACTGCGCCCCCACCATGCCTTCGCGGAGGCGTGGGATGTCCGTGTCCGCGCGCTCATGAACTCGATTTAAGTCGTAGGCGACGACGTCGCCTCGCGCCGCCCTGTCAACCCGGATGACCCAGGGGAGATCGTTGTGCCCATCGATCAGCGGCGCGCGTCGCAGCACATCTCGCGCCACGGCGAGCGCATTGTCCGCCGTCCCGGGTCCGTCTGCCATTGCGCCGCTCCCTCGACCTCAATCCACCGGCACGGCGACAAAGCGAACCTCGCCTTCGCCGTTGGAGACGAGCAACAGCGCTGGCTTTTTCGCGTCCGCCTTCGCGCCCTCGACGGCCTTGGCGATGTCGCCCGGATGTTCGACCGCCTGATGATTGACCTCTTCGATCACATCGCCCCGCCGCAATCCTCTTTCCGCGGCAGCCGAGCCGGGCTCGACAGACGTCACGATCACGCCCTTGACGCTGTCTTTGATCTTGAAAGTCTTGCGGGCCTCGTCGCTAAGCGCGGAAAACTCCATACCCAGCGCCTTGGTGACAGCGTCCATCTTCGGTGTGTCATCATTTTCAGTGGCGAGCGCAGCCGTCTTCTTTTCTCCGTCCTCGAGGCGCCCCAGCGTCACTGTCTTGGTCACTTCCTTGCCGCTGCGAATGACCACGACCTCGACCTGCTTGCCGACCGCCATCGAAGCCACGAGGCGCGGAAGATCACGCGATTCCTTGACCTCCTTGCCGTCGAACCTGACGATCACGTCACCCGCCATCAAGCCCGCAGGCTTTGCTGGACCCTTCTCATCCACGCCGGCGATCAGAGCGCCCCGCGCCGTTCCTAAATTCAGGCTGTCGGCGATGGTTTCGTCGACCGGCTGGATGCGCACGCCAAGCCAACCGCGCCGGGTCTCATGGAACTCCGAGAGTTGCCCGATCACCGGCACGACGGTCGCGGACGGCGTGGCGAAGCCGATGCCGATCGAGCCTCCCGAAGGCGAGAGGATTGCGGTGTTGATGCCGATCACCTCGCCCTGCAAATTGAACAGCGGGCCTCCCGAATTGCCCTTGTTGATCGAGGCGTCGGTTTGAAGGAAGTCGTCATACGGGCCGCTGTCGATATTGCGGTTGCGGGCGGAAATAATGCCGGCCGTCACGGTTTCGCCAAGACCGAACGGATTGCCGACCGCCATTACGCCGTCGCCAACGCGCATCTTGTCGCTGTCGCCGAACTTGACGGTCTTGAGCGGCTTGTCGCTTTCCACCTTCAACACCGCCACGTCCACCTTCGCATCCTTGCCGATGACTTTGGCCTTGAGTTTGCGGCCGTCGGTGAAGATGACGACAATATCGTTAGCGTCCCCGACCACGTGATTGTTCGTGATCACGACGCCACTCGGATCGATCACGAAGCCCGACCCCAACGATTGCGCGCGGCGCGCGCGCGGCTGCGGGTTGATGCCGTGATTCTTGAAGAATTCCTCGAACATCTCGTCGAACGGCGTCCCCTTCGGCAAATCGGGAGCGACGTCCTTGTCTTCGACAGTCTGAGTGGCCGAAATGTTGACCACCGCGTCGGCGACCTGGTCGACGAGGTCGGCGAGATTGGCGGGCCGCGCCTGGGCAGCCGCGGGCCCGGCCGGCGCCAAGGCCAGCGGAGCGGCGAGGAAAGCCGAAAGGACCGCAAGCGCGCACGCCGATCTTGCCGCGCGGCGAGGCCCCGTCGAAATTCGCAACCCGTCGTACAGCATGGGGCTTCTCCTCAGATTCATCGATCGGTCTGGCTAAACACGGCGGCTTGAGCGAGGCTCGCCCTGCGCACTTCCGCGCCCCCGGCCAAGCCAGTCTGTGCTTCGATCGCCGAGACCAGCCTGGTCGCCATTTCAGTCCGCCTTCGCGGAAGGCGCGGAATTTGCAGACGGCGCCGGGGGTGTTGCAGTCCCGGGCGCAGGGTTCGGCGTCGAGAAGTATCGGAAGAAGTCCGACTTCGGACTGATGAGCGCGCGCGTCCGCCCGTTGGCGAAGCTATTCTCATAGGCCTGCATCGAACGATAGAAGCCGAAAAAATCTGGATCGGCGCCGTATGCGTCGGCGAAGATTCGGTTGCGTTCGCCATCGCCCTCGCCGCGGGTCTGCTCGGCCTGCTGCTGAGCCTCTGCGGTGATAACGGTGACCTTTCGGTCGGCCTCCGCCTTGATCTGCTGGCTTTGCTGCGACCCTTGCGCCCGATAGGAGGCGGCGCGCTGTTGTCGCTCGGTCTGCATTCGACGGAACACTGCCTCCGAGTTCTCCGCCGGCAAATCCGCGCGCTTGATGCGCACGTCGACGACATCAAGGCCGAACCGTTTGGCGCCCACGATCATCTGGTCGCGGATGTCGGCCATCAGCGCGTCTCGCTTGTCGCGCACGATATCGGTGATCGACGCCCCCGATAAGCTGCGGCGCAGCGCCGAGTTCAGCATGCCGCCGAGTTGCGCGTCGGCGCCGCGCGTGTCGAAGACGGATTGATAAAACAGCAGCGGATCGGCAATATGGTAGCGCACGAAGGCGTCGACCTCCAGGCGCTGATTGTCCGACACCAGCACTTCCTGGCGCTCGTTGTCGAGCGCGAGAATGCGCTTGTCGATATAGACAACCGTGTCGACAAACGGCCACTTGAAATAGAGGCCCGGCGCGTCGATGAGGTCGCGCACCGGCTGGCCGAACCGCAAGATGAGCGCCTGTTCGGTCGGATTGACGATGAACGTCGCCATCGAGGCAAGAATGATGGCGACGACCGCGATCGCGGCGAGGGTGACGCCACTGAGGGACTGGCTCAT
>Ga0210407_10004595_pt1 | contig 10836 bp, 5 predicted proteins | sample IncBWC27MmetaG_FD_150860 | JGI IMG/M metagenome (GOLD analysis project Ga0210407, IMG submission 150860) | Forest soil microbial communities from Barre Woods Harvard Forest LTER site, Petersham, Massachusetts, United States - Inc-BW-C-27-M | ecosystem: Environmental > Terrestrial > Soil >... | reverse complement strand
TCCCAGCTCCGTGTTCGCTCCAGACTTCCAGCTTCCCGCCAAAGCTCTTGGCGCGTTCGCGCATCCCCGGCAGCCCCCAGTGTCCTGCACGCGCTCCCTGATTGGCAACCTTAGGATCAAGCCCACCCCCGTCGTCTCGAACATGCAAGAGAAACTCGGAATCACTGTAGGTAATCTCCGCTTCGATCTTCTGCGCTCGGGCATGGAGGAACGCGTTTCGCAATGCCTCGCGTGCAATTCGATAGATTTCGTCGCGCAGCATGGGATTCAGCTCTCGCTGTTTCCCTTCCAGCAGCACGCGCACGCACGGCGCCAAGCCGTTGCCGCCCTGTAGCGCCAGTTCATTGCCAAGTGCGGTCAGTGCCTGCGCAATGTCGCTGTCGCCCATGATGGGCTCGCGCAAGTCCGAGACTGTGTCCCGGCCTTCCGCGATGGCTTTGTCTCCGCGCTCCAGAGCAACGTCAAGCGCTTGCGCGGCTTCGTTCGTCTCGGGAAGCATGTCCCGCACCGCCTGCAGCCGGAACATCAATCCCTGAAAACCCTGCAACAAGGAATCATGGAGTTCGCGAGCGATGCGCGTCCGCTCATTGACGCGTGCTTCCAGTCCGGCGTTAAACTCCCGCGCCAGTTGCCGCAGTCGCAGTTGATAGAGCCCCCAAAGCAATGCCAAAAACGCGGCCACGAGCGTCAAACGGAACCATAAGGTCTGGTAGTACGCCGGGGCCACCGCAAAATCCAAAAATGTTCCGGCTTCGTTCCACACCCCGCTGTTGTTACACGCCATCACGCGGAAGCGGTAGTTGCGCGGCGGCAGATTGCTGTAGAACGCCTGCCTACGCGTGCCCACGTCCTGCCAATCGCGGTCCCACCCTTCCAGCCTGTAGCGGAACATCACCTTTTCCGCCGCCACCAGGCTCAGCGCCGTATAGTCGATCTCCAAGTCCCGTACCAGCGGGGGCAAACGCAATTGCCCCTTTCCGTCGCCGTTTACAGCAAAAGCCGCATCGTAGGTCTTATGGTCGACGGTAATTTGCTCAACGTGCACCGGGGGCGGAAGTTTGTTGGCGGGAAGGTGAAGCGGATCGATCACGCTCACGCCATCAAGCGCGACGAACCAGATTCTTCCATCCGGGGACTTTGTCACATGTGGCCCATAGCCGCCAACCTTTGCAGTGTTCCTCACTCCGTCGAAACTGTCGAAAACAGTGGCCTGAACCCCCTGCTTCGGATCGGCGGACCATGCATCTAACTCTGTCCGCGGCATGCGCACCAGGCCGCAAGCCATGTAAATCCAAATAGAATGCTCATTATCTTCCATCATCCAGTGCACCGTGTCGCAGGGTAATCCGTTCTTGCTCGTAAGCGTGGCGACACGGCCGTTTTTTATCCGGCTGAGGCCACCTTGGGTGGCAGCCCACAACGTACCGTCTCGATCGAGCTGTAAGCTGCTGACCTTGCCCTCGCCCAAACCATCACCGGCGGCATGGGTTGCGTGGACTTGCCCGTCTTTAAAGTAGGCCGTGCCACCCTCCCCCTGCCAAAATCCAAGCCATAGCCCGCCCTGTGGATCGGGCCAAAGCACCCCAGCACTACCCCGATCTCCTACCCTGGCCCAAGATATCTGTTCAGCCATCTGTTCCCGAAGCACACGAAAAAGTCCATGATCATCGTTGCTGATCCAAACATTTCCCACACTGTCCCCGGCGATCGAATACGTGTTTCCGCCAGGCACGCCGCTTATTGAAATAAATCGGCCATTCTCAAGATACGAAACTCCGCTGTGCGTCGAAACCCAAATTCGCCCGCGATCATCCTCAAAGAGAGACTGCACTGTGCCAGGCAATCCGCTATCGGTTATTTCACGGATCGCCGCGTGTGACTCGGTCCGTGCAGCCGGTGCCTCTCGGCTGCGATAAATCGTAACTTCCCCATCCTTCCATCGGTTCAAGCCATCGAAAGTGCCAAGCCAAACGCTCCCATCCCTAGCCGCTAGCACGGACCAAACCGATGCGTCCGACAGGCCTTGCTTTACAGAAATCGTATCCACGGCGTACTCGCGAAACCGGTCTAGCCCGCTCATCGTGGCGATCCAGATGCTGCCCTCACGATCTTCGAAGACCATCTGAACCGCATCGCCGGTGAGACCATCAGACTGCCCGAACAAATCTGTCCTTCCCTTGTGCACATGCACAAGGCCATGGTCTCGGTTTGTGATCCATAGTCCGCCATTGCGGCCCCGGAACAGCTTATTGGGTTTAAACCGCTGCCCTACGCTTGGGACTCTGTACGTCTCGACTTTGTCGCCCGCGAGCCGTCGGATTCCGCTGTTTGTCGCGATCAAAAGTGCGCCGTTGCCGTCTTCGCTCAGCGCTTGGCCAGTGCCAACAATGTCTGGCAGCGCGTAGCGTTTCGGAGAACCAGGGTTCCATCGCCAAAGCCCGGTATCCGCTGCCACCCAGAGGTTGCCGCCGCTATCCTCATACAGCGATTCCACGTATTGACCGAAACTGCCGTCCTCTCCGTAGCACTTGGGCCTGCCATCATGGATCGAGCAGAGCCTGCCACTGGGAATCATTGCCCCGGCAGCCCAAACGGTCCCTTCACGATCCTCAAGCAGCGCGTCAACCATCTGGCCAGTTAGCTCCGCATAGTGAGTCAGCTTGCCATCCTCCCAACTGGCAAGCCCCTTCATGGTGCCAATCCAGAGAGTACCGTCGCGCGTAACGAGTAGCGAGCGGATGTAATCACTGGGGAGTTTCTCGCCTCCTGGTGGCTGCCACGGAACGGCCCGAACACCATCGAACCGAAGCAAGCCGAATTCCGTGCCCAGCCAGAGATACCCGTCGGGCGTCTGAGCAATTGCGATGATGCCGCCTTTGAAGAACCCATCGCGGACCTTCCACGACGTATGCGCGTATTGACTCACGTCGAGCGCCGCGTCCAGCGCCCACGCAACAGGAGAGCACAGCAGCACACCCGCCAGTAAAATGCTTAGCTGGACCGTGTGCAAACCAGCTACCGCAAGGCGCCGCGCCGCGTATCGTCCTTGTCCTTGGGGTTTTCCCATAGGACCCAAATGTTACTCTCATTTATCTCAGCAGAGGGGCCACTTGCATCCCTCTTTTGAGGTGTAGGAAGGCGACCCCTTTGAGAGTCACTGAGCGACCCTTTTGGGTGTTGCCCAATTAGCAGGCCGAGAGTACGCTCACGGCCTCGACGTTTCCTTGGGGTAAGATTATGCGTGTCCCCGCCCTCGCCGTGTGCCTGTTACTCCTTTTCTCCTCGTCCGTTCTTCGCGCCCAGTCCACAAGCGCGTCCCTCACCGGCCACGTCACCGATCCCTCCCACGCCCTCATCGCCGGCGCAAAGATCTCTGCCATCAATACCGGCACCAATTTCCGCTACGAAACTTCGACTAACGGCTCCGGCGAATACTACCTGACCAATCTCCCCCCAGGCCTCTATCAAATCGAAATCGAAAAATCCGGCTTCAAAAAATTAATCAAGCCAGATGTCACCCTCCACGTCCAGGACGCCATAGAAATCAATTTCGAGCTGAGCCTCGGCTCCGCTACCGATACCGTCACCGTGCAATCCGGCGCGCCCCTGGTGAATACCGAGTCCGCCACCGTCAGCACCGTGATTGACCATTCCTTCGTCGACAACATCCCTCTCAACGGCCGGAGTTTCCAGACGCTAATAATGTTCGCACCCGGCGTGGTCGTGACCCCCACGGCTTTCGACGACCAGGGACAGTTCAGCGTGAACGGCCAACGCGCCGATGCCAACTATTTCACCGTCGACGGCGTCAGCGCCAATTTCGCCGTCACCGGCTACGGTCCACTGGTGCAGGCCGGGGGAGGAGCGCTTCCTGCCCTCAGCGCTTTGGGTGGTACGAACAGCCTTGTGTCCGTGGACGCCATGCAGGAATTTCGCGTGCAGACATCCCTCCTTTGCCCCGAGTTCGGTCGCACTCCCGGTGGTCAGATTTCCATTGTGACCCGCTCCGGAACTAACAGCTTCCACGGCACACTCTTCGAATATTTCCGGAACGATGTGCTCGATGCTAACGACTGGTTCTCAAACTTCAACCATCTCCCAAAGCCAGCCGAGCGGCAGAATGATTTCGGTGGCATTTTCGGCGGCCCCATTTTCAAAGACAAGACCTTCTTCTTCTTCTCCTACGAAGGCCTTCGCCTGCGTCAGCCCGTCACGCAAGAAACCGCCGTTCCCGATCTCGTCTCCCGTCAGGCTGCTCCCGCCTCCATGCAGCCGTACCTGAATGCTTACCCTCTTCCCAACGGCTCCGCCGCAGGCCCTGGCCTCGCGCAATTCAACGGCAGCTACTCCAATCCCTCTTCCCTGGACGCGTACAGCATCCGTATCGACCACGCCATCAACTCCAAGCTCACCCTTTTCGGCCGCTACAACAATTCACCTTCGCAGACCAATGTCCGCAATCCTTACGGCAGCCTCAGCAGCACGCAATTGCTGTCGACTTCGGTGCAGACCTTCACGCTCGGGCTTACCCACACAATTACACCGAGCGTCGCGAATGAAGTCCGCGGCAACTACAGTAATGACCGCATCGGCGGTCAATTACAATCGGACAATTTCGGTGGTGCTGTGCCGCTGAGTGATGCGCAGATGTTTCCCCCCGGATTTTCCTCGGCCACTGCATTGTTTCAGTTCGACATTCTGGGCGCTGGCGAATACGCCACTGGCAGATTCGCAGTCGATGAACAAAGACAGGTCAACCTCATCGATAATCTCTCCTGGACGCTGGGCAGACACCAGTTCAAGTTTGGCGTCGACTATCGCTGGCTCTCGCCTTTCGTCAGCCCTGGCCCCTATGGCACGTTTGCCGAGTTCACAGGAGTCACGACTACGCCTGGAGGTGCTCTTTCCGGCGTCGCCGCTTTCGCGGACGCGGCGGCCTCTGAAGCAGATGCATTGCTGGCCCAAAATTTCTCGCTTTACGGCCAAGACACTTGGAAACTGACCCCGCGATTGACCGTCACGTATGGGCTGCGGTGGGACATCAACCCACCGTTGAAGGGCAAGAACCCCGCGAACCAACCTTTCACGGTGACGAACCTAAATGATCCAGCAAATCTGGCCCTCGCTCCTCGTGGCACCTCGCTCTACGACACCACCTACGGAAACGTCGCGCCGCGCATCGGCGTCGCCTATCAGTTGCGCCAAAGTCCCGCGCGGTCGACGGTCCTGCGCGGAGGTTTTGGGATCTTCTATGACCTGGGATACGGCTCGCTCGGCGGTGTCTCCAGCTACTTTCCCTACTTCGCCGAAAACATATTTTCACCGACGTCATATCCACTCAGCCCTCAACAGGCAGCACCGCCGGCCGTGACCACCAACCTGCCAGCTCTTGATTTGGTTGTCGCCGACCGCAACTTGAAGCTTCCGCGGACCTATGAGTGGAACGTAGCGGTGGAGCAGTCGTTGGGAGCCAGCCAGAGCATTTCCATAACGTACATCGGCGCGGACGGGCGCGACCTGCTCCGGTCGGCGTTTATATATAACCCGAATCCGAATTTTCAGTTTGTCGACGTGACCAGCAACACGGCTTCCTCGTATTACGGCGCGCTGCAACTCAAATTCGTGCGCCGCTTGTCGCGAGGATTGCAGGCTCTCGGCTCCTACACTTTCTCCCATTCGACGGACATTTCCTCGACCGACGCTTTCGCAAATTACCTGAACACGCCGAGCACACGCACTTATGCGAATGTGGACAAGGGAGACTCCGATTTTGATATCCGCCGCTCGTTCACAGCTGGTGTCACCTATGATTTACCCTCGGCGAAATGGAACAAATTCGCGGAGGCCACCTTGGGGGGATGGTCCGTGGACACCTTCATCCTGGCTCGATCGTCTCCGCCCGTTGACGTAGTTGGTGGATACTCGTTTGCGGCAGGGACAGCCCTGAGGTATCGGCCCAACGTCGTGCCCGGAGTGCCCCAGGTGCTCTACGGCTCGCAGTATCCCGGCGGCAAAATCTTCAACGAAGCCGCGTTCGCTCCTGCGGCGCCCGGCACCCAGGGCAATTTCGGGCGCAACGTCCTCCGCGCCTTCAATGCCGCGCAGGCCGACGTGGCCTTCCAGCGCCAATTTCATTTCACCGAGCAGTTGCGCCTGCAGTTCCGCGGCGAATTCTTCAACATCTTCAACCATCCGAACTTCGGCCCTCCCAACAACGACCTGACCAGCCCGCCCTTTGGCCATTCCACGCAAACCCTCGCCAGCAGTCTCGGTTCCGGCGGAGCCAATGGCGGTTTCAACCCCCTCTACCAAATCGGCGGCCCCCGCTCCATCCAACTCGCCCTCAAGCTCCAGTTCTAACTCCGCCTCCGTGTAGCACAGCAACTCTTGGTTGTGCTCTTGGCTCCGTTCTTGTAGTGGCGGGTCTTTAGACCCGTGCTTTTCGTAACGCTGGCTATCCCACACAATCCAAACCACTTAAAATAATCCTTGACACACGGTACCAAAATGTTATACTAGCTTTGTTGAATTGGCGCGATTTCTGCCGCCTTTACGTCCATGCCTGCCCGCCATGAGCCCCTTGCGACCCTTTCAAAATCATCAGGTCCCACCCAGTTACCCTTTCGCGGACACATCGCTCCCGTAACCACCTTTAGAATCAACACTTACAGCATGCCCACAAGTGTTGATTCTAAAGAACTTACAGAACACCTAAGTCCTTTATCGGCAACACTTACAAAAAACCGGGGGGAGGGATGCCGACTCCAACGATCTGTTCAACCCCCTCCACCAAATCGGCGGCCCCCGCTCCATCCACCTCGCCCTCAAGCGCCAACTCTAAGCAAGAAACCAGGGGCGTTTGGTGTGGACGTGAAGGTGCAGCAAGAATTACTGCGCCACGCACACATTCGAGCCACCATGAACATCTACACGCAGGCGGTCCCACGAGCGATGCGGGAAGCACACAGTAAAGTAGTGAAGATGTTGTTGCCGATGCGGAAGGCAGGATGAGAAAAACGCGGCAGCTTCAGGGCAGCAATAAGCGTTCCCCACGCTGCTAAGTTGTTTCTTTCCGTAGAGCGGGTCCGACTATCCCAGGCAGCGTTCTTTCGGGAATTATCCACTCAATATTTAAGGTTAAGACCGGATTGTTGGGAGTCTCCGTGTCGGTTACTTTTGCGCACGAGCCGAGTTCCCTGCATCAGTGAAGTTGATTCAAGCTGATGCGTTCGCGGGGAACCCGGGTTGGCGCCGCACAAGGGGCCCGAGAATCCTGGGACTCTTAGGGCGGTAGCTTCGCCGGAGGAATCACGATGGGCTTTGGAAATCAACAGTGGCCTTGGTTCGCGATCCTGATCAGATCAAGCAGGGAGAAATCAGCCTGCTTGTTGCTGGAAAACGTGGGTTACGAGTGCTTTCTGCCCATCAGCAAATATATGCGACGCTGGTCCGACCGAATGAAGGAAGTCGAAGCGCCATTGTTCCCTGGATATCTCTTTTGCCGGATGAATCCGAACGATCGCTTGCCGGTGCTGATGACTCCGGGGGTCATCCAGATTGTCGGGACGGGCAAGACACCAATTCCGGTTGAAGAGCAGGAGATTGCCGCGATCCAGCGCGTGGAAAAGAGCGGCCTTTCGACAATGCCTTGGCCGTACTTGCAAGTGGGCCATGTCGCCCGTATCGAAGAAGGACCTCTCAGCGGCATGACTGGAATCGTGATCAGAATCAAGTCGGGACTAAAGCTCGTACTGTCCGTTAATTTGTTGCAACGCTCGATTGCCGTCGAGATTGATCGTAGCTGGATCGGAGCAGCTTATCCCGTGAGAGTTGCTGGCAATCAGATGGCGGCGAGTGCGATTAGCTCCCCATCGTACTGAACGCGAGACCGCGCAGCGCCATAGCCCGGTCCCTGGCGCCTGGTCTCCATTCATTCCCCAGCCCAATCTAGCCGGAGATCGAGCAAGGTTTCCGGAAGAAGTACCGAGGCGGATGGCTCGTTTCGGGCGGGCTTGTTTCTGGCAAAGAGTTCATTGCGGTCCGTTGAGAAATCGAAGGAGAATTCCATGAGCAGGTTGCTCCGCACGATCCTACTGTTTCTTATTTGTCTCACTTCGCTGTTATGTCCTGGCTTCGCCGGGGCGCACCCCGTGAGCGACAGCCAGGCTTCAAACAGTGGAGAACTCGAGCCTGCGAACGTTCAGCCGCATAGCCCGATCGGGATCGACGCCACAACGCTTATCAGAGTCCGTGAGTCGATCATAGCGACACCCGAGCCTGTATCGCTGGCGTTGTTTGGGTCTGGTTTAACCCTGATGGGAATTGCGCTGCTCCGCTACTCTCGACGGACAAAAGCGGCCATGACTCCCCGGGATGTGCTCCGCGCCGGCGACAAGAGTCCGTTGCGTCTTGCCCGCAATGCGAACAGAGCCCAATATCCCCGTCCCAATGTTCCGGCACGAGAGCGACTTGTCTCTACTTACGTGTCTTCGGCGGGCAGATGACGCGAACACCCATCCTCAGTTGAAATGAGCGCAAACGTGGTGCGTTTATTTAACGTTTACTATCCTCTGCGCGGCCTTCTGCTGTTGTGCGGCGAGGCGCTGGTCATTTGTGCCTCGTTCCTTGCCGCATCGCGAATCGAATTCGGCAGTAACTCGCATCTTGTGCTGAACCTCGAGTACGGCTACTACAAAATTCTTGCGGTAACTGGCATCGCGGTAATTTGCTCTCACTACTTCGATCTCTATGACCCAGAACGCTTCGCCGAGGGCAGTCTCGTATATTTTCGCTTGATGGTGGTGCTGGGGACCTTTTCCATTATCTTGGCCGGACTGGGCTTTTGTTTCCCGCGTTTGATGCTGGGAAAACATGTCCTCTTGCTCGGGCTTGTCATCCTGACCGCCGCGCTCATTACCTGGCGATCCAGTTATGGCTGGCTGATTCGTCGGCCTTACCTGATGGAACGCATTTACGTCCTCGGCGACGGCAAGTTGGCCGAACGCCTGGTGCAAGCCCTGTGGAATCGCCCTGACTTGGGAATGGAAGTCGCGGGCTGGGCGGAGACTTTGTCGAATGAATGCAGCAATCGCAAGGCGTTGCAGAGCGACATCGCAGCCGTTCTGAAAAAGGGTCAGGGGATCAGCCGAATCGTTCTTGCGATGCCAGATAGGCGCGGCGCGATTCCCGTGACGCAGTTGCTTAATCTACGTTTACGCGGAGTGAGAATTGAAGATGCCACAACGCTTTTAGAACAAATATCAGGAAAGATCGAGATCGACGATCTTCATCCCAGTTGGCTGATTTTATCGGATGGATTTCACGTTGACTCCGCGTTCGTCGCCGTCTGGAGCGTAATTTCCAGAGTGATATCCCTTGCCTGCCTCGTTCCGTTGCTTCCGCTCCTGGCGCTCATCGCCTTGGCCATCAAAGCCAGCTCGCCAGGTCCTGTCTTGTATCGGCAAGAACGTGTCGGCCGCAATGGCGTGGTTTTCAGCTGCTACAAGTTTCGCACCATGAGAACCGATGCGGAGGCCAGCACAGGCCCCGCATGGGCGGGGGACGATGATCCGCGAATAACGCCCCTCGGGCGAATTCTGCGCAAGAGCAGGTTGGATGAGATTCCGCAGTTGTGGAACGTGGTGAAGGGCGAGATGGCGCTTGTGGGCCCGCGCCCGGAACGTCCGGAGTTCGTGAAATGGCTGAGCAAGGCAATCCCTTACTACGTCCTGCGTCACGCGATTTGACCGGGCATCACCGGTTGGGCCCAGGTTAATTACAAATATGGCAGCTCCGTCGAGGACGCCAAAGAAAAACTCAAATACGACTTGTTCTACATCAAGAATATGTCCTTCGGACTGGATCTCACCACGCTGCTATGCACGACGAAGGTAGTCCTTCTGGGACGGGGAGCGAAATAACCCGCCGTGAATGCAAGGACTCAGCGCGTGTTCAAGTCAATGTGCTTGCTCAGAATTATCTCCGTCAGCCTGGCAGCCCTCTTCTTAATTGCGGGTGCCGCTGCGCAAGTTCCTTCACCACCGCAGCCCAATGAGCTGCAGGCGAAGTGCGGAGGCCAAGTTCGCTCTACCTACCTGCTCGGACCCGACGACCAGTTGGAGATTTCCGGTCCTGAATTGACGGATTTCGCCAACAAGCCAGTACGGATCGACGGCGAGGGAGACATACAGGCGCCGTTAGTGGGACGCGTTCATGTGTCCGGGTTGACCGTGCAGCAGACGGAGCAAAAGCTCGACAAAGCCCTGAGCACGTACATACGTCAACCGCAAGTGGTCGCAAACGTTGTGGAAGTACGGAGTCAGCCGGTCTCCGTCCTCGGGGCAGTAAACGCACCGGGTGTTCACCAGGTGCAAGGACGCAAGACCTTACTGGAGATGCTGGCGCTCGCGGGCGGAATCCGGCAAGACGCAGGGTACAGCGTCCGTATCACTCGGGAACTGGCGTGGGGTTGCATCCCCTTGCCAACGGCGACGTTCGATGCCTCGGGCCGGTTCAGCGTCGCCGAACTCAACTTGAAAAAAATCATGGAGGCCAAAAATCCGGAGGAGAACATTCAGATTTTCCCGCATGACGTGATCTCCGTGCCGAAGGCGGAAATGGTGTATGTAATCGGTGAGGTGAGGCGCTCGGGCGGCTTCGTTCTCGGTGAGCACCAATCGATATCTGTTCTTCAAGCGCTGTCGCTTGCCGAGGGGCTCAACAATACCGCTGACACACGGCATGCCAGGATCCTGCGGCTAAAGCGCGAAGCCGACCAGCGTGAAGAGCTGCCCGTCGATGTCAAAGACGTTCTCAACGGAAAGAAACCAGATGTTC
>Ga0210407_10004594_pt1 | contig 10837 bp, 11 predicted proteins | sample IncBWC27MmetaG_FD_150860 | JGI IMG/M metagenome (GOLD analysis project Ga0210407, IMG submission 150860) | Forest soil microbial communities from Barre Woods Harvard Forest LTER site, Petersham, Massachusetts, United States - Inc-BW-C-27-M | ecosystem: Environmental > Terrestrial > Soil >... | reverse complement strand
GGCGAATGTTTGCGCCTTAAAGCCGACCGACTCCAAGAGATTACTGACTGCTTCGCGCACCGACGCGTCGTCGTCCACCACAAAAATGGTGGGCCTCGGGTCAGTCATAGGAATCCTTGGCCCCGACCGGAAGAGTAAATTGGAAGACAGTGCCGCCACTCGGCCGCGGCTCGGCCCATAAGCGACCCCGGTGCGACTCAATAATCGAGCGGCTGATGGATAAGCCCACGCCGATACCATGCGGCTTGGTGGTAAAGAAGGGATCGAAAATTTTCTCGGCGGTTTCCGGATCGAGGCCCGTGCCGGAATCTTCGACGGCGATCAGGACCTGATCTCCGCTCTCCTTCTGGGAGCGGATCACCAATTCTCTTTCTTTATCACCCTCGCCAGACCCGCTCATCGCATCCATGCCATTGAGGATGAGGTTCATCACCACCTGCTGCAACTGGACTCGGTCGGCCATCACACTGGGCAGCGCGGGCGATAGTTGCGTGCGCATCGGGACACGCCGCACGCTGGCCTCATTGCGCAAGAACACAGTAAGTTCGAGAATTACCCCATTCAGATCGGTCCAGTCCTTTACCGGCGCTTCTTTGCGAAATAGCGCTCGAACCCGGTCGATCACCGCGCCCGCGCGAGTCCCGTCACGGACAATGCTTTCCGTGGTCTGTCGCGCTTTCTCCAGATTGGGAGGGCTGCCGGACAGCCACTCCAGACTGGCTTGGCCGTTGGTTACGACGGCGGTCAGCGGCTGGCTGATTTCATGCGCGATGGAGGCGGTGAGTTCTCCCATGCTCAGCACTCGCGAAAGGCGCGCCAACTCGGTCTGCGTCCGCATCAGGGCCGCGGTGCGCTCGGAGACTCTGATTTCCAATTGATCGCGCACTTCCCGAAGCGCTTCCTCGGTCGTCCTTCTGGCGGAACTCACCCAGCTCACCACCAGCGCGCAGACAACGAACGCGGCAAAATACGATACTGCCGTCGGAGTGATGGTCCAGGAGTAGTACGGCGGCACAAAAAAATAAGCCACAACCAGAGTCGAAACCAGCACCGCGAAAAATCCCGCACCGGTTCCGGCAAACCAGGCGCTGGCCATGACAGCGGCAAAAAATAGAAACAGGAATGGATAAGGAAAAAACCGTTGCAGAAAGAGTGTACAAACGAACGCCAGAGAAACGAAGGCGGCCGCCAGTGTGTATCGCCGGATTAGGTCTCGAACCATTTGCGCCCTCGCGACGCCGGTTGGGTAAAGTTATCATGGCACGGCTTAGGAGATGAACGTCAGATCGAACCGGGTTTCATTGGCGCTGGTTGGAGACCGTGCGGAAAAAGCACCAACGAGGAAGGGCTGCCCGGACAGAATCTTGGCGATCCAAACGGCGAGACACTTTGCAAGGTCGCGTGGCAACCGTTAACTTCAGGCCTTCCTCGCAACCATGATTGCAAGAATCACTGGCAGATAGATAACTGACGCATGAAGAAGACGGCCAGCCAGCACCTTCGATCCCGATTGCACCAGCCGAACCACGTGATAAAGAAGGAACGCGCCCGCCACGCCCATGCCAGACCAATACAACAAGCCAGCGTGATGGACCACCGGCAACAGCGTTGCCAGCACTAGTAGCACGGCAAAGCCTGCAATCTCCCCGCGGGTAAAGCGAGCGTCACGATCAAAAGCTGGCAACATACGATAGCCAGCCCGACTGTAGTCGTCGCGATACATCATCGCGATTGCCAGAAAATGTGGAAACTGCCAGAGAAAGAGAATGGCAAAAAGAAACCAGGCTTGCCGGTTGATGTGCGCTGAAGCTCCCGCCCAGCCGATCAGCGTAGGCATGGCCCCTGGGAAAGCGCCCAGCAGGGTGCAGAGGGGCGTCTTCCGCTTGAGCGGGGTGTAAATGAGGAGATAGGAGAGTAGCGTCGAAACCGCCAGCAAGGCCGCCAAAGCATTGACCGTCAGCAGGAGATAGAGTCCGCCGCTGACGCTCAGCAGAATGCCAAACACCAGCGCCTCATGCCCGGTGAGCCTGCCCGAAGGCAGCGGACGCGAAGCCGTACGGCGCATCTGACCGTCCCACACTCGCTCCATCCACTGATTCAGAGTCGCAGTTCCGCTGGCCACCAACAGGGTACCGACCAAAGTATTGACGAGGCCCCAGATCCGCATCGGCCCGGAACTCGCCAGATAGTAGCCCGTTGACGTAGTCATGAGAATCAACAGGTTCACTTCGGGTTTGGTGAGCGTGTAATAGTCCGCGAGTTTGGACCTCAGGCTGGGAGAAGCGGTGGGATTTGCCGTCACGTTTTGGATCGCCATATTACCAGTCTTGGCCGGGTTCGCCACCGTCGTCGGTGCGTCTAACCTGATTGCGTTTACGGTGCACAACAAAAATCATGCCGACCGATCCCAGCGTTGGAGGAACGATGAGGATCAGGATCCCGCTCTTCAACGCCTGAATCATGCGCGCCCCGGCAGAAGCCGCTTGCGTGTAACACAACGCGCATTGTTGGGAAAAAGCCGGGACGGCGGCCAGCAACAGAATCAGTCCCGCCAATCCAAGCCGGATCAGCCGAAGCCGCGAGTCGTGTTTCCGCGATGCAGGTTTCATGGACGATCTCAAAATTAGCTTGGCCCCATTCCGGTAAGCCGGAACAGCAGCAGCCGGAAACTGTCTGTCCAGATATAGTTCATGGCTGCCAGCACGAAGAGCATGAAATAAACTGTGAACCTGATGAATACTTTCTTTTCCGAGCCCAAACTCATCCAGAATAGCACCACCAAAAGAGCTTCGATCACGGCAAAGGTGAAAAAGCGCACGACCAATTGCGAACCCGCGATGTTCTGGTAGCCGATGAAGAACTGCAGCGCCACAATCACCAGCAGGCACAGATACACAGCTATATTTTTTCTCATACTTTGTGCGTCAGCGGTCGCCATGATCTCTCGCTCCTTATGTTTTTGGTGCCAGGTTCATCAGGTAAATGATGGGGACGATGAAAAGCCAGACCAAGCCGACGAATTGCCAGAACAGGTTCACGATTTCGATATCGTCTGCGTTGTAGCGGCCTCCCCGGTAGCGGATGGCCACGATGATCAGAGCAATCGTACCTACTGAAATGTGCAGTAGGCTGAACCCGGTGACGGCGTAGAACCCGGCGCCAAAGGCCGGCGGGCCCCAGGGATTTTGAAACAAGCTGACGCCCTGGTTGATCATTCCCATCCAATCGCGGACGTGCAGGACCGTGAAGATCGCGCCGCCGAGCGCGGTGAGCATCATCCAGCGGAAAGCCCCCGCCTCATCATTCGACTTGGCGGCCCTGAGCGCCACCAGCATGGTCAGACCGCTGGTCAGCATAATCAGCGTCATGATCGCGACGTTGGTTACGCTGTGGAAGGGTCGGGGCCAGTTGGGAGTGGCGTTGCGCAGGAACGAATAGGCTGCGACGCAGGCGGCGAAAGTCATCACGTCCGCCATGAGGAACAGCCACATCGCTAGCTTCTTGGAAGGAATGGCAAACGGACGCGCTTCCATCGGTGGAGCTGAGTGTGCTCCCATGGTCAAATGTGCCTCGCTCACAGTGCCTCCTGTCGTGGGACTAGATCCTCATCCAAAGCAGCAAAAGCAGGTACACCCAAAGAATGCCCATGAAGTGCCAGTAATAGGAGAAGGCGTCCAGCGTGCTCCGCCGCAGGACCATTCTCTGCAATTTACGCGTAACGTATGTCATCCCAGCCAGCCCGCCCAGCACGTGCAGCGCGTGGATTGCGGTCAGCAGGTAAAAGAACGAACTGTTCGGATTGGTGGCGAGATACAGCCCTTCGGAACGCAGTTGCAGCCACGCAGCATATTGCCCGGCAACGAACACGAAACCTAGTAGGGCGGTCAGGTACAGCCAGAGCGACGGGATAAGGTCGCGCGTTCTGGGACCGGCCATGAAAGCCGCGACCCGGCGGCGAGCGATTTCCAGCGTTACGCTGCTGGCCAGCAGCACCAGCGTATTCCAGTAGAGGATCCGGGGCAGGGTAAGGTGGTGCCAATCTGATCCCGCGCCTTGGCGGACGACCAGGGCGCTGGTAAATGCGGCGAAGGTCATGGCAATCGCGGCCAGACCGACCCAGATTCCGGTCCTTGCCGGAGCGGGCGCGTAATCCCGGACAGCGCTTAACGCGCCGTCGGCGGGGACCAAATTCCGGAACCCTCCGTTGCCGTTTCCGGGATCGGCTGAGCCACCCGGTTTGGTCTTCGGCGGTTCAGGCAGTATTGTTGCCATAAATTCTGCACTCCTCAAGCAAACTAACTGATCGTTCGTCTGGCGATGCTTCGTCCGAATGATGCGACGCCTAACGATGGCGCTTACGGCTCTTCGTTCTCCGTATGTACCTGCTCGGGCGAATCCTGCATTACGTAATCGCCCATGGAACCTTCCACGCCGTATTGATAAGGGTCGTGATACACGACGACGTGCCGGCCGCCAAAGTTATCGTGCGGCGGAGGCGACGGGACAGACCACTCCAGCGAAGTGCCCTGCCACGGATTCTCCGGCGCAGGCTCGCCCCAGAACCGGCTGTGAATGAAGTTGTAAATGAAAATCAACTGCACGGCGCCGGTGAACAGCGCCGCTATGGTAATGAACTGGTGCACGCCGACAAACGGCTGCATGTAGTCCGGCGCAAATGAGGAGTAGCGGCGGACATTTCCCGCCAGCCCCAGGTAGTGCATAGGCATGAAAATGCAGTAAACGCCGACAAAGGTGAGATAGAAGTGGATCTTGCCCAGCGTGTCGTTCATCATCCGTCCCCACATCTTCGGGAACCAGAAGTACGTTCCGGAGAAGATGCCGAACAGCGCCGCGATTGCCATCGTGAAGTGGAAGTGGGCCACGACGAAGTAAGTGGCATGGAGCAGGATCTGGATTGAGGGCTGCGCCAGGAAGAATCCGCTCAACCCGCCGGTGATAAACATCGAAATAAATCCCAACGCAAACAGAGAAGCTGCGTTAATGCGCAGCTTCGCACCGTAAAGACTCCCAATCAGAATCAAGACGATGATGGTGGACGGAATCGTAATCAGCAACGTCGGGAACGAAAACAGCAGCGACGAGAGCGGATTCATCCCACTGACAAACATGTGGTGCCCGTAAACCATGTAGCTGAGAACGGCCAGCGCGCCCATGCTATAAACCAGCACGCGATGGCTCAACATCGGTTTGCGCATGTTGGTGATGAGAACATGCGAGACGATTCCCATCCCCGGCACGATGGCGACATACACCTCGGGGTGCCCGAAAAACCAAAACAGATGTTGCCACAGTAGAGTGGACCCGCCGGAGTGAGGCTGCATCTGATCGTTGATTACGATATTGGACGCGATGAAGAAGCTGGTTCCGGCCACATGGTCAAGAATGAGTAGCACGCAAGCCGGCATCAGGACTGAGAAAGCCGTTAGTCCCATGCAGGAAGTGATGAACCACGCCCAGGTGGGAAGCGGCAGCCGCCACATGCTCATGCCCTTGCAACGGAGGTCGAGGACGTTGGGAATAAAGTTCAATGATCCGAACAGTTGACCTACGCAAAAGATGGCGATGGAAGTCGCCCAGATAATTACGCCTGAGCCTTGTCCGGGGCCCGCAACAGAGCCCACCGCGCTGAGCGGCGCGTATTGCGTCCATCCGCCTAGCGTTGGCCCGTCACCCACGAAGAACGACAAGAGCATGACGCAAAATGCCACGAACGTGGTCCAGAAACTCATCATGTTGAAGTGCGGAAACGGCATGTCTTCTGCGCCGGTGTGAATGGGCAGGAAGAAGTTGCCGAAGGCGGCGAAGGGAACGACGGTGAGTACAAAAAAGACCATGAACGTGGCGTGCATGGTCATGACTTGCAGGTAAAGCTCGGGCGTCATCACATCGCCGGGGGCGCCGCTTTTCGAGAGCAAATGCAGCCCCGGAATCGCGTAGCTCGTCCACGCCAGGTGGATGCGCATCAGCCAGGAGAGCACCATGCCGATGATCACGGCAGCCAAGCCCAACCCGTAATACTGCTTGCCGATCACCTTGTGATCGAGGCTAAAAATATGTTTCCGGATGAAACTCGTCGGGGGGCCGTGGTGCGCCGCGGCTTGCGCTGACGTATCGTGCATGTGCTTACCTCGAGTGGAGATGTCTCCGCCGCGACCAGGCGCGGGCGGGCTACCTCACTGCAACGCTGCTTGCTTCTTGAGCCAGTCGTCAAAATCCGGCTGGGACATCACGTACAAGTACGCTTTCATGTTGTAGTGGCCGAGGCCGCACAGCTGACTGCATACAATTTCGTATTTTCCGACCTTGGTTGCGGTGAAATGAAGTTGCAGGTCCAATCCGGGGACGAAATCCTGATGAATCCGCAACGCCGGGACATAGAAAGAATGACTCAAGTCTTTGGAGTGCATCATCAGGCGAATTTCCTGATTCACCGGAATCGCCATTTCGGCGGTCACGATGTCGTCCTTCGACGCCGGATCATGGTCCACATCCAGACCGAAAATGTTCTGGTTGGCTTCGTTGATCATTTCAGGATGCAGTGGTCCAAACTTTCCATCCGGCCCGGGATAACGGAAATAAAATGCGAACTGCCCGGCCTGGACTTGAATCGGCATGGCGTTTGGCCCGGGCGGTGTGAAGTAGATACTGGCCCAGGACTTTACTCCGAAAATTCCCAGCGCGAATACTTCCAGTCCGACCAGCAAGAAAGCGGCGGCCACCAGCCCCGCTGCGCCTCCGGGGAAACTCTTCGACTTCCCAACTTGTTTGTTGCCGGAGAATTTCCAGATGAGCCAGGCCAGCAGGATCTGGGAAGCGAGGAAAGAGAGTCCCGCCTCCCACATGGTTTCCGAGAGTTGGTCGTCGATGGCCTGGCCATGGGTCGAAATGTCCTCCATTGGATGCCAGGTATTGCGGACGATGGGAACCGCGGAAAGGATCGTGATGATAACAATGGTGACCGCAAAGAATTTCGCCATGACGCTTCGCCCTCCACCGGACGTGTCATCCCTCAGCTTCGCTGAGAAGCCGACCCGGGATTGCCTTGCGGCGCAATGCGACTAATTCGATTCCTCACTTGGCCTTGAACGTGAAATTCGCCGTCGCCGGCTTTCCCGCTGCCACGGTGATCTTCTGGGTCTGTGTGCCGTAAGTCTCCTGCCAGGCGGTAAGGGTGTAGTTGCCCGGCGGCAGGTTATCGATCTTGTACGATCCCTTGTCGTCGCTGACGCCATACGGTCCCTTGACCACAACCATATATCCACTCATCCAGGGATGAATGTTGCACTTCACATGGATGGCAACTTCCTGCGCCGGCCAGGAGGTATCGATGGGCTGAGCACCGGGAGGCTGCGATTTGTTCCACTCGTGGTTTTGTCCTCCCGGCGCAGGCATGGGATGAATGTTGTGCGAGGTCTGATCGGCGTTGACAACTTTGAAATGCTCATTCACACCCAGTCCGAGCACGTGCGGCAAATACTGGCAGCCTTTCTGGGTAACCTCCGGCTCGGCAGCGGGAGTGACGTCGCCCCCGGTCCATCCTTCGGAAACGTAAACCACAACATTTGCCAGGCCGCCGTCGGCTCCGGCCACAACGCCTTCGGTGGTAATCGGATGGTCTTTGTGCTGCGCCGCGCACGTCGGCTCTTTCGACATGTCAATCGGCTTTTGGTGCGGAGCTGCTCCGTCGAGTTTGATCGTCCCGGTGACGCCGCCTCCCGAAGGAGGAGCAGCTTTCACTCCGTAAGGCAGGGAGATCATTACCACGAAACCGAGGACAACTGCGACGCCCAGAATTACCGCGAGCTTGTGACCATTCAGCGTTTTCATAAAAACTCTCTCCTCATGCGAAACCGCCGCCTCATTTACCAGAGTCGGCTGGGGCTGGGGCTGGAGCATTTGGATTGATAGGCTTCAACCCGAGTTGCTTGGCGATTTCCTTTTCCTTGCTATGCATGGGCTGCAAGGTGCGCAGATAGAAAACCAGGTCCCAAGCCTCCTCCGGCTTCACGTTGTCGGCGAATGAGGGCATCGGAGTGCCGTCGAGGCCGGTCATGAAAATCCGATAAAGGTCGCGGTCTTCAGTCCCGCACTTGAACCGGGTTTGGTCGTGGAAGTTGAAAGGCTTGATGGGGCGATTCTGATCGTCGGTCAGCGTGTCGGCTGAAGGTCCGTTCGCCCGGCCTTCTACACCGTGACACTTCCAGCATTCCAGCTTCTGGAACATTGCTTGACCGGCTTTGATCCTGTCGGCGGTGATTGGAGGCTCGGGCGTGACCTCGATCACGGCCCCGGACTTTTCCGTTTTCCATCGCTCTGAGAAATGTTTGACGTATGCGACTAGATCGGCTCGCGCCTGCGAGGAAAGCGGATTCCAGGAGGGCATGTTGGAGCTTTCGAGACCCCGCCCAATGGTGTTGAACAAGTCTTCATCCGTGGGTAGAGTTCCGCTTGGCGTAGAGCGGCACTTAAACGTCGCAAGAGTGAAGTTGCGCGGCTTGGGGTCGAGCCAGGCTGCGTTCTCGCCTTCGCCATCTCCGAGCACACCGTGGCAACCGACGCAGTAGCGGCGGTAATTCATCTTTGCAGCCTGCGCGTGGCCAGTCAGCTTGCCGATATGCGCCTCGGTTCCCAGAGACTGGTCTTCCTGATCCTGGGTGACTTGCGCGGAGGAGATGCCGCAAAGCGCGACTATCGCGACTGCGCAAACGATCCAATTGAGCCGTTGATTACGCATTTCCCCCTCCTTAGAAGTCGAAGTCAAAGCCAGACATCAGGCTGCTGCTGGTCAGGTCGGTTCCAGTGACTGGCGATGTCCCGCGTTGCCGCACCCACGAGTACTCGTTGTGCCAGGCGAACCCGGCGCGGCTGGTCATAATCGGCATGTAACGGAAGCCCATGGTGTACATGTCGATGTTGCCCAGATCGGACTTGACCGTAGGATCAGCCTGCTGCGACATGCGCTCCCACTCCGAACGCTGTATGAAGATCAACTGAGGACTGTACACATAGTGAGTTTCGAGCAAGTAGCCGTTCCAACTGGGCGCTCGCGCTCCTGCAGGAAGCACATTTCCTGGCAGATTGTTCCCCGCCCCGGCGTTGCCGCCCGGAAAATCGCCGTAACCGGCCCCGAACCAGGCGCTGTCCCAGCCGTGTTGCGTCACGACCTGGAAATCCAGTTTGTTGAAGTAGAACAGTCCGACAAAACCTTCGCGGTTAAACGGCCGGTTGGCTCTGCCGGAACCCGGGATCACGCTCGCCGGATCGGTAGGCCCGCCATTCGTCAAGTAATAGGTCGGCGCCTCGCCAACCATGGCGTAGAAACCGACCCGGTCGGTGCCCCATTTGCCGACGTCAAAGGCGTGACTTGCGGCGAAAAACCCGCTGTAGGAATTGCCGTACGAGAGATTGACGTTTCCGTCCGACGAGCTGATCAAAGCCACCGAATATCGGGTCCGATCGTTGAGCGAGTGCCCCATGATCTCCATGCCGAGCTGGTTGTCGCCAATCTGCCCGAAGATGTTGCCGTCGCCAACCGGAATGAAGTGATAAGTCTCATAGACGCCCGAGATGGGAGTTAGGGTCAAAATCCGCTTTTCAGAGACCAGGTTATCCAGCTCAAATTTCCCCATCTTCACGTTGAGCCAGGAACTGCCGAAGAGATTGTCAAAACGCCCCATCACGGTCTCGAAGTGCCAGGAAGCGGTTGGGTCAGACGATGGGAGCACGTAGAACGAAATATTCTTCTCGATGGTACCGCCGGTGTGGAAATCCAGCCCGCTCAGGTCGAAGCCATGGCTCGTGATCTGAGACTCGCCCATCCCAATCCCAGCTGGGCTATCAACTTGAACTTTGTCGGTGCTCTCCCGATGCCAGTAGGGAATGATGCGGAAGGTGACTGGCCAATACGAGGGATTCTGCCAGATCGGAGCGTCCCGGTCGTTCATGAGCTGATAGCCGTTGTCTTTGAACTTTTGCCCAAAGTAGTTCAGCATCGGCCAAGCTTCGTGACAGGCTGAACAGCGCAGGCCGTACTTTCGGGCAAAGGCGGGAAGGGCTAGAGCGCTGTTAGCGGACGAGAGGAGAAAAAACACCGCCAGCAGCAGTCCGACTAAGGTCCTTCGAGGAGAAGCCATCGTGACCTCCTGAAATCACCCACAGAAGAGACTTCTGTTTCGACCCCAATGCGCAACGGTGTGGTTTTTATCACGTCGGCAAAGCAAGTGTCAAGATGATGTCGCGAATTTGTCATTAAATTGTCTCCGCAAATTGTCTCCGCTGAGTTGACATGCTACTCTCGTCCGCTGTAAGGATGGTCGGTGCCTTTGTTAGCCGTGCTTCCAGCTATGAAGCCAAGAAAGCGCTTTTGGAGTCTTGCGATTGTGGCCATCCTGCTTCGATTCGCCACCCTTCCGCTCCCGGTTCACGCTCGCGGCAAATCCACGGAGAGTTATGGGATGGGATTGAGCGTCAGTGTTCCAGCCTCCGAACGTGACGTCCTGCAGGCGGTCGGGGACGTCGCCGCCGACGGGATTATTCAAGGCAGCAAAGAATACAACAAAGACGAATATGTTGGGGGCGCCGACGCTGTCGACAGCACTCCGGTTTTTCCAAAGTGGACAGGACCCGGGCAGGCTTTCTACAAAGTCCGCAAGAACGCACTGGACCCAAGAAATTTCAAAGACGGAGGAGATTCCGGCACGCTCGCCGTCCGCTACGTGGTGCAACCAGGAGACGACAAGAGCACTATTCTGAAGATTGATGCGGTTTTTGTGGACGATTTTCACCGCAAGCCGCATCTTTCCAATGGCTCGGTCGA
>Ga0210407_10004593_pt1 | contig 10838 bp, 9 predicted proteins | sample IncBWC27MmetaG_FD_150860 | JGI IMG/M metagenome (GOLD analysis project Ga0210407, IMG submission 150860) | Forest soil microbial communities from Barre Woods Harvard Forest LTER site, Petersham, Massachusetts, United States - Inc-BW-C-27-M | ecosystem: Environmental > Terrestrial > Soil >... | reverse complement strand
AATAATTTTTCCGCTGGAGCCGGGCTTCGCTTCGCCCGGGCGGTTCGCGATGACCATTTGCAAAGTTTCCGTGGAGCCGAGCGAGTCCAGAATTTCGACGCCAAAACGTTCTTTGAATCGATGGAACAACGGCGCGGGAAGCGATTCGCCGGCGGAGATCGCGTGACGCACGCTGGAGAAGTCGAATTCGCGGACATCTTCGCGGTGATGCGCCAGCAGCGCCGCAAAATTAGTGGGCACGGAGAAAAAAAGTGTGGGACGGTAACGTTCAATATCGGCGTAAATCGTAGCCGGAACGGGACGCATCGGAGAAAGAATCGTCGTGGCGCCGCAGCCGAGAGGGAAATAGCCGGCATTTCCCAGCCCGTAGGCAAAAAACAGTCGCGCGACGCTGAAGCAGCGGTCGGTCTCTTTCATTTGCAGGATGCCTTTGGCGTACAGCTCGCAGCAAACGACCATGTCGTGATGAAGATGGACGCAACCCTTGGAGGCGCCGGTGCTTCCAGAGGAGTACAGCCAGAAAGCGGGCTCGTCTTTGCTGGTGTGCGAGGCTGACAATTCTGGCGAAGCGGAAGCCATCAGATTCTGCAGAGAGTGATGATTGTGCGAGAGTCGATCCCGTGATGGAGGATCCTGCTTTACTTCGCTAACCACGATCTCTTGCAAATAGCGGAGGTTTTCGTTCGGAATGGATTGTAAATGTGGCAGTAGAGGTTCGCTGACTAGAGCGATGCGAGCGCGGCAATCGTTGAGGATGTATTCGTAGTCTTGGGGCTTGGCCTGCGTGTTGACGGGAACGGCGACGGCCCCAATCTTGATTGCTCCAAAAAAGGAGTAGAGGAATTCCGGAGTGTCTAGGAGCAAAAGAAGCACGCGCTCTTCTGCGTGGACGCCGAGAGCGAGCAGGACATTGCCAACGCGGTTGGTATTTTCCAGCAGTTGCTGGTAGGTGACCAGCTCGTCGCCGCACTCGATGGCGACTTTCGCGCCGCGGCCTTCCTGGACGTTGCGGTCCACGAAGTGCGTGGCGACGTTGAATGTCTCCGGCAAAGTGATCAAGAGCTTGGCGGCCTCCCGCCGTTCCGCGTGGTGAGCTAGGAGATTCTTTCGCGCAAACGGGCGGCAGTATAGCACGGGGGAATTTTGCGAGCCGGGAACTGCACTAGCTAGTGGCGAGAGGCAAGGGCGGCGCGTGCTCTGACGAGCCTTGATTTTGATGACGCGTCGCACAATTCGGGCAACGTGCGACGTTTCACCCCAAACGCGCATCGAACTCAAGCAAAGACGATCGCTCTGGTGCAGAGCCCGCGTGTATGATTGTGCCGACTATATTGCGAGATTGGGGTGAGAGTCATGAGACAACAGATTTCCCGGCTGAGTGCACTCTTCATGGTCCTTCTGCTGTTGCCTGCTCCAGACTGGGCTACTTGCGGCGGCGGTGGTGGCGGCGGAATGGGCGGGATGAGAAGCGGCGGCGCTCCTGGCACTCCGGGCATGGGGAGCGAGCAGGTCTACCAAGTTCCCTGGAAAATTCTCAAACCGGAAGATGCTCTAGTTCCCGGCGGCCTCGTTGTGTACTGGTTTCCTTCCTCAGTACAGGAATTTCAGAAATCCAGCCTGCGCAATTCGCGAAGCCTATCTCTATATGCGACAGAGTGCGTCACGATGGGCGTCGCCGAGGCTAGCTCCACTTTGGGGCAAAAGTTCGTCGGTGGAGACAAGCTTCCGGTAGTCGTGCTCGCGAAAACGGACGGGACGGTAATCAACAAGCTTCAGAACAACAACGGTTTCCTGAAAGTCGATGATGTCGAAAAGCTGGTGGAATCCGAAATGAAGCAGCGCGAAGAGGCCGTTAAGAACGAGCTCAAAGCGGCCAAGGAAAAGGCCAAGTCCGGAGACAAAGATGGCGCGATCCCATTGTACAAATCGGTGCTCGTTGAAAAATGCCTTTTCCCAGGCAAAGCGAAGGACGCCGCGAAAGAACTGAAAAAGCTCGGCGTCGATGCCACCGTTAAGCTTTTTGACGCCCCGGTCATGAATCCCGCTCAAAGCGCCAAAATCGAGACTGTCATGAAGCGCGGGCTTGACGCGGAGATGAACGACAAATACGAAGAAGCCGAACGCCTCTACAGCGAAGCGCGCCGCATGGATCCCGCCGATCCGGCCCCGCTTCGTTATCTCGGGGAACTCTGCCGCCATCACCTCGGCGATTGGGATAGAGCGCGCGAAACCTTCCAGGCCATTCTCGACATGCCTGCCGACCCACTATCGCGTGCTGTAGCACTCCATGGCCTCGGAAAGATGACCATCCACGAAGGCGACTTTCTTGCAGGCTTGCATCTGATGGAAGATTCGGTGCGTGAATATCCAATCGCGTTGGCATACCGCAATCTTGCCGTTTACTGGAACTCGGAAGGCAATGCCGCCAAAGCTGACTACTACACGCGCGAAGCCACGAAGCTCGATCCAACCGATCCGTACAATCTGGTCTTCGCCGCCGCGTTCCTCGCCGGCAACGGTCATGGCGACGAAGCGTTGAAAATTGCGCAGGAAAACGAAGCGATGCTGCCTGCCTCCTACAATCTTGCCGCCATTTACGCGCAGCTCGGGCAAAAGCAAAAAGCTCTCGACCTTCTCAAACGCCATTTTTTTGAATACGAGCGCTACGAAGCAGTGCGCTCGAAGGAAATGATGGAAGCCCGCGTTGACGCCGTGTTTGCTTCTCTCCGCGAAGACCCGCAATTCATCGCGCTGACGAGCGCCGCCGACGGAAAACTCCCAATTCCGCAAAACGGCAAAATGCCTACGGTGGCCCCAGCCAAGATGTAGGCACCAGCCCGACCGACGAAAGACTCAGGCATCTCTAACGCTGCGGTAAGCTTCCTGCCCGGCTTCAACCGCGCCAGCGACTGTGGATTTCACGTCGTCCACGGTCTCTTGTGCGCGGCGCTTCCAGCGCTTTCCCGTCGATGCCGCATCATCTATCCCTTTTTTCACAGTGCTGGAGATATAGTCGCGCGTCTCCTCTCCTGAGGATGGCGCAAAAAGCAGGGCGAGAAGCGCGCCTACTCCAATCCCCACGGCAAATGTGGTGTATTTGTTGGACCATTTATTGTGGCTCATCGTGTCCTCCATGCTGGAGAAATAGAATTGTTTGACGTACAGATCATTCAGGCAGTTTGGATCCATTCGAGTTTCATTTCCTTGATGCTGGGGGAGACAACATCTGAGATCCGATCGTTCCGAACGGCGCGGAGACTCCTGCGTCGATGGAGACAATACGCAGACACCACACTAGTCAGAAAGAGGATGGACTAATGTCATGTTTCGAACACTTTCAGCGTTTAATTTCAGATTAATTTTCGGCCATCGTCCCGCAGGGCTCAAGGCTCTTCGCTGCTCAGGTCATAGGAGATGCGGAGAACTGACCTGATGACGTAGGCTGAAGAAGCGGTGCCAATTGAGGATGATGCGAGCACATTCGAGCGCAATGATTCTGATACCTGCAAAGGAGTACCGGCGGTGATTATAAGAGTGTTCAAAGACAAGCTCGCTCTCAGCCGATCTGCGGCAGAGCAGGCCGCGGCTGCTTTGCGCGGCGCTATTCTTCAAAGTGGGCTGGCGCGAATTGTCGTTGCAACGGGAGCATCGCAGTTGGAATTTTTGGATGCCCTAACCAAGAGAGAAGACATTGACTGGCAGCGCGTCGAAATGTTTCACCTTGATGAGTACATCGGATTGCCGATTACCCATCCAGCCAGCTTTCGCAACTACCTGCTTAAGAATTTCATTCATAAAACGGGCCTTACGAAGTATCACTTGCTCGACGGCGACGGCGATGCGCGCGAAGCTGCGCTGCGGACTGGCGAGAGCTTGAACGCGGCACCGATTGATATTGCATTTGTGGGCATCGGAGAGAACGGCCACTTGGCGTTTAACGATCCTCCGGCGGATTTCGTGAGTGATGAGCCGTATCTGATCGTCGAACTCGACGAAGCGTGCCGGCGGCAACAGGTGGGCGAGGGATGGTTCGCGGAAATATCGGATGTTCCGCGGCAGGCCATTTCCATGTCGGTGCGCCAGATCATGAAAGCGCGAGAGATTCTTGTCGTTGTGCCGGATGCGCGGAAAGCGGAAGCCGTGAAGCTTTGCTTCGAGGGGGAAATCAGTCTGATGGCTCCCGCTTCGATATTGCGCACGCATGCAGCGGCGACGGTTTATTTGGATGAAGAGTCTGCATCATTGCTGAACGCGGCAACGCTGCATGCGTATGCGGCCAAAGAATAAGCGCTATTCTCGAAAATCGGATCCCGGCGTGCATTGAAATACTGGGAGGGTCGAAAAAATCGACCCTCCCGTTGACCCTCCGGTTCGCATGCCTTCGATCGCTCTGTTTGGTGCGGCGTCAGAAGCGAACGACGGCGCTGACCGAGACGCGAGTGCAATTTGCCGTGCCGTTGGAATTATGCAGGCCAACGTAGTCGAGTTGCGGGCGCAGCGCGAGGTGGGGCAGAACGCCCAAATCCACCCCGCCGCCAACGCTATACGCGAAGTTGGTATTGGAACCGCCGCCGTTGCCAAAAGTTAAATGCCCGGCACCCGCCAGGAACTGAACAAAAGGAGTGACCTTTGTCGGGTTGTGAAGAATGATTCGCGGGCCAAAAAGAAACGTGTAGGTATTCAGCGAAACACCGCCGGGAGAGGCGTGGTAGCCGCCAAAGTCACCAACGATCCCCAGAAAGGGGATTGGTTTATATGCGATCGAACCGCTGACACCATTCTGGCTGAGGTCGGCGCCGCCTCCCAGGTGGAAGTAAGAGTAGCCAATGGAAGCGTCGGCGGAGGACTGGGCGCGCGACGGTACGGCCAACAGGAACAGCCCCAAGCTAAGTAGGAGCAGGCGTTTCATAGAGATAGGTCCTTTCGAGCGTGCTTGAGAGTTTAAATACGCAGCCGAACGGGACGCGGGCAGGGTGGGTAGCCGTCCTCCACGGCTGATACAAGTTTGATGCACTGGGGTGGGAATTTGCGAGGAATGAGGAATCGGTTGCTTGGCGTGCAATAGGGTTCGCCTTCGCTGGGGGCGACCGAGTAGGGGAAGGCAAACGTCTCAGTGCGGTTTGCCGATGGTTTTGGGGCTTGGTCTTTTTCGTTTCGAGGCCATCCGTTTGCTGAGAAGCTCGACGGCGCCTTCTAGTCTCTGACGTTTCTTCCAAAAATCGGCCCAGAGATCGCCTTTTTCTTTTAGGTTGTTATTCCGAGGAGTTGGCGAGCGTAGGCTGGCGCTTTGCCGGCGTCTTCGTGTTTGAGATAGACGTAGACATCGATGCCTTGCGCGAGCCAGGCATCGAAGCGCTGCCTCCAGGCTTTCAGTTGCTTCGGGGTGTAGTCTTCGAGGCGTAAACGGGCGTAGGTGAACGGGGCGGTGATTACGTCGGGGGGAGTTTGCTTTTCCGTTTCGGAGAGGCAGAGGGCCGTTTGGTGCTGGCGAAGGGTGGCATAAGTTTCGTCGGTGTACCAGGACGGATGACGCACTTCAAACGCGAAAAGGAATGCAGGCGGGCGAAGGGCGAGAAAATCTTCGAGTAGGGGGCGATCGAATTTGAAGGTGGGCGGGAGTTGCACGAGGATGGGGCCGAGGTGGTCGCCGTCGTTGAGGATGCTCGAGACTTCCAGGAAACGCTTCAACGAGCTTTCGCAGTCGCGGAGCCGTTTTATGTGAGTGATTTGCTGGTTGGCTTTCAACGCGAAACGAAAACCCCCGGGGACGCTTTTCGCCCAGTTCGAAAGGGCGGACTCGGTGGGCATGCGATAGAAACTATGATTGATTTCGACGGTGGAGAATTGCTTGGCATAGAAGCTAAGCATCTCCTTGTCCGGCAGCTTTTCAGGGTAAAAATTGCCCTTCCACTCCTTATAGGAATATCCCGAAGTTCCCACTAGTAGCTTGCCCGCGCCAGGAATGGTGCACCTCCTGTCTTTGCGATTTAATCATACCGACCGCGGTCCGGAAAGGGTTGAGCCTATCTTTTGAACCGCTTGTATTCCGATGGCAAGTCAATGCCAAATCTCGCGCACAAGGCCGACACGTCGCGAAAGTCCTTGTCTCTCAACTCGTAGCCGGAGTGAAATTTCACCATCCATTCAGGTGAAATGCACCTCACCGTTCGACCTTCTATCACCCCAGTCCCCGTCAAGGAAGCCGCAGGGTACATCTCCCCATTTTCTTTCGGTCCGTATATTCCATTTCCCTGACTATCGAAGACAATCACGTGCACATCGATTTCTCTGCCGTATTCATCACCTAAGACGAAATTCCAATCCCGGGCGTCTTCCATCTTTATCTCTTTGTATCCTCTCTCGAGCAGCATTTCTTTCAATTTCGGTACGTCCTTCTCCTCAATGGCAATGTCCAAATCCTGATGAGATCTACTCTGCTCACGAAGGAGGGCATCAACGCACCAGCCGCCATCGATCCAGATTTCGACGCCCAAATTCTCAAGGCCGGAATAAAGATCAATTACGTCACTCGAAACCACCGTAGCACCCCCGATCAGGGCAGGAGACTACGCCCCGTGGACGCACAGAAGACATATCTGCCCAACTACGGCTTGGCTATCACGGCGTTTTCTTTGTAGTCGCCGACATACGCTGGCTGAGCAGTTCGATGGCGCCTTCCAGACGTTGACGTTTCTTCCAAAAATCGGCCCAGAGATCGCCTTTTTCTTTTAGACGTGCGGGCACGGCCTTCATGTTCATGGTCTCAGGACGGAGGCTTGTCTTCAGTTCTCGCGGTAGGACCGGCGTGGAGACAGGGGCTTTCGGAAAGGCGCGGACCGAATAGGCGGCGGCGAGTGGGCGGCCGTGGGCGTTCTGCTGGACGTCGATTAGTACGCGGCCGGCGGGACGCTTGGCGACGATGCGCTCGCTGGTGACAAGATTGGCGTGCTCTGCGGTTACGTTGCGGGCGATGATCTCGGCAAAAGTCCTTAGCTGCTCATAGGTATAGACCGGTTCAACGGGGACGTAGATGTGAAAGCCGGTAGCGCCGGAGGTTTTCAGGAAATGAGCGACGTGCAATTCTTCGAGCGCTTTGTGAAGGGCTTGCGCAATCGTAACCACAACGGAAAATTCCGTGCCGTCCGAGGGATCGAGATCGAAGAAGAAGTAATCGGGATGATCGAAGTCGTCGGTGCGATTGGACCAGGGATTGTGGTCGATGCAGCCAAGACCGGTTAGGAAGAGAAGCGAAGCGCGGTCGTCGGCAGTGGCGTAGTGAATTTCTTTGCCTCGGCCTTCGGAGTCGATGGGGACGGTCTTGAACCACTCAGGCAAGCCCTCGCGGACATCTTTCTGAAAAAAGGCCTGGCCGTTGATGCCATCAGGATAGCGGCGCAAGACCAGAGCGCGTCCGCGAAGAAAAGGTAGGATGTAGTCGGCCACTTGGTAGTAGTAGGCGAGCAGGTTGCGTTTCGTGTAGCCGGACTCCGGGAAATAAACTTTGTTCAGGTTGCTTAGGCGGAGACGTTTGCCGTCAAGTTCGATGGTGACGGATTCCGCGCGGCCTTCAAACAATTCTTCCTCGATTTGGGCTTTCTTGCTGATCACCCGGCCCACGACCGCGGGCGCGTGGACAACTGCGGGAGGGGCGCCGGCGGGAACGGGCTCAGGATTGGTGGCGGCGACTTCGCTCGCCCATTGGCAGTCTGCGGGACGAACATCCTCGCGAAGAGCGATGAAAACGGGGTGGCGTAACGAATTTTCCTGTGTCCATCCGCTGAACTTGACGCGCGCAACGAGAGTTGGAGAGACCCATGAGGGTTTCTCGTTTGTTTCCGGAACGACATCGAATGGGCAAGAGGGCGATGCCAGTTTCTTTAGTTCGCTGCTTAGCTCCTCCAACTTTTTGCCATCGAAACCGGTACCAACGTGGCCGATGAAGCGAAGCTTTTTCCCTTGATAGAGACCCAAAAGGAGCGCGCCGAGAGGGATAGCGGAGGTGCGCGCCGCGGTCCAACCGCCGACGACAGCGTCAAGAGTCTTCGTAATTTTGAGTTTGAGCCAACTCGTGCTGCGCTCGGAGACGTACGGACTATCAATCCGCTTGGCGACGATGCCCTCGAGGCCGTTGTCTCGGGCCACTTCGAAGATTTCTTTTCCGCGTTCCAGTTGATGATCGGAAAAACGAAATCTATCGGAGGTGTGAAGCAGGCGTTGAAGAAGTTGCTTGCGCTCGATGAGCGGCGACCTGCGAAGGTCGTATCCGTCGCAGTAGAGCAGATCGAAGGCGAAGAAAACGACGGGGACGCGCGAGATTAGATTTTCGGCGGGAGCGCGCACGTGCATCCGTTCCTGCAGGAGCCCAAAGTCGCTGCGGCCGTGAGCGTCGATAGCGGCAATTTCTCCATCGAGAATCGCTTGGCGCGCGGAGATCGCTGCTGGGAGCGAGGCGAGTTCGGGATAGCGCCCGGTGATCTCGGCGCCGCTGCGGGCACGTATCGTCAGTGCTCCGCTATCGATCCAGGCAAGCGCGCGCACGCCGTCCCACTTGATCTCAAAGAGCCAGTTGGGATCGGAAAAAGGGCGGTCGCCGATGGTTGCGAGCATCGGTTCCAAACGGGACGGCATGGCCGCCTTGCGCGCTTCTTGGAGCTCGTCTGGGCGAAGCGGGTTCGGCGCACGCTTGGGTGGAAGCTCTTGCTTGATTTCTTCGATGGTCCTGCCGGTTAAGACGGAGCCGTCATGTTCGTCAACGTTCCAGGCGGGATCCTCAGCGGCGTCTTTGTGCTTGATCATCAGCCATTCATTGCCCTTTTCGCTCTTCTTCAGCTTCACAAGCACAAAACTTCCGCGCAGCTTTTCTCCGTTCAAGCTGAACTTGATTTCTCCCTTCTGGAGTTGTTGTGCCGCGTCCAAATTGCGTCCCGGCAGGTTTTCGACAGCAAACGTTCCGCGGTCCCACACCATGACGGTTCCCGCGCCGTAGCTGCCTTCGGGAATTTTGCCTTCGAAGCCGCCGTACTCGAGTGGATGATCTTCGGTCTGTACGGCGAGCCGCTTGTCCGCGGAATTCAGCGACGGGCCTTTCGGCACCGCCCAAGAGACTAATGCGCCATTGATCGCCAGCCGAAAGTCATAGTGCAGCCGTGTTGCTCGGTGCTTCTGCACCACGAACGTGTCTCCATGCCTGGCCTCCGCGGGGATTTCCAACATAGACAGCTTCGGATTTGGCAGGCGCTTGCGCTTTGCGTCTGCCCCCGGTTGCGGCGCCTGGTCGGAGCGTTCCGGCTCGCCGAATGGCTCCGGCGTCCGATCAAACCTGCGTTTCTTCCTATATTCTTCCAGCTTCGCCATGAGGAGGGATTCTATAGCATGGTCTGGCCCGAATCCGCTTTAGAGGAGGGGCAGTCCCATGGCTCGTAATCGCTTATTGAGTAAACGCGGGTCGATATAGCTGTGTTTCAGGAGTTGCTCGAAAGCGCCGCGAAGGTCGGCTAAATGCCCTTGCCGGAAAGAAGTTTCTAGCACTCCCAAGGTCCCTCGGACTTCGAGATTCTCACCCTTGGCCAAGCGGCGCGCCTCATAGTCGTCGAGCAGCACTATATTTGCGCGTATTTCTTTCGCAAGAACGATCGCGCTAAGCTCTCCAATTCCCAACCCATAGCTCTTTCGCAGTTCGGACAGTTCCGTTCGATTCTGAACTTGCTTCGTTTCAATCCAAGTCGCTCGATCCACTTCGGACGCACCTGGCAGACCAGCGCCGGACACGACGACCTCGTGGTGAACCTCCGCTGAAATGTAAACTTGCGAGAAAAGCGTGCGAAGAAGGTCGAAATGGTTGAGTTTAGCTAGAATAACCAGGGGCGATGAATCGGATACGACGATCACGTTTTGACACGGTCAGTGGATCGACGTTCCTCCTCTAAGTCTTCGAGCCTGTATCTCAGTGGCGGAACTCCATGCTTCGCAACGAAATCCATAAAAACGGCCAAGGGCGTTTCACATAGCTCGGCAGCGCGTCCCAGGGAGATTTTCTCTTCGCGATAAAGTTCCAACGCCAGCAATCGAGCGGCCTCTTGCGAGACGTTCCCCTCTTCAAGATTTGCCGCCTTCAGAAGCGCTGATGGCAAGTCGACGCGCACGGTTTCCATAAACCCAAATTACCGCATATTCTGCCCTTTGTCATGACCTATCCATATGCGGATTTGCAAACAACAGAGTGGATTCATCTTGCGTCTTGCCTCGTAGCAAAGCTAATCTTGGAGTTGCGGGCCCCGATCTTAAGTTGTCGCTGAAGGAGCGCCTAAAATGGCCACGAGCGTATGGAAGGGCCACCTCACCTTTGGTTTAATTTCGATCCCGGTGCGGATATCTGCCGCGGCGCGCGGGGAACGCATCAGTTTCAACCAGCTCCATAAGGAGTGTCATTCACGGCTGAAGCAGCCGCTGTTTTGCCCGGTTTGCAACCGGAATGTGGAGCGGTCCGAGATCGTAAAAGGCTACGAGCACGAGAAGGATCAATACGTTTTGTTTAGCGAAGAAGAGTTGGACAAGATCGAGCCTCCTTCCGCGCACGTCATGGAGATTCTGGAATTCGTGAAGCTCGATGAGCTAGATCCGCTGTACTTCGATTCCTCATATTACGTCGCTCCGGAAGACGCCGGCGTAAAGGCCTATCAACTGCTGATGAAGGCCATGGAAGAGTCTGGCTATGCGGCCATCGCGAAGCTCACCATGCATCAGCGTGAACACATCGTGATCATTCGGCCTGGCAAGAAGGGGATGACGCTGCACACGATGTTCTATTCGAACGAGATTCGAGCGGCAGAGTCCGTTTC
>Ga0210407_10004592_pt1 | contig 10838 bp, 12 predicted proteins | sample IncBWC27MmetaG_FD_150860 | JGI IMG/M metagenome (GOLD analysis project Ga0210407, IMG submission 150860) | Forest soil microbial communities from Barre Woods Harvard Forest LTER site, Petersham, Massachusetts, United States - Inc-BW-C-27-M | ecosystem: Environmental > Terrestrial > Soil >... | reverse complement strand
CACCGCGGGAGCGTCCGGATTGGCAAGTTGTGCCTGGAAATTCTTCGTGAACTCTCCGAACATGATGTTGGACACTTCCTGGATGACGCGAGAGCCCATCTGCGCCAGAATTCCCACCACGGTCAACTCGGAAATGCTGGTGACTTGCGTGCCGCCGGTGTCGAGCGCCCGGAGTCTTCCGGTCATCTTCATGGACGCGCTGCCGCGGCCACGCACATCCTGACCTTTTCCCAGAATCTCGATTTCGTGGTTTTGGTTGTCCAGCCGAACGATGTGTATGTCGCCCTTGTAATCCGTGACGCTGGGGCCGACTTTCACGCGAATCGTGCCCTTGTAGTTGTTCTCGTCCACTTGTTCGGTGACCTGCGCGCCGGGCACACAAGCGGCTACTTTTCGCGGATCGCTCAGGAAACTCCAGACCTTTTCCACGGGCTCCTGCACCTGGAAAGTCTTCTCGATTTGGATCGCCATGGTCTTATGTCACCACACCTTTTTCCTTGAGGACGTTCCACACCTTCCAAGGCGCGATGGGCATGTCGATGTGCTTCACGCCCAGATGCGAGAGCGCGTCCACGACCGCATTGACAAACGCCGCCGGCGATCCCACGTTGGGAGACTCGCCCACGCCTTTTGCTCCGAATGGATGATGAGGCGAAGGGGTGCACGTATTTCCCGTTTCCCAGTGCGGCGTTTCCACGGCCGTGGGAATCAGGTAATCCATAAAGCTTCCACCCTGGACGTTGCCGTTCTCGTCGTAGTCGATCAGCTGCATGAAAGCGATGGCCAGGCCTTCGGTCAAACCGCCATGAATCTGGCCTTCCACAATCATCGGGTTGATCACGTTGCCGCAATCGTCCACCGCCACGAATCGGCGAACTTTCACTTCGCCCGTGCCCTTGTCGATATCCACGACACAGATGTAGGTGCCAAATGGGAAGGTCAGGTTTGGCGGATCGTAATAATTGACCGCCTCAAGTCCAGCTTCAAGCCCCGGAGGAATGTTGGTGTAGGCCGCAAAGGCGATTTCCTGGATTGTCTTGGACTTGCTGGGCGCACCCTTCACGAAGAACTTGCCTGGCTCCCATTCGAGGTCTTCTTCGCTGCATTCGAGCAGAAAAGCGGCAATCTTTTTGGCCTTTTCCCGTATCTTCCGCGCCGCCATCGCCGTCGCCGCCCCGGAAGTCGGAGTGCTGCGACTGGCATAGGTTCCGAGACCGTACGGCGCAGTGTCCGTGTCGCCTTCTTCAATGATCACGTCCAATGCGGGAATTCCCAGCTCCTGCGCGACGATTTGCGCGTATGTCGTTTCATGCCCTTGTCCTTGGCTCTTCGTGCCCATGCGGCAGATGGCTTTGCCTGTCGGGTGGATGCGGATCTCCGCGCTGTCGAACATCTTGATTCCGGCAATATCGAAGGAGTGCGCAGGGCCGGCGCCCACAGCTTCCGTGAAGCTGGAGATTCCGATGCCCATGAACTCGCCCTTCTTGCGCTTTTCTTCCTGTTCTTTGCGAAGTTCTTTGTATCCGACCATCTCAAGGGCCTTGTTGAGCGCTCCCTCGTAGTTTCCACTGTCGTAGGTCCAGCCGAGCGGCGTCTTATAGGGGAACTGATGAGGCTGAATGAAGTTTTTCCGGCGAAATTCGGCCGGATCCATCGTCAATTGAGCAGCCAGGATATCCGTAACTCGCTCGATCAGATAGGCAGCCTCGGTAATACGGAACGAACAACGATACGCGATGCCCCCGGGTGCCTTGTTCGTGTACACTCCGTCGACTTCGCAGAATGAAGCAGGAAAATCGTACGATCCCGTGCACATGCTGAATAAACCTGCCGGAAACTTCGTGGGTTGCGCAGCCGCGTTGAATGCGCCATGGTCGGCCAGCGTTTTCACGCGCAGCGCCTTGACCTTACCATCGCGATCCGCGGCAATTTCAGCGGTCATGTGGTAGTCGCGGGCAAATCCCGTGGACTGCAAATTCTCAGATCGAGTTTCAACCCACTTCACCGGCACACCCAAAGTAAGGGACGCAACTACGGCGCAAACATATCCGGGATAAATAGGAACCTTGTTGCCAAAGCCACCGCCAATGTCCGGTGACACGACGCGGATGTTCTGTTCCGGGATTCCCCCTACGAGCGCAAATAAGGTGCGGTGCGCATGAGGCGCTTGGGACGTCAGGTAGATGGTCAATTTTCCTGTCGCCTTGTTGAAGTCGGCGACGCACCCACAGGTTTCAAGAGGTGCAGGGTGGCATCTTTGAGAAATGGCGTGCACGCTGGCCTTCACGGCCGCTTCTTGAAAGGCTTTTTCCGTCGCTGCCTTGTCGCCAACTTCCCAGTGGAAGATGTGATTCGATTTTTCCTCGCGATCTTCGCGGAGAATGGGGGCGTCCGGGTTTGTGGCTTTGTGAGGATCGATCAATACCGGCAGTTCTTCGTACTCGACTTCGACCAATTCGGCGGCATCGGCGGCTGTATACCGGTCTTCTGCGACGACGAAGGCAACCTCTTGCGCTTGAAAAAGAACCTTACCTGTCGCTAGCACCATCTGCTTATCGAAGAAAAGCGTGGGCATCCAGGCCAGGTTTGCCTTCGCAAGGTCTTCGCCGGTAATGACGGCAAGCACGCCGGGGAGCTTTTTGGCGGCCTCGGAGTTGATACCCTTCAGCCGGGCATGGGCATACGGGCTGCGGACCATCTGTCCGTAGACCATTCCTGGAAGTTGCACGTCATCGACATAATTGCCCTTGCCCTGGATAAACCGAGAGTCCTCTTTACGTTTGAGTGGGTGCCCCATTCCGCCGATTTCGGGCGACGTTTTCGCGATCACTTTGCCACTCCTTGCTCCACCGGCCGTGCGGTTGTTTGTGCCGACTTGCCGGCGGCATACTGTACCGCCTTAACAATATTTTGGTAGCCCGTACAGCGGCAGAGGTTGCCGGAGATGCCCCAGCGAATGTCTTCCTCCGATGGGTGTGGGTTCCTGCTCAGCAGAGCATAGGAGGACATCAACATGCCGGGAGTGCAAAATCCGCACTGCAGCCCGTGCTCTTCCTTGAAGCCCTCCTGCAAGGGGTGGAGTTGGCCGTCCTTGATGAGTCCTTCTACCGTCAGAATCTCACCGCCGTCGACTTGCACGGCAAACAATGTGCAGGACTTTACGGACTTTCCATTCAGCACGACGGTGCAGGCGCCACAGTGGCTCGTGTCGCAGCCGACATGCGTCCCAGTCAGTCCCAGCGTTTCTCGTATGAAATGAACCAGCAGGAGCCTGGGCTCCACATGGGCTTCCCGATCCCGGCCATTGATCTTCAGGTGAACCGTCTGCTTTCTAGCCATCGCATATCTCCCGATTCCTGCGGTCTCTTACTTGCCGGCACGTTCTCGAGAGCGGGACAGCGCCCGCGCCGCCAGTTCCTTTGCAAGCCCCTTCTTGTACTCCACTGGGCCTCGCAAGTCGGATCCCGGCGAGGCCTCCTCCGACGCGAACTGCGCCGTCTGCCTGATATTCGCCTCGTTGAGTCCCTTGCCGCGCAGGAAATCCTCCGCCTTTCTTGCTTTTATCGGTGTTGGTCCAGCATTTGTCAGGCCGATACCAATCTTTTGGCAGGCACCTTTGGCATCCAACGTCAGTTGCACCGCCACGGCAGCCGTGGCAAAGTCCCCGACCTTTCGCTCCAGCTTGAGATAAGCGCCAGCGCTTCGTGGCGGTGGAATCGGTATGCGAATTTCGGTGAGAATCTCATCGTGCCCGAGTGCGGTGGTAAACAAGGACTGGAAGAAGTCTTCAATGGCGATGACCCGCTCGCCTTTCGGGCCGGTTGCTATGATCTGTGCGCTCAATGCGATCATCGTCGCGGGGTGATCGTTCGCCGGATCGCCATGCGCCAGGTTTCCCGCCACCGTCGCCATATTGCGCACTTGTGGGTCCGCAATTACACTGGCCGTGTCATGAATCAGCGGGTACTTGGACCGAATTAGTTCCGAGTGCTCCAGTTCGGCTTCTCGAACCAGTCCCCCAATCTTCAAAAATCCGCCTTCTTCCTTGATGTAGTCGAGCCCGGAAACCCGGTTGATATCAATGAGCCATGCGGGCCGCGCAATCCGCAGCTTCATCATGGGGACCAGGCTTTGCCCGCCGCTCAGAATCTTGGCGTCGTCGCCATGCTGCTGCAGCATCGCGATGGCCTCCGGGATTGTTTTTGCTTGAACGTACTCGAAAGCCGGGGGAATCATGCCTGGACCTCCCGAACGACTCTACCGAAGTTCTACGAGTTTTCCTGGACGACAAGACTCTCTTACAATATGTGGACAGCCCCCAACAACGACGAATACTAGGCGCTTCCGGTTTCTTTTTTTTCACCCAGACGCGATCGCCAATCGTCGATCGCGTTTCGAATGGCGTCCGAAGCCAGGTTGCTGCAAATCATCTTGTACTCCGGAATTCCACCCAGGGCCTCGGCGACACTCTGTTTGGTTAACGCATACGCTTCGTCCACCGTCCGTCCCATAACCATTTCCGTCGCAACCGAGGAACACGCAATCGCCACGGCGCATCCCATGCACTTAAACCGGACCTCTTCGATTCGGTTGTCCAGGATTTTTAGGGTAATCTGAACGGTGTCGCTGTCTACCGGGCTCTTCGCCAGTCCCTTTCCCGAAGGATTCGGGATCGTGCCTGCGTTTCGGGGGTTCGAAAAGTGATCGTGAACTTTGTCCCTATACGGGCCCTGACCCTTCGTGTTCATTGCCTGCCTATCGGCTGAGAGACTACAATAGAGATGCAACAATGTCGATAAACGTTATCGATAAATTGAATGAACTGGTCGGGCTTCGAAAGCCGTTTGCTCTGGCAACCGTGGTGCGCACCACAGGTTCCTCCTCTGCAAAACCGGGTAGCAAGGCGATTATAGATTCCGATGGCAAAATGCTGTTCGGATGGATTGGCGGCGGCTGCGCGGAAAGCGCAGTCCGGCTGGAGGCGGTAAAGTCCATTTCCACAGAGACCCCGCAGTTTATTACGCTCGACATGACGGACGAACTTTTGGGAGTTGGCATGCCCTGTGGCGGCGTAATGGACATTTATATTGAGCCCGTCCTGCCGAAACCGGAATTGTTAATCGTGGGCCACGGCCGCATCGTGGAGACCATCGCCAAACTTGGAACGACGCTCGGCTTTTCGGTTACCGTAGATGATCCGGGTGCTGACCGTGACGCTTTTCCCACAGCCGATCGTCTCATCACGAATGATGTTGATCTTTTCGAAGCGGCCATTGGCGCCCACACATTTGTTGTGATCGCTACACAGCACAAGAATGACCACGTCTCGCTGCAAAAAGCGATCGAATGCGACGCGGCTTACATTGCGTTGATTACCAGCCGTCACCGTGCGCGGCTGGTTCTCGACTATGTCGCGCTTGCAGGCGTGCCGCGCGACAAAATCGAAAAAGTGTGGGCTCCCGCCGGTCTGGATATCGGCGCGCGTTCTCCTGAAGAAATCGCGTTGAGTGTGATGAGTCAGATTGTTGCTCTTCGTCGCGGAGGCAATGGCCGTCCGCTGAAACTAAAGGAAGACGCCGACCACGAACCCTCTCCAAACACGCCCGAAGAATCCACGGGGAAGATCGTCACTCAGTGCCCAACGTAAGGGTCGGTAGAACCTGATACTTCGCTTTCGAAATTCAGCCGGCTTGTGGAGAGACGTCTGGCAGCCTAATCGGCCGTGGCCTTCCGTGCAATAGCCCGCCGATGCCGGTCGGCGACGATTTCCGCAAGAATGCTTAAGGCAATTTCCTCGGGTCCCTCGGCCCCAATATCGATTCCCGCGGGGGCGTGCAAACTTCGGAGCTTCTCTTGCGATATGCCGCGGGTTTTCAAGCTTTTCAGAATTTCCTGTGCGCGTTTCTTATTGGCCACGAGTGCGACGTAGGCAACACTAGTCCGCAAAGCTTCTTCGATGGCCTCCTCATCAAATCGTCCACGGCTGGCTGTGACCACATAGGTCTCCGAAGTGCCGGGCAGCTGCGAAAAATCCAGAGTGTGCAGAACGCGGTCGACACCCGGCACGTCGTCGATCGCGATAAGTGGGTCGACGACAATGACCGTGAACTTCATTGCCTTTGCCAGGCGCACGAGCGCCAGTCCAACAGCTTCCTGGCCCACAACAACGAGTTGTGGCTGCGTGGGCAAAACGGGCGATGCGGCGCCAACCTTGCGATCTTCGATTTCCGCCGATCTCAAGAGCTCTTGTACGGACGTCTCGCCGGCGTTCACGTGCTCAACTCTCTCCAGATCGGTCTTTGTGTCCACGTCGAGAAGCACGCCGATGTCTTGGACAGGAACCTTGAGAATATTTTCCGTATGATCGCCAAAAATTGCCCTGCAACCCACGTCGCCGGCGAGCCCCATGATTTCTGGAAATACGGAACGGTCGAGCAAGACTGGATTGCCGCGGAAGCCTTTATAAAGAGGAAGTACGATCTGCGGAGCGGCTTTGTCATACTCCTCGATCAGACGATCGATGGTTGCCGGCAGCAGGAAGGGCTGATCCGCGAGCATAACCAGCGCCGCGCGCGCGTCTAGAGAGACACTTGAGATACCTGTTCGCAGTGAGATTCCCATTCCTTCGCGGTACCTGTCGTTGACCACGACTTTCACGCTTTCGAGTCTGATCTGGCTTTGAATACTCACCGCCTCGTGTCCCAGGACCACAATGATCTCGTCCACCTTTGAACGCGAGAGAATCCCAATCGCGTGTTCCAACAAAGTCTCATTGCCGACCCGCAACAATTGCTTCGGTGTTCCCATACGCGAAGAGGTGCCTGCCGCAAGTAAGACCGCTGACACGGCCGAACTCTGTTCGCCCTTCTTGGATGTCACTTTAGTTTCCTCGTCCATCCGAAACCCTCTGGACTTCAGCCTATTATCGCGGAGTTTTGCAGTCAATTCGCATCTCCAGAAGCGCACCGGAATGGAAGGCAGATTCGATCCTGGTCGAAACTCTTGCCTATCGATTCCCAGTGTGATTTCCCACAACGGGACGTCGGGGCCGGAATAACCTCCGGTCGCCTCACTCGGGCAAAATTGGTCAAGGCGCTGATGTTCCCCAGCCGTAGTATGATCGACAGCACCACGGGCGCGATAATCTTGGCCTGAATCCTTTCCTCCGGAACTTATGAAACGGCACGTGCTAATCTACGGGTTAATCGGTGGGATCCTGATTGCCGTGCTGAAGTGGACGGAGTATCGGTTCCTGGTAATCGAACATTCGATCGAAATCTACGGTGGACTGACCGCGGCGATCTTTGCCGTTCTTGGTATCTGGCTCGGCCTCAAGCTGACAGGAACGAAGCAGAGGGTCGTTGTGAAGGAAGTGCCCGTCCCGGCTGGCGAACCCTTCATCCCGGACGAGAAAAAACGAGCGAACCTCGGCATCACCCGCCGCGAGCTTGAGATCCTAGAACTGATAGCCCAAGGCATGAGCAACCGCGAGATCGCCGAGAAGCTTTATGTGAGCGAGAACACCGTCAAGACCCATTCCAGTCGTGTTTTCGACAAATTAGGGGCCAAGCGACGAACGCAGGCGGTGCAGCTCGCCAAGGAATGCGGCTTGCTCCCTTGAACTACTCACTCGAACGAATGATTTTTCATCACGACCGCCAAAATCACCCGAACGGATGACGACAGAAACCCTGCCTGACGAGGTATGGTGCGTCAGCATTCACGTCGAGTATTCCCGGTAGCGGATTTGCTTACGTACTCGCTGCGGAAGGAGCGAACATGGAACTTGGTGCGTTTTCAATCAGCGTGGCTGTCAAAGACATTGAAGCTTCGAAGGCTTTCTACGAGAAGTTCGGCTTCAAGGTCTTTGCCGGAGATGCCTCGCAGCACTGGCTGATTCTAAAGAACGACCCTCACGTCATGTTCGAAAAGAGCATCCTAACCTTCAATCCCGGCTGGGACAGCAATGCTAGCAAGCTCAGTCGATTCAGAGACGGTCGCGACCTACAGCGCGAATTGCAAGCACAAGGTATACGGCTAATGACCGAGGCAGACGAGACCTCCACGGGACCAGCGAGTCTTACCGCAATGGACCCCGACGGGAACCCAATTCTAGTCGATCAGCACGTCTGAATCTGAGTGGAGACACCTATGAAAAAAACCATACTAACGTTCGGGATGATTTCTGGCGCTATTTCCTCGCTGATGATGGTGGCCACAGTGCCGTTCGCTGACAGGATAGGCTTTGACAAGGGCGCGGTCATCGGCTACACGGCCATTGTGCTCTCATTTTTGCTGGTATTCTTCGGTATCCTCTCGCACCGCGACAGCGTCGGCAACGGCCAGATCACGTTCACCAAAGCTTTTGCCGTCGGGATCTCCATTACCGTGATCTCGTGCATTTGCTATGTCGTGACCTGGGAGGTTCTCTACTTCCACTTCCTCCCCGGTTTCATGGACAAATATGGCGCCCATATGATCGAGAAGCTCAAGGCCTCGGGCGCGGGTCCTGACGCTATCCAGGCGCAACTTCAGCAAGTAAAAAAATACAAGGAGATGTATGACAACCCGCTCCTCAACGCAGCGATGACGTTCATCGAGCCCTTCCCGATTGGGCTGGTCATCACGCTGATCTCCGCGGCGGTCCTGAGGAGAAAGCCGCAACCGCAACCGGCAGCAACGCCTTTGCCGGCATCCCAGTGAATCTGTTCCGGCGAATCCGCTCCATCTTCTCTTCGCGTTGCCGCTGGCGTTTATGAATAAGCCGCGGATAGGGCGATTCTGTCCGGTTTGTCGGCTGGGAAGCTATCCGGAAACGGGTTCTGGGAAGTTTCAGAAGTTCTGGCGCCACCTTGGTTTGTCAGGTTTGGGCGCGTTTGCGCGCAGCGCGGCAAGCTGCTGATGATGTGGAAACGGCGGATAATGGCGTGTTGAGGCGGAACCGTCAAGAGTCGTTGCAACAGGGACTCAGGGTGAATCCTTTCTAGACTCTAGAGTGGACCCCGCGGTCGAAAATCGCGATGGCAGCTCGGCCTCGGTTTGAATTGTGTTAGAATGTACACAGGAGATTGCATGGGTGACACAACTACGCTAACTATTCGCGTCCCGGCCAATCTGAAGCGCCGCCTTGATAAGCTTGCCAGAAAAAGCAAGCTAAGCAAATCCTGGCTGGCCACAGATGCCGTCGAGCAATACGTTGCTGAACAAGAGCGCCAGGCCGCTTTAGTCCGGACAGCAGAATACGAAATCGAGAGCGGAAAGTTTTTGCGTCACGAAGAGGTGCGGCGTTGGCTTCTCTCCTGGGGCACTGAGAAGGAACTTCCTCCGCCTACATGCAAGTAATTTGGTCTGCTACGGCCGTTGCCCAGCTGGCGGAAATCCGCAGTTTCATCGAGCAGGACAAACCAGAGGCCGCTCGTCGTGTTGCGGCGCGTATCGTCGCCGCCGCCGATCAGCTCGCCAGGAGTCCCCATATTGGTCGCCAGGGAAGATCCCCACAAACTCGAGAGCTCGTGATCGCCGGCACTCCCTACATTCTTCCCTATCGAATACAAGGAGATCGAATCAGAATTCTTGCTGTTTTCCATGGCTCCCGACAGTGGCCGCGTGCCTCTGAAGCTTAGTTAGAGCTACGGGCGTCAACCAGTCGATTTTGCGTGCAGGATTGGGTCCAGCTAGATAAGGAAAAAGGGCTCCGATTTCTTGTAAGCGACCCCAGATAGGGCACTTGGGCTTCTTAATCGTTTCGACGGTTAACCGAAGGCTTGCTAGTTCGAATCCAGCCCGAGGAGCCAACTCCCTGTTAACTTCCGCTCCGCGCCACGCTCGAATGAGCCTGGATGGGAAGAGAACCAGCAGTATGAATTAGTCTGAATACGGAATATGGCGGTCCGCTCCGCGAATCGGTAAAATGCCGAGCCTACGGGCGGCTCGCCGAACTCGTCGGCCAGAGCAAGGATGGCGCCCTCGAAGACGTGAGCCACCACATCACCCGGTTGGCGGCGAAGAAACTGCAGAAGACCCAGCCATCGTTAGCGGCACGCTTTGGCGCGTCCAGGGCATGCGCCGCCGATTGGCAGTGTGTCGTGAACGAAGTACGCGCCCGGCACCGCCGCAAGACCGGTTTTACCACAGGAAGCCAGGGAGGTCCTGAGCGGTCTCATCAAGTCCGACGACGAGGACATCGTGGAGGCAGTCCATGAGGCGTTGGCGATGGCGGAGGAACCGTCTGGTGATGACGAGGACGGCGACGGCGACATTTTCCCGGAATGAAACAAAACGGAAGCGAATCGCGTGGCGAAGGAAAAAAAAGCCTAACCAAAAGATGATGTGTCCGCGGAGCAGCAAAGTGCGCTAAGCTCGTCATCGCTTCAGGCGCAGCAGATGCATTTTATGGATGAATACTTCGCTGGGCCGTTAACCCAACGCGAACGACCGCGCCAGCTTCAAGATGTGCGCAAACCGTCGTCTGTTCAAATGTTTGGCGTCGAAATTGACTCCTCTCTTCCAGACGATCAGGGTGATCACTGTAATCTTCCGCACCAAGGTGAGACGCGCCGTCGTGGGCCGGCTAACTTTGGCGAGCAAGGCCTCGTAAAAATCGCGCAACGGTCCGGCGGCGGTGCTGGCCCTCATGGCCGCACCTTGAAGATATTCTTGAGCCGCCCGAAGGAAACGCAGAGTGCAAGCGCGAGCACAGCTTCGGACTTTCTTTATTTGCGGAAGCCGGGTCCATAGAGGACTTTGCCGGGTCGCGCGCCGGTGTGCTTGCCATGGTCGATCACGACCTGGCCATTGACCAGGACGAAATCAATACCGTCTGGCGTGACATCGGGATG
>Ga0210407_10004591_pt1 | contig 10842 bp, 10 predicted proteins | sample IncBWC27MmetaG_FD_150860 | JGI IMG/M metagenome (GOLD analysis project Ga0210407, IMG submission 150860) | Forest soil microbial communities from Barre Woods Harvard Forest LTER site, Petersham, Massachusetts, United States - Inc-BW-C-27-M | ecosystem: Environmental > Terrestrial > Soil >... | reverse complement strand
AACTCGTAGAACAGTGCAGTCTGATCAGTCCGCCGCTCGCCCATCATCGATTCGACTCTCCCGCCCAATGGACGGAATGAATCAGCGATCTCCCTCAGCTTCAACGGCCGAGTTTTTCAACACAATCCGCCAAAAGCGGCCATTCGCTAATCGAATGTTATGGAGCTGCCAATGTGCGCTCTTGCCTCAAAACGGCGCCTGCGGTATCCGGTGACGGTGATACCCTTTTTCGAAACGCGCAGCGCATGCCAAAATGCCACCTGATTTGCCGTCAACACCGGCCGCGACAGCTCTTGCTTGAGAACGTGAATGGTCGTCACGGCGCGAAATCCATTACACCTCCAATGAATACTGCTTCAGCGTTCGCCGGCCATTCGCGTCCTCGCGCGCGATTGACCTGAGCGCAAGCTGCTCGAAGGCCTGCTGCGACCGACATCCCTCCATTCCCCGCCACAATAAGCGCGCCCGATCGGAAGTTTCTTGAGACGAAGCTAAGCGAGCAGCAGCTGTGAGATTCCTTGTTTGATGGTTTACCACGACTGTTGTCGCCCGAGTTCAATACGCTCCCCGCGACGCGTTCGTTGCAGCCCTCACGAAGATGGGAAGCGAAGTCGTTCGTAACGGAGAAAGACAGCTGCCATTTGTGAGAGGACGCCGTGGTTCGCTGAGCCGTCGCGAAACCGACGCCGCTTCGGGGATTCGCAGACGCCCGCGAAACGTTGGCGTCCTGATCGCGCTACATTCCACACAGGCATAAGTTCTATTCCTATGTCCGCGCTCCCATTCCATCAGGCCACATCCGAACTTAGGCCGGTTGGGTCCTTTGGACCTCGCAGGCAGATGAATTCAAAAGGATTAGCTATGGCAAAGTTGGATGGAAAGGTCGCCGTCATCACGGGCGGCAGCAGCGGAATCGGTCTGGCGACAGCCAAGACTTTCGTAAACGAGGGGGCCTATGTCTTCATCATCGGCCGCCGTCAATCTGAACTGGACAGGGCCAAGGCCGCGATCGGACGTAATGTCTCGACGGTGCAGGGCGATGTTGCGAAGCTCGAAGACCTCGACCAGCTCTTCGGTCAGGTGAAGGCCGAGAAGGGCGGCCTCGACGTTCTCGTCGTCAGCGCAGGCTTCGTGGAGATGGCGCCGATGGCGGCCGTGACCCCGGAGCATTTCGACAAGACCTTCGCCATCAACGCGCGCGGCGCCTTCTTTACCGTGCAAAAGGCGGTTCCACTGATGCGTGACGGCGGCTCGATCGTGCTAGTGTCCTCGGGCGTGCATATGAAGGGGATCCCGCTCTACCAGACTTACGGTGCTACCAAGGCGGCGCTGCGCTTTTGGGCGAGGAGCATGGCGGCGGAGCTAAAGGATCGTTCGATTCGGGTGAACACGCCGTCGCCGGGCGCGATCGACACGCCGATCATAGACGGCCAGTTCAAGACCAAGAAAGAGGCCGATGCCGGCAGAGAGATGTTCAAGCAAATGACGCCACTTGGACGGATCGGCCGGCCGGAGGAAATGGCCAAGGCCATCCTGTTCCTGGGCTCCGACGACAGCAGCTACACGACGGGCTCCGATCTCGTCGCCGACGGCGGCCTCACCCAGCTCTGACGTTCGGCATCGGCGCGAACGGGCCGTGGCAAGGCCCCGTCGCGTCGTCGCCACCCGTCGCGTCGTTGCCAAAGGCAACAGGCCAGCCATGCCCTTCTCAGTCTGCAATTGGCTGCCCAAAGATTTTCCGGATTTGAAGACAGCCGCGCCAGCGATGGTGCGAGGCTAGCCCGCCGCCAGCGCCATCTCGGCGTATACGGGATAGTCGATGTAACCTCGCCCATCGCCGCCATAGAACGTCGAGCGGTCGTAGCGGGCCAAAGGCAGTTTGCGCCGGAGCCGCTCGAGCAGATCAGGATTGGAGATGAAGTAGCGGCCGAACGCCACGAGGTCCGCGTCGCCTGCCGCGACGATGGCTTCTGCACTCTCGCCTGTGAAACCGCCGGCGGCGATCAGTGTACGGCTGAACTTTGGCCGCAAGTGCCGGGCTGCGATCGGACCCTGGCCCTTGGCAATCTCCTCGATGCCCTTGATACGCGGTTCGACCACGTGGAGGTAGGCAATGCCCAGTCGATCAAGCTCGGTCACTACATGGCCAAAGGTCGCGGCCGGGTCGCTGTCCGACATCGAACCGTAGGTGCCGCTTGGCGCGATACGGACGCCCACGCGATCGGCGCCCCAGACGGAGATCGCAGCCCGCGTGATCTCGAGCAGGAAGCGAGCCCGATTCTCGATCGAGCCACCATATCCGTCGATCCGTTTGTTACTGCCATTCTGCAGAAATTGGTCAGGCAGATAGCCGTTCGCGCCGTGAATCTCGACGCCGTCGAATCCAGCGCGTAAGGCACGCTCGGCGCCGGCGCGAAACTCCTCGATGATTCCTGGAATCTCTTCTAGCGCGAGCGCGCGCGGCATCGAGAACGGCACCTCACCCTGTTTGGTATAGGCATAACCTTCCGCCGCTATCGCGGATGGCGCGACCGGCGCCTCGCCATTGGGCTGCAGATCGGTATGCGACTGGCGGCCGACATGCCAGAGCTGCAGGAAAATCTGGCCGCCCTTGGCGTGAACCGCATCGGTGACGCGGTGCCATCCAGCGATCTGACTGTCCGAATAGATGCCGGGCGCGCCGGCATAGCCATTGCCGCGGATCGAAACCGGCGTTGCCTCTGAAATGATGAGTCCGCCCTTCGATGCACGCTGGGAATAATATCCGGCCATCAGATTGCTCGGAACATCGCCTGGATCGGAGCGCATCCGCGTCAGCGGCGCCATCACGACACGATGCGAAAGTTGATGGGGACCAACCCTGGCCGGCGAGAACAGCGTGCTCATAATTGGCTCCTGTCGCTTTGAGTGACGGCGTGCTGATGGTCGCTTGGTCTCGCGCCCCATCAGCCGCCTCTGGAAGAAGCGCACCGGGATAAAGTCGCGCTTCCTGTTGGTCTTGCTTGCTGCTATCAGACCTTTTCGAAAGCGGCCCGCTGCAGCAGAGGGATTATGTCTTCCGGCTCGGGCCGGAGCGCGAAGTCCGGATTCACTTCGGAGTAGAGGATCGTGCCATCCTTGCCGATCACGTATCGGGCCGGCATCGGCAGCGTCCAGCTCGGATCGTCGTTGAACGTTGGCAGATCGTTCTTGAGCCGCTTATAGAGCTCGATCAGATAGACGGGCAGCTCGAAGCGCAGACCGAAGGCGGCACCAACCCTTCCCTTCACGTCCGATAGGATCGGAAAGGTAAGCTTGTTCTGGCGCATCGATTTGCGGCTGTTCGCAGCGGTCTGCGGCGAGATCGCCAGCAATGATGCGCGGTGCCCATCGAATGTGGGCTTGGCAGCCTCGAGGGCCTGCAACTCCATGTTACAATAAGGACACCACACGCCAAGATAGAAGCTAATAACGAGGGCACCTTTCCTCAAAAGCGCGTCCGAGCTGACGACGTTGCCTTCAGCGTCCTTAAGCGAGAAGGATGGAGCCAGGTCGCCGGCTTTCTTGGCGCGCTTGGCCGCGCCGGAAGCGACGAGCTCTGCTGTGGCGCGACGCATCGTCTCGATCACGGAACGGGAAACGCTGTAGGGCGGCTCACCGGCTTCGAAATCCGCCTTGAAGGCGTCGAGCTTGGCTTGCAGTGACACGATCGGCTCTCCCTAGGGGTTCCGCGGGCTTGTGGATCGAAGCCATCCCAAACAACCTAAAGGAGACCGGCACGGAGAGTAGCGAGGTCATTGGACTAGGCTTTATTCCGCGCGGGAATAGAGGATTCAGTAGCCGCGGCAGATGAGCAGCTTGCGGTGGAGTTCTGTATTCAGAACTGAGCAATGCCGCTTCTGGCGTCACGTTCCTCAGCGCTCCGGGACGCTGAACGCCAGATAGGATCGAAGAGATGCTCGTTCGTCTCACCGATCTTCGAGATGGGCATTCATCGTATCGGCGCCGTTTCGGTCACGGATTGAAGCTACGTTCGAAGAAATCGACAAAGGCACGCGCCTTCACGGTCGCGGTGCGTCCTGTCGGAAACACCGCCCACAGATCGAGCGGCGGAAGATTCCATTCGGAGAGCACGGCCCGCACGGCGCCCGAGCGCAGCTCGGGTGTGAACATCCATTCCGAAGCAATGGTCAGCCCGACATGGGCGAGCACCGCGGCCCTGACGCCCTCGGCCGCGGTCACCTTCAATCTGCTTTGGACCTTCACTGCGGCTTCGGAGCTTTCACGCTGAAACGACCAAATGCTGCCTTCTCCCTGCAGGTAAACCACGGTCTGGTGCTTGCTCAGATCGGCTGGAGTTGCCGGCGTTCCGGCGCGATCGAAATAGCTTGGCGTACCCATGACTAGTCGCTTGCATCGACCGATGCGGCGAACTGTCAGCGCTGAATCCAAGAGCTTTCCCATCCGCAGCGCCACATCGATGCCCTCCTGCACGAGATCGATCTGGCGGTCGTCGAGCACGACCTCAAGATCGAGGTCCGGGTGCTGGGCAAGAAATTGCGGCAGCAGCGGGATGAGGTGAATGCGGGCGAAGGTGACGGCGGCGCAGACGCGCAACCGTCCCTTGAGTCCAGTGCCGGCGCCGCGAGCCGCGAGCTCCGCTTCATCGGCTTCAGAGATAGCGCGCCTGGCGCGTTCGAAGTAGCCGAGGCCCGCCTCGGTCGGGGTCAATCCCCGCGTTGAGCGCGTCAGTAGCTTGACGCCAAGATAGCTTTCAAGCTGCGCAACCGTCTTCGAAACCGCCGGCTGGCCGACCCGAAGCTGCCGCGCTGCACCTGAGAAGGATCCCGTCTCGACTACCCGGATGAAGGTCTCCATCGAAGCCAAGCGATCCATCGTTGTCCTCCCCTATTCTCTTCGGGAATGAGCGATACTGCACCGGTCCTATCTGCCACGACAGCGGGAAATTGGCCATTCCTCTCGCGACCCAAGCGGGGTGCTTGGGCGGGAGATGACCGATGACTTTAAACGACCGATTTCATGCCGACCGCCCAGGCCGTTCGCGCAGCGGGCCTCGAACAAGAGCTCTCGCGGCTCGCGCCGTCCTGGCAGTCAGCTGATGCCCTGTATGCCTGCGCCGGCAGCGCTTTCGCAACCTTGATGGGGCTTGCCGCGCCGCATTTGGACGTTTTCTTACGCTGCCTCTTCCACGGGAAGGGATAAGCCGGCAGCCTCTGAATCTGTCAGCTCCGCCCAGATAGAAACGGGAGCTGATACAACCGGCCGGTCGCGTCGAGGTCCTCGACCTTCCATTCGCCGCCGACGCCCTGGATCATCCACCTCAGGAGTGCCCAGAGATCACGATCGACTTCTTCTTCGCTTAAGGGCTCCAGCGCATCGACGAACGCATAGACTTCGAGCCCGTCGGGAAAAGGCTCCCCGCTACGACCAACAAACACGAGCGCATAAATCATTCCGGACGGACCGCGAATATAGCCAGACTTGGACAGGCCATTGGTATCGAGCGAGAAGCGTCGAATGAAGAATTCCCGAAATTCGGGATAATGACCGACGCGATCTTCCGCGAGTACGAGCGCGCGTCTTTTGCCGTCGAGGCTTGGCTGTTCGATGACGTCGATCTCGGTCATGGCTTGCTCTCGTCAATACGGTCAAGGAAGTCGTTGATCTTCTCAGCGATCTCGCCTCCCGAATCCTCCTGAAGGAAATGGCGGCCGGTGACGAGTTCGGGACCCTCCGCGTGCGGCAGCAATTCCTTGAAGCGCGTGGCGAACGTGTTGTGGTCAAACACCTCGTCTTCTCTGCCCCACACCAGCAGCGTCGGGAATTTCGATTTCTTGAGTTCACGTTCGAGCCATTGAAACCGCTCGAGACCACGTGCGGTCTCATCGAGCGGAATCCAGCGCGGCCAGGTCCAGGTAAGGAGCCGCGTGGCCGGATCAGGCAGGACGCTCTCATAGACGCTCTGTGCTTCACTCTGAAACTTCTTCCTGTCGACCACGGATAGGTACATGCCACGACCAGCCAACGCATTGTGCCGGCCTAGAAGATACGGGCCGATAAGGGGCGCGTGCATCATGCGCCATGGAAATATCCGCCTGTGGAATTCTGCCGGCGGAAGCGGCCAGGCCCATGTGCTCATGATCACGAGAGCGCGGACACGATCAGGATTGGAGGGCGCAAAGCCGAGGCCGGTCGGCCCGCCCCAATCGTGGCAGACCATGGTCGCGTTGCGAATGTCGAGTTGTCGCAGCAGGCTCGTCAGATTTGCGATGTGGCCGTCGAGGGTATGTGCCTGTTCACGAACCGGCTTCTCGGACAGGCCAAAGCCGATCATGTCCGGAACGATCACGCGCCGGCCAGCATCTGTCAGCGGCTTCACGAATTTCCTGTACAGAAATCCCCATGCAGGATTGCCGTGCAAGAGAACTACGGGATCACCGCTTCCTTCATCGATGTAGTGCATGCGCCAGCCATTGACGCGCTTGAACCTGGGCTCGTACGGCCATTCTTCGTGGACAAAGTGCCCAGGCGGCACTGGCGCATTTGCTGCTTCGAGCTTCATCGCTCTTCTCCTACGGCTCGGATCATGGAAAGAAAATCACGGCATGGCCGTTGAGGCCGGGCAACCTCGCGGCGGCACCGAGGCAATCGCCAGTCTCGAAATCAAAAGCGACGACTTCGTCCTGGGCTACACAATAGAGCCGCGCGTTCGGCCCAAAGCGCAAACCTCGCGGCTTCTGGAAGCGCACATCGCGATTCGGAATGAGCACTCGCACGAGATGCCCGTCGGCATGATCATATTCGCGGACCGTCCTCACCGCGTTTGCCGCACCGAACGGATGCTCGCTGCTCACGATGACATTGCCATTTGGCCCGATCGCAAGGTCAAGCGGACTGAGCTCTGGATCCTTTACCTTCCATGACGGCAGCATCGCACGGTCGGAGCCGAACGCCAGAATGGTGTTGTCACCTTCGCCGCGTGGAGCGACGCCGGATGCGAGAAAAAGCGTACCATCGGGACCAAACGCGAAGCCGCGCGGAAACGGAACGACATGCGGCGGAAGGATCAATTCGCCCGCGCTGTTGAGCTCGCGCGGAAACGCCATAATGGTGCGTTTGTCGCGCAGACCGACATAGTAACGGCCGTCCGGCCCAAAATTGCCGCCGCCAGGGTTTAGTCCGTCCACAGCTCGACTCGCACGTACGACCACTCCGTTGTGGTCGAGCGCGAGAATTCGGTTTGAGCCGCTGTTGACGAAGAGCAACCTGTCAATCCGATCGATCCCGAGCCCACGGGGATCCGCGATATGCGGATCGTCGCCGAAGACGCCGATCAGCTTGCCGTCGTCGCCGAAGGCCAGAATTTTTCCGTAACCCGCGCCGTTCGCGCCATTCGCGCTCGTGACGAGAAGAGTCATATCAGTCCTTTCCGATTAAGATATCCATGCCAATCGGGACTACTTCACCGCTGGCGGCAGGAGCTTGCGGTCGATCAGTGACTGCAGTGCGTTGCGGAACGAGATCTCGGTATCAATCGTCTTTGTGAACCCGGCCTGGCGCAGCTTGACGGTGCTCACGAACGCCCGGGGCCCTTCCGGGGCGCCATAGGCGAAGGCGAAATCCGCATGCTGGTCCCCTTGGCCGACCAGCTCCCGCAGGTTCCGCGAGCGAAGATCGTACTTTGCGACGATCTGGCCCCAGACATCCGCGTTTCCCTCGAGAAAGGCTGCCATGCTCGTCGGCGTGTCCGGTCCGTGTTCGACACCGAGGGTTTCTGCCATGCCCGGCCACACATTGCGCCACTCAAACACGTCGCCGTTGGTGATGTTGAACGCCTCATTCGCTGCCCGGGGAGATAGCGCAGCCCAGACCATTACGTCCGCAACGAGATCTGCATCGGCAGCTTCCCACACAAACGACGGACCGCCGGGAAAACCGAACGGTTCCCCCTTCTCGCGGCGGATGGCCGCGTAGACCCCGATGGCGGGCATAACGTTCAAGGCGCCTGGGGTGGGTCCTGTGACGAGTTGAGGGCGAAGAGCCGTATAGTTGAAGCCGTGCTTGGCGCCCATTTCACCCACATAGGTTTCCTGGTCGAAGAAGAAGTTCGGGTGATCCTTGCGGGCATCGCGTTCGCGGGCGGGAATCGGGATCGGGTGCAGGTGCACGCCGTAGACCTTCGTTCCCTGCAGGATGCTGACGTGCTGGAAATTGGAGGCGCTGCGCACGATCGGCTCCACGACGTTGCGCAGCATTGCGTTGTTGGTGTCGATCTGTTCCTTGCTCGACCAGCCAGCCACGAGCTCGGGCTTCTCGTGCAGTGCCGTGTAGGCGATATGCGTGATGTCCGTCAGCGGCTCGAACGCGGCGCGGGTTTTTTCCTCGTCCCGCAAATCGACCGACAGGAAGTCAATCTTGCGGCCGCTGGGCAGTTCGGGCTTGCGACGTGAAACGCCGACCACCTCCCAGCCCGCAGAAAGAAACTTCTTGATCGCGGCGACCCCCAGCAGGCCGCTTGCGCCCGTGACCAGGACCTTGTTCGGAACGATCTTGTGTTGATCGGTCGAGCTCATGATATACCTCGTTGTTTCACGAGGAGATTTACTCCTCGCAGGTGTCTATGCGGACGTCGCCTCGGCCTCGAGCCACTTCGCGATGTTGGTCGCGGCATCGCCATAGAAGGTGCGATAAAGATCTTCGGTTACGTAGCCGAGGTGCGGCGTCGCCAAAACGTTGTCCAGTTTCCGGAAGGGGTGATCGGGAGGCAACGGCTCCACGTCGAAAACATCGACCGCTGCGCCGGCGATCCTGCGCGCCCGCAGCGCCTCTATCAGGGCCGCCTCATCAACGATCGGACCTCGTGATGTATTCACGAACCTGGCCGCCGGCTTCATCAGGGCGAACTCAGGCGCTCCGATCAGGCCTCTGGTGCGGCCGCTCAGGACGAGATGGAGCGTGACGATGTCCGCCTCGCGGAACAGTGTCTGCTTGTCGACGAGAGTGGCGCCGGCGGCGCTGGCCTTCTCCTCGGTCAGGTTCTGGCTCCAGGCGATGACCTTCATGCCGAAGGCGACACCGATGCGCGCGACCTCTCTTCCGATGTTCCCCAACCCGACGACCCCGAGACGTTTGCCTCGCAGGTTTGCGCCAAGGCCGGTCTGCCACCCACCCGCCTTCAGCGAAGCGGCTTCCCGGTCGATGCCCCGCATGCTCGCCAGGATCAGCGACCAGGCGAACTCGATGGTCGGAGTGGAATCGTAGCCCGTCGCGGTGACGGCGATGCCGAGATCGGCCGCGGTCTGGCTGTCGATGGAGGCGTTTCGCGGTCCTGTCGAAGCTATCAGCTTCAGGTTCGGCAGCTGCTGCAGGATCTCCCTTGTAAACGGGGTGCGTTCGCGCATGACGCACACCACATCGAACGGCCGCAATCGCTCGACAACCGCCGAGGGATCGGCGACGTGATCATTGAACACCGTGATCTCGGCGTGCCGCCGTACGGCCGACCAATCGGCAATCTGCAGCGCCACATTTTGGTAGTCGTCGAGAATCGCAACTTTCATGTGCACCTCCCCTACGTAGGCCGCCCGGCACCAAAGAAGTCCGCCAGAGCCCCCGCTACCGCCTTCGGATCGTTCTCCATTGGAATGTGGCCGGCCGACTTGATCCGGACGAGCCTCGTTTCCGGAATCTCGCGCGCGTAGCGTTCGGCATAGTCGACCGTCTGGAAGCCGTCGTCCTCGCCCCACACCAGGAGCTTCGGCGTCCTGGATTGGAGCAGAGCGGGCAGCATCTCCATGGTGTACCGGTGGTCTGCTGCGCCCGCGAGCGCCAGCCATGAGCGAGCAACCCGTGGGTCGGTCCAAGGATCGAGATATTCGTTGATCTCGGCTTCGCCTGCGGGGCGCCCGAGCGCTTTCACGACGGATACGCGACGGGCGGCGAGAACATCGTCCCTCGTCGTTGCGGAAGCGACCGCCGGATCCCGGAAGCGGGCAACGCCGGGTACCGGCCAGGAATCGTACATGATGCCGTTCACCACGGCCACACGCGGCACCTCCACCTCCTGTGCGAGCATCAGATGCTGTGCCACGCCGCCGCCGATGTCGTGGCCGGCGACCATGACCGGACCCATGTGCCCGAGCGCTTCGAGAAAACGGGGCAGCCAGGCGGAGAGACGCGGGACCGAAGCCTCGCTCACGGTGAGCTCACCTCCGGAACGGCCGAAGCCAGGGAAATCGACCGCCACCGAACGAAATCCCGCGGCGGCCATGTCGTCGAGCACGGGCTGCCAGACGCGACTCCAATAGGTACCGTGAAGCAGGAGCACCAACGGGCCGCCCTCACCGGCGGTGAGATAGCTGATCGGAATGCCGCCTACATCGACCGTCTCGCGCCTCGTCATCGGACGATCCTCCTCACATGGTCCTTGCCGAGCCCCACGGCCTCGTAGTGCCTGATCGCGTGTTCCAGCTTGGTGAAAACGTCTTCGTATCCGAGCGCCTCGCCGTAGGGATCGACGTAGGTGTACCCACCGGTCACGTGAAAGAGCGTGGCCATTTCCTTGACGTCATCCGGAACGACCAAGGTGTGCGTCTCGCCGGGCGGCTCGAACGCATAGTCGCCCGGGGTCGCGACCCAGTCATGCTCAAGATAGTGCCATCTTCCGCGCAGCGTGAAGGCATGCACCGGTCCGGAATGGCGGTGTCGCGACAGCACGCCCGAGGACCGAACCCTCAAGATGTTGATGTAATAACCCTGACTCACGTTCAGGACCAGCGGCCTGAACGCGACCGTGTCCGACTGCGGGATCCATTCGCGCTCGTCGCCATCAAGTTCCAGCGC
>Ga0210407_10004587_pt1 | contig 10848 bp, 8 predicted proteins | sample IncBWC27MmetaG_FD_150860 | JGI IMG/M metagenome (GOLD analysis project Ga0210407, IMG submission 150860) | Forest soil microbial communities from Barre Woods Harvard Forest LTER site, Petersham, Massachusetts, United States - Inc-BW-C-27-M | ecosystem: Environmental > Terrestrial > Soil >... | reverse complement strand
CGATTTTCGCTGCGGCGGCGCCGATGGTGTAGACGCGCTTCACGCGCTGGCGCAGCAGGTCGTTGAGCACGGTGTAGTCGCTGCCTTTGTCCTTGCCGCCGAGAATCAGGTGGATGTTGGCGGGGAAGGACTCCAGCGCCTTGATGGTCGCGTCCACGTTGGTGGCTTTGGAATCGTTGTAGTATTCGACGCCGCGCACGGTTGCTACATACTCCAGCCGGTGCTCGACGGCCTTGAAGTTACGGATGGCCGCGCCAATCTTGTCCGCTGCACATCCCATCAACGCTCCGGCGCAGACGGCGGCCAGAACGTTCTCCAGGTTGTGCGCGCCTTTGAGCGGGATTTCCGATGCCAGCATCACTTCTTGTTGCCTTCCCCCGCGCCGGAACAACACTGCTCCCTTATGCACGAACGCACCCTGCTCGACTTCGCGCCTGCGGCTGAACCAGAACACTTGCGCGCGAGTCCGGGCGGCGAGGTCAACACAAGTGGGATCGTCCGCATTCAGGACCGCAAAATCCTCGGGCTGCTGGTTCTCGAACAGGCGAGCTTTTGCGTCCACGTACGCCATAAATGTCCTGTGACGGTCGAGGTGGTCGGGCGTCACGTTCAAAACGATTCCGATTTTCGGGCGGAAGCTGCGAATGGTTTCTAGTTGGAAGCTGGAAACCTCGAGCACGACGACGGTTTCCGGTGTAGCTTGCGGGACCAGCGAAATCGCGGGCGTCCCGATGTTGCCGCCTACCAGGGCCTTCAAGCCGCCTGCTGCGAGGATTTCGCCGATCAGCGTGGTGGTTGTGGTCTTCCCGTTCGAACCCGTGATCGCTACGATCGGCACCGGCAAGAACTCAGCCGCCAGCTCAATTTCTCCGATCACCAACTGGCCCAGAGCGCGCGCCTGGGCGATCGGTTCGGCGTCGACTGGTATGCCTGGACTCACGACGATCAGATCTTGATTCTGAAACGTCCTTTCGCCATGACCACCGGTTTCCACGGCGATTCCATGGTCGAGCAATACGGGGATTTCTTCGCGAAGTTGCTCCGGGGATTTCACGTCGGAGACGGTCACCCGTGCGCCCTGGGATTTCAGAAAGAGAGCTGAAGCGACGCCCGAGCGTCCCAGTCCCACCACCAGCACGCGTTTGCCGTTGAGTTCCATGAAGAATCGGGCGATCGGGTGATCTAGCCATTGGTTGATCGGAACGATCTCAAATCACCCGATGACCCGATCTAACATCAGCCGATCCCTGGCGTGTCTCCGTGGTGAGAATTATCGCAGTTTCAGCGTGGTCAACGCGAACAGGGCAAAGACCAGAGAGGCGATCCAGAAGCGGACGATAATCTTCGACTCCGACCAGCCCATTAGCTCGAAATGATGATGGATGGGCGCCATCTTGAAGATGCGCTTCTTGCGCAGCTTGTAGGACGCGACTTGCAGAATCACCGACAGGGCTTCGATCACGAAAACTCCGCCAATAAATGGCAACAGCAATTCCTGCTTGATGATTACGGCGACTGTCCCGATGGCGCCGCCCAGGGCGAGCGAGCCGACGTCTCCCATAAAAACTTCGGCCGGATGCGCGTTGTACCAGAGGAATCCGATCGACGCGCCGACCATGGCTCCGCAGAAAACGGTCATCTCGCCGACCTGCGGCATGCGCGGCAATTCCAGGTAGGTGGCAAATGTAGCATGACCGCTGACGTAGGTGAGCACGGTCAACGCGCCGGCGGCAATTAAAGTGCAGCCGATTGCCAGGCCGTCAAGGCCGTCGGTCAGGTTCACCGCGTTGGTCGAGCCCACGAGGATCAGGACTACGAACGCAATGAATGGAATGAAGGCCAGCGGCCAAAGGTCGGGATTATGGAGCAGCCGGTCGATCACCAGGTCGGGATGAAACTGCTTGAAAAACGGGACCACCAGCTTGGTCGAATACATGCCGCGATCTTGCATGGCGATCAGGGCCACCGCAATCAAGACGCTGACCGCAATCTGATAGCCGAGTTTTGCGCGCGCCGTAAGCCCAAGATTTCTCTTGCGCACCACTTTTGTGTAGTCGTCAGCGAACCCGATGGCGCCGAACGCAGCTGTGGAAAGCACCGCTATCCAGACAAAAGGGTTGCTGAGATCGGCCCACAGCAGCGTAGGAACAATGACGGAGATCACGATCAGAACGCCGCCCATGGTCGGCGTGCCGGCTTTTTTCTGATGCGCCTTGGGCCCTTCTTCGCGGATGTACTGGCCAATCTGGAATTCGCGCAACCGGTTAATTACCAGCGGACCAATAATCAGTCCGGTGAACATCGCAGTGAGACTGGCGAACGCAGTACGGAAGGTGAGATAGCGGAAGATGCGGAACGGCGGAAAATAGTGAAACAGTTTCGAATAGAGCAGCCAGTAGAGCAATCCGCCTCCGGGTTAATGATCCGTCGTTGGTCGTTGGCCGAGCGCCGTCGGTCGTTAGTTTCGATTCACTTGATGGCTGACGGCAGAAAGCTGTTCCAGCGCCTTCTCCAGCTTGACGCCACGCGATGCCTTCAGCAGAACCACGTCACCCTTGCGGGTTTGCGTTGCCAGCCACTTGCCGGCTTCCTCGGGCGTGGCGACGAACTCTGCGCCGATTCCCGCTTGCTTCGCCGCTTCCACCATTTGCGACGCCAATCCTCGCACGCCGATAAGAACATCAATCCCCTTAGCCGCGACGTGCTTGCCCGATTCGCGATGCATTGCCTCGCCTTGCGGCCCGAGTTCCAGCATTTCGCCGGCAATCACAATTCTTCGCCGGGCTGGCATTGCAGCCAGCGCGTCCACCATGGCCGCCAGGGCTTTCGGATTGGAATTGTAACAATCATTAATGACCGTGATGTTGCCGATGCGAACAACCTGGCCGCGTTTGTCCGCCGGGGAGAGGCTGGCAAGGGAAGAAACCACTTCGGCAAGAGTCAATCCACGTTCCAGCGCGACCGCGGTCGCTGCCAGCGCGTTGTAAACGTTGTGGCTTCCGACCAGGGGGAGGATGGCGCGCTCGCGGCGCTCTCCTACAACGATTTCGAATGCGGAACCTTTTTCGCCGAGCGACTTGAGACTCTCGGCGCGCACCGTCGCCGTGGAGGTAAACCCATAAGTGATGACGCGGCCTTTGAAATCACGGCCGAACTGCGAGACGTATTCATCGTCGGCATTCAAAACCGCGGTGCCTTTGACAGGAAGGGATTCGATCAGCTCATACTTAGCGCGCGCAATCTCCGCAACCGAACTGAAAAACTCCAAATGGACTGGCGCAACATTGGTGACCACGCCGGTTTCCGGCTGCGCAATCTCCGCTAGCGCGGCGATCTCGCCGCCGTGGGACATTCCTAGCTCCACGACCGCGGCATCGTGCTCGGGTTCCAGTTTTAGCAGCATCAGCGGCAATCCGAAATGATTGTTGAAATTCCCTTCCGACTTGAGCACATCGAAACGCGAGGAAAGAACCTGTGCGATGGCCTCCTTGGTCGTGGTCTTTCCGGTTGAGCCGGTCACGGCAACGAGAGGCTTCCCCCACAAACTCCGAACAGATTTCGCCAGGAGTTGAAGCGCCAGGAGCGTATCGTCGACCACGATCAGCCCAGCCTTCGATGAAAACCCAGCGAGCTTGTCGTCCGCTACAACCGCCGCAACCGCCCCCTTTTCGAGTGCCTGCGGGACGAAGTCGTGGCCGTCCATTTTCTCGCCTTTGACTGCGAAGAAAAGCTCGCCCGGCCGGATGGTTCGCGAGTCTATGGAATAGCCGGTGGCTACCGCGTTTGGATCGAATTCTCCGCTGGCACCAAGAAATTCGACGATTCGCGCGAGTGGCAGCTTCATGGGGCCTTCGCACCTTTCGCGGAAGCAGCGCAATCGTATCCCAGATCTCGTAAAGCTTCCGCCGCCACCAGCTTGTCGTCGAAGGCAACGGGCCCGCTGTTGGTGATTTGCACTTGTTCGTGTCCTTTGCCCGCAATCAGGACGATGTCGCCCGGGCGCGCTTGGCTAAGGGCCAGATGAATCGCCGCGCAGCGGTCAGGCTCGGTTTTGTATTTCGCTCCTGAACGCTGGAGTCCGACAATCGCATCGTTGATGATCGCCAGAGGGTCTTCGCTGCGCGGATTGTCGGAGGTGAGCACCACGAAGTCGCTCCCTTTGCCCGCAGCCTCGCCCATCAGCGGACGCTTGCTGCGGTCGCGATCGCCGCCACATCCGAAAACCGTGACCACGCGATTGCCTGTTGGCTTTACAAACTCGCGGGCCAGCGAGGTTAGGTTTCGCAGTGCATCATCGGTGTGCGCGTAATCCACCACCACCGTAAACGGCTGACCGCAGTCTACGCGCTCAAAGCGTCCAGGTACGCGAGTGCAATTTTCAATTCCGGCGGCGATGGCTTCACTCGGGCAACCGCGCGCGTAGGCTGCGGCGCTGGCTGCCAGAATGTTATAGACGTTCACTCGCCCGATCAGATGTGAAGTGGCGGGAATCATTTCGTCCGGCGTGATGACGCTGAACCGGGTTCCTTGCGGAGTGATCTCCAGCTTGGTGACGTGAAAATCGGCCTTCGCAAGCCCGTAGGTGAACACATCCGCACTGCGGCCCTTTGCAAACTTCACCAGTTGCAGGCCGTATTCATCGTCGGCATTGAGGACGGCGACGCGCGGCTCCTTGGTCCCGCAACCCGCGAACAAAATCCTCTTGGACGCAAAATAATCTTCCATTGTGAGATGGTAGTCGAGATGGTCGCGCGTCAGATTGGTGAACACGGCAACGTCAAACGGAATGCCAAACACTCTTTCCTGCGCCAGCGCGTGTGATGAAACTTCCATCACGGCTTCAGTGGCGCCGGCGGCGAGCGCCTGGTGAAACAGGCGCTGCAATTCCGGCGGCTCAGGCGTGGTGTGCGGCGCAGGAAGGATTTTTTGGGCGACGTGGTATTCAATCGTGCCCACCAGCGCGCTTTTGCGGCCGGCCGCCGCAAGAATTGACTCGGTAATGAACGCGGTCGTGCTCTTTCCATTGGTCCCGGTAATTCCCGTGACCGCCAGTTTTTCCGCTGGACGTCCGTAAAAATTTGCGCTCAGGCCGGCTAGGGCACGGCGTCCGTGCGCCACTTGCGCCCAGGCAACATTTTCTGGATGCCGGTCCGAGTCCGTCACGATCGCCGACGCGCCCGCGGCAATCGCCTGGTCAATGAACCGGTTTCCATCGCTCGACTCGCCCCGCATTGCAACAAATACGTTCCCTCGCTTCACCCTACGCGAGTTGTATTCGACGCCGGTGACTTGCGGATTTCCGCTCTGGGCGAGGATTTCCACTCCGTCCAGCAGGTCGAGAAAGGTCATTGCTGTGATTGTATTGCAAGTTGGTAAACAGCAGAAACCATGCGTCTCACCGCCCGAACTTCACGGTGATGGTCGTTCCGCTGGTCACACGCGCGCCCGCAGCCGGTGATTGTTCCTGAGCCAAACCGCTGCCCACGATTTCGAGATCAAGTCCGCTCGCCTCTGCGAGTTCGATTGCCGAGCGCACGGATTTCCCGGCAAACGACGGAACTACGATACCGCCCGGTTCTACATCGAGGACAACGGTCCCGCTTGCCGGCTGAGGAGCCGAAGCGTTCGCAACTGAGTTGGGGAGTGCCGGCGCGGGCGTGGCAGGAGCGATGAATTCTTTCTGACGCAAAGCCGCGGGCACAATCGCGTCAGCAATGGCACGCCGCGCATCTCCGCCCGCCTTGACGGGCAAGGCGTTCGTCCTTCCATTGGAACTTGCATCCGAGATTCCCGGGGCATCGCCTGGGTTTGCATCAGTCGCGTCGAGCGTTTCTCCCGGATGGTCCGGCGATCCTTCTTCGAGGTTTTTCTCGCTGCTCTGGTTTCGAGCGAGCAACACTCGGCGATTGGCGGGGATTTCCACGTCGTGCGGCGTGTGCAGATATTCCAGCACCTGCTGCGCGATTCGCTGGAACACGGGCGCCGAAATCTGGCCGCCCTGATGCAGTCCGACCGCAGAATCGAGAATCACGGCAACCGTAATCGCAGGATTGTTGATCGGCGCAAACCCTGCGAATGACGCAACATATTTGGTGCGCGAATAGGCGTGGGTCGCCGGATCAACCTTCTGCCCTGTCCCCGTTTTTCCCGCAGAACTGTACCCGATCAGCAACGCCTTGGTGCCAGTTCCGTGCAAAACCACGCCCTGCATCATCTGCCGCATCTCGGCGGCAGTGAACGAGGAAAGCACGCGCCGCTCATTCACCGGATGAAACGCGATCGTCTGCGGAGCGCTCTGCGGCTGGGTCGTCGCTGCGACAATCCTCGGCGCCACGTACACCCCGTCGTTAGCCATGGTGGAAACCAGCCCTACCAATTGCAGTGGCGTGATCCCAATCTCCTGACCCATCGAAATCGCGGCGATCGAAACTTTTGACCACTTGCTGACCGGCTTGGTTATGCCGCGGGTTTCTCCGGGCAGCTCGATGCCCGTCTGCTGACCGAATCCAAAGCCGCGAATGTATCTATAGAACCGGTCGTCGCCCAGGCGCATGCCAATCTTGATCGATCCCACGTCACTTGATTCCGCCAGGACATCGGAAACCGACAGCAATCCGTGCGGCCGACTATCGCGAATTCGCATTCCATTGAAGACAATCGATCCCATCTGGCAATCGACAATCTCGTCCGGGCGAGTGAGTTTCTCCTCGAGTGCGCCTGCAATGGTCACCAGCTTGAAAGTCGAGCCGGGCTCATAAGCGTCACTGACAGCGTGGTTCTTCAGCTTTTGCGGCGTGATCTCGCGCGTAATATTCGGATTGAACGTCGGCTGGTTGGCAAGCGCCAGAATTTCTCCGGTGTGCGGATTCTCAACCACCACCGTTCCCGCTATCGCCTTGGTCTGCTCCATCGCCTCTGCCAGCTCCCGCTCGGCGATGTACTGGATCTTCTCGTCAATGGTGAGGACGACATTCTGGCCCGGGTCCGGCTGCTTCTCGACGCTGCCGAACCACTTCTTGTGCGCGTCCACGGAAATGACCATTTGCCCGGGACGGCCGCGCATCTGATCGTTGAATTCGCGCTCGATTCCACTCAGGCCCTGATCATCCATCCCGACATAGCCGAGCACCTGAGCGGCAAGTTCATTTTTCGGATAGTAACGTTTCGATTCTTTCTGGAAATAAACGCCGCGAAGATTCAGCGACTGAATGCGGGCGGAAATTTCGGGCTCCGGTTTGCGCGCCAGCCAGCAGAAAGATTTTTCTGCTTGGCAGCGGGCGAGAAGCTCGCGCGGATCTTGTTTGGTGATGCGGGCGATCAGAGAGATAGTGCTGGCCGGGTCCGGCATCTCGGTAGGGACGGCAAAAACCGAGTCCACGGAGATGGACATTGCCAGTTCGCGTCCCTGGCGGTCGTAGATAATGCCTCGCTTGGCCGAGACTTCTTCGGTTCGCTGCTGCTGATGTTGCGCGCGCTGCTCAAAACTGCCGTAACGGAAGACTTGCAGATAAACCAAGCGGAAGCAGATGACGCTGCACCACAGAACAAAAATGCCTGCCAGAAGGTAGAGCCGGAGATTCGTGGCGTTGCGGGATGTGCTGGCGGCCACTGATTTTCCCTCAGACGAATATGGCGGCCGGTTAGCCGCCAAGCAGGGCTAAAGCCCCACAACTTTTAAGCTCTCGCTGTCGCGCTTATTCTCTAGCGCGACGAGATCACCGAAACCGGCGTCATGCTCGCGATCACCTGACCGGATGCCTCCGGCACAGTTACATCCATGCGAATGACCTGGCCGGCTTGCGGCGATTGCAATCCCAACGTGCGCGCTATGCGATCAATCCGCTCTGGATTGCGCAGCGACGCTTCTTCGAGGCTCAGCGCCCGGTTCTCCTCGACCAATCCGTCACGTTGCGATTTCAACGCCTCAATCTTGTATCCGTATTCAATGGCTTTGAAGTGCTGGAAGGCGTAGGCCATCACCAGCACAAATAGGCAGCCGAGAGCGATACCGAACTGGCGCAGTTCCCGCGCCCGCCGCGGATCTTCCACCTTCACCAGGCGCGAATTGTCGATCGTCTTCGCGAAATAAATCTCCGGAGTTCCCATCCAGTAGGAGCGGCGGCGAGACGGAGCGATTGGAAGAGATGAAGCTTGGATCGCAGCGGTCGCCACCTTATGCCACCCCGGCCAATTCGAGATTGCGGCCATCCAGGCTCGCCAGCTCGCTTTCCGCGAGGGCGTACCAGTACGACAGTTTGGCTTCCTGTCCCGGGTCGGGGCTGAAGTTGCTCTCCAGACGCTCAACCGTCGAAATCAGATCGTTGATCAGTGTTCCCTTGTACATCGTATTTCTCCGTTGCTTTGAATTCCCACCTACAGAACCGTTTTACCGTCGTCCCTCTTTGGGAACTTTTTTTACTTGGGACATTCCGGCACGACTGAAGTCGTCCGTCCCGTCAAACTCTTTCCGCCGCCCGCAATTTTGCGCTGCGGGCCCGCGGGTTCGAAGCGATCTCTTCGTCGCTAGCTGTCACTGGCTTTTTCGTCAGCAACCTGTACTGCCCCAGCTTCGCGCCCTCGCGCATCGCGTCTTTCACGATGCGGTCTTCCAGCGAGTGGAAGCTGATCACCACCAGCCTTCCTCCCGGTTTCAGCAACTGCGGCGCTGTTTGCATCAGCTTCCGCAGATCCTCTAGCTCGGCATTTACGAATATTCGGAGAGCTTGAAAGGTCCGGGTCGCCGGATGAATACGCTCATGTTTCATTGACCGGGCCGCGGCCGAAATCACGGCTGCGAGTTGCGCAGTCGTCAATATCGGCCGCGACCGGACAATGGCTCTGGCGATTCTCCGCGACCTCCTTTCCTCACCGAATTCGTAAATCAGATCGGCAAGCTCGCGCTCGTCAATCTGGTTTACCACTTGTTCGGCGGATGGCTCGGACTGCGGATTCATTCGCATGTCGAGCGGTCCGTCCGCCTGAAAACTAAAGCCGCGCGCGGCATCGAAAATCTGAAGGCTGCTTACGCCGAGGTCTGCCAGGATTCCGTTCGTGGCTCTTGGCTCTCGGTTCTTAACGAGTTCTGCAAATGATCCCTGCAGCAACTCCAACTTCGGCCAGTCCTCGCCGGTCAACCTCACGCGCGCAATCTCCAGCGCCTTCGGATCCTTATCGAAGCCAATCAAATGACCCGGTGCGCCGAGGCGTTTTGCGATTTCTAAGCTGTGCCCGCCCAAGCCCACCGTCGCGTCGATATAGGTTCCGCCACGCTGTACGGCTAAAAAGTCGATCGCTTCTTTTAAAAGAACTGGAACGTGTCCAATTTCCCCACGTCCAACCCCCTGAGGGGTATCTGTTGAACCCTCGGCCACTAGATGCCCAATTCGTCGAGCGTCTTCTCATCCTCAGCCGTGAACTTGTCTTCCTCGATCTCCCGCCGGTACTGTTCCAGGTTGCGAACCACGAGGTACGTCAAATTGCCCGTCACCGCCACTTCGCCCTTGATCTCCGCCGACTGGCGCAAAATTTGCGGCATCAGCAGCCGGCCTTGCCCATCCATCTCGACCATCTGCCCGTAATAGTTGGTCCGGTCGAGAAACTTTTTCTTCGTAGGATTGAAGGTGGAGAGCCCGGCCAGCTTCTGCTCGATCCGCTCCCATTCCTCGAAGGGATACACTTGTGCAACCTTGCCATCCAGACTGGTGATGTAAAATTGCAGGCTGTATTTCTCGTCGATCACGCGCTTGAATTCCGCGGGGACCTTGAGCCGTCCTTTTTCGTCCACGCGAGTTGGGTGATTGCCGCGAAACATGATTTCTTACTCGTTTATGGAGCGACGGGCGTCCTCGCCCATCACCCGGCTTGAGCCGGGTCTTTGCAACTGCAACCACCACCAAGGAGGCAAAAACAGCGAAAACTTCGGTCTCATCAGGTTGGTTCGGGCTGTTTTGGTGGGTTTCAGCTACAAAATCCACTGGCGCCTCGGCCTTTTACAGATTTGCCCACGACCCTTACTGACTGGACCACTTTCTACCACTTTTGTCCACATCTTACGCCTAAAGGCTTTATTGTCAACAAGGAAGTTTAGGGTCATATGGTGACTAAAGGTCGGAATCCCAAAAGCCCAACAAATTGCGGATTACTGATTCGGATACCACAAGGAGTGGTGTTTTAGGGTTTGGTTCCGTAGCGGGTAAGTGCAATTAACAGAGTGATCGAGCCTGTGGAAATGTTCGGAGGCTTCGCCACCCGCAAACCTGGTATCTGCGACTCGACGTTCTCGGCGGTTTAAAGGATCTATTGCCAGTTCCGCAGCGTCACCAACTCCGCCGGTTTGCTGCGCGGATTGTAGTCGGTATCTCCCGCCACGGGCGCTTGCACCGGCCAGGCCCACCAGAAATTCCCTGATATCGCCGTTCGGGCGCTCCACACTTCGTACATGGCTTCGTAGCAGTTCTGTTGCTCGCTGTTGTCGGCGGGGCCGCCGTTTCCCAGACTGAAGTTCCAGGGCTGGGTGTTGGTCCCTGGGACGCTCTTATAACCGATCTCGGTAAAGATCACCGGCTTTGCGGGATGCGCTCCGGCAAAATTCTGTATGTCGGCTACAATGTTTTCCCCGTTGACGTTCATGCTCCACGCGCTGACCAGCTGCGCGAGAGTTGGGTCGGATTGATTCGTAAGTGGGAAGTACCCGTCGAGGCCTATGACGTCCACCTGGTTCCAGAACGAAACTGAAGTGAACTCATCGCCGCCAGAAGTCGCGTTTGCAGCGTACGCGAGCGGCCCGGTGTAATTCGCGCGGATGGCGCTAATGACGCTGGTCCAGTTTCCCAGGTTCGCGGCTCCGCT
>Ga0210407_10004586_pt1 | contig 10849 bp, 14 predicted proteins | sample IncBWC27MmetaG_FD_150860 | JGI IMG/M metagenome (GOLD analysis project Ga0210407, IMG submission 150860) | Forest soil microbial communities from Barre Woods Harvard Forest LTER site, Petersham, Massachusetts, United States - Inc-BW-C-27-M | ecosystem: Environmental > Terrestrial > Soil >... | reverse complement strand
AGACGAGAAAAACGGTTTCCGGTGTTCGCGCGCTGATCGCCGGTCGCGGCTCTAATCTTCTCAGCGCATCGATCGCAGGCAAAGATGAACTCAACGACGACGGCTTCGACCGGTTGGCTGCGACACGCCTCGCAGACCGTCGGAACGAGAGCGGAATTAGACGTTCTCGATTTGTGCTGAGCCCGAAGCATGCGCCGCCTCGTTCGCCAGGTAGCTTTCTACACGTCGATCAGATGACGGCCGAGACCGCTCGGTCGCATCAAGGAAACAATAGTCTTGTGGAGACGGCGTTTCTAGGTTCGGGCTAAAACTAGAGGGGAGTGGAAACCTGATCACGAACCGCCGCAGATGTTACGCCGACCGGATCTACCTTCCTGCAGACTTCTGGCCGCGAAGCACCATACAAGTAGACGCCGCTTTCCGCGACCAGTCGGTCCTCCTCATCGGTTATGTCACATTCAACGTAGCCGATGGTGCGGCCGCGCTGCACAACGGTTCCTTCCGCTTTGAGTTGTGCCTGCCAGATCGGGCGAAAGAAATTGACTTTCAGTTCGACGGTAGTGAAGGATTCCTCCGGCGCAAGCGTACTGGCAAACGCCATCCCCATTGCCGCATCGGCAATATCGCAAAGGATTCCGCCATGCAGCGTTCCCATGGGGTTTGCATGCTGTGGTCCGGCCGCCAATATGACCGTAGCACGCCCATTAACGATCTCCTTTGCCTCAAATCCAATCAGACGCGCGACGGGTATGTCGTTGGCCCTTGCTCGCTCCCTAAAATCGGATTTCAACGGAATTCCTTGAGCAACTCATGAATTGCGAGCTCCACCTTTGGATTTCCGGGCACGTACCTTGGTTTCGAGGTACTCCTCGAGATGATGGCAAGCGAGATTGAGCGGCTCTTCGTTTCGCTGCAGACGACTCACCATGAAGCTGCCTTCGAGCGTACTAGCAATCAGCGTAGCCAATTTCAGGGAATCAACGCCCGAGCCGACCTCGCCTCGGCGTCTCCCCTCCTCCGCAATCAATTGCAGACGATCAAGCCACGAACTGAGGGCCTGCCGGGCTTTCGCTCGCAACGGAGGATTGCCATCGTCGGAATCGATGGCGGTGTTCAGCAGCGGGCACCCTCCCGGCACCAGCCCACTGCGTCGGTCCCGAAAGTTCCGCACGATTTGTTTCAAGCGGTCAACCGTATTCGGGATCTCCTCTGTTCCTTCGAAGCGCGTCTCCATGGCGATTTTCCAAGCGTGGTCGAAGGCATCGCCCGCGAGCTCCTGTTTGCTCTCAAAGTGACGGTAGATCCCGCCTTTCTCTAGCCCCGTCGCTCGCATGAGATCGGATAAAGCAGCGCCGTCGTATCCTTTTTGATTAAAGATGGGTGCTGCTTTACGAATGATTTCCTGCCGGGTCTGCTCGCCTTTGCGCACGTCATGTTCCTTGTAACTTGAATTGGCGCCCGACTGATGGTCGCCAATCATAAACTCAGATGAGACCGACCGGTCCCAGGTCGCAATAAATGCAACAGCGACGGATCGCCTATCCCTGCCCCCCTTGAAACCCCGCAACAGGCTCGATCATGTCAAAACCCAGGTCGTCGAAAGTCAACGGCTCGCCACTTCGCTGTTGGTCATAGTGATGCTCGTACACCACGCGCGACCCGTTCCATTTCCGGAGAGTGCGCCAGGTCAGCTTGCAAGTCTTACCGGACACACCGACAATGTTCACTGTCCAGGCAGAATGTATCTCGTTCGCAGCATCGCTAGAAATCGTGGTCCCTTTAATGGATATCGCTAGGCCACCAACTTCGGCCATAACATGAAGCGGGACTAAGAAGTTTAGGAGAAGTGAGCCCACCCTCGCCTTCCCACGAATCGGTTCGTGCTGAGTTTCACTGCCTACCTGAACGTCATCGGCATAGAATTTGTCGAAGATCTCAAGGTATTCTTCGAAGCTTTCGCTAATCTTAGCCTGGATGATAGCCGTGTTTAGCATGTGCTCCGCAGCCTGGCTCCGGGAGTAGGAATCCACTGACAAGAAACTGTGTTGATCACTCATTGAAGTCCTCGTAATCCAGGTCGCCGCTTTGCATCTCCGATTTGGCCGAGCAGGCAGGCGAGAGATACGATGGCAGCGCCGGATCTTCCTTCCTGTGACCTTCGATGACATAAGAGACCGCTCGGTCGCATAGTTTTCTGTTCGCCACCATCGCGCCTGTCATTTCTCAAATTTAGTGTTCTCTATATGCGACCGATCAGTCTCAGCCAACATCAGATCGAGCGTCAGGTTGAACTGACACACTAGTTCACAGGGTCATCAGACAGGTCGACGCCCAAGGCTGGTGGTCTCTGAAGAGGCACTAACGTTTGTCACGCCAGGACGTCTTAATCCTCGTTGTCTCTGAACCTTTTTTGGATATCTTGCCGTACCATTGAATGTCGATGGCCGCGACCGCCCCCAACGCAACAACCTCACTCATCGACGCAGCCCCGCTCCCGGACCTCGCCGTCGGCGCCATCGTCACCGTCTGCGCCGCCAAGCTGCTCCTGCACCTGTTCACCAGCGTCATGCATTACGGCTATTTCCGGGACGAACTTTACTACCTCGACATGGCGCGCCACCTCGACTGGGGATATGTCGATGCTGCGCCGTTGATCGCAGTTTATGCGAAAATCGCCCTGGTCATGGGCGGATCGCTTGCCGCCCTGCGAATCCTTCCCGCGCTGGCCGGCTCCGCGCTGGTGGCTCTGTCAAGTCTCATTGCTCGCGAACTCGGCGGCGGCCGCTACGCCAAGTTCCTCGCCGGGTTGGCAGTCCTGCTCGCCCCCGGCGTGCTGGTGACCGACAGTCTGCTGACGATGAACGCCTTTGAGCCCCTCTTCTGGATGGGGTGTGTGCTCGTTATCGCCCTCATACTACGCACGGGAAATTCCCGCCTCTGGCTGTGGTTCGGGGTGCTCGCCGGTGTGCTCCGCAAAAAGTCCATACGCATATAGAAAGGTGGAATTTCCAAGCACCTCGCTGACGTAAACTGTCGCCTGCCAGCCGCAGACTTGAATGTGTCACCTCTACCAACAACATGCTCAGGACCGTCCGACTCCTCCGATCAGTGGGTTTTATCTTTATTAAGACAAGTGCACAGGGTATCCAGTTTCTGAGATTGGCCGTTTCTTCCCGGTCTGCGTTGAGCGCTGAGGTGTTGTTCCTGCGCAAGCAGTTGGCGTTTTATCAAGAACACCAGATACCGCCCCGCAAGCTCACGGACGCAGCGCGATTTTCCTTGGTCTTGTGGTCTCGATTATTCAACTGGAGAGAAGCGTTGATGATAGTGAAGCCAGAGACTGTGGTTCTCGAAAATGTCATCGGAGGCGAGGAGCTAACGAATCAGCGACATCTGTATCAAAGTTTAGTTGGGGGTTTAGGAGGACAAGGGCATGTAACATTGTTACTTGAGAGGTGGAGGAGACCTTTGAAGGCCAGCCGGAGTTTTCGGTAGGCACAGTTTGCCGAAAATGCAATTCAATCCGTCGGTCTTCGCGGACGAATTCACCCCACGCGAAGTTTCCGCCCGACCGGGATCTCCTCCTCATTTGGTACTTACATGCGGAAACAATTGCAGCTTCTACTCATCGCGCAATGCGACTAGCGGATCTAAACGGGACGCCCAGCGCGCCGGCAAATAGCTGGCCAGGAAAACCGTCGCCAGCAGGAGCGCCGACGTGATGACCAACGTCAACGGGTTAAACAGGCTCACGTGATAGAGCAGGCTCGACAGAGCGCGTCCTGCGATAAAGGTTGTCAGCAGGCCGGCACCAAGGCCTAGCAGGGCGAGTTGCATACCGTGACGCACGATCAGGCGCATGACCTCGGGGCGTCCCGCTCCCAGTGCCATGCGAATCCCTAATTCCCGCGTACGCAACGTGACCATGTAGCTGATCACTCCGTAGAGGCCGAGCGCTGCCAGAAGCAATGCAATGGCGGCGAAGACTGACAGCAGGACTACGAGGAAGCGCCGGCTGATCAGAGATGCTTCCACGCGCTGCTCCATGGTCTTCAAGTCGTAGAGAGGCTGGCTGGGATCGACCCGGCGGATTGCCGCTTGCATCGCGGGAGCAACGCCTTCGGGATCCGTTCCTTTGGTCTGCACCATGACACCCGCCATCGAAACCCCTTGCTGCGCGATGGGCAGATAGTAGAAACCTTCGGTTGTGTCGGACTCGAGCGAGGAACTCTTGGCGTGTGCCACGATTCCAACGATCGTCATCCACGGCGAATTGCCGCCGAAATTAATCTGTTGTCCGATGGCATCTTCTCCCGGCCAATACTGGCGGGCGAGCACATCGTCGATCACTGTCACCATGTCGGTCTTCATGCGATCCGACGGCGCGAACACGCGGCCGCGAATCAGAGGAATGCTCAGGGTCTGAAAATATCCGGGAGACACAGCCCGAACATTTCCGTGCGGACCGGGGTCGTTGGGACCCGTGGGATGGGTCTTAATCGAAAATGAAGAAGAACCTCCGTTGTTGCTGAAGGGAAGGGCGTCGGCGAAAGCCGCGTTGGCTACGCCCGGAATGTTTTTCAGCTCCTGCTCCGCCGTGGCATAGAAGGCGGCTTGTTGCTCGTCACTCTTGTAGACCGTGGGTGGGAGCGTGAGCGCAGCCGACATTACGTTGCGAGGATCGAATCCCGTATTCAGTTGCTCGACTTGCTTCAGGCTGCGCAGCAAAAGACCCGCGCCGACCAACAGCAGCATGGCCAATGCAATCTCGCCTACCACTAGTGTCGAACGAAGACGTTGCCGAGCCACACTGGAGCCGCCGGAGCGTCCCGCTTCCTGTAACGACTGAAACCAGCGCGTGTGGGTGATGTGCCAGGCGGGAGCGGTGCCGCACAGGAGCACGCAGAGCACCCCGGCACCCGCCACGAACCACAACACCGATCCGCCTAGATGAACGGCAAGATTTCCCGCCAAAGCCGCGGGCGCGAACAGCAGCAGCAATGGGATGAAGTAGTGCGCGAGTATCAAGCCGAATGTCACTCCGGCGATGCCCAGCAGCAGGCTTTCCAGCAGAGCTTGCTGAACCAGGCGTCCGCTTCCCGCGCCCAAGGCGATCTGAATAGAGATTTCGTGCTGGCGTCCTGAGGCACGAGCGAGTTGCAGTCCCGCGATGTTGGCGCAGGCAATCAGCAGGATGGTGCCGACCGCGGTCAGAAGAATCACGAGAGGCTTGCGCAGATCTCCTGCAACGAAATCAATCAGCGGCATGCAGAACATGCCCCAGCCTGCTGCCTGGCCGTAGCTGTTCGGTCCTTCGGAAATAATCTCCTGTGCGGAGCGCAGATGGAGGTACGTATTCGCCTGCTGCAGCGTGGCTTCGGGCCGCAGGCGGGCTACGGCGAAAAGATTTTCGTTGAAGCGGAAGTTGCGATCGAAGTATTGGGACGAGGGGAGCGCGATGGGAGTCCACAACTCGGCGCCATTCGGCCAGTCGAAATCTGGTTGTGTGACGCCGATGACCTGGTACGACTCCTGGTTGAGCAGGATGGAACGTCCGAGGATGCTGGGATCGCCACCGAAGCGGCGTTTCCAGGTGCGATCAGAAAGGACTACTTCGTGATTCGCATTCGGCTGGTCTTCTTCGGGGCGGAACACGCGGCCAAGGTGAGGATTCGCCCAGAACACGTCGAACCATTGCCACGAGACCTGCGCGCCCATCAGGCGTTCTGGATTCGATCCGTCGGGGGTGTAGTTGTAGTTGGCGTTTCGCAGGACCGCAGCGGAGGTGAAGATGTGCTTGCCCGCGACTGCGTCTCCAAAATCTGGGGCTGACATGCTGATGTTCTGGAGATCGCCGATGGCATACTTCACGCGCAGGGCCACGACGCTGCCGGGATGAGGAATGCCGCTGGGGTTGAGCAGGATGGCATTCATCACCGCGAATACCGCGACGTTGGCGCCGATACCGAGTGCCAGAGTGAGGATCGCCACAACCACAAAAGCAGGGCTCTTGAACAATCCGCGCAGAGCGTATCGAAGATCCTGAAGAATGCCAGTCATTAATCTTTCGCCTCTTTATTCATGCAGAGCGTATTCGGGGAAGTCTGGCAAGTCCTTGATCTTCTGGGGCAATGTGCTGTATGCCCAATCCACAATATCGTCAAACGTTCGCGGATTTATTTGTTCGGCCATAGGCGAATCTCGTCGAAGGGAATTGTATGCCGGACGGTCTGGTTAGTTGGCGAAAAATCGCACTACACTCATCATTCGATTAGCCTCAAACTCTTCAGATTTGAAACGGATCGAAAGCAATCGAAATTTGAGTGTTAACTGTCCCTACCGAAAACTCGATCTCGGTAAAAAAGGTAAAGCAAAGTAGCTGCGGAAAGCGTATCCCTCGGTTGCCAGGTCGGCGATGGCTGCGCCTGCCGCCAAAACGGCAATGCGTCAGCTTTTCGGCGTAGCGGGATCGCGCCGGGCGTGGCTCCCGTCCACACCTACACTAAGGATGGCGGGGTCTCAGGCCGCCCGTCGTTCGTAGCGGTAATGCAGCCCGCCGACCTGGGGCAACGCCACGACCGATCCCATTTCTGGCGGCTGAATCCCTCGCGGCTCGGGCGAGTCTTTCCCCAAGGAGAGATGCGTTCGCGATCGGTGATAGTAATCCAAATAGGAACGAAGGATACGACGGAGGGACGCTTCATGGAACACGAGAACGCAAAACCAGACTTCCGCGACGTGGCCTTCAGCCCGAAAAGACGATCTTGACGCCCGAGCAGCTGAGTTCGTTATTGGACAAGCTCCCGGAGCCCTCTAGATCGCTGGTTTGGCTGCTGGTCTTAACCGGATTACGGATCGGCGAATTGCTAGCGCTACGTTGGCAAGACGTCGATTTGAAGGCTGGACTCCTCCGTCTAAGCCGAACGCTTTACGAAGGGCATTTCGACGAGCCCAAGACCCGTTTCAGCAATCGCATTGTTCCTCTGAGTGTAAAGTGTAAAGGGAGCGGAGATCCTATCGCGTACGCAACCCAGGGCCGTCGATCTAGACGTGCTTGTGTTCCGCACGAAGAAAGGCACACCGCTGAGCCGTCGCAATTTGACGAACCGTCAGCTCATACCCGCATGTAAGGAGCTGAAGATTCCGAATGTTGGCTGGCACTCCCTGCGCCACTCGAACGCGACATTGCTGGACGCAGTAGGGACGCCGCTGGGCACGGTGCAATCACTCCTCGGGCATTCTTCTCCGGAGATCACCCGGGGGATCTATTTGCATTCGTTGCCAGCAGGGGCGAAAGAGGCTGTCCAGAAGGTAGAGGATTTGCTGACTGGACCCAAATTGTGGAAAACGCAAATTTGGCGTCAACGCTAATTCAATGAGCTGCTTGGGATTAAATGGTCGGGGAGAGAGGATTTGAACCTCCGACCCCCTGGTCCCGAACTTGGGGGCGCGGAACCAATTCTGTTGCTGTTCAATCATTTGAGTGGCGCTTCGACCGTCTCAGTCTTGCTCGATCATGCCAATTTTTGGACGAATGTAAACCCTCCAATTGCAACCCTAGCCAGGGTATCAGTCGGCTTACGTAGAACGAACACGGACACGGTGACATTACTCAGCTGGCCTTCTTGAAAAACACGGTGACGGTATCGCGTTTTGCGAAAGGCCGAAACCCTCGACTGTTGCCGGAGTGAGACGTTTCGCTCATGAGTTCCCAGCCGTCGTTCAGCATACTTGCCATGTGCCGATCCATTGTTTGCATGGTTGGCAAGAGCTTTTGCCGGTAGTATTTCCCCGTCCAATTTTTCTCGTAAGTAAAAGATTTAACTTTCATGCTTCACCACAACTCTGTCTTCTATAGGCTACGCACTGTCAGTGAGCATTTCAAGATGGTCTTGACAGCGCTCAATTGCGGTGCGAGACCAGCTTGCTTCCGTCCGTTCCCGCAGTTCACTCCGATCCACCATAGAGAAAAGCAGACACCTGTACCTTTCGTTGGTGCTTGGCCTCGCTGTTTGATGGTTCCAACGCATTGTTGACTGAGCGCTGCGCTTTGCACAAGAGGTAGTATCGGCAGGACTTGGTCGTATCAGTCGGACTTGAAGAATCGGATTCAAATCCATTTTGTTTGATTCCGCGACGACAGAGCTGTTGCCGGGCCAATGCTTTTCAATCGCAGGAAGAGTCGCCCGTGCGAGAGGTACGTAGGGCATCCCGATCGCCGCATAGCGGGTCCTGATCGCTTCAAGTGCCGAGTCGGGTTAGTGCTGACTCTCAAAGCGGGCCGACCGTACTGCGGCGGAAAGTTCTCTGAGCAGTTGCAGGGTTTCGTCCCATCCGATACAGGCATCAGTGATGCTTCTTCCGTAGACGAGGGGTTTCCCGTTTACCAACTCTTGGGCTCCAGCGACCAAATTGCTTTCTAGCATGACGCCCACGATACGGCGGTCGCCACGAGCAATCTGGCCGATCACATCGCGACAGACGGCAGACTGCTGAGTGTGATCCTTGTGGCTGTTGGCATGACTGCAATCGACCATCACGTGGGGTGAGAGTTTCGCTTTTTCGAGCAGGCCGCATGCGAGGCCAATGCTCGCAGCGTCGTAGTTTACCTTTGTTCGTCCTCCACGCAGGATCACATGGCATTCGGGGTTGCCAGTGGTGACAAAAATGGCTGATTGTCCGTGCTTCGTATGACCTAAAAAGGTGTGGGGGTGAGCGGCGGACCGAACCGCCTCGATCGCAATCTGCACGTCGCCTGAGGTGGCATTCTTGAATCCCGTCGGACAAGAAAGGCCGGAAACAAGCTCACGATGGACTTGGCTTTCGGTCGTACGCGCACCGATGGCGCCCCAACTTACCAGACTTGCCAAATACTGCGGGATGATCATGTCAAGGAATTCGGTCCCCGCTGGCACCCCCATTTCGGCGAGATCAAGGAGTAGATGGCGAGCCAAACGCAAGCCGTCATTGATCTTGAACGATTGGTCGAGATGGGGATCATTGATGAGCCCCTTCCAGCCAATGGTCGTGCGTGGTTTCTCGAAATAGACTCGCATGACGATCCGAAGATGTGTTGTCAATTCGTCGATCGCTGCCTTGAGGAGTGTTGCATATTCGCGCGCAGCCTCGGTGTCATGGATGGAGCAAGGCCCCACCACGACCAGCAGGCGACGATCTTTGCCCTGAAGGATGTCGCTGATCTCCCTCCGGGCTTGAAAAATCGTCGAAGATGCCAGGTCGGTCATGGGCATCTCTTCTTCCAAGAAGACCGGAGGCAGAACAACTTTCGTCCACTTGATTCGAACATCATCAGTACGGTGCATCACGAGGGCCTGTTGATTGGATGTGATTGGTAACCTCATCTTAACCTTAAGCGCTTGCTTCAGCACGGCCGTGGATCGACCGAGCGTGCAAAGTGGGAACTAAACCCAATCTGCAATTCGCTTCACGCGATTCGAGTCGGTGAGTTTATTGACATCCGCCTGAAAACGTCAAACAAAGGACTTAGCCGCGCACGGACAGCAAAATTGGTATTCGGAAGTCCATGAAAACCCGGCAATCTGATTTGAAAATAATTTGCAGATGCGCCAGCACCAAACGTTCCCATGGCCCCGTCGTAGCCATAGAAGCTGGGTGCCAAGGTCTCACTGATGAGTTGGTTCTCGCTGATGCGTCGCAGGCCGTATGCGCAGGTTCGCGTTACCGCGCCGTTCACCAGTTCATCGATCACAGTGCGCATAGCCAGTGGGATTAAGCTCATCCACTAGGAACTTGGTTGTCGTCCCGCCGACGGTTCTCACTAACCCGATTGCCGTCGCCGTCGTTAGACATTTCATACGCCATGCGTTGACTTATATTTCGCGAGAAGACGAGCAACATCGTCTGGGTATGCGAAGAACTCATCGTTTAGCGATTCAAAGGCCTCCGCTCGCGGGTACTTCTCTAACAGAACGTCTTGTCGAGCAAACCGATCCTTTGGTGGCATGCCTCCCGGAAACATGGCCGCCGCACGCCTTACGATATCTGCCATATTTTTCGCACCGATGATTTCGAGCGCCTGTATGGTCTCGATCGTGTTGTCTCCAGCGTTGTTGTAGAAGAACTGGTGGAAACCACCGTTGTTTACTTCACCTTCCACCGAGTTTACTAAGTCAACGACTTCCTGCGTATCCATCTTGACCCTCCCCACGCGGCTCATTTCTTCGCGCCTGGCTCCGGCCCCGCCAGCCGCTCCCGCGCCATCGCCTGCTTTTCCCGGTCCACCCGCTCGATCAGCTTCCGCAGGTCCTCGGTCCCGAGTCTCCCGGCCCGGCCCGAGGATCTGCACTGTGTTCAGGTAGAGCATCCGCAAGGCCAGCACCTCGGCCAGGATCACCTGCTCGGCGGGATGGGCGATCAGCTCCGCCAGCACCAGCTCGCGCAACCATTCCCCGAGCGTCAGCCCTCTGGCCTCGGCCAGCTTTTCCAGCGCCGCGTATTCGTCCTCGCTGACCTTCGTCCCGATGGATTTGTTCCGCAGCGTGCTCTTTTCCGTCGCTTCTTTTTCCATGATCGCCGCCCTGCCTTCTACTCTCCCTTAGACGCTTCAAACACGAAGATTCAACAAGTTACTGTCCCTACCGAAAACTCGATCTCGGTAAAAAAGGTGAAGCAAAGTAGCTGCGGAAAGCGTATCCCTCGGTTGCCAGGTCGGCGATGGCTGCTCCTGCCGCCAAAACGGTAATGCGTCAGCTTTTCGGCGTAGCGGGATCGCGCCGGGCGTGGCTCCCGTCCACACCTACATAAAGGATGGCGGGGTCTCAGGCGGCCCGTCGTTCGTAGCGGTAATGCAGCCCGCCGACCTGGGGCA
>Ga0210407_10004584_pt1 | contig 10850 bp, 10 predicted proteins | sample IncBWC27MmetaG_FD_150860 | JGI IMG/M metagenome (GOLD analysis project Ga0210407, IMG submission 150860) | Forest soil microbial communities from Barre Woods Harvard Forest LTER site, Petersham, Massachusetts, United States - Inc-BW-C-27-M | ecosystem: Environmental > Terrestrial > Soil >... | reverse complement strand
GGAGACGAGATTGCCACCGCCTCCGCCATTCAAGAGTCCCTTCCATAACGTCGCCCGATGCTGCTCAGCGCAACGGCCACGACAAGCAGCAAGCCAGCGAAAAGAAACTGGGTGAAGATGGGAGCGCCGATCATGGCAAGCCCGTTGTTTCCAACAGCGACCGTCAGTACGCCGATCAATGTGCCTAGGATATGGAACTGTCCCTCCTTAAGCGCGGCTGACCCAAGGAACGCTGCCGAGAAGGATGTGAGCATGAAGCCGTCACCGGCGGTGACCTGTCCCGATCCGAGATTGGACGCCATGAGCACGCCTCCAATCGCCGCACAGGTGCTCGCGCATGCGAATGCAACAATCCGACTGTGGTCGACTGCAACACCTGCCCGTCGAGCGGATTCCGCGTTGATGCCTATGGCCTTGATATGCTGGCCCTGGACGGTCCGGTTCAGGAAGACCCAGAGGATGAGCAAGAGGGTCGCCATGATCACGACGAGGTGCGGCACGCCCCAAAACCGACCGATGGCGACATCGGTGAACTCCCGGGAGTGGGTCAGCTGCAGAGGAATGCCGCCCGAGTAAGCATAGTTCAATCCGACAACAAGGGTGCCCGTACCAAGCGTGGCGATGAACGCGTTTACGCCGAGTTTCGAGACGACCACGCCGTTGATGACGCCGATCACGGCGCCGATCGCCACGACCATCAGAATCGCGAGAGGGATCGGGAGCTGATTAAAGCTCAAAAGCCCCACCAGCAGCAGCCCGCAGAAGCTCGCCACGTAGCCGATGCTGAGATCAAAATCGCCCGCGACGAGAGGGACGGTGAGACCACCGGCCACGATGGTCCCGATGGCCATGTCGTTCAGAATGTTCCGGAAGTTTCCGATTGTCGCGAACGTGCTCGGCTCAACAAGCGAGAACGTGACCAGCATAAAAACGAGAACGACGATCGTGCCATACGTTCCTAGGAGCCGAAGAAGGATCGATCGATAAGTCCCTGTCATACGGAGCCACGCACGCGGGCCATGACTGAGCGGCAGTGATCGCGAAGTCTCCCCTGCTTCACATGCGGGTTCGCCATCGTACGGCTGTCGACCACGAGCTTAGCCACTTCAACCGCTGTGAGAGGGCGGGAGGCGCGCCTTCCGACCGGCCTATTGCGGAGGGTTCTTCAGAACCTGATCGACGTTGTCCTTGCTGACGATCGTGTAGCCGGGGATAAAGGACTTTGGCTGCCAGGCGTCGCCCCCCTTGATGACATCTGGAATCTGATCGATCAGTTCCTTTCCCGCCGACGTAAGGTCGACACCGAGCGTCGCGGTCATCGTGCCGTCCTTAACGGCCTGAACAGCTGGGGCGGTGGCGTTGAAAGAATACACCTGCACATCGGTCCTGCCGTTTTGCTTCAGAGCAGCAATCGCGCCCATCGCGTCGTCGTCGTAGCAGTTGAAGATCGCGAAGGGGCCCTTTGCGCTGGCGTTAGCGCTGAGCCACGCATTCGTTGCAGCTTGAGCTGACTCCGCAGCGCCAGGAATCGTGATCTCGTGCGTCGTCGCCTTGAGGCCGGAATGGACCTTTACGGCTGCGTCGAAGGCGTCTGCCCGCTCGCGACACGGAATGCCTGGGTGATAACTGAGGTCGAGAAGTGTTCCGGCCCCGTTAAGATTCTTGATCATCAGGTCGACCAGCGGCTGAGCGGCGCCTGTGGAGGCTGCGAGAGCAATTCCGGGCGCCATGCCGCCGCCAGCCGACAAAACCGGAATCTTGGCGTCAGCAGCTGCCTGCAAGCCTGCGGCTAAACCAGTCGAGTCGAAGACGGTCACGATGATCGCGTCCGCCTTCTTTGTCACAAGCTGTTTGATCTGCGCGATCGCTTGAGAGGGATCGCCATTAGCGTTCAGGTTGTCGACGGTCCAACCCTTCGACTTCGCTTCAGCGGACATCGTGTCGACCATCTGGTTCGTGTGCAGATCCGAGGTCGAAAAGGTCACGATGCCAATGTTGAGATTGTCCTTAGCCCAGGTGGAAGTCGCCCAGAGCATAACTAGCGTCGCAGCCGCGCTTCTGAAGCGATTTGGCATCAGTCAATCTCCCTGGTGAAACGTAGTATGTGCGGGACACGCACTAACCTCAGCACATTCCATGCCATCGGGCAACCGCAAAGACTTCTCGGCCATGCGGATTCATGGACATGAAAGCGTAAGTTTCGCGAGGGGCACCCAAAGGGCCGGAGCCTCGGATGCCTCGTTTCGAACGTCGACTACCGCAGGGAGGTTCGCAGGCCCACGGTCCAGTCACCAGAAGCGTGTCGTTTCCGATTCTGGAGAAGTCCTCGCCATCACCGCGGGTCGCGAACAACAGACCCCGCCTTCGCCCAGCGAGTTGGGTATTACGGACATCCGCTTCGGACGATCAAATATCAAGCGCCTGAGGCAGCATCACCAAGTCACGAATTGCGACATGGGGGGGCCGGCTAAGCATGAACACCGCCGCCTCGGCCACATCCTCCGACCGCAATCCCTCTCGCGAGGCAACCTTCTTGTCGATGCTCCCCGGATCCGTATAGCCCCATAGCTCATTGAGAACGGTCGCCGGAGCGATTACGCCGACGCGGATTTTATCCTGGATCACTTGCCGTCTCACTCCGTAGAGGAACGCATTCAAGGCGTGCTTCGACGCGCTGTAGACCGGCTCGAAATGAATCGCCTGGTAAGCCGAAATTGAACTCGAGACGAGAATATCTCCACCGCCATGGGCCCGCATGTGGGGGATGACCCGATTGATGGAGCGGAACACGGAACCAACGTTCAAAGCCAGAAGCTTGTCCCACTCCGCCGGATCGCCGTCGGCGACCTGACCGGCAATGTAGACTCCCGCGTTGGCAAAGAGGACGTCGAGCCTTCCAAGCTTGGCAATGGCCTGACGGATCAACTCATCCGTCTCCGCCGCGCTTGTCAGATCCGCTGGCAACATGATCGCATCCGACCCGAGCTCCTTGACGAGCTCGCGCAACCGATCCGTTGATCTTGCGCTTACCGCAACTCTCATGCCCTCTTTAGCGAAGGCCTTTGCGCTCGCCCGTCCGATACCCGAGCTCGCGCCGGTAACGAGCACTGACTTTCCCTTAAGGGCCCGCATCGTCCACCAGTTCTTTGAAGACCCGGCGACGGCGAGAATCGCCGTCGCCTAAGGTGGCTGCTACTTGTATTTTCGGGCCCAATAGTCGGTCATGCCTTTGACGGTCGCGGGCGTCGCGAGCGAGCCTTTCGCCAGACAGCCATTCGGCCCGCACTGCGGATCCTTGCCCTGCAGGACATCGAACATGACGCGGACCGCTTCCTTCGCGTGCGACTGCGCGTCCCAGGTCACGGAAACGTCGATATAGCCGTTCTCCATAGCCGGGATAGCGCTCGTCAGCAGATCGTTCGAGGCAATCCAGACATGTTTCGGGTCTCCTTCGGGATGCCACTTGTCGAACTTCTGGGCGGCGGCCTGCACCGCATCGATCGCCCAGTCGGACGCGAGCAGAAGGCAATTGGCCTCCGGATGCGCACGAAACGCGTCGGTCAGCCCCGACAGCACGATCTCCGGGTTCCATTCGCTCGGGATTCTAGCGATGATTGTAATCTCGCCGCCGCTCTCGTCGGCGAGCTTCTTGAACGCGTTCGTCCGATTGACGGCGTTGAGGTCGATGAGCGATCCCTGCACCTCTATGCATTGCGCCTTGACGTGGTTTGCTTTGAGAAGTTTCTCGAACGCTTCGCCCAGCACCTTCGCTTGATCGGCGGAATCGCCCCCCACATGGGCAGTCGGCTTATCTCCGCTCGAAGATCTGTCGAAGGTCACGAACGGAATGTTTGCGTCTTTGGCCGCATGAATCGACGCTCCAATGGCCGCCGAATCAAGAGGCCGCGCGATGATGATGTCGACGCCGCTATTGATGAGGTCCTCAATATTCGAGGCCTGACGACTGGCGTCGTTATTCGCCATGTTGACAACCCACTTGACGTTCATCCCGTCGGCGTCGCCGACTTTTTTGGCCTCGGCGCGCATATAGTCTTCCCAGGCCTGGTTGAGGGCGCTCTCACGCGCGTCCCAGCTCAGTCCGATCGTGACGTCTTTCGCGACGGCGGGGGCCGCAGCCGCTATCAAGGCCAACGCTGCAATGAATCGTTTCATCATTTCCTCCACTCCTTTTGTCTCGGCCCGCCGCGCACTGAAATCAGCCCTTCCTGAAGAGCCGACCTCCGCCAGAACCAATGTGTCCTGTCTTCAATGCGTCCGCGTACATCGCGATGAAGATAACGACGCCCTCGACGAGCCTGTACGAGTAGGGATTGGCGCCGACTTGCTGGAGACCGCTACGGATGATCTGGAAGATCAAAGAGCCCAAGATGACGGACGTGAGTATGTTTCCGCGCCCGCCGAACAACGAGACGCCGCCAACGACGACGGCGGCGACGGCGGTGAACTCCATGCCGTCGCCGATCTTGGCGGTGTTCACCCCGACCTGCAACGTGTAGATGACGCCTGCAATCGCCGCGAACCCACCAGAGATGAGCAAAGTTGCGAAGGTCCGTCGGTCAACGGGAATACCTACTCTTCGAGCAACGTCCTCATTGTTTCCGATTGCGGTGAGCTGTCGTCCGAAGGTCGTCCGACGGTGCAGCAATTGAACCGCGACAAGAAAGACGAGGGCGATGATGGTGTCGACATAGAGAGGACCAATCGCAACGTTCCCGAGAGCCTTTATGCGTTCCGGCAGCACGACGAGGCCGCCGTCCGTCATAAACAGCCCAAGGCCCCGAAAGGCGATCATTGTTCCGAGCGTAGCGATCAATGAATTGACTCGGAGACCGACCACAATGGCTGCATTGACGCAGCCGAGAGCGAGTCCAGCCGTGATAGAGATCGCAACGGCGGCTGGAAACGAAAGACTCCCGTTCCGCATGATCAAGGCAAAAAGGGCGGACGCGACATAGGCGATGGACCCGACGGAGATGTCGAGTTTGCCGCTCATCACCACGAGCGCCATGCCGGTCGCAACGATCATCATCGGCGAAATGACATGAACGATATCGAGCAAGTTCTGAACGCCAAAAAAGCTCGGGGCCGCGACCGAGAACACAACGTACGTCACGACGAGGACGATCAGGGCCCCAGAGTTGCGCAGTGTGGCTAACGCTTGAGTCATGCGGCGGCATCCCGCTCGGTCGTCAAAGAGAGGGCGTTCACGAGCTCCTCACGCGTCGCGCTCGACGGGAGCTCAGAAACGATCCGACCACGGACCATCACGAGATACCGATCGCAAGCTCGGGTCAGCTCTTCGAGTTCGGACGAAACCATCAGCACTGCAGTTCCGGCGTCCGCGAGTTCGTTCACCAGCCGCAAAATCTCTGTCTTTGCGTCGACGTCAAGACCTCGCGTCGGCTCGTCGAGCAGCAGTAGTTTCGGAGCGCTTGCGAGCCAGCGCGCGAACACGACCTTCTGTTGATTGCCTCCCGACAGCGTTGCGACTCTCTGCTCCTGCCCGCTGACCTTGATGCCAAGGCGCGTGATCATTGCTCCCGCCGCCCGGCGCTGCTCGCCCCCAAGCACCAGCCCGAGGCGCGAGATAGCCCCCAGGTTGGGCATGACAATGTTGTCGCCGACCGACATCCCAAGAAAGAGGCCCTCGCCGCGCCGATCCTCGGTGACGAAGCCGGCGTGCCGATAAAGCTCCGACGGAGTGATGGGGATCGTCCGGCCTCGCTCGCACCATGACAGAGCACCCTCGTCGACCGGATCGAGGCCGATAAGTGCGCGCAGCAGTTCCGTCCGACCCGCTCCGAGTAAGCCCCACAACCCTACGACCTCACCGGCTTTGAGCGTAAGGGTCACATCCTTGAGGGCGTCTCCTCGGCTGAGGCCTTCGATTCGTAGAAGCTCGCTCGAGTCGGCCGGTCGACGCCTCTGAAACGGCGCCTCGTTCTCGCGTGCACCCATCATGTGACGAATGAGGTCTCTTTCGTTGAGCGAACCGATCTCGCCGCGAAACACGGTGCGGCCGTTTCGCATCACCGCCAAATCGTCGCTGATTTCAAAAATCTCATCGAGAAAATGACTGATGTAAATAATGGCGACGCCTTCCACCCTCAGGCCACGAATGACTTCAAAGAGCCGCTCCCGCTCCCGCCTTGACAATGAAGAAGTGGGTTCGTCGAAGATCAAGAGCTTGGGGTCCCGTCGCAGAGCCCGCGCGATCTCGACGAGTTGACGATCGCCGACGCTGAGGTTGCCGACGATTGCCGAGGGATTCAAATCGCATCCTAAGCGTTGCAGAAGAACCTGCGACCGACGATTGCACTCTTGGTAATCGATTCCGCCGAACTTACGGGGAAACGCGTCGATGAAAATGTTTTCGCTGATGGACATTGTCGGCAGCGAGTTGAGCTCCTGCTGCACGAAGCCGATTCCGGCCTGCAGGGATTCGATGGGGGTTCGCAGCGCAACCTGTCGGCCAGCTACAATAATCTCGCCGGTGTCTCGAGCGACAATGCCGCCGAGAATGTTCATTAAGGTCGACTTGCCGGCGCCGTTCGCGCCGACCAACGCGGTGACCCGGCCAAAATACGCCGTGAGCTCGGCTCGATCCAGCGCGACGACCCCTGGGAAGGCCTTGCAGATCGCCCGCATGTGAAGGAATGCGCCGTCTATCTCACCCTCCCTTCATCGAAAAGCGGTCGAAGGCGACAAAGGCGATAATGATGGCGCCGCGGATCATCTGGCTGACATAGAGGCTCACCTCCGCGGCGTTGAGCGCATTGCTCAGAAGAGTGATAAAGACGGCGCCGAGCGCCGCTCCCCAGACTTTCCCGGCGCCGCCATAAATACTGACGCCGCCGACGACGCAGGCGCTTACGACGTCGAGCACCGTCGAAGGGCTTGCAAGGTTGGCCGACGCGGAGGCCAATCGACCGGTCAACATGATCGCAGTAAGCCCCGCCGAAATTCCTGCCACGACATAACTGATGACGATCACGCGATTGGTGGGAATTCGCGCGATTGTTGCAGCACGCGCATTGCTGCCGACAGCATAAAGCTGGCGCGCGAAGACAGACCGACTCATCAGGAACGCTGCGATCGCGCAAACGGACGCCCCCACGATCACTGGGATTGGCAGCCCGGCTGGCCGCATACGAAAGAAAGATATGAATTCAGCTGGGAGGTGAGAGATGCTAATCGAATTCGTGAGCCACACCGCCGATCCGGCGGTGATCGACATCATCGCCAGAGTAACGACGAACGGAATCATGCCGAGATAGCCGACGGCGGCTCCGTTAAAGAGGCCGATTGCGGTCGCCGCGGCGAGCATGATCAGGGAGCCGACGATAACGTCGCCCGTCGCGCGCATATACATCGCGCCTAAAACGGCGCTTACCGCGGCGCTGAAGGGCAGCGATAAATCGATTCCCCCGCCAATCATCACGACCGACATCCCGACTGCCATCACCGCGAGGGTGGCGGCCTGAACAAGGATGTTGATGAGATTATTGATCTTGAAGAAATTCGGCGCGAATACCCAAAGAAGCCCGAGGACAAGCGCGACAATCAGAGCAACGACGACGGTTCTCGCGCGATACCGGCCGAAGGACAAGGGAACTGGCGAGGCGACTGCCGTCATCGTCTCTTCCGGTTGCGGGGAACCGGCGGCGTCGAGCCTCGCACGATCAGTGTCGCCGGCAAGCGCACGTGCTCAGGTTCAAGCCCTTCGTCCGCAATCAACCGGCTCAACATACGCCAGCCGACTTCCGCGATCTGGGCGCTCGGCTGCGCTATGACGCTGATCGCCGGGTTCAGTAGGCTTAGCGCCTCGAAGTCATCCATGACGAGCAAAGCGATATCCTCTGGGATGCGGAGGCCGACACTCTGAATGGCAGGGATGACGCCCTTGGCGGCGATGTTGCTGGCTGCAAATATCGCCTCCGGGCGTGACGAGCCAACGAGGACGCGGGCGGCGGTCTCGCGGATCTCGACTGGATCGAGCGACAGCTCGTAGGAGGAGCAAAGGTCCAGACCACCGGAGGCCCTTGCGGCGTCGAGAAATCCTTCGCGGCGTTGATTGAGTATCCAATGCTCGTGGGCGTGCCCAAAGAACGCGACCTCTCTGTATCCGCCTCCGAACAGGTGATCGCCGCCCAGCCTTCCCGCTTGACGGTTGTCGACGGCGACGGTGGGAAGCGGATTTTTTGCCTCAACGCGATCGAGGAGAACGACAGGAACGTCGTAAGTGCGAAGTTCCGGCAGAACCGGTTGAAAGTCGAAGGACGGAACGAGAATCAAGCCGTCGATTCGCCGGGAAATGAGATTGTAAATTTGCCGGCGCGCTCGTTCTTCGTCTTCGCCTGTCGTTAGAAACATCACGGCGCGATGATCAGCTGCGCCCAAATGCTCCAATATCGAAACAATTTCCGCGAAGAACGCATTTTCCAGATTGGGCACGGCGACGGCAATCGTGTCCGTCTGATTGGATCGCAGGCTGGCAGCGTTGAGATTCCGTCGGTAGCCAAGTTTGCTGGCAGCGACGGTCACCCTCAGCGCCAGATCTTCTCTGACGCTCTGACGACCGTTGAGGACGTTGGAGACGGTTCCAAGCGACACGCGCGCGAGCTGCGCGATGTCGTTGATTGTCGGCTCCTTAGGAAGCCGAGCATCCACGAACCGATTCACGATTGGAGAGGCGTCAATCATTGACCTGTCGCGGGTCACACATCGAAGCGCGCGAGCCCGCTTGCCTCCTCCCTTATGAAACGATTCACGACACCTGAAGCGATATAGGCTGCTGTGTCAAGTTTTTGTTTGGGCGAGGCTTCCGATTGGCGCGGGGGCGAGGTGATCGCTGCGGGGCAGGCGGCAGTGGGGTTCGACGGAGACCCACCGAACCCGACCAATGGAAGGCCTCACGCGAGACGTGTCGCGGGTATCCGGATTTTTCGGTCGCGGGATCGCTTGCGCCGCGGCTCTTCAGGAGAACACTCGCCCTTACCACAATTGTTTGCCGTCAGCGCCTTTGAGACAGCGCGCGGTTTTCACCTAGGGAGGATTTCTGGATCATCGTAGCCGCAAGGAGCGAAGATGAGACGGAAATCCGGGCCGGAAAAGCAGCCGGCGGAAGATGCAATCAAGGACATCCGACGGGCGACGCGTCGACACTTTTCGGCCGAGGAGAAGATCCGCGTCGTGCTGGAAGGGCTCCGCGGCGAGGAGAGCATTGCCGAACTGTGTCGCCGCGAGGGCATCGCCTCGTCGATGTACTATGGCTGGTCGAAAGAGTTCCTGGAAGCCGGCAAGAGACGGCTTGCCGGCGACACGGCGCGCGCTGCGACCTCTGACGAGGTGAAGGATCTCCGTCGGGAGGCGCAGGCGCTGAAAGAGGTGGTGGCCGACCTCACCCTCGAAAACCGACTGCTCAAAAAAAGCATGATCGGGGATGGGGGAGACGAGGCATGAGATATTGCGCATCTGATAAGACACAGATCATCCGGCTGGTCGAGCAATCGCCTTGGCCGGCTCGACGCACGCTGGAGAAACTCGGCATCCCAGATCGTCTTTCTACCGCTGGTATGATCGCTATCAGCGCGGCGGACCAGAAGCCCTCGCGGATCGCCCCTCACGGCCGGATCGGATTTGGAACCGAATCCCGGGGGCGATCCGCCACCAGATTGTCAACCTGGCGCTGGATCAGGAACTGAGCCCCCGGGAACTGGCGGTGCGTTTCACGGACGAGGAAAAATACTTTGTCTCAGAGGCTTCGGTTTATCGGCTTCTAAAGGCGCACGATCTCATTGCCAGCCCGGCCTACATCGTCATCAAGGCGGCCGAAGAGTTCAAGGACAAAACCACGGCGCCCAACCAGCTCTGGCAGACCGACTTCACCTATCTCAAGATCACGGGGTGGGGTTGGTACTATCTCTCGACCGTGCTCGACGATTTCTCGCGCTTCATTGTCGCCTGGAAGCTCTGCGCCACGATGAAGGCTCAGGATGTCACCGCCACACTCGATCTGGCGTTGGCGGCGTCCGGGCTCGATCAGATGACCGTGGTTCACCGGCCACGGCTCTTGTCGGACAACGGCTCGTCGTATGTCGCGAGCGATCTTGCCGATTGGCTGGACAAGCAGAACATCGAGCATGTCCGCGGAGCGCCTTTCCATCCGCAGACCCAGGGCAAGATCGAGCGCTGGCATCAGACGCTCAAGAACCGCATCCTGCTTGAGCACAATTACCGGCCCGGCGATCTCGAACGCCAGGTCGCCGCCTTCGTGGCTCATTACAACCATGCCCGCTATCACGAGAGCCTGGGCAATCTCACGCCGGCCGACGTCTACTTCGGACGAGCCGAGACCATCCTCCTCGAACGCGAAAGGATCAAGCGCCAGACAATCGCAAACCGTCGCTTGCAGCATCAACTGCACGCCGCATAATCTCAATCAAAGATGATCCAAGGCCTCCCTTCTGGAAGCCGGCAATATGTCTCAAATCATCTGACGACGGACACCGGCGATTTTGATGGCGGCACACGCGCGGTTGACGATGCGCTAGCCGAACTTGATAGGCGCGAAGCTGAGCAAAGCGATACCGCGCGCCGGTCGCGAGTCGCGCTGCTCGAGGTCGGCGTAGAGCAGGACATACTGCGCCGCGACGCGGTCAGGATCGCGCGAAGGATTGAGGCGATCGTTGCCGCCGAGCAGCCGACCGATCGACCCACATGGGCGGCTCAGTTTCGCGAGCGGCGGGATCGCTTCTTTCGGGAGGGCGAGGAGAAAGGGGTCAATTTTTCGCTCACGATCGCCGTAGAGCTTGCTTGCTCGTCGTATG
>Ga0210407_10004582_pt1 | contig 10851 bp, 4 predicted proteins | sample IncBWC27MmetaG_FD_150860 | JGI IMG/M metagenome (GOLD analysis project Ga0210407, IMG submission 150860) | Forest soil microbial communities from Barre Woods Harvard Forest LTER site, Petersham, Massachusetts, United States - Inc-BW-C-27-M | ecosystem: Environmental > Terrestrial > Soil >... | reverse complement strand
TCAGGTTGTCTGCTAAGAGGTTCACGTTTCCAGTGAGGTCTTTCCACGTGCCGGCGGCGCCGGGCACGTTAGCCTGTCCACCCAAGCGGCCTTCCACACCTACTTCGCGTGCCACGGTCGTCACTTGGTCGGCGAACGTAGCCAGTGTGTCCGTCATGTTGTTGATGGTGTCGGCCAGCGCTGCCACTTCGCCTTTGGCGTTCACCGTAAGTTTCTTCGTCAGCTCCCCGTTTGCGACGGCCGTTACGACCTTCACAATTCCGCGCACCTGCTCGGTGAGGTTCGCGGCCATCACGTTGACGTTGTCGGTAAGATCCTTCCACGTGCCGGCTACGCCGGGCACTTGCGCTTGTCCGCCCAGCTTTCCGTCGGTGCCGACTTCGCGCGCGACGCGTGTGACTTCAGCGGCGAATGCGTTCAGCTGGTCCACCATCGTGTTGATTGTGTTCTTTAGCTCGAGAATTTCGCCCTTCACATCCACCGTAATCTTGCGTGACAAGTCGCCGCGCGCTACGGCCGTGGTCACTTCCGCGATGTTGCGCACTTGGCCAGTCAGGTTGCCGGCCATCGCGTTCACCGAGTCCGTCAAGTCCTTCCATGTGCCCGCCACGCCGGTGACGTTGGCTTGACCACCGAGCCGCCCTTCGCTACCGACTTCGCGTGCTACGCGCGTTACTTCAGCGGCGAACGAACGCAACTGCTCGACCATCGTGTTCAGCGTTTCTTTGAGCTGCAGGATTTCTCCGCGAACGTCCACCGTAATCTTGCGCGAGAGATCGCCGCTCGCGATGGCCGTCGCCACCTCCGCGATGTTTCGCACCTGGCCCGTCAGGTTGCTGGCCATGAAGTTCACGTTGTCCGTCAAGTCCTTCCACGTACCGCCTACGCCGAACACCTGTGCCTGGCCACCCAGTTTCCCTTCGGTACCGACTTCGCGCGCCACGCGGGTGACTTCTCCAGCAAATGCGTTCAGCTGGTCCACCATTGTGTTGATCGTGTTCTTCAGCTCGAGAATTTCCCCCTTCACGTCCACCGTGATCTTGCGCGAGAGATCGCCTCTCGCCACCGCCGTGGTCACTTCGGCGATGTTGCGCACTTGGGCCGTCAAGTTACCGGCCATCGAGTTCACGGAGTCAGTGAGGTCTTTCCAAGTGCCTGCGACACCAGGCACGTTGGCCTGTCCGCCAAGCCGGCCCTCGCTGCCGACTTCGCGAGCCACGCGCGTCACTTCTCCGGCGAACGCGTTCAACTGGTCCACCATCGTGTTGATCGTTTCTTTCAGAAGTAGAATTTCACCACTGACGTTCACGGTGATTTTCTTGGAGAGGTCACCGCTAGCGATGGCAGTCGAAACTTCGGCAATGTTTCGCACCTGGCCTGTCAAGTTGCTCGCCATCGAGTTCACGGAGTCAGTGAGGTCCTTCCAGGTGCCTCCAACTCCTGGCACTTGCGCCTGGCCGCCCAGCTTTCCGTCAGTACCAACCTCGCGTGCCACGCGCGTCACTTCGGATGCGAACGACCTCAACTGGTCCACCATCGTGTTGAGCGTGTCTTTCAGTTCGAGAATTTCACCCTTCACGTCCACCGTAATCTTGCGTGAGAGGTCGCCTCTCGCCACTGCCGTCGCCACTTCCGCAATGTTTCGCACCTGACCGGTCAAGTTGCTGGCCATGAAGTTAACGTTGTCGGTCAGGTCCTTCCACGTGCCGCCTACACCGGGCACTTCAGCTTGGCCGCCGAGCTTCCCTTCGGTACCGACTTCGCGTGCCACGCGAGTGACTTCTCCCGCGAACGCGTTCAGCTGATCCACCATCGTGTTGATCGTGTTCTTCAGCTCGAGAATTTCGCCCTTCACGTCCACCGTGATCTTGCGCGAGAGGTCACCTCTCGCCACCGCCGTCGTCACTTCAGCGATGTTGCGCACTTGGCCAGTCAGGTTGCCGGCCATCGAGTTGACCGAGTCCGTCAGGTCCTTCCACGTTCCCGCCACGCCAGGCACGTTGGCTTGACCACCGAGCCGGCCTTCGCTGCCGACTTCGCGGGCCACGCGCGTCACTTCGCCGGCGAACCGGTTCAGCTGATCCACCATCGTGTTCAGGGTTTCTTTGAGCTGTAGGATTTCTCCGCGGACGTCCACTGTAATCTTGCGCGAGAGGTCACCGGTCGCAATGGCGGTGGCCACTTCGGCGATGTTTCGCACTTGGCCGGTCAAGTTGCTGGCCATGAAGTTCACGTTATCAGTCAAGTCCTTCCACGTGCCGCCAACGCCGGGCACCTGCGCCTGCCCACCCAACTTTCCTTCCGTACCCACTTCGCGCGCCACGCGCGTCACTTCTCCGGCGAACGCGTTGAGCTGGTCGACCATCGTGTTGATTGTGTCTTTCAACGCGAGGATTTCGCCCTTCACGTCCACCGTGATTTTGCGTGACAAGTCGCCGCGCGCTACGGCCGTGGTCACTTCCGCAATGTTGCGCACTTGCGCGGTCAAGTTACCAGCCATCGCGTTAACAGAGTCGGTGAGGTCCTTCCACGTTCCCGCCACGCCAGGCACGATTGCCTGTCCGCCGAGCTTTCCATCCGTGCCCACTTCGCGCGCCACGCGCGTCACTTCCGATGCGAACGATCGCAACTGGTCCACCATCGTGTTGATGGCTTCCTTCAGCTGCAAAATTTCGCCTCGGACGTCCACCGTAATTTTGCGCGAAAGGTCGCCGCTCGCCACCGCCGTAGCTACCTCAGCGATGTTGCGTACTTGACCCGTCAAGTTGCTCGCCATCGAGTTGACTGAGTCCGTGAGGTCCTTCCACGTCCCCGCCACGCCGGGCACTTGCGCTTGCCCGCCAAGTTTTCCGTCGGTTCCCACTTCGCGCGCCACGCGCGTCACTTCCGAAGTGAACACGCCGAGCTGCTGAATCATCGTGTTCACGATCGTGGCTGAGCGAAGAAATTCGCCCTCAAGCGGCCGCCCATCAACGTCGAGCTGCACCGTTTGCGTCAGATTGCCTTTCGCTACGGCGGCGATCGCTCGCGTCACTTCCGTTGTCGGCCGTAGCAAGTCATCAACAAGCGTGTTGACGGAGACTTCCATCTCTCCCCACGCAGCCTTGGGAAGATGAAAACGCATTCGCTCTCGTGTTCGCCCTTCCTTTCCCACCACCTGTCCTACGCGCTTTAACTCCCTTGCCATTTGCTGGTTGGCGGCGACGATGTCGTTGAACGTGTCTGCAATCTTGCCTGGGAGCCCGGTCCAATTCCCCGGTAGTCGAACGGAAAAATCCCCGTCGCGCATAGTCTGGAGGCTTGCGAGGATCACGCTCATGTTGGCGGCAACAAGTTCTTCGCCCGCCGCAGTCTGGCCGTTGCTTTTTGCACTTTTTGCTACAGGTTCAGCTTCCACCGTTGCGGTTGCCGCTGTCTTGGCAGGGTCAGTTCTTTTCATACCTCTTCTCCCAACTGAGACATCTCAGAGGCGACTTAATTTGGATTTTCGGCGTTGCTATGCGAAAGGTCATGAGTTAGAAAACGCTTTATTGAGTCTACCTTGGCCTGGTTTTAGCGGCCACGCGCTACGAGCGGAAGTTCCTCATTCGGACGTCCTCAGCCGGACTTGAACCGTTGTTGATAGCACAAACTTACCCGGCTCTACCTACAGTGATTAGTGTATTTAGCGGTGTTCTGTTGGCTTTTTGTGAACTTCGAGGAAAGACGTCCGTGGTTTATAGAAGACGACTGATGGTCAATTCCTACGTCGCTGGCGCAGCCTTTCACGATTGAAATTTTGAGAGATCCATCTTAGCCAGAAATGAAAAAGGGAGGCCTACTACTGGCCTCCCTTTAAAACTACAGAGAACGAACGATCCTAGCTCGTGCTGCCCGAAGACGTGCGCCGCACTTGTGGCTCGTTCGCCGGATAATCGGATGACGACTCGCCGGTCGAGGAAATGTCATCCGCGCCCGTGCTCTTCATGACTTCCTTGGCTCGCTTGATTTCGTCCGACGTGTCGCAGTGAACCGACAAGAGGATTCCACCTTTCTGGATTCGTCCTTCATATCGTTTTGCCTCGTACTCCGGAATTCCGAGGCCAATCAACGCGCCTGTGAATCCACCAACCGCGCCGCCAACACCGACCCCGGCGAGAGCAGCCATGATCGGTCCGGCCGCGATAAATGGGCCGACACCGGGAATCGCCAATGCGCCAATTCCGGCGAGCAGCCCGAGCGCGCCACCCAGCACCGCGCCGGAACCTGCTCCGGTAGCTGCTCCTTCTGGTGCCTTCGTAGCTTTCTGAGTTCCAATTTCCTTGCCGCCGAGATTGTCGGGCAGCAACGCCGAGATATCGGCCGCGGGAAAGCCGGACCTTACGAGCGTGTCTGTAGCATTATCCGCGCTCGGCAAGCTTGAATAGATTCCAAATACAGCCGTCTTTTTTGACATCTTCATGGCTCCTTGTGTGGAATTGTTGGTTCCCTTTATTTCGTTTACCTCTTACTGCGATTGCTTTGGGGGAGCCACTTCGAGTTGATCCGTCACATTATTCGCCCCCGCGATTGCGACAGCCTTGGATTCGATGGCGGCCTTTTCGTCTTCGGACCGAACTGGACCTTTCAACGTGACCTTGCCGTCTTGCGTAATGATCTTGATGTTGTGCGCGTAAGTCGAAAGCGACTTGTCTTTCATGATGGAGCTGCGAATTTCCTTGGTGATGTTGCGGTCGGCGGCATTCATCTTTTGCTGGTCGGCCGTCGTTGCTCCTTTGTTGGCGTCACCCTGATTCGTTTTGGTATTGTCCGGCGCATTCTGCTGCGCACGAACTTGCGGGCCGGCACCCAACCACAAGCCCAGAACCGTGCTCGCGGTCAACAGCAGCCCTTTTGATATTCTTGGTACGCTAGCCATTTCGATTCACCCCCAGCGGAAGTTGCGGATTCCTCTTTCTGACTTAACAAACTATTGTCAGTCCGCTTCATTCGCCATACTGAGAACGGAGTAGATTGATGGATAGTGCGCAGTAGAGCGGCTGAGCTGAAGTTGTAGTGGGTATTCCCCACGACGAGGAGCGCCAGTCGAGCAACAAAAACGTACAGGAAATCATTCATCTCCCTAGTCCTAAGAGTGTATGGGTGCGTGAAGCGGGGCACCGCAGAATGGTCAAAAGAAGAGAACGTCACTCACTCGCTCAAACCAGAAGGAGGCACCATGAAACCAACGTCACTTGCAGGGCTTGTGCTAATCGTATTAGGAGTAATTGCGCTCGCCTATCAAGGAATTACTTACACAACCCAGAAAAAGGTCTTAGACGTGGGACCGATCCAAGCGACCAAGACGGAGCACAAAACGATTCCGTTGCCGCCCATTTTCGGCGGAATCGCTCTGGTTGGTGGGATCATTCTGATGATGGCGGGCGCGAAGGAAGCCTAAGAATAATTCCTCAGCGCACGGTAAACCAAAATCACCTGACCGACGTGTCCGAAACCGACGTTCACTATCCTAAGACAATCCTAATTCGGTGCACCGCCCCATCGTCAATGAGTGGAATGTTGGCCGGCCCAGCTTGCAGTTTTCCGTCGAGTTGAGTGATCGCCACCCCGCGAGTTACACCCGAGGGATTTTCTACTTTGATTTTGTAGACCGCCGAGTGGTATTTGAACTCGATCGAGTAACCGGGCCAGTTTCGAGGAATACAAGGGTCGATCGAAAGCGTCATCCCGCGCAGACGGAATCCAAGAATCCATTCGATGCCCGTGCGGTAAAGCCAACCGGCTGAACCCGTGTACCATGTCCAGCCGCCACGGCCCACGTGCGGCGCCTCGGCATAAATATCACCGGCTACTACGTACGGCTCCACCTTGTATTTCTGCACGCCAGCTCGGGAGTTGGTGCGATGGATCGGACTGATCGTGCGAAAAAGCTCGGTGGCTTTGTCGCCATCGCTGAGCGCCGCGAATGCGATCGCCATCCACGTGGCAGCATGGCTGTATTGGCCACCGTTTTCCCGAATGCCCGGTAGATATCCTTTGATATATCCGGGATCATGATCCGGATGGTTGAAGGGCGGCGTTAGAAGCAGAATCAAGCCGTCCTTTGCTCGTACAAGTTGTTTCTCCGCCGCTGCCATTGCGCGCGCCCCGCGGCCAGGCTCCGCAGCGCCGCTCATGATTCCCCACGTTTGTGCGATCGAATCGATTCGGCATTCCGTGTTCTGCGCGGAGCCGAGCGGGGTGCCATCGTCGAAATAGGCGCGCCGGTACCAGTCACCGTCCCATCCTTCGCGTTCGAGCGCAGCTTTCAACGCACTCACATGCAGCCGCCAGACTTCTGCACGCTTGCCCTCGCCGCGCGCATCCGCGATCTTGGCAAACTCCCAAAGAATCGTATGCAAGAACCAGCCAAGCCACACGCTTTCACCCTTGCCATCCTGGCCGACGCGATTCATCCCGTCGTTCCAATCCCCGGTGCCCATTAATGGGAGACCATGCGCTCCTAACGAAAGGCTGCGATCAAGTGCTCGCGCACAGTGCTCGAACAAGGTGGCCCGAGTATCCGAGATGCGAGGTTCGAAGTACGATTCTTTTTGGCCTTCTGCCAACGTGTCGCCTTCAAGAAAAGGAATCACTTCTTCGAGAACAGCCATGTCGCCCGTGGTCTCGATGAACTGAATCACAGCGTAAGGGAGCCAAAGCAGATCGTCGGTCATGCGCGTGCGAATTCCGCGCCCCGAGGGGGGGTGCCACCAGTGCTGCACATCGCCTTCGACAAACTGCCTTGATGCAGAGCGCAGCAGATGATCGCGAGCCACGCTCCGTTTCGCTACGCCCAGCGCTATCACGTCCTGTAGCTGATCGCGGAAACCGTACGCGCCGCTCAATTGATAAAACGCAGCACGCGCCCACACGCGGCAACTAAGTGTTTGGTAAAGCAACCAGCGGTTGAGCATCAGATCCATGCCCGGATCGGGCGTGTTCACTTGCACCGCCCCCAGCAGATCGTCCCAGCGGCGCGTGACATCCAACAACACCTGATCAAGATCGGCGCTGCGACAGCGTTTGATCAACTCGCGCGCCTGGTCTCGGTTTTCGGCCTGACCGAGTAAGAAAACAACTTCTGCGCGCCCCCCGGGCTTTAACTCTATGACTGTCTGAAGCGCAGCACAGGGATCAAAACCGGCGCCGACCTTTTGCGAAAGCGATGCGCTTCGTTCAAGCGCCGCAGGCCGATCCGGTCCGCCGTTCCGCCCGAAAAACTCGGAGCGGTCCGCCGTATAGGACGTCTGCCGGCCGCAAAGGTCCGCAAACGCGACTCGGCCACCAAATTCGCCCGCCCACGCGCTCCGGGCCGTCAACGCGCCGGTCGTCGCATCAATTTCGGTGATGATGTATGGCGCAGTCGCGCTGCGCGAGCTTCCCAGTACCCACTCAGCATAAGCGGTGACCGAGAGGCGACGGGCGCGCCCCGAAGTGTTTTCCAAAGCGAGCCGTGAGATTTTGATCGGGTCATCCGGAGACACAAATTGCAGCAACTCATGCGCGAGGCCATGCGATGTATGCTGGAAACGCGTGTATCCCTGGCCGTGCCGTGCCACATACGTGGCCGTATCGTCGCGAATCGGTAGCGCTGTTGGACTCCAAACCTCTCCGGTATTTTCGTCGCGGATGTAAATCGCTTCGCCCGGGGGGTCGATGACGTGATCGTTGGACCAAGGAGTGAGCTGATTTTCGTGGCTATTGATCGCCCACGTAAATCCGGCACCGGACTCTGACGCAATGAATCCGAAGCCCGGATTTGCAATCACATTGACCCAGGGCTCGGGCGTTCGCAATCCCGCATCGAGTACCGTCACATACTCACGGCCATCTTCGCTGAAGCCACCAAATCCATTGAAAAACTGCAGCCGTTCCCGCGGCGCAGGAATCTCAGCATACTTGCTGGGACGGGTGATCCTAGTCGGCGCAAGGAAACCCGTCTCGCGCACCTGAGCTCTCGAAATCTGCTCCGCGAGCGTGCCGCGGCGGCTCAGGAGCACTACGCGCGCAATCACTTGCAACTGCGCCCGCGCCGCGGCAGTCAGTAAGTCACCCCGCAACAAAAAAATCTTTCCGCTCGCTGAGCTCGTGTCTGGCGAGAGCCTTAGCTGGCTCCCGCGTACAAGCGCCTCGAGTGAGCCTTGTAATTCCTGCACGTAAGACGCGGCTCTTTCATTGATTATCACCACGTCGGCCGACAGTTGCTTCATCCGCCAGTACTCGTGAGCACGCAACAGCTGGCGGATAAGGTCAAAATCCTCCGTATCGTCAATGCGCGCCAGCACGATCGGCAGGTCCCCTGAGATTCCCTGCGCCCACAGTGTGGATAGTTCCAAAGAAGTCGCGCTCAATACGTCCGGAGGCGGTCGCAGCGACGCATCGGAGTAAAGCACAGCATTCGCGAGTCTCTGGAAAAGATGGGCTTCGTCCGGGCTTATTCCAAGATGTTGAAGCTGGACTTGTGCCTGCGTCCAGGCCAGGGTTCGAGATCGTTCATATGTCCTCGGGTCGCGATGTTTATCCGCCAGGTCCAAGACCTCTTCACGTGTGGAGGCAACAACCGTCGAGTAGATCACGTGCGCGGTCTTGCCCGGCGGAATATGCACCGTCATCCTGAGCGATATCGCTGGATCGAGCACCGGACCAACCGTGTTCGAAAGTGGCCGGCCGTCGAAAACCGAAATCGGATCTCGCGAACCGCGCGTACGGCCGAGAAATTTTGCGCGATCGGTCTCATACTGCAATTCGCCGATAGTCTCCGCTTCCGACGCAACCACATGCGCCACCCACACAGATGGCTCATCCTCGGAGCGCTTGCGACGCGTAGCCACAATCGCCGCCACGTCAGAGACAAACTCCGTTTCGACGAAAAGATTCGCAAATGCCGGGTGCGCCACATCGGCAGCCTGCAAGGTGAGCGACAGTTCCGCAAATGAAGTCACCTGAATGTCGCGCGCGCGCACACCCAGGTTCGTGATGGAGACTCGCCGGACTTCGGCATCGTCCTCGGACGATACGACCACTTCAAGAGTTGTACTTAGAGCTCGGTCACGCCGCTTGATCTCAGCGTGATCCTCATAGAAGACCGCCTCGTAAGAATCCGCCTCCACTCCGCATGGCTGGTAGCCTGCGGACCAGACAGCGCCTGTCTGCTCGTCGCGAAGAAAGATGTAAGTCCCCCAGCAGTCGCGGGTCAGGTCCTCTCGCCAGCGAGTAATCGCAATGTCGCGCCAGCGGCTGTATCCCGAACCGGCAGCTGTAAGCATCACCGAGTAGCGGCCATTCGAAAGTAGTTGCGTCCTCGGAGTCGCGTCGTGCGGCGTGCGGAACCGGCGCACCACGGGTGGAATAAGTTCGCGAACCTGTGCCGTTGCCGAAACTTCTTCAGCGCGTGGCCTCGCCACGAGCACGTCACGCGGGGTGCGCTCCTGCAGCAATAGTTCCGTGGCTTGCACGATCGGCTCGAAATGGAAGCGGTTTCGCATCACTCCTTCCCGCAAAGCATTCGCATATGCCACAAGCGACATTCCCTGATGGTGCGCCATGAAAGCTCGCACTATCCCGACGTCCTTTCCCTCCGGCAGCCGGCTACTCGTATAATCGAGCGCTTCATAGAAGCCGTAAGCGCCAAGTCCGCCGGCACGGGTGAGCACTGCCAGGTTCTCCACGGCCGCGTTTGGCTCAACCATCGCTGCGAGAGCAGTCGCGTACGGCGCAATCACGAGATCCTGGCTCAAGCCGCGCTTGAGCCCCAGCCCAGGCACCCCAAAACTCGAATACTGATACGTGAAGTCGATATCGCGCGCATAGTAGGCGGATTCTGAAACCCCCCAAGGAACGCCCCGCTCCGTTCCATATTCAATCTGCCGAAACACAACGTGTATATCAGTCTGGCTGAGAATGCTTTCAGCCGGCGAGCGCATCACGAGCCCAGGCATCAAGTACTCGAACATCGAACCCGACCATGAAACGAGCGCGGAACCGCGTCCCACCGGCGTCAGCGCGCGGCCAAGATGAAACCAGTGCGACGATGGCACATCGCCTTTCGCAATGGCGATAAAGCTCGCCAAGCGAGCCTCTGAGGCGAGTAAATCGTAGCAACTCGAATCCAGGCTTCCTTCACCTGCTCGATAGCCGATGGAAAAAAGTTTGCGCGACGGATCGAAGAGAAAACTGAAGTCCATTTCGTCGAAGAATCTCTTACACAGCACAGCGATATCTTGAAGACGCTTGCAGAGCTCTCCAGATTCAGCAGAAGATTCCTCGAAGACGTCAACGAGTGCATCGATTCGGCCTGACACATTCGAATTCTCGTCCGCGGCGGACGCCATTCTTGCGCGAAGCGCCGTCAGTTCACGAATAGAGGCCTGGAATCGTTCGGGTGCGGTCGCCAGGGTTGGAAGAACCTTAAAAAATGGCTCGATCGCGGCCCATATTGGGGCGTCGTCCTGAAAGCGATGCGCCATGGCTACAATTTCCCTCGGATCCAGCCGGAGCCAGGGAATCAAGATCCTCGCATCTCGATAATGGCTTTCAACAGACGCGAATATAGCCGCAGCCCACGCTCGCAATTCTGAATCAGTCGGATCGCCCCGTTCTTGCACCAACGTCTGTGCAATATCTGTGACGTTACGCGCCTGCTCGCGTAACTCAACGATCCGCGCAGCCCAGTCCCGCGCATCAGCAGGAGGCTGGCTGACAAGCGGCACCAGGGCATCCACCGCATTGACGAGGTGCCTCTGCGTGACTGTCTGCGTGCGGCGAATATCAGTGCTCTTCGAAAGAGCCTCTCGCAAGAGAGCAAGCGAATCTTCCAGTCCTTCCAGAAAC